>Ga0136611_10002940_pt1 | contig 11924 bp, 10 predicted proteins | sample AntDrymUQ2232306_2_FD_106645 | JGI IMG/M metagenome (GOLD analysis project Ga0136611, IMG submission 106645) | Polar desert sand microbial communities from Dry Valleys, Antarctica - metaG UQ223 (23.06) | ecosystem: Environmental > Terrestrial > Soil > Desert | place: Antarctica: Dry Valley... | reverse complement strand
GTTGCAGGTGGCGAGTAGAGGTTCGCGGTCGAATCAGGTCGGCTGGTACATTAGAAGCACGCGGTCAATCGCCCCGCGACACGATCCCGTAAGGGAGGATCGTGTGTTCTCCTGAAGATCCGGGTTGGGCGGGAGAACACAAGGTCGGCCCCGCTGGATGTCCCACATCAGGCGTTACGTTGAATTCGACTGGAAACACCTCAGGCTATGGCGCCGGAAGTGAATCCGGCCCCTGCCGATGGCTGGTCTGGATCCGCTCCCAGCGGGCCAGTTCCGACGAACGCCGGTGGATGAGGCCCGCGATACCGAGCCCCCCGACCAGGGCCGCGACCACGAGCAGCACATTTTCGACGCCGAACAGGTCGGCCGCTGCCGCTGCAAAGAAAATCGGGATGAACGCCACCGAGTTCGAGATCGTGAAGAAGGTTGCGTACACCCGGGCTCGCACCGCCTCCTTGGAACGTTCCTGCAGCATTGTCTGCGAAGGGACAAGGATGAAGGCGTTACACACGCCGAGCAACATCGCGAAGATGCCGGTCAGCAGGGCCACGAGCCGGACAGGCGCCGAGTCGATCCAGAACAGGTCCATGAAGTTCCGCGTCACTGCCATGAATGCGAGCATCAGGCCCGCAACCGTGAGCGAAAGGTCGATCAACCAGTCCCGTCCAATGCGACGTGCGATTCGCGGCACGACCAGGACTCCAGCGAGGACGCCGAGCCCAGCCGGAGCTACAACGTAACCGATGTCCTCCTTGGGCAACCCTATTACCGACGTCACGAATTCGGGGCCCAACGTCGCCACCAGCAGGAAAGTCGTCGACGCCAAGGTGAGATACCCAATCGCACGCATCAGGATCGGATCCTGGAGGATGTAGATCAAACCCTCCTTCATGTCGGCGAACAGTCGGCGCGTCGGTGACATCGCCTTGGATCCGGCCGATACCGCTGCGATTGGCGTTTCCGGAATCGTCATGACAAGGGCCGCACAGGCGAGGTAGACAATGATCGTGCCAATGAACAGCGAGTCGATCCCGAACGCCTTGACCAGGATGGGACCGACGGCGGCAAACCCAATGAGTTGCGCCGCGGTCGATGTTAGGTTGAACAGGGCGTTCGCTGACATGAGCTGGGTTCGCGGCGTAACGATGGGAATGGTCGCTCCCAGCACCGGGGCGAAGAACTGTCCGGCAATACCAAAGACGAACGTGACGATGTAGTACGCCGCGAGAATGGTTTCGACATGCCAGCCCGGCCTGATGACCAGAAACAGCAAAACGGTGGCCGCCCTGGCGATGTTGAGCAGGGCAAGGAGGGTTCGCTTGTTCGACCGGTCAGCGATCACGCCGGCCAGCGGCCCGAAAAGCACGGCCGGCAGTGAAAACGCCAGAATCACGAGGCTGATCGCGGTGTTCGCATGGGGGAGTTCGTGGATTTCCACCACATCCCGCACTCGAAGCAGCAGCGCGAAATTGATCATGTTTTGGCAGGTCTGGGTAATTGCCTGGGTTAGCCAGAGACGGAGAAATGGACCGTGCCGGAGCACGGCCGAGATCGTATCTTCCGGTGGGGCGACAACCTTGGTGCTCACCCAACAACCGGCGTTGAGCTACTGTCGTCAACGCTCGATAGTTCCAGCGCCTTCGGTCCCCGGGAAACGAACGTTTTGAGGCGCTTCTCCAGCGTCCGCCTCGGGAGCAGGACACGGCGGCCACAGGTTAGGCAACGGAGACCAATGTCTGCCCCGATCCGGACCACGAGCCAGTCATGGGATCCGCACGGATGCGGTTTTCGGAGGCGAACGACATCATCGATGAAGAACGGGACCGGCTCCTTGAGGATCATGTCGATTCCCCTTCACCATCATGCGGGTTCGGATCAGGTGAGGCCCGGAATTTTCATGCCACCGGTCAGGGCACTCATCTTGTCCTCGGCCAGCGTAGACGCTTTCTCCATGGCGTCCTGGACGGCAGCCACGATCAGGTCTTCGAGCATCTCGACATCTTCCGGGTCGACTGCCGAAGGATCGATCTTGATTGATCGGAACGATCGTTGGCCATTCACCTCGGCGGTGACGACGCCACCGCCAGCAGTGCCGGTGACGATCGTCTCTTCCAGTTCTTCCTGGATCTTCGCCATGCGGTTCTGCATCTGCTGGATCATCTTCATGCTTGGTTGTTGCACGCTACAGCCCTTTCAGGTGGTGAATATCAGATCAATCGGTTGCGATTGAACATCGTAACCGGAGGAGACATGATCTCAGTTGATGCGCGGAAGTATAGCCCGTCAGCTGGCCGCGCCGGTTAAGTCAATGCCCTGACTCGCCGGCGATGTATCGGCGTGACCGATCGAGCATGGTTCGCGCGCTGAGCAGGGCCGCATCGGTAACAGGGATACCGTCCATCATGGCAGCGAGTTCCAACTGCTGCTCGGCATCGTCGAGCTCTCGAACCTCGGAAAGCGTTCGTCCATCCGACGTGTGCTTCTCGATCCGGAGATGCGTTTCGGCAAACGCCGCCACCTGTGGCAGGTGGCTGACCACGATCACCTGATGCTGCCGGGCGATGCCCCAAAGCTTTTCGCCAACGACCTGTCCCGACCGCCCACCGACCCCGACATCGATCTCGTCAAACACCAGCGTGGGCGTCTGGTCGACCTCGGACAGAATCGACTTCGTTGCCAGCATGAGCCGGGCGGTTTCGCCACCGGAGGCGATCCTGGTCAGTGGCTTGAGTATTTCACCGGCGTTTGGCGCGATCATGAACTCAATCTCATCGATGCCGGTTTCGTCAAGGCGTACCCTTCGCGGCGAACCCAAATCAGCAAGGGCAAGACCCGACGGATCATCAGTTTGACGGACATCGATCGCGATCTGGGAGCGTCCCATGTTGAGATCAGCGATCGATTGCTCGATCGCCGCCGCCAGGTTCCCGGCGGCGGCGATCCTCCTGGACGAGAGCCCCAACGCCGACTTGGCAAGGATTCGGCCAAGATCCGCTTCCCGTTCCTCCAGAGCCGATACGTCGTATTCGCTGGAAGACAACGCTTCCAGGTCGCGCTGCGCCGCCTCGCCGAACTCCAGAATCGCTTCAATCGTCGATCCATACTTGCGCTTGAGCGTCTGGATGATGTCGATGCGGTCATCGATCTCGGAGAGTCGTGATTCGTCGGAATCGATGTTCTCGGCATAGCCCCGCAGTTCCCGAGCGAGGTCCTCAGCCAGCACCAGGAGTTCGTTGGCACGCTCACTGATCGCAACGGACGCCCCATCCAGGGAGGCAATGTCCGACGTTCTGATCGTGGCGGCGCGAAGGAGCCCCGTCACGGTCGAGCCTTCCGCCATGTCCTCATCGATCAGCAGGGCAAGCGCCTCAAGCGCATCCGCTCGCAGTCGGTCCGCGTTCCGCAGCACGTCGCGCTCCGCGGTTAGCCTCTCGTCCTCGCCCATGGACAGACCGGACTCATTGATCTCGTCGGTCTGGAACCTGAGCAAGTCGAAGCGCTGCTCCCTTTCTCGCGAGTTCCGGGAAAGGTCCTGTATACGGCGTCGGATCGATCGCCATTCACGGATGGTCGATGCAAGCGCGTCACGCTCGGCATCCAGCCCGCCAAACCGGTCCAGCAAGTTTCGTTGTTCACTTGTGCTGCGGATTGCCAGGTGGTCGGACTGACCATGGATGTCGACGAGCAGCGAACCGATTTGGGCCAACGTGCCGGCGGTAGCGAGGCGGCCATTGACTCGCGCCGACGAACGTCCGTTTGCCTGGATTTCACGAGAGAGGATCAGCGTCTCGTCCGGCCCAACCCCAATCCCAAGCTCGGCCAGTACGGTTCGCAGGGCTCCACTGGCAATGCCATGGATGACGAACGCGGCTTCGACGCGCGCGAGTTTGGCGCCGGTGCGGACGAGGTCACTGCTGACGCGCGAGCCCAGGACGGCTCCAAGCGCGTCGAGCAGGATCGACTTGCCTGCCCCAGTCTCGCCCGTGAGTGCGTTGAGACCTTCCGAAAACCGGATCGTTGTGCGCTGGATAATGGCGAAATCCGAGATCGAAAGTTCCAGCAGCATCGCCAGTATTCTCACCTGTCGGTGGCGGGTTCCGGCCGACTTCTGATCGGCCGAAACCCACTCCGCCTTAGGGAAGCTGGGCCAGCACCTGAGGCGCCCGTATCGGCAATGATGTCATGCGAGCGCCACTCGCGTCGCGGATCGCGTTCGCCACCGCTGCCGCACCCGGAATTGCCGGCGGCTCGCCGACGCCCTTGGCGCCGTATGGTCCGTCGTCGGACGCGACTTCGACGAGGACAACGTCGATATTAGGGATCATCGTACTCCGCGGCAGTGCGTAGTCCATCAGGTTGGCTGCGTCCGGCTGGCCGTCATCGCCATAGCCGATCCCTTCGTAAAGCGCCCAGCCGATTCCTTGGGCAACACCGCCATGGATCTGGCCCTCGACCGACGCCGGGTTGATCGCGAAGCCGACATCCTGAGCTGCAACGTAGTTGGTGACCCGGACTTCGCCAGTCATGTCGTCGACCTCGACTTCGGCGAGATGGGCCGCGAAACCCGGTGCGCTTTGAGTGATACCCGATCCACCGCGTCCCAACACCGGCTCGTTGCCGCCACTCATCGCCATGCTCAGTTCGGCGATTTCCTTCAGGGTGATCGCCGATCCGGGAACGCCCTTCACCCGAACTGACCCTTCTGACAATTCGAGATCGTCCGCCGAAACTTCCAGCTTCTTGGCCGCGATTTGCTTGATCTGATCGACCGCATCCTTGGCCGCCTTGGCGACGGCCGGGCCTACGGTGTAGGTAATCTTGGAACCACCGGTCCCCCCGGCAAACGGCGCCGAGTCAGTGTCAGCGGTCTTCACCCGGACGGATTCGATATCGGTCCCAAGCTCTTCGGCGGCGATCTGGGCGAAGGTAGTGTTCGTGCCGTTGAGGTCAACTGAGCCAAGGATGACCGTCAGCTTGCCGTCGGAGTCGAGCCGGCACGTAGCGGTGGCGGGTTCGATCCCTCCGGGCCAACCGCCAACCGCGATCCCAATGCCCTTGCCGGCGGCCCGCGCCTCATCACGTCCCTGCCACGCCGGATGCGCCTGGAGCGCTTCGATCGTTTGTCTGAGTCCGATCTTGGGCCATGGACCGTCGTTCGGGCGAAGGTCACCCTCCTCGACGCAATTCAGGAGCCGGAATTCGATCGGGTCCATCTCCAGCTTCCTCGCAAGTTCGTCGACCGCCGATTCGATGGCGAACGTACCTTGCTGGGCGCCCGGCGCCCGGTAGGCACCCGAGCTCGGACGATGGGTCTGCGTCTCCAGGCCCGTGATCCGCAGGTTATCGAATTTGTAGTAGCCACCGAGCAGGATCGCGGCGATGCTCAACGGGGAACCTGGGCTCGCCCCGGAATCGAAAAGCATATTCGACTCGAGTGCGGTGATCCGGCCATCGCGCGTGGCGCCCAGCTTGATCGTGATCTTGCACTCGGGCGCCGGGTTGCCGGCCAGGAAGTCATCGGTTCGGGTGTAGCTCAGCAGCACTGGCTGGCCGACAGCCACCGCCGCGGCCGCCACCAGTGGTTCGATCAGCACGAACTTCCCGCCGAATCCGCCGCCCACTGGCATCGGGACAATATTGACATCCTCGAGCGGTAGGCCTAGCGTGTTCGCAACCTTGCCGCGGCCGTGAAACGCGCCCTGGGTGCTCGTGTGAACCGTCAGGCGACCGGATCGCTCCGGGATAACCAGGGCCACCTGTGGCTCGATGTACCCCTGATGCACCGTCAACGACGTCAGCGTCAATTCCACGATTTCGTCAGCGGCGGCAAACCCGGCAACGACGTCACCGCGCTCGAAATTCACCGAGCTGGAAACATTGGGCGGCAAGGATTCATCCTCACCACCGCCAGTTGCTGCATCGGCGTTGTGCATCGCCGCTTCTTCGTCGAAGGCGCCCGAACGCGCACTGCTCACGAGCGGGGCGTCCGGCTTGATCGCTTCGTCCAGGTTGGAAACCACGTCGAGCGGCTCGTAGTCGATGGCCACAAGTTCGGCGCCATCAAGCGCCGCGGCGTCCGTCGTCGCCAGCACCAGGGCGATGGCATGGCCAACGTGCAGGGCCTCATCACCGGCCAGCAACTGGGCGACGGGCTGGCCGTGCTCATCCTTGCGCACCGGCAGATCGTCGGCTGTCAACACCGCCTCCACGCCAGGCAGGGCCAGGGCGGCTGACTTGTCGACGGAAAGGATGCGGGCGTGAGCATAGGTACTGCCCACGATGCGGGCGTGCAGCAAGCCACTGATTTTGAGGTCACCGGTGAATTGCTCGGCGCCGGTGAGCTTGGGCGGCGAGTCGAGGCGCTTGGCGCGGTGTCCAACGGCACTGTATGTGGCAGCCATGGTGTATTCCTCCGAAACGATCGGGCTCGTGACCCGACAAACCGACGATAGATACAGCTTCGCACAGATCAGCGAACTTCGGATTGGCCGTATGGCGAGTTGATTCCTGTCGAGCTAGTCCTGCTCGGCGTTCAGGACGTCGGCGGGTCCCCACTCCCGCACGCTGACCGGGTGGGCATCCATCGTATCGAGAAAGCCGAATTGGTCGATCACCTTATGGATTGCATCCGCGTTGACGGCTTCCCAGAGTGAAAAAATGCGCTCGTCGTGCAGGTCGGGTGACCAGGCACGAATCCAGCGCGGCGCTGCCGCTTCATGACCATGGTTCGTTGCCAGGTCCCTCAGTCGTGTCGGGGGTGTGGGTTCGCCTGGTTCTTCGGTTTTCGGAGTATGAACCACGAGATATTGCGCCATGCTGTTCCTCCGTTACGTTTGATCATCTTGGGGGCCAGCGTTCCTCTGCGAGCCAGGCAACAGATTGATGCCAATCGTCGCGCGCGCCGATGCGTCTTCTTTCGAAAGTGGTTCCTGCGCTGCAATGGTGGTTACGTCACTGGCTCCCGATGTTGACGTGGGGGGACCCAATCGTCCCCATTCGCCAGGCTGGTACGGTTCATCGGTGCTCGGCTCCGATGGCCCATTGCCAACTCGCACCAGCTGATCCGGGCAGATGACTTCCTTCCAATTGGCTGGCTCATAGTCGATCGCCTCGTCCAGCTCGACGAATGTGACCAGATCACTGGTTCGTGTGCGAAATCCGGCCAGCCGTTTCACAATCCCACCCGCGGCCACGCCGTCACCATGGATTCCATTGCAAGTCGCGGACGCACATTTGCCTCAAGGTTGGCGACGCACGTATCGACCGCCCGGATCGCCCGCACCAGGTCTTCGCTCGACGCTCCCTGGAAGCCGTCCAGTCTTGAGGCCACTCCCTTGTTCAGTGAGGAGGTTTCAACGCCCTGCTGCACGTATAGCACCGATCTCCACACCGCCTGGAGCAGGTGCAAGCGCGCGAATACGACCTCCCGAGCCTTTGTGAATTCATCGGCCATCAGGACGGCCCTGACGACACGCTGGTATGCATCCGCAAGCACAAAATCCACTGCCTCCTGCCACGCCGCGACGCGAACTTCGACCAGGGAGACATCGTTCGCACTGTCGAACGCCCAGCCCATCGACCCCTCGGCGACATCCGAAATGTGCGACGCCCGGTCTGGTTCAACATCACTCGCCTCGAGGGCGGCGCGAATCTCGAAGGGTGATGACGAACCGAAGCGAACCACCCGGCACCGACTGATGATGGTCGGGAGCAAGGTCTCGATATCAGTCGCCAACAGGATCAGCACCACGTAGGAGGGCGGCTCTTCCAGCGTCTTCAGGAAAGCTTCCTGCGCCGTCTCCTGCATCGTCTCGGCATCGTCGACGATGACCACGCGCCATTGAGCCTCGGCGGGTCGGTAGGCAACCGCTGCTGAAATGTCCCGAACGGTCGAGATGTTGAGCGTCAGGTTCTTCGACTTGTCGTTGTCGCGTGCCGCCTGCGATGCAAGGTCGAAGACCGTGACATCAGGGAATACACCCCGCTCGATCCGGCCACAGATCGAGCAACCTCGGCAAGACTGGCCCTCCGGACCAGGGTTGGTGCAACACAATGCTCGCGCGAATTCCAGCGCCGAGAGCCGACGGCCCGATTGGGCCGGTCCCGACAAGATATATGCGTGCCCAGGCCCTCGCCGAACGGCCGCGTCCAGGTCGGCTACGGCGGCGGCTTGCCCCCACACCGGCCAACTCGTATCGCGATTCAGCTGGGGGACGATCTCGCTGCCCGCATTGGGGGCCAATCAGGCGGCCCGGCGCTTGACGGGACGACGCCGAGGAGCCTTCGCCGGCGCCTCGATGATTTCGCCTCCCTTGAGCAACTCAATCAGTTGTTCCCGATCCTTGGGCGTTAGCGTTAAATCGGCGGGCAGGCTCGTGACGAACGATGGCAATTCTTCTCCATGAAGGACCGGGAAATCCGGTTCTTCAATATTGAGTTCGACCTGCGGATGAATGAAGATGACTGCGCCTTCAACGTCGACTTCGAACTGCTTCTCGGTCAGGAACGACTCAAGGGCGCCAATTGACGCGTCGGTTTCGATGCTTGGATTGCCGAGCTGCGGACCGCTGAATGAGAGGAAGCGTCGGAGGCCACTACCCTTTCGCCGCCACCGACTCTTGCGCTCTTCGATGACACCATCAAGTTCCTTGACGGTAAGGACGAGCGCCCCGCCGGGGTGAACCAATACATGCTCGAGTCGGCGCTTGCCGACTGGGGCGTAGTGCACCAAAGCATAGCGATCTGGCAGGCTTTTCAACTGATGGTCAAGCACCTGGTCATTTCGTGGGCTTCTGGTCCATTTCCCGACCTGCTGCATGCCAATATTGAACAGCACGAAACCGAAGAGCATCAGGAGGTACGAGGGCAGGAGAAGGTTGGGGAGCAGGGCCAGGAACAGCGTGCCTGTCAACATCAGGAACCCAAGCAGCGCGAACAGCTTGGAGTTTCGCTTGCGCTTGGCAATATAGGCATCGTGTCGAATGGTCTTCATTGGTGTAGCGATAACCCTAAGGTAGCCGCCCGGCCCATGTCGTCACCAGCGGCAACCATCAGGCCCGGGAAGCAGGCACGGCGAAAGTGTGACTTTCGGTCTTTGAGTCTAGCACAGCACGGGTGCGGTTCAGCCTGCCGCGCCTCACATCATGGCGTTGCTTATACCGAATGTCCGCTCCGCCCAGAAGCGCACTGCCGCCAGCCCGATCATCACGGAAACCGCAAGCAATGCCGACATTGCGATCGGGACATGCAAGTGCCGGACGTGCCGGACCTGGCTGTCCAGCTTGAGGACAAGCAGCACGATCACGAGCACGAGCAGCGTTACCGTTATCCACGCCGAGAGCACCAGCAACATCGCCACCGGGAAGTGTAGCCATCCCGGGCTGGATACCAACAGCATGCCATAGGCACAGAACCCGCCAAGCGGTGCAGCAAAGTCCCGCAATCGACTGACCGCTACAGCTGGCGAGCCGAGGTTCCAGGCAGACGATGCCAGCAGCCAGCTCAGTGCGATCGCCAACGCAACTCCGGTTCCAAACCCGGTGGCAACGCGAAGTCCGTTGGACGATTCCCAGGGATGCCAAAGCATCAGGTCCGTCAGGAGCGAGTTGAATCCATCGACCGCCATAAGCCCCACCAAAACCGCCAGTGCGGCAATGACGGGTTTCGGAGGATTACCGTAGTGGAAAAGCCTGCCCTTGATGGTTATCGATAGCAGAGTGATGAAGAAGCCACCGTAGATCCCGGTCATCCGGGCGTCGAATGGCAGCATTTCGCTGCCGAACATGATTGTGTGCGAAGGCGTCTGGGCGCAGAGCCCATGCAGGATGGCGTGGGACGTTCTCGCGTAACCGCCCGGCGAACCGAAGAACGCGACGCCCGCGATCGCTGCCACGGCAACCCACAACCAGTATTCACGGATACGGCTCAGGGGGTCAGCGAGAGCCCGGACCCGTGATTGTTTAGACGGTACGTTTCTCATGCGTGCGGCATCCTGCAAACCTGGCTCGCTTCCGACGTTGTTACTTATGAAGTGTACCCGCCGTTCTCCGTCACTAGTCGGAGGCTGTGCCCGATTCGATGGCGCATTGGTACCATTGGAACATTGGTAAGGTCGGAGATCGCAAAGGAACAGTGAATGGCATTCGTCGGCCGCAAGCAGGACTTCCCAGGGTCATTTCGGGATGCGCATCCAGGCACATTCAATTCCGATCGGCTGGCAATCACTCGGGGCCGCACCGGGATTGGGATCGCTTTAGCCTGCCTGAGTGTCTTTGCCATCCTCTTCGCGATCGTTCGCAAGAATCGAAGTCAATCTCTTGACGCGGCAATCACGATCAAGGTCCAGGGGCATAAGAACCACTCCTTCGACCGCCTGATGCATGTCGTATCCTGGCCGGGCTTCCCTCCGCAGAGCCGGTTGCTGCCACCATCGATCTCGGCGGCGCTGTGGTTGCTTGGCTTCCGGCTGGAGGCGGTCTTCCAGCTTCTGGCCTGGGGCACGGGCGGAGTCTCGTTCACCGTCAAGCGAGCGATGAAGCGACCTCGCCCGCAATCGTCGGTCGCCGACAACGCAATCCGAGTGGTCGCCGCCAACATTGGCGGTTCGAGTTTCCCCAGCGGCCACGTCCTCAATTACCTCGGCGTCTACGGGTTCCTCACCTATCTCGCGCACACCTGGATCCGGCCGAAACGGATCCGGACCACGGTCGTGGGCGTGTTGCTCTCGTTGCTCGCGCTGGTCGGTCCCAGCCGTGTCTATCTCGGGCATCACTGGTTCACCGATGTCACAGCCTCCTACATGCTGGGCTCGACGTACCTCCTCGCCATCATCAACATCTACCGCAAGGTTCGCATCCGGATCTCCCGAGCGTAGCAGGGCGATGGCATCGACGTTCCTGCTACAATTGAAGGCAAGAGGAAGCGTTGACGGAAACCGCGCTGACGTGGCCGATGCCCAGCAATTTCGGAACGATGATCTCCGAAACTGTCTCTGCCACCTTCGGAGATCACTCCTGAGCCGTCGGCCCAGCGAACACCATGTTCGCCAGGCCGGACCGGGTTCGTCCGTTACCGCGAACGCGTGACGTACCCTCAAAGGCTCCGGCTCGTCACGGTGGGTCGCATGCGGCCCACTGGGTGGTACTGCGGCCAGCCCGTCCTCATGTGCAGGATGGGTCTTTTGTTGCCCATATCTGTCCCAAATACGACATCGATGCAATTAACGGAGCACACCTACATGGCTTCAGCCAGCACGCTAGCTTTCAAAGAGGTCCCGACGAAAGTTGATTTCCCAAATCAGGAGCGTGACCGGCTCGCCTGGTGGAATGAACATCAGGTCATGCAGCAATACCTCCACCGCAACGACGACTCGGAAACGCGTTTCTCGTTCATTGACGGTCCGATTACGGCGAACAATCCGATGGGGGTACATCATGCCTGGGGCCGAACCTACAAGGACGTCTTCCAGCGCTATCACGCAGCGCTCGGGAAGAAGCAGCGTTTTCAGAACGGATTCGACTGCCAAGGGCTGTGGGTCGAGGTTGAGGTCGAGAAGGAGCTTGGGCTCAAGAACAAGCGCGAGATCGAAACCCTCGGCATTGCCGAATTTGTTGAGCGCTGCAAGCAGCGCGTCTGGACGTATTCCGCCCGCCAAACCGAGCAGTCGGTTCGTCTCGCCTACTGGATGGATTGGGACAATTCGTACTACACGATGTCCGACGAAAACAACTACACGATCTGGCATTTCCTGAAGACCTGTCACGAGCGCGGCTGGATCTACAAGGGTCACGACGTCATGCCCTGGTGCCCCCGTTGCGGCACCGGTCTCTCCGAGCACGAAATCGTGACCGAGGGGTATCAGGACCGAACCCACCTCGCGATCTTCGCGGAGTTCCCGTTGGACGACGAAGATGCCTCGCTGATGG
>Ga0136611_10002939_pt1 | contig 11925 bp, 11 predicted proteins | sample AntDrymUQ2232306_2_FD_106645 | JGI IMG/M metagenome (GOLD analysis project Ga0136611, IMG submission 106645) | Polar desert sand microbial communities from Dry Valleys, Antarctica - metaG UQ223 (23.06) | ecosystem: Environmental > Terrestrial > Soil > Desert | place: Antarctica: Dry Valley... | reverse complement strand
GGGACGCCCCGGCCTTCCAGATCCACGATGTCGTGCACACTGCACGACGTACAGCTGCCTCAATCGGCGAGCGCCTCGATCACCACGTTGCAGTTGGTCGCGATCTCGTGGCGCAGGTCGACCGGCGCCGGCTTCGTGAACGTCGGCTTGCGGTAGCGCTTCACATTCGCGCCGAGGCTCGTCAGTCGCTCCTCGATGCGGTTCAGGAAGACGTCGCCACGCGGCTTGCTGATGTCGAGCAGACCGACCGTCAGCCCATCGAGTCGATCCGGGCGGGCGAGCAGCTGCCGCTCGATCACCGTGCGCTCACCGGTCGGATCGAGCAGGTATTTGGCCACGACCCGACACTACCCCTCACGGGTCACGGCGTGACGAGCCGCGTCACCGGCTTCGAGCCGGTCTCGCCGTTCGCCCAGCCACCGATGACCGCCGAGAACAGCCCAGCGCCGCCGCCCGCGTGCACGAGCAGGATCCCGTCCGGCCGAAACTTCGCCAGCGTCAGCTCCGACAGGTGCTCGGGAATGCCCTCCGCCATGCCGCCGGCGCCGCGCACGATCTCGGCGCCGGGCATCTGCAGCCGCTGGTGCAGCTCCCAGATCACGCGGTCGCGATCCCAGCCGGCCTCGGCGAAGACACGCGCATGCTCGGGCCCGACGACGAGGATCGCATCGAACGCGAGCGGCAGCTTCGGGTGGTGCACGGTCCGCAGGCACGACGCGAGCGACGTTGCGAGCTGCTCCGGCTCCCGGGCGAGCTGGTCGACGATGCAACGCGGGCCTTCGCCGGCGAACACCGTCACGGTGTCCTGCGTCGCGTCGAAGCCGCGGCTCACCGCGAGCGACGTCCACGGTGACGACTGCTCGTCCTCGGGGAAGCAGAAGCCGGCCTTGCCCGGGTTGCCATGCGCCGCCCGGTCGACGCCGCCGGGACGCCCGCCGCCGACGTTGCGCACGACGAGCTGCACGGCGCGACCGATCGTCGAGTTCGCGCGGTTCCCCTGCCCGAGCACGTTCACGCCGCTGTTCATCCCGATCGCGCGAGTCCCGGGCCCGTTGCACACGATCACCGGTCCGACGGGCATCGTCGTCGCGAGCACGCCGTGGATGTTGAACTCGTCGTTGCACACCGCCTCGATGGCCGCGATCACCCACGGCAGGTATTCCGCCTTGCAGCCGGCCATCACCGCGTTGATCGCGATCTTCTCGACCGTGACCTCGACGAGATCGGGCGGGACGACGGCGACGACGTCGCCGGGGCTGCGCGTGGTCCCGGTGAGCATCCGCAGGACGCGCTCCTCCGTCGGCGCGACGACGGGGAGCCCATCCGTGAGGCCGCGCTCGAAGAGCAGCTCCATCTCGTCGTCGAGGTCGGCGACCTCGATCCGCCGCGACAGCAACGTGCCGCCGCTGAATCGGGCGCGCAACGAGTCGACACGGTCCGGGTCGACGCTGAGCGAGCCGCAGCCCGGCCGCATCACGGGGAGCTCGGCGCCGAGGTCGGCAATGCCGGTGATCCGCTGCCAGTCGCTGCGCAGCCACCCGATGGTGCGCTCGAGCTCCTCGCCGTTCTCGACGCGGATCAGCGTCGGGACGGTCTCGATGTCGTGGTGCCAGCTCAGTGACAGATCGGCGTCGTGCAGCGCGCTCACGCCTGCCGGGAACTCCGGGTCGTCCTGCGTGTACACCGTCAGCGTCTCCGCCGCGCCGATCGTGGCGAGCAGCGGGGCGACCATCCGGCACGTCTCGCACTCTTCCTTCACCACGACGACGAGGCCGTCGGGCAGCGGCGGGGCGGCGGTGGCCGGCTTCGCCCTCACGAGAGGAACTCCAGGATCCGCGCGTTGACCACGTCGGGCCGTTCGACGTGCAGGAAGTGGCCTGCGCCGTCGACGACCTCGATGGTGACGTTCGAGCCGACCTCTGCTCGCGCATCCTCGACGACCTCGCGGCCGATGCAGTCGTCGTCGTGCCCGTGGAGGTAGAGCAACGGCTGCGTCGGCATCCCACCGCCGGCGGCCTGCGCATCGGCGAGCGCAGGATCGTGCGGCACCGCCCCGAAGAGCGCGCGGTAGTAGCCGAGCGCAGCGGCGAGGTTCGCCGGGTCGCGCAGCGAAGGCTTCAGCAGCGCGAGGTCCTGTGTCGCGTCGTAGCCCGGGGACCAGTCGCGCCAGATCATGTCGATGAACGCGAGGTCGTCGTTCGCGACCACGAAGTCCGCGAGGCCGAGCTGGAAGAAGAACATGTACCAGCTCCGCTTCAGCTGGTCGGTGTTGCCGAGGAACGCACGTCCGAGCGCGCCACCTGGTGGGACTGCGAGCGTGACGACCTTGGACCAGCGCAACGGCTCGAGCATCGCGGCGCCGACCGTCGCGGCCGCTCCCCAGTCGTGACCGATGATCACGGCGGAACCGTCACCGCCGAGTGCCTCGTGCAGCGCGACAGCGTCCGTCGCGAGCGCGCCCGTCTGGTAGCGCGCATCCGTCGGGACGGCCGTCGGCGCGTAGCCGCGCATGAATGGCGCGACGGCGCGAAAGCCGGCGTCCGCGAGCGCGGGGAGGAGGTGACGCCACGAGTGCGCGCTGTCGGGGAAGCCGTGGAGGCACAGCGCGAGGGGGCCGCTGTCGCCCGCCGCGAGGTAGGCGAAGTCGACATCGTTCGCCGAGACTCGCCGTACGTCGTGTTGCGGATCTGTCTGTTCGGGGGGCACCGCGGGAACCGTAGTGGTGTGCGACCGACGTCACGTCCGCCCGCCGTTGAGTTGTCAGCGAGCGGCGACCTACTGTTCCCCGGATCGGGGGCTCACTGATGCGCGTCACGTTTCACGGTGTCAGGGGGTCGACCCCCTGCCATTCCACGGAGATCAGCAGGTACGGCGGCAACACGTCGTGCGTCTCCGTCGCGATTCCGGGTCACGACCCGCTGCTGTTCGACATGGGCACCGGACTGCGCTACTTCGGCGCGACGCAGCCGCACGACGGCATCTTCCGCGGGACGTGCTTGGTCAGCCATCTCCACTGGGACCACACGCAAGGTCTTCCCTTTTTCACGCCGATGCTGAAGCCCGGCGCCGAGCTCGACGTGTACGGCCCGACGCAGGAGGACGGGCGCACGGTCGCCGACGTCTTCGAGGCGACGATCCGCCCACCGCTGTTCCCGATCGGGATCGACATGTTTCCCGGGAAGTTCCGGTTCCACGATGTGGCTGACGACGAGTTCCGCGTCGGTGACGTGAAGGTCACGTCGCGGATCGTGCCGCACGTCGGCGCGACGGTCGGGTACCGGCTGGACTGGAACGGGCGCAGCGTCGCCTACATCAGCGATCACCAGCAGCCCTTCGACGGAAGCTTCCGCGCGACCGACGGCGCGCTCGACATCGTGCGCGGCGTCGACCTGCTGATCCACGACTCGCAGTACACGCAGGACGAGTTCGCGGCGAAGTACAACTGGGGTCACTGCACGGTCGAGTACGCAGTGTGGCTCGCAGTGCACGCGAAGGTGAAGACGCTCGTGCTGTTCCATCACGACCCGACCCGCAGCGACGACGCGCTCGACGCACTGAACGCGTGCAGCTCACGTGCGGGCTCCCTCGCCGGGGTCGAGGTCGTGACCGCTCGCGAAGGCCTCGTCATCGACCTCTGACAGTCGTGACCGTCAGTCGGAGGCACCGCCCGCGACGACGAGGCAGAACGTGGTGACGAGAGACTCGTCGCGCCAGCTGTCGTAGCGCCCGCTCGGGCCACCGTGGCCTGCGCCCATCTCGGTCTTCATGACGATCGGGGTCTCACTCGTCCTGACGGCTCGCAGCTTCGCGCACCACTTCGCCGGCTCGTGATAGCTGACCCGCGGATCGTTGAGCCCGGCGGTGATGTAGATCGCCGGGTAGTCCGCACCGACCGTGTTGTCGTAGGGCGAGTAGCTCGCGATGTAGCTCGCATACGGCTCGTCGCGCGGGTCGCCCCACTCCTCCCACTCCGTGACGGTCAGCGGGAGCGACGGATCGCTCATGGTGTTGACGACGTCCACGAACGGAACCTCGGCGACAACGGCGCGGCAGAGGTCCGGTCGCATCGTCATGCAAGCGCCGACGAGAAGCCCGCCTGCGCTGCCTCCGCGGATCACGACCCCGTCGCGCCGCGCCCAGCCGGAGCTGACGAGGTGCTCGATCGACGCGACGGTGTCCGTGAAGGTGTTGCGCTTCGCGAGCAGCTTGCCCTCGCGGTACCACTTGCGACCGAGCTCACCTCCGCCGCGCGGGTGGACCAGCGCCCACGTCCAGCCGCGATCGAGCAGCGAGATCCGCCCGAGCGAGAGCCGCGGCGGCATCGAGATCTCGTAGCTGCCGTACCCGTACACGAGGCACGGCGTGGTCCCGTCCGGCGCCTGGTCGCGACGACGCACGATGTCGACCGGGACGAGCGTGCCGTCCTCCGCCGTGGCCCACTCGCGCGACGCGGTGTATCGCGAGAGATCGAGGTTCGGGGTCGGCGTCCGCTTCAGCAGCTCACGCTGTCCGGTGACGAGGTCGAGGTCGTAGATCGAGGCCGGCATCGTGAAGGACTGGTACACGTAGCGCAGCGCGTGCGTGCTCCACTCGGGGTTCGCGTGGAGCTCGACCGAGTGTGGCTCATCGCCGAGATCGATGACCTCGATGTTGCCGCTGCGCCGCAGGATGCGGAGGCGCTGCTGCGCGTGCGCCCACTCGTGCACGACGAGGTGATCGGCGAACGGCTCCAACGAGGTGATCCGCTGGCCGGCGACATGGGGGAGGATCTCCGTCCACTCGCCCGGCGCGTCGAGCGGGGCGGTCATGACCCGGAAGTCCTCTGCGTCGAGGTTGGTGAGGACGACGAAGCAGTCCCCCCAGTGGTCGATCGAGTACTCGACCTCGTCCTCGCGGGCGCGCACCTTCGTCGGTATCGCCTCCGGATCGGATGACGGGATCAGCCACATCTCGCTGCTCTGTTTGCTGCTCGAGCCGATGATGACCCACTCCAGGCTGCGCGACTCCTCCACGCCGACGAAGAACCGCTCGTCGAGCTCCTCGTGCACAAGGACGTCCTCCGCCTGAGTCGTCCCGATGGCGTGGCGCCAGACCTGGAACGGCCGCATCTGCTCGTCGGGCATCACGTAGAAGAACTGCGACCCGTCGCCCGACCACGCGCATCCCTCGGACGCGAGCGTTGCCTCGAGCACGTCCTCGAGGTCGACGCCGGTTCGCATGTCGCGGATGCGCACGGTGTAGTTCTCGCTCCCGTCGTTGTCGCTCGCCCACGCGAGCAGCGTGTGGTCGGGACTCGGGTTGTACACGCCGAGGGCGAAGTACTCGCGCTCGCCGGCCTCCGCGTTCTGATCGAGCACGACCTGCTCGGCTGCGGTCTCGCGTGTCCTGCCGCGACAGTGGATCGGATAGCTGAGTCCCTCCTCGGTCCGTCCGGTGTACCACCAGCCGCCGTGGAACACCGGCACCGACACGTCTGTCTCCTGCACCCTCGACTTGAACTCCTGGAACAGCGTCTCGGTGAGCTCGGCGTGCTGCGCGAACCACGAGCTGGCGTAGACGTTCTCGGCTTCGAGGTAGCCCGTCGTGTCGGGATCGTCGCGATCGCGCAACCACGCCCACGGGTCGTCGACCGCGCCGGTCGGGCGCTGCCAGGTGTGCGGGACCTTCTTCGCGACCGGCGGGCTCCCGACGGGTGTTGATTGCTCGCTCGACGTCACGTGACGAGCGTAACGGCGGTCGATCACGGGCTCCGGGGTGCCTGCGCGAACGGCGTCCGGTAGCGTCGGCGGCTCATGCGGGTGTGGATCGACCAGGACCTGTGCACAGGCGACGGCCTGTGCATCGATCACTGCCCCGACGTGTTCGTGCAGCTCGAGGACGGCATCGCGTACGTCGCAGAGGGCAGCCAGCCGCTCAACGATCCGGGTGGATCGGGCAGCCTCGCGTGGGTGCCGGTGCGCATGCAGCAGTCGGTGATCGACGCCGCGCTCGCGTGTCCCGGTGAGTGCATCTTCATCGAGCTCGATCAGGTCTCTGCGGCCTGAGAGAAATCTCGGGCGGCGCCGATGCGGCCCGTTCGTAGGGTCCGCCGGTGCGTCGACCGGCCCCCGCTCGTCTCTACGTCGCAGTCGGCGCGATCGAGGCGTTCGCAGGGACGCTCGCGTTCACGATCACGAACATCTACCGGTTCCGAACTGCCGGCCTCGACGCGTTCCAGCTGGTGCTCGTCGGCACCGCGATGGAGGCGTCGGTCCTCCTCTTCGAGATCCCGACGGGCGTCGTCGCCGACATCTACAGCCGCAAGGCCTCGATCATCATCGGCCACCTCGGGATGGGTGCTGCATTTCTGCTCGAAGCAACGTTCGCGTCGTTCGCCGGCGTGCTCGTCGCGCAGGTGCTGTGCGGCCTCGCGTACACGTTCACGAGCGGCGCGACGGTGGCGTGGGTGACGACGGAGATGGAGGAGCCGGACCGGCGTGCGCTCGCATCGCTGTTCCTGCGCGCGAGCCGGTGGGGCTCGCTCGGCGCGCTCGTCGCGGTGCCGCTGTCGTTCGCGCTTGCGGCCGTGTCGCTGCGGCTGCCGCTCGTGGTCGCCGGTGCGGTCTCGATCGCGCTCGGGCTCGTGCTCGTCGCGGCGATGGCGGAGACGCAGTTCCGCCGCGCGGACGCCGACGGACGGTCGTCCATGCGCCAGTTCGCGGACACCGTGCGGTCGGGCGCGAACGTCGTGCGACGCAGCCGTGTCCTGCTCCTGATCGCGCTGTTCATCGGAGTGGCCGGCGGCGCGAGCGAGGCGTTCGACCGCTTCACGGAGAAGCACCTCCTCGACGGCGTCGGCGTCCCGACGTTCGCCGGGCGCGGCCCGTTGTTCACGCTCGCAGTGCTGTTCACGACGAGCTCGGTGCTCGGTGTCCTCCTGCCGCGCATCGTAGAACGGTTCGACCCCGCTGCGAGCCGTGTGCGGCTGACGCGCTGGCTGATCGTGTTGACGCTGTTGCAGGTCGTCGGCCTCCTGGTGTTCGGCCTGACGGGCGCGTTCGTGGTTGCCGCACTGGCCGTGCTGCTGATCGACCGCGTCCGGCGAATCCGGGCCACGCTCTTCAGCGCGTGGATCGTGCCGCTGACTCCGAAGGGCGAGCGCGCGACGGTGCTGTCGGGGTTGAGCCAGTTCGACGCGGTGGGGCAGGTCGGCGTCGGTCCGCTGTTCGGCGCGATCGGCCACTGGGCGTCCGTGCCGGCGGCGTTGGTCGCGAGTGCGGTGGTGCTCACCCCGAGCGCAGCCGTCATCGCATCCGCCAGCCGCGCCGACCCCGACGCATCGCGGATGGCGGACGTGCATCCTCTGCGAGTGCAACTGCGGGATCGAGGTCCGTCTCGCCGTCGATTCCCGGCGCTTCGAGCGGATCCGTGGGGACAAGGCGCATCCGGCGTCGCAGGGCTACTCGTGTGAGAAGGCGCTGCGCCTCGACCACTACCAGAATCACTCGAACCGGCTGACGTCGCCGCTGCGCCGGCGCGAGGACGGCACGTTCGAGGAGATCGACTGGGAGACGGCGATCAGCGAGATCGCGCAGCGCTTCATGGCAGTGCGTGACACGTACGGAGGCGAGACGATCTTCTACTACGGCGGTGGCGGACAGGGGAACCACCTCGGCGGCGCGTACAGCGGTGCGACGATGCGGGCGCTCGGTGCGAGGTTCCGGGCGAACGCGCTGTCGCAGGAGAAGACGGGCGAGTTCTGGGTGAACTCCAAGATGTTCGGTGGCGCCGTGCTGCGCGGGGACTTGGAGCATTGCGAGGTCGCGATGTTCGTCGGCAAGAACCCTTGGCAGAGCCACGGTTTCCCTCGGGCACGCACGACGCTCAAGGAGATCGCGAACGACCCGGCGCGGGCGATGATCGTCATCGACCCGAAGCGCAGCGAGACTGCGGAGCTCGCCGACTTCCACCTGCGGGTGAAGCCAGGAACCGACGCGTTCTGCCTGGCTGCGCTGGTCGCCGTGATCGTGCAGGAGCGGCTCGTGCACGGGGCGTGGGTGGCGGAGCGGACGTCCGGGATCGACGACATCGACGCAGCGTTCTCGGCCGTCTCGGTGCCCGAGTTCGCGGAGCGCTGCGGCGTCGACGAGGAGCTGATCCGGGGCGCAGCTCGGCGCATCGCCCGCGCCGACAGCGTCGCCGTGTTCGAGGACCTCGGCATCCAGATGAACCGGCACTCGACGATGAACAGCTGGCTCGAGAAGCTGGTGTGGACGCTCACCGGCAACTTCGCGAAGCCGGGGACGCAGTTCGTGCCGTCGGCGCTCGTCGCGCTCGCTCGTGCCGACCGCGCACCTCGTGCCGGCGAGGAGGCCAACGTGTCGCCGGTGGCCGGGCGCGGATCATCGGCGGCCTCGTGCCGTGCAACGTGTTCGCGGAGGAGGTCCTCACGGACCATCCGCGCCGCTACCGGGCGATCCTCGTCGAGAGCGGCAACCCGGCGCACTCGCTCGCCGACAGCGGCCGCATGCGTGAGGCGCTCGAGGCGCTCGAGCTCGTCGTCGTGATCGACGTCGCGATGACCGAGACGGCGCGCCTCGCCGACTATGTCCTGCCGGCGCAGACGCAGTTCGAGAAGTGGGAGGCGACGTTCTTCAACTTCGACTTCCCGCACAACGTGTTCCACCTCCGCAAGCCGGTGCTCGCCGCGCCCGAGGGCATGCTGCCGGAGCCGGAGATCCACGCGCGGCTGGTGGAAGCGATGGGGCTGCTGACCGAGGCCGACTGGCACCGCTGCGTGCTGCCGCGGCGGACAGCCGCGAGGCGTTCGCGGCAGCGTTCTTCGAGGTGACCGCGACGCGGCCGGAGCTCGGGGCGCTCGCGCCGGTCGTGCTCTACCGGACCCTCGGCCCGACGATCCCTCAGGGCGCGGCGTCCGCGGCGCCCCTCAGGGCGCGGCGTCCGCAGCGATCCTGTGGGGCGCCGCGCACCGCTGCGCGATGACGTTCGAGAAGTCGGTGCGGCGAGCCGGGTTCACGGGTGACGGCGTCGCGCTCGGCGAGTCGCTGTTCGAGGGGATCGTCGCGGGACACAGCGGGGTCACGTTCACGGTCGACGAGTGGGACGAGCAGTGGAGCCGGATCGCGACGTCCGACGGGCTGATCCACCTGGCGATCCCGGAGCTGCTGACCGAGCTGTCAGAGCTCGCGTCGGAGCCGCCGATCACGAACGACGAGTACCCGTTCGTGTTGTCCGCCGGCGAGCGGCGGTCGTTCACCGCGAACACGATCATCCGCGACACGTCGTGGCGCAAGCGCGACCCAGCGGGCGCGCTGCGGCTCAGCCCGCTCGACGCGGAGCGGGTCGGCGTGGCCGACGGCGCGATGGTGCGCGTCGTCACGGCACGAGGTTCTGCGGAGGTGTCGGTCGAGGTGAACACGGCGATGCACGAGGGTCACATCTCGTTGCCGAACGGCATGGGCCTCGACGAGCCGACCGACAGTGGCCTGTTCCGGACCGGCGCATCACCGAACGACCTCACTGCGAGCGGCGACCGCGACTGGATCGCCGGGACGCCCTGGCACAAGAGCGTCCCCGCTCGGCTGGAGCCCGTCGGCAGCTAGACCTGCGTTGGGCGCGAACCGCGCGTATGTGTCGGTGCGCGCACAATCGCAGGTCTTACAGCCAGCCGTCTCTCGTCTCTGCCGAGCGGCGCCCGGCCCGAGAAGTCGCGGATCGTGCGCTGCATCCAGCCGAGCGGGTCGGTCCGTCGGCGCCACTGCATCGCCTGCGGCCACGTCCGCTCCCGGCGAAGCTGGTGCTGGCCGACGAGCAGGTCGTCGAGCCGCTGTCGCACCGCTGCAGGCTCGAGGTCGACCGCGCGCTGCACGATCACGTCCTCCGGCCCGGCGAGGCGTCAGAATACGCGTCGCAGAACCCCTTCACGCCGAGGGATCGGGCCGGCGAATTGTTACTATGGCGGTAGTGGAAATCCACCCCCGGCACCCGCTCCGGCCGCCCGGGATCTGTGAGGAGTTGACGTGACCGCCTTCGATCTCGATCTCAGCAAGTACAACCTCGGTTGGAGCGACGAGGTCGATTACGCGTTCAAGCCCGAGAAGGGCCTCAACCCCGGCGTCATCGATCAGATCGCATGGTGGAAGGGCGAGCCGCGGTGGATGCAGCAGGCCCGCCAGCGCAGTCTCCGGCTGTTCGAGCGCAAGCCCATGGCCGAGTGGTTCGCGGTGAACATGCCCGACCTCGACTTCCAGGACATCTTCTATTACCTCAAGCCCTCGACCGATCAGGTCGACAGCTGGGACGACCTCCCCGAGCAGATGAAGGCCACCTACGAGAAGCTCGGCATCCCCGAAGCCGAGCGCAAGTACCTCGCCGGCGTGACGGCGCAGTACGAATCGGAAGTCGTCTTCCACCGCAACCGGGAGGACCTCGAGCGCAAGGGGATCCTGTTCTCGGACATGGACACCGCGCTGCGCGAGTACCCGGACCTCGTCCGGCAGTACTTCGGCACCGTCATCCCGCCGGGTGACAACAAGTTCGCCGCGCTCAACACCGCTGTGTGGTCGGGCGGCAGCTTCATCTACGTGCCGCCGGGGGTCGAGGTCGACATGCCGCTGCAGGCGTACTTCCGGATCAACAGCGAGAACGCAGGCCAGTTCGAGCGCACGCTCATCATCGCCGACGAGGGCTCGCAGGTGCACTACATCGAGGGCTGCTCGGCGCCGGTGTACACCAAGGACTCGCTGCACTCGGCCGTCGTCGAGATCGTCGTCAAGCCGCACGCCCGCGTGACGTACACGACGATCCAGAACTGGTCGCCGAACGTCTACAACCTCGTCACGAAGCGCGCACGCGTGGAAGAGGGCGGGCACATGGAGTGGATCGACGGCAACATCGGCTCGAAGCTGACGATGAAGTACCCGTCGGTGTACCTCGTCGGGCCGAAGGCCACGGGGGAGGTCCTGTCGGTCGCGTACGCCGGCCCCGGTCAGCACCAGGATGCCGGCGCGAAGATGGTCCACGCCGCCCCCGAGACGACCTCGAAGATCGTCTCGAAGTCGATCAGCAAGGACGGCGGCATCACCACGTACCGCGGCCTCGTCCGTGTCGAAGAGGGCGCGTACGGCTGCAAGAGCCACGTCCAGTGCGACGCGCTGATCCTCGACGAGCAGTCGGAGAGCCGGACGCTGCCGTACATGGAGGTCGGCGAGCGCGATGCGCAGATCGGTCACGAGGCGACGGTGTCGAAGATCGCCGACGAGCAGCTCTTCTACCTGATGAGCCGGGGCCTCTCGCAGGAGCAGGCGATGGGCATGGTCGTCAACGGCTTCATCGAGCCGATCACCCGCACCCTGCCGATGGAGTACGCGGTCGAGTGGAGCCGCCTGATCGAGCTGCAGATGGAGGGCTCCGTCGGCTAGATCTCTTGGGGGCGCAGCCCCCGAATTTTGTGAGGAGTTTCTTGCGGGCGGTTCAAGTCTGGCGCAGACTACAAACAGGCCGTGATCTGCTACGACCGGGATGCTCGACCAAGCGTCGCCCGGTGTCTGCTCAGTGGAGATCGGCCGACAACTTGTACTGCTGGAACGACGACGAAGCGGCCCGACATTGCGAACGAGCCGACGGTGTTGGCGCGTTCGTGCACCCCCTCGAGCGCACGGAGTGGGATGCGAGTCGCGCGTGCACGGGAGGGGGCCGGGGGGAGGGCCTGCCCTCCCCCCGCTAATGTGCTGTCAGGTTGATCCGCCAAGAAATCTTTGAGATCGGGAATTTTCGCGTCACGGGCGCGTTCTAGCAGGTACATCCCCTGATAGAAGGAGCCTGTAATGGTGCGTCGTGGTCGGCCGACGGTCGAGATCAAGCTGAGTGGCGACGAGCGCAAGACGCTCACCCGGTGGGCGCAGCGCCATACGTCGGCGCAGGCGT
>Ga0136611_10002938_pt1 | contig 11929 bp, 9 predicted proteins | sample AntDrymUQ2232306_2_FD_106645 | JGI IMG/M metagenome (GOLD analysis project Ga0136611, IMG submission 106645) | Polar desert sand microbial communities from Dry Valleys, Antarctica - metaG UQ223 (23.06) | ecosystem: Environmental > Terrestrial > Soil > Desert | place: Antarctica: Dry Valley... | reverse complement strand
TATCGTAACGTTGAGGAACTGCGAGGTGCCGTAAGCGACGATCCCCGCCGCCATCAGCCGCGGACTCTGCCCCAATATCGTCTCGAACGCAGACAAACGGGCGGGGTCCATATCTTGCGCCGCAGGAAGACCGAGCACCAGCAGGATGAAAAGCATCGAAGTGACCAGCGGAATAAATCCGTACATCACCAGTCTGTTTGCGGTTTCGCGGCTGAAATATTCGGCAACTGCGCTCGACAGAGCGACCAGCATCAGGAACGGGAAAATCCCGGCCTCCACCGCCAATGGCCCAAGCGCCACTTGCTTGTTACCGAGCATCCCGGCCAGCACGGTCATGCCCCCATAAAGCAGCGCAAAAATGAATAGCGAACGGGGAATGGCGCTTTTGGATGCGCCTGAAGAAGTCTGCTCGGTCATGGCCACTGACTAGCGGCTATTTTCGTTGGCGCAAGACCGGGGTTGTGGCTAGACATCGACCAAAGAAGAGGGTCGGGAGCCTTTATGCAGATTTTAATGAGCCTTGCAGGCATGATACTGATCTTGGCCATCGCGGTTTTGCTGTCGTCGAACCGCCGCGCGATACGCCCGCGCGTGGTTGGTGCTGCCTTTTTGCTTCAGGCCAGTCTGGCCGCATTGGTGTTGTACGTGCCTTGGGGCAAAACCGTCCTGCAGGTGATGTCGAACGGCGTGTCCAACCTGCTCGGCTATGCACAGGCGGGGACGAACTTCATTTTCGGACCGCTGGCATCGCCCGAGATTGGCGGTAACAGTTTTGCGATTGCGGCATTGCCGGTCATCATCTTCTTCGCGTCGCTGATCTCGATCCTCTATTATCTGGGCATCATGCAATATGTCATCCGCTGGATCGGCGGCGGATTGCAGAAAGTCACCGGCATATCGAAGGTCGAAAGCCTGTGCGCGGCTGCCAATATCTTCGTCGGCCAGTCGGAATCGCCGCTCGTCATCCGGCCTTATCTGGCTGGGCTCAAGCCCGAACAATTGTTCTGCGTGATGACCGTCGGGATGGCTGGCGTCGCCGGGACTATCCTCGCAGCTTACGCCTCGATGGGCATCCGCATCGACTATCTGCTGGCCGCCGCGTTCATGTCGGCACCGGGCGGTATATTAATGGCGAAACTCATGATGCCCGACGTCCCGCCGACGACTTTCACCGAGAGCGACCCGCGATTGCCCAACCCGCATCTTGCGCCATTGAGCGTAAGCGATGAACCCGAGATCGCCGAGGACGATGGCGAGGAGAAACCAGCGAATATCATCATGGCCGCAGCCCAGGGCGCGCAAACCGGCGTGAAATTGGCGGTCGCAGTTGGTGCAATGGTGCTGGCGTTTGTAGCCCTCGTCGCGCTCGCCAACGGTATATTGGGCGGCATCGGCGGCTGGTTCGGACAACCGACATTGAGCTTCCAGCAGATCGTCGGCTATCTGTTTGCACCGATCATGTATCTGCTCGGCGTGCCGTGGAACGAAGCGATCCAGGCAGGCGGTCTGTTTGGGACGAAGATCGTACTCAACGAATTTGTGGCATTTATCGACCTAGGCGCGTTGAAAACTCTGTCAGCGCCAACAGTCGGGATCGTTACATTTGCCTTATGCGGTTTTGCCAATTTCAGCTCGATCGCAATTCAGATGGCGGTAACCGGCGGCCTCGCCCCCAACCAGCGGCCAATGATCGCCAAGCTTGGATTGAAAGCTTTAGCCGCAGGCTCATTATCCAATTTGATGAGCGCTGCGTTGGCGGGCTTGTTTTTGAGCTTAGGATAGGGGATTTATTATATGCGTAGAACGCTCATCTTTGTATCTTGTCTTCTTTCGTCCGCCTGCGGACCGACGGAAAATCCGCCAGCGGACGACGGTCTTGTCGAACTTGGCAAGCTATGGGTTGTATCGGAACGGCTAGACCGGCGGACTTGCCCCTCAACAAAATGCGGGGTTGTAGGCCAGCTAATGTTTCGCGAAGCAGCGGATGTCATCGAAACAAAAGATGGATGGGGCAGAATAACAAAGGTTTATTCCGCATCCTGTACCAAGGGAAAATCAGACTATGTAGATACAGGCAATTCGGATTGTAATTCCGAAAATGGCATTGAAGGCGGGGAGTTCGCGGAGTGGGTCCAATTAGATAAGTTGTCTCCGACCAGGCCAGAGGACCCCGCCAAAACTGCAACCGATGCCGAGAGGGTGGTTGCTCAATCGGATGATTTCTCGAAACATCGTAGCGCTTTCGTTAAAGCTGCAAATGAACTCATTACAAACGGTCGGTGCACATCAGCAGATTTTGAGGAGCAGGGGGGATGGACTAAATCGATGAACGAACGAGAAGCTCCTGTTTATTTCATGTACTGCGGGGGCATGACGATCTCCAACAAGATTTATCTCAATGCGGGTACGGGCAAAATCGATTAACACTCACTCTTCACCGGCAGCCTTCTTCAATTCATAGAGCAAATCGAGCGCTGCCCTTGGACTTAGCGCATCGATATCCAGACCGGTCAGCTTGGCGCGGACGACGTCGACCTTGGCTTCGGCTGCATCGAGCGCGGCGCTGAACAAGGGGAGGTCACCCAAGCCTGCCGCCAACCCGCCGGTTTCGGCTCGGCCTTTTTCGAGCTTTTCCAATATGGTCCTCGCACGCGCCACGACTTGTGGTGGTAGCTCGGCCAGTTTGGCCACCGCGATGCCGTAGCTTCGGTCGGCTGGACCGGTTGCCAGTTCGTGGAGCAGGACGAGGTCACCCTTATATTCTTTGGCGCGGACGTGGTGGAGCGACAGCGCGTCGAGGCTATCGGCCAATCGAGTCAGTTCGTGGTAGTGCGTTGCGAATAGGCAACGGCAGCGGTTGGCTTCGTGGATTCCCTCGACCACGGCCCATGCAATCGCGAGGCCGTCATAGGTCGAAGTGCCACGTCCGACTTCGTCGAGGATAACAAAGCTACGTTCGGTCGCCTGCGCCATGATTGCAGCTGTCTCGACCATTTCGACCATGAATGTCGAGCGGCCTCTTGCCAGATTGTCCGACGCGCCCACCCGACTAAACAGTCGGTCAACCAAGCCGAGGCGCGCAGACGTCGCTGGAACATAGCTGCCTGCCTGCGCCAGCAATACGATCAGCGCGTTCTGCCGAAGGAATGTGGATTTGCCGCCCATATTGGGGCCACTGATCAGCCAAAGCCGCGAGTCAGGCGCGAGTTTGCAGTCGTTCGAAATGAACCGGTCGCCTGATTTAGCGAGCGCGCTTTCGACAACCGGATGCCGCCCGCCTTCGATTTCGAGGCAGGGATGATCGACAAAACTCGGCCGGCACCAATTGCTCTCCGCCGCACGCTCTGCCAGCGCCGATGACACATCAATCCGCGCCAGAGTGTCGGCACTTGCGGCAATGGCGTCGCGCCGTTCCAACACATGCGCCACCAGTTCTTCAAGATGCGCCGCCTCAGCCGCAAGCGCATGACCGCCCGCCTGCATTATGCGCATCGCCTCCTCATGCAGTTCGGGCGAATTGAAGCGAACCGCGCCTGCCATCGTCTGCCGGTGGGTGAAGCCGGTGCCGGGCGCCATCAACGCGTCGCCATGCTTTGCCGGAACCTCGACGAAATAGCCAAGAACTGCATTGTGCCGGATTTTGAGCGCAGCCACGCCCGTCGCATCGCGGTAGCGTGCCTCCAACTGAGCAATCGCCTGACGCCCGTCACGGCCGGCCGACCGAAGCGAGTCCAGTGCCGCGTCATAGCCCTCGGCGATATAACCGCCCTGCCCGGTGTCGGTCGGCGGCGAGGCAACCAGAGCGCGCTGGAACAGATTGACCATCGCGCCGTGGCCGTCGAGTGTCGGCAGCAACCTATCAAGCATCTCGGGCCGGTCAGCCACCGCACCAAGCCGGTCGCGCAAAGCCCGTGCCGCGTCTAGCCCGTCACGGATCTGCCCGACGTCGCGCGGGCTTCCCCTGCCGGCAACCACTCGGCCAAGCGCCCGGGCGATGTCGGGCAATTGACGCAGAGCCGTCCGCACAGCATCGCGAAGCAACGGCGCGTCGTGGAACCACTGCACCAGTGAGAGCCGCGCCTCGATCCTGGCCTTGTCCATCAGCGGTGCCGCCAAATCAGCCGCGAGTTGCCGTGCCCCTGCCCCCGTTATCGTCCGGTCAACCTCTGCAAGCAACGAACCTGAACGCCCGCCTTTGCTGGCGGCATTAATTTCGAGGCTGTCGCGAGTCGCCTGATCGATGAGCAGATGCTCGCTGACTTCACGCCGCACCGGCAATTTGAGGAAAGGCATCTTGCCCTGTCCGGCGTGCGCCAGATACGCGATCAGCCCGCCCGCCGCCGCCAGTTCGGCGCGTGACAAGGGTCCGATAGCGTCGAGCGTCGACAGCGCGAAATGCTGCTTGAGCGATACTTCACCGCCTGCGCTATCGAAGTCGGCTCGCGGACGAATGATGGGTTCGGCGACCGCGGCGAACCCTTCCGGCGCGACGATCTCGCTTGCCGACAACCGCGCGAGTTCTGCTTCAAGTGCGTTTGACGAAACCGTCACCAACTCAAAATAGCCAGTCGAGATATCCGCCGCCGCAACGCCGATTGCGTCGCCCACCGGAGCCAGCGCCACCAGCATATTCGACGCCCAACTATCAAGCAGGCTATCCTCGGTAAGCGTTCCCGCGGTTACAAAACGGACAATATCGCGAGCCACCAAAGTCTTCGATCCGCCGCGCGCCTTCGCCACCTCGGGGCTCTCGGTTTGCTCGGCAATCGCGACTCGGTGTCCGCCTTTAATCAGCCGCGCTAGATAGCCCTCCGCGCTGTGCACCGGAACACCGCACATCGGGATCGGCTTTCCGTCGAATTCACCGCGTGAGGTCAACGCGATGTCGAGCGTTGCCGCCGCCGCCCGTGCGTCGTCGAAGAACAGCTCGAAGAAATCGCCCATCCGGTAGAATAACAGGCAATCGCCTGCCTTTGCCTTCAGCGCCAGATATTGCACCATCATCGGTGTCGGCGTCGACATGCCGGGTAGTGATGCAGTTTTGGCGGGGCGGGAATCCATCTAAAATGCATAACCGTTTGCAGCTTTGAGGCAATGTTGGGGTTGGCCGTATCTGTGGAAATTTCGGCGCGACATCCTTCGGATGACGCAAGGCGCAAAGGAAATAAGGCGCAAAAATTCTGATATTTCCAAAGTGGTCATCGGTCTTCTTTATTTCCTTATTCTTCTTTGCGCCTTGCAAGTCCGCTTGCGGGCTTGCGCCAATCACGTCTCTGACGCTAGGGCAAGGCAGACCTATCATTAATGGAACAGGGGCCGATAATGAACGACAGCGACGTCCAGTTTACCGCGCAGGAAGCATTGGATTTCCATTCGCAGGGACGCCCGGGCAAGATCGAGATTGTCGCGACCAAACCGATGGCGACGCAGCGCGACTTGAGCTTGGCTTATTCACCCGGTGTCGCGGTTCCGGTTCAAGCGATCTATGACGATCCCGCCACCGCTTATGATTACACCGCCAAGGGCAATCTGGTCGCGGTCATCTCGAACGGCACTGCGATTTTGGGCATGGGCAATCTGGGCGCATTGGCATCGAAGCCGGTGATGGAAGGCAAGGCCGTTCTGTTCAAACGCTTCGCCGATGTCGACAGCATCGACATCGAGGTGAAGACCGAAGATGTCGACCGCTTCATCGACGCGGTCGAGTTGCTCGAGCCAACCTTTGGCGGCATCAACCTCGAAGACATCGCAGCACCTTCGTGCTTCATCATCGAACAGACGCTGCGCGAGCGGATGAACATTCCCGTGTTCCACGATGACCAGCACGGCACTGCAATCATTGCCGCCGCTGGTTTGATCAATGCCTGTATGCTGACCAACCGGACGCTGAAAGACGTCAAGGTCGTCTGCAACGGCGCGGGCGCTGCCGCGATTGCCTGCACCGAGCTTATCAAGGCTATGGGCGTGCCGCACGACAATGTCATCATGTGCGACCGGACCGGTGTGATCTACCAGGGCCGCACCGACGGCATGGACCAGTGGAAGTCAGCGCATGCAGCCAAGACCGAGGCTCGCAATCTGGCCGAGGCAATTGTCGGGGCCGATGTGTTTCTGGGCCTGTCCGCCGCCAACGCACTTAGCCCTGATATGGTGAAGAGCATGGCGCCCGAGCCCATCATTTTTGCGATGGCCAATCCCGATCCGGAAATTTCACCGCCGGTGGCAAGGGCGGCTCGACCCGATGCGATTATCGCGACGGGCCGGTCAGATTTTCCCAATCAGGTCAACAATGTCCTGTGCTTCCCGTTCCTGTTTCGCGGCGCGCTTGACGTCCGTGCGACCACAATCAACGAGCCGATGAAGATAGCCGCTGCCAATGCGCTGGCGCAACTCGCGCGCGAGACTGTGCCCGAAGAAGTTGCTGCGGCCTATGGCGGGATTTCGCACAAATTCGGGCGCGAATATATCATCCCTTCACCTTTTGATCCGCGACTAATGGAGATCGTCGCCTCTGCAGTTGCCAAGGCGGCGATGGATTCCGGTGTGGCGCAAAAACCGATAACTAATATGACAGCCTACCGCGCCGAATTGCGCGCTCGATTGAACCCGACGACATCGGTGCTGACTCAGGTGTATGAAGCTGCGCGCGCCAAGCCGAAACGCGTTATCTTCGCCGAAGCCGAAGAAGATGTAGTGCTTCGCGCCGCGATACAGTTCAAAAACGACGGCTACGGTATTCCGATACTCATCGGTCGCGACGCGCCCGTTACGCAAAAACTGCGCGAACTTGGGGCAGACCCCGACACGTTCGAAATCCATAACAGCGTCACCAGCAATCTGGTCGACCGGATGGTGGACAAGCTCTATACCCGATTGCAGCGGCGCGGTTATTTGCGCCGTGACGTGGTGCGGATGGTCAATCGCGACCGCAACATCTTTGGCGCGTTATTGCTTCAGATGGATCAGGCCGACGCAATGATTACCGGCGTTACCCGTCCGTTTTCAGATACCATGCGCGAACTGCGGCGCGTGCTCGACCCGAAAAAGGGCCAAACGCCATTCGGGGTGCACGTAATGGTCGGCAAGAGCCACACTGTCTTTATTTCGGACACAACCGTCAACGAACGACCCTCAGCCGAAGAACTGGCCGAGATCGCCGAACAAACGGCGTTAGTAGCGCGCCGTATGGGTCATGTTCCACGAGTCGCGTTTCTGTCATTTTCGACATTCGGCAATCCACATGGCAACTGGCTTGAAAATATCCGCGGTGCCGTCGCGATACTGGACGCACGCAAGCCCAATTTCGAATATGAAGGCGATATCCCGCCCGATGTGGCGCTTAACCCGGCGATGATGGCGCGTTATCCGTTTTGCCGTTTGTCGGGTCCAGCCAATGTGCTCGTCATGCCCGGGCTGCAATCAGCCAATCTCAGCGCCAAACTGCTTCGCGAGCTTGGTGGCGATCGCGTCATCGGGCCGATGCTTGTCGGTATCGAGCGTCCGGTGCAGATCGCCACAATGGCGTCGAGCGCCAGCGATCTGGTTACGCTGGCAGTGCTGGCGGCGGCAGGCGTAGTCGAATAATCAGTTAGGGCTGTTTGGTGTGGCGCCTTGGCCGGAGCCTGCACCGACCGAACCGATATTGCCGAACACTTCTTCAAAGAAACTGGCGTTTCGGCCAAGCGTTGGGGTCTTGTCGCCATTGGGGCTGATGCTGGCAATATTCTCGATGCCGGTCTGCGAAGACGAGACGACGTTGCCTGCTTGGTCGAAGCGCACTTTTAGAACGGTCTGGGCAGACGCCTTTGGCTGCGCAAATGCCAGCTGCTTCGTATCGCGCGCGTAGTAATACCAGTCGTTCTGGTCGAATTGTCCGACAAAGGTCGGGCGGCCAAGCGACGCCTGAACCGATTCCTTGTTATCAACACCCGGCTGAACCGCCGCGAGCAACGTCGCATCGCCGACATAGCCCTGATGCGCGCGCAACCGGGTACAACCCGACGTCACCACCAGAGCGGTAACCAGAGTGGTCAGGCTGATCAATTGCGACATGCGCATAACATTCTCCGGCATTTGCGAACTTCCAAGCGATTGCCATTGCATCCTTGGCTGGCAATATCAATATGCAAGTCCGGATGAACGCCGGATTAGCCGAGGGAGCCAAGTCGCCATGTCGCTTTTGAAACGTATTTTCGGTTCTTCCGAGCCCGACCCAAAAATGAAGCTCATCCCGCTTTACAACCAGATCGTCGCTCATGCGCGGCAACCGCATTGGTATGAGGTAGGGCAAGTGCCCGACAGTATCGATGGCCGGTTCGATATGGTCTCGGCCATCCTGACTTTGGTTTTGCTCAGACTGGAAGAGTCTGACGGCCATGCGCAGGATATGGCTTACCTGACCGAAGTATTCGTCGACGATATGGACGGACAGTTGCGCGAATCTGGCGTCGGCGACGTCATTGTTGGCAAACACATGGGCAAGATGATGTCGGCGCTTGGCGGGCGGCTTGGTGCGTTTCGAGACGGTTTGTCAGACCCAACGACGCTCGACGCGGCGATCATGCGTAATATCTACCGGAGCGAAACCTCTGATCCTGTTGGGTTTGCGCATATCAGGCACGGCTTGCTCGACATTGATCGCTTACTGGCAGCTTTATCACCCGATATCATCGTCGAGGGTGCCGCGACGTGGTGATCGCGAATGAATTCAGTCATATCATTAAGTTCGATGAGATCGGCGCTGGTGCATCGTCCATTCGATTGTCAGCCGACGCGCCTACTCGGGAAGCTTTGGCCGCCCGGTTCGATTTGGCGGCTTTGGAGAGTTTAGACGCCGAGCTTTCAGTGTCGCGCGACTCAAAGGGGATCTTGGCCGAGGGCCGGATCCGGTCGACATTGTCGCAATATTGCATCGCAACCGGCGACCCGGTGCCGACTGTTCTCGATGAGCCGGTCAAAATTCGCTTTGTGCCCGAACCCATTGACCGCGTTGAAATCGAGCTTGAAGCCGATGATTGCGATTCGATGTTTTATGAAGGCCAAAGCATCGACCTTGGCGAAGCGGTTGCGCAAAGCCTTGGCCTTGCGCTTGATCCCTATCCGCGAAGTCCCGATGCGGCTGAACAATTGAAAGCCGCTGGTGTCAAAGGCGAGGACGAAATTGCGCCGACGGGGGCGCTGGCCGGATTGAAAGATTTGCTGGCGAAGAAGTAACCGGCGTTTTGCGCGCCTTTGAGGGCGGGATTTGCATTTCATAAAAGCCGCAAAGGAAATAAGATAAAAAAGAGGCTTCGCAGTTGTCTCAGAATCAATATCATCAACTCTGCTAGTATGGGACAAGTTGGATATGAAGGGCTGACGCCCTTATTTCCTTTTTTCCTTCGTGGCTTTTATGAAACGCATTGCCGCCGCCGGCGTCATACGCAACAGCTAGTTAATCAAAACGGCACGTCGTCGTCGAGATCGTTGTCAAAATCGCCGCCGCCAAAGCCAGACGATCCGCCTTGCCAGTTATTACCCGACTGCGCGCCGCCAGATGGTGCTCCGCCACCCGACGAACCACCGCCCCAACCTTCATTTGATCCGCCACCACCACCGCCGGAGCCGCCTTTGGCGCCGTCGAGCATCACAAGCTTGCCATCGAATCCGGCGACCGACACCTCGGTCGAATAGCGGTCATTGCCCGACGCATCCTGCCATTTGCGGGTGCGAAGGCTGCCCTCGATATAGACCTTGCTGCCTTTTTTCAGGAAACGCTCGGCAACGCCGACCAGGCCATCCGAATTCAGCACGACGGTGTGCCATTCGGTACGCTCTTTTTTCTCGCCGGTATTCTTGTCTTTCCAGTCTTCGGACGTCGCAATCCGCAGGTTGCAAATCCGACCGCCATTCTGGAATGACTTAACCTCTGGATCAGCACCCAGATTGCCGACGATGATTACTTTATTGACGCTGCCCGCCATATATTATTCCTTGTGCTTACGAGGAACCGTCAAAGGCCAAAGGCTGTGGCGGTCCAATAGGTTATTCCTGCTGCAACATAGGCGAGCGTGAACAAATAGCCAACCATGAACATGGGCCATTTCCAGCCGTTGGTTTCGCGGCGAGCGACAGCGATTGTCGAGATGCACTGGGGCGCAAAGACGAACCACGCCAGAAACGCCAGCGCCGTTGCCAGCGACCATTGCCCCGCGAGCCGGTCGCCCAAAGCCATCGCTGTCGCATCGTCGTCATCGCCTGCATCGACCGAATAGGCGGTGGCCAGTGCGGCCACAGCGACTTCGCGCGCCGCCATCGCCGGGATCAGCGCCAGCGCAATTTTGTCGTTGAAGCCGATTGGTTCGGTGACCACCGCAAGCCCCGATGCGATTCGCCCTGCAACCGAGTATTCGCTTTGAGTCATCTCGCTGCCGACGGGGACTTTGGGAAAACTCAACAGCACCCAGAGGATGATTGTCGAAGCAAAGATAATGGTTCCAGCGCGGCGCAGGAACACCCATGCGCGTTGCCAAAGACCGATCACGATATCGCGGATCAACGGCAATTGGTATCGCGGCATTTCGATGAGAAAACTGCTGTTACTTCCCTTCGCCACCGTTCGACGCAGGAACAGCGCCGCGACCATCGCGCCAACTATTCCTGCAATATAGAGCGCGAATAATACGGTGCCTTGCAGCCCGATGCCCGGACCAATCGAGGTTGCCGGAATGAACGCACCAATGATCACGGTGTAGACCGGCAGTCGCGCCGAGCAGGTCATTAATGGCGCGATCAATATCGTGGTCAGCCGGTCCTTCTGATCCATGATCGTTCGCGTCGCCATGATGCCGGGAATCGCGCAGGCAAAGGATGACAGCAGCGGAATGAAGCTATGTCCCGACAGCCCGACGCTCGCCATCATCCGGTCCATCACGAACGCTGCGCGGGTCATATAGCCGGTTGATTCGAGGATCAGGATGAACAGAAAAAGGATTAAAATTTGGGGCAGGAATACGATGACCGACCCGACACCGGCCAATACGCCTTCGATGATGAGCGACCGGATAAAGCCTTCGGGCAAAGCGGACGCCACCCCGTCCGACACAGCGGCGATAGCGGTTTCGATCCAGCCAATCGGAGCCTCCGACCAAGCGAAGACCGACTGGAACATCAAAAATAGCAAGGCAAAGAGAATGAGCGGCCCGGCGAGCGGGTGGAGTAAAACCTTGTCGAGCGTCCTCGTCCATTGCCGCGTCGCGGTTTCCTTGACGATAACCGATTTTGCAATTCTATGCGCTTTGGCGGTGAGGACTTTGCGGTCTTCCAGCGGTAGCGCGGCGGTGGGCTTCACGCGCAACTGCGGCTCAAGCGCTTCGATCAGCACATCCAGCCCGCGCTTTCGCACCGCGACCGTTGGCACCACCGGCACGCCGAGTTTTGCCGACAGCTTCTCAGGATCGAGTTCCAATCCGTCACGCGTCGCCAGATCGACCATGTTGAGTGCAACAACGACTGGCAAGCCAAGCGCAATCAATTCGAGCGTAAAGCGCAAATGATTGTCGAGATTGCCAGCATCGACAACAATTACCAAGGCATCCGGTCGGCGGTGTCCTTCGAGTTTACCAAGCACGACATCACGAGTCACCGCTTCGTCGAGGCTGTCGGGCGACAGGCTATACGCTCCGGGCAGATCGACCAGCTCGACCGGGCGGCCATCGGACAGCGCGATCCGCCCGCTTTTGCGCTCGACGGTTACGCCCGGATAATTGGCGATTTTCTGCCGAGCGCCGGTCAGCGCGTTGAACAGCGCGCTTTTGCCCGCATTGGGATTGCCTACCAACGCAACGAGCGGCATCGCCTCGGTCATGCCGGTAACTCGCAGGTAATCGCGGCGGCAACCTTGCGCCTAAGCGCAATCGTCATCCGCCCTACGCGCACCGCTATCGGGTCT
>Ga0136611_10002937_pt1 | contig 11930 bp, 10 predicted proteins | sample AntDrymUQ2232306_2_FD_106645 | JGI IMG/M metagenome (GOLD analysis project Ga0136611, IMG submission 106645) | Polar desert sand microbial communities from Dry Valleys, Antarctica - metaG UQ223 (23.06) | ecosystem: Environmental > Terrestrial > Soil > Desert | place: Antarctica: Dry Valley... | reverse complement strand
GTCCCTGCCAAGTGACAGTACGCCTCTGCGCAGGGCTTGGCTAGGGTGCGGCGCGGATCGGCCGAGCCGGACCCGCCCGCTCGGCGGCTGTCTCGACCACGCCGACATCACTGTCCAGGGCACGCTCGGCATAGTGGCAGGCCGCTGCCTGCTCACCGGCCACGATCCGCAGCTCCGGCTCGACCGTGCGGCAGTCCTCGGGTCGGTCAAGCCGCTCGTAAAGCCAGCACCGTGTGTGGAAGCGGCAGCCCGGAGGAGGGTCCGCCGGCGAGGGAACGTCGCCGACCAGGATGACTCGGCGCCGGCTGCGCTCAAGAGCCGGATCCGGCACGGGCACGGCCGATAGCAACGCTCGAGTGTACGGATGTGCCGGTGACGCATAGGCGGCCTTGGACGGCCCCATCTCGACGATCCGGCCTAGGTACATGACCGCCACGCGGTCGGAGATGTGACGCACGGCGGCAAGGTCATGGGAGATGAACAGATAGGTCAGGCCCAGCCGGCTGCGCAAGTCCATCAGCAGGTTCAGGATCTGGCCCTGGATGGAGACGTCGAGCGCGCTGATCGGCTCATCGCAGACGATGAACTCGGGCTCAACGGCCAGCGCGCGCGCCACGCCGATGCGCTGCCGCTGGCCGCCCGAGAACTCATGCGGATAGCGGGTCACGAAGGCGGGGTCGAGACCGACGAGCGTCAGCAGCTCCCGCACGCGTTCCGCCTTCGCGTCCCCCTGCGCCAGGCGATGCGTCTCGATCGGCTCGGCGACTATGTCCCCGACGGTCATCCGTGGGTCGAGCGAGCCGTAAGGATCCTGGAAGATGATCTGCATCCGCCGCCGCAGGCGTCGAAGCTCCTGCGCTGACAGTGAGGTCAGGTCGAGCCCGTCGAAGCGCACCTGCCCGTCCGTAGGTTCCCGCAGGCGAATCAGCGCCCGGCCGAGCGTGCTCTTGCCGCAGCCCGATTCGCCGACCAGCCCCAGGGTGTCGCCCCGCCGGATCACGCAAGTGACGCCGTCTACCGCACGGATCGCCCCAGACCGGCGCTGCAGGATCCCGGAGGTCAGCGGGAAGTGGACCTTCAGACCCTCCGCCTCGACGAGCGGCCCCTTCCCCGGATGTCGATCGGTCACGGGATCCAGCCACCAGGCTCCGTGCCCCAGCACCGTGCCGCATGGCCCTCCCCGGCGGACGGCCGCGGCGTCAGTGCTGGCTCCCGCACGGTGCATGGCTCCCGGCGGTGCGGGCACCGGGGCGCGAAGCGGCACTCCGGCGCGGGGTCGAGAAGATCCGGCGGAACGCCCTCGATCGTCCGCAGGCGGCCGCCCGGCTCGGTGTCAAGGCGCGCGCGCGAGTCCAGCAGGGCGGCCGTGTAGGGCATCCGGGACCGCTCGAAGATGTCGTCCACAGCGCCACTCTCGACGATGCGTCCGGCGTACATGACGCTCACTCGCTGGCACATCCCGGCCGCGAGCCCGAGGTCGTGCGTGATCAGGATGACGGCGGTGCGGAACTCGACCGAGAGCGAGCGCAGCAGCTCCATGATCTGTGCCTGGATCGTCACATCGAGGGCTGTCGTCGGTTCGTCGGCGATGAGCAGCATGGGCTGGCAGGCAAGCGCGATGGCGATCATCACTCTCTGGCGCATCCCGCCCGAGAACTGGTGCGGGTAATCGCCGAGACGGTCGCGTGCGCGCGGGATCCCGACCGTCCCAAGGAGATCCGCGGCGTGACGCGCGGCAGCCTGGCGCGACAGTCCGAGATGCGTACGCGCCGACTCGCCGATCTGCCGGCCGACCGTCAGGGTCGGGTTCAGGCTCGTCATCGGATCCTGGAAGATGAAGCCCACCTTCCGGCCGCGAACCAGGCGCATCTCCTCCTTGGAAAGCTGGAGGAGGTCGATCCCGTCGAAGACCACCGCACCATCGACGATGCGCCCGGGCGGCTCCGCCACCAGCCTGGCGAGCGACAGGGCCGTCACCGTCTTGCCCGAGCCGGACTCCCCCACGAGCCCCAGCGTCTCACCGTAGTCGAGATCGAAGCTGACCTCATCAACGGCGTGGACGACACCGGCCGGCGTGAAGAAATAGGTGGAGAGGTCGCGGACCTGGAGCAGCCTGTCGCCGTGTCGTTCGGCATCATCTGCGAGCTGGGCGAGGAGGCGCTCACCCTCGGGCGTGGAGACCTCGGCGATGTCCCGCAGCTCGCCGCTGCGATCGCTCGGCGCCGGTGACCCCGGAGCCCGGCTCATTGCTTCCCGCGCAGCTTCGGGTCGAGCGCGTCGCGCAGCCCGTCACCGAGGAAGGTGAAGCTGGTCAACGCGATGGCCAGCGCGATGGCGGGGAAGATCAGTAGGTGCGGTGCCGACTGGATCCAGCGGCTGCCGTCATCGATGAGGCTGCCCCATGATGCGCGCGGGGACTGGATACCGATGCCGATGAACGAGAGCGTGGCCTCGGCCAGGATGGCGCTCGGGATACCGAGCGTCACGGCCACGATGACGGGGCCGATCGGGTTGGGCAGCAGATGGCGCGTGACGATCCGGCGGTCCGAGACGCCGATCGCGCGTGCGGCCTCGATGAACTCCGACTCCTTGAGGCTCAACACCTGCCCGCGCACGAGGCGCGCCATCGTCACCCAGGCCGTCAGCCCGATGGCGATGAAGATCAGCAGCAGCCCGTCCATCGCATCGCCGACCACCGTGTCCTGGAATGCGACGCTCAACAGGATGATGAAGAGCAGATCCGGGAAGGCGTAGACCACGTCGGTGAAGCGCATGAGGTAGTTGTCGATGCGCCCGCCGAACCAGCCGGCGGCGGCGCCGATGGGCACACCGAGCAGGAGGACCACGAGCTGGACCACGACCGCGACGCTCATGCTGATCTGGGCGCCGTCAAGCAGGCGGCTGAAAAGGTCGCGGCCCAGTTGGTCCGTACCCAGCAGGTGCCCGGGGCTGAGCGGCGGCAGCGGCCGGTTGCCGTTCGCGCGCAGCGCATCAAGATCCTGTACGCGGTAGTGCCACGGGGCGAGCGCCGGCCCGACAAGGGCGATCAAGAGCAGGACGACCACGACTACAGCGCCTATCACGGCCAGGCGGTTCTTCCGGAGCCGCCGTAGCGCATCGCGCCTGGGGCTGACGACCGGGCGGGGTCCCAGTGCCGTGGGCCCACCGAAGGTGGGGCTCTGCGTGGCCATCGCGTTCCCGGTGCCTAGCTGTAGCGGATGCGCGGGTCGACGTAGGCGTACAGGACGTCCACGACGAGGTTCAACACCGCGATGACGACCGCGTAGAGCATCGTCATGGCCATGATCAGGCCGTAATCGCGTTCGCCGATGCCGCTCACGTAGAACCGGCCGATGCCCGGGATGGAAAAGATGAGCTCCACGATGAACGAGCCCGTGACCAGGTAGGCCAGGAGCGGGCCAAGGATCGTTAGGACCGGTATGAGCGCGTTCCGGGTCATGTGCATCGAGACCACGGTGCGCTCGCGAAGTCCCTTGCTGTATGCGGTCCGGACGTAATCCTTGCGCGTCACCTCGAGCATGGAGGCCCGCGTGTAGCGCGCGATCTGGGCGATGGGATAGCCCGCCAGCGCGACCGTCGGCAGGACGTAGGAACTCGGGCCTTCCCAGCCGTGGGTCGGCAGCCAGCGCAGCGTGACCGCGAAGACGAGCACAAGGAGCATCGCAAGCACGAAGCTCGGCGTGGCGATGCCGGCGATGGACACGAGGGTGGCCGCATAGTCGGGCAGCCCGTTGTGACGCAGCGCCGCGATCATCCCCAGCGGGACTCCCACGAGTACCGCGAGCAGGAAGGCCATGACACCGAGCTGCGCCGTCGTTCCGATCCCGTCGGCGACGATGTCATTGACCGTCCGGTCCCGGTAGCGGTAGGAGGGGCCCAGATCGCCGGTCAGGATGCCGCCGGCCCAGCGCAGGTACTGGACCGGCAGTGGATCGTCGAGCCCGTACTCGGCATTGAGGCGCTCCACGACGCTCCGCGGCAGCGGCTTCTCGCGGTCCCACGGTCCTCCCGGCACGGTGTGCATGAGCATGAACGTGATGAGCGAGATGGCGAACAGGACAGGAAAGATCCAGAGCACACGCCTGATGAGGTAGCCCGTCACCGGTGCGACACCCTGACGTCGTGCTCTGGATCAGCTACGATCGGACGACCGGACCCGAGGGGTCCTAGTGCTCGCCGATGCTGACCGTGTTGAAGAACATCATCCCCGGGTCCTCGTCCGTCGTCGTCAGGACAAGGCCCTGGACGTACGGCTTGACCAGCGTGTAGCCGCCGTACCAGTACAGGAAGATGACCGGCGCGTCCTCGACGAGGAGCTCCTGCGCCTCCTCGTACAGCGGGATCTGAGCGTCAGGGTCCGCCTCGGCAGCCGCCTCAGACATGAGCGCGTCGAAGTCCTCGTTCGAGTAGCCCGTGTAGCTGTTGCCGGTGCCGAAGACATCGCCCAGGAAGTTGTTGGCGTGCGGGTAGTCCTGTGTCCAACTGGAGCGGTTGATGTCGAACGGATCAGAGCTCCGGCGCTCGCTGTATGCGACGGCTTCGAGGCCTTCCGATCCGACCTCGACCCCGAGATTGGTACGCCACTGCTCGGTAAGGAAGTCCACCGTCTGCTCGTGCAGCGTGCTCTCGTTGTACCCGATGGTCAGGTCGAGCTCGCTGGCATCGCTGAGTCCCAGTTCCGTGAGCGCCTCCTGAAGCTCCGCCTGGGCCGCGGCCGGATCGAACGCCAGACCGAGGTCCGCCTGGTGGCCGGGGATGCCGGGCGGCACCGCGCTTCCCGCCACGGTGGCAGCGCCCTGGCGCACGGTATCGACCAGCGTCTGCTTGTCGACCGCCATGGAGAACGCACGCCGCAGGTGCGGGCTCTTGGCGAAGTCGCCTTCCGGATCGTTGAGGTCGAAACCGTAATACTCGAAGCCCGCGGTCGCGGTCTCGAGCATCTGGTCCTTGAGCGCCGGGTCGGCGCAGATGCGCGCGATGTCGGTCGAAGGCACGGCGACCATGTCCAACTCGTCGGCCATGTACGCGCTGAGTGCGGCCTGCTCATCCTCCATGAGCGTGAACTCGATGCGCTCGAGCTGGGCGGCCTGGCCGAACCACTCGGGGTTGCGCGCGAGCACGATGCGCGAGTTGTGCTCCCAGCTCTCGAGATCGAACGGGCCGCTGGCGACGTAGTTCTCGCCCTCGGTGGCGTTCTCACCCTCGATCCATTCCTGCTGGATGGGTACGGTGACCCACAGGGTGGCGACCGAGAGGAAGTAGGAGGCGGGCTGCGCCAGCTCGACGACGAACGTCTCGTCGTCCGGTGCCGAGACGCCCACCTGCTCGAGCAGCGCGTCGATCTCCTCGTCGGGCGGCAGCGCCTCGGGATCGAGCTCGAGCAGTGCCGCTGCACCGGCGAGATCCTCCATCACGTAGGCGTAATCGGCCGCGACGCGCGGATCGACCAGTCGTCGCCAGCTGTAGACGAAGTCACCGGCCACGATGGGATCGCCGTTGCTGTAGTTGGCGTCGCGCAGGTGAAAGGTGATCTCGGTGCCGTCGGTGCTGATGTCCCAGCTCTCGGCGAGGCCGGGGACCGTGTTGAGATCCTCGTCGAAGTAGACCAGCGGATGATGCAGCTGGCGCATCATCTCCACCGCCCGGAGGCTCGACACGAGGGTCGGATCGAGCGACTCCGGCTCATCGCCCAGCGGCAGCCGGAGGACCTGCTCGGCGGCCATCGTGCCATCGCCGGCCGGTGGCGTGGTCGGTGCGGCGCAGGCGGTGACCGGCGAACCGGGTGCACCGCCCGACGGCACGCTCGATGGGCCGCCCGATGCCGGCGGCGCGACCGACGGCACCCCTGTCGGGGGCACAGCAGCCGGGCTGCACGCTGAGAGGATGACGAGGACCGCGATGAGCGTCCCCGTCCGACCGTGTCGGATCATCCCTGTTCTCCTCCTCGCTTCTCGCCGGATGACGGCTCCGGGCCGGCGTGCCCCGGTGGATGGATGAGGTAGGCGACGCCACCCGACGACGCGAGCCACAGCCGTTGCAGATTTTCGCGATGGTAGACCCGCCGGACCTCGTCGTCGGAGTGCGCAGCTGGGTCGTTGGCGATCACACCGCCGGCGTAGTCGAAGCCGCGGATCACGATGAGGTGTCCGTCGCTGGACGGGATCGGCGCGCCCGCGAGCTCGTCGGCGTCCCAGGCGAGGCTGATGACGACCGGCACGCCGGCTGCGATCCACCGCTCGACTTCGCGGAGGGACGCGAAGCGCGTCACATATGCCTCGTACCCGAGCGCTCCGGCCCAAGCGGTGTTGAAGGCCCAGTTCCCCGTGCCGGCGTAGGTGTGGTCGTAGGCCGCCGCCGCCGCGACGGCGAGCGGGATGGTGTTGCCCCAATAGGCCAGGACCATCGAGGTCGCTGTGGGCGAGCACCAGCCGGCAGATGCCGGGTCGCCCACGCGCTGCGAGCGCTGCGGGACTTCGAGCTCGATGCCCCACGCGATGCGGTCGTCGGTCCCTGTGGTGGCCTCCGGCAGTCCATCCGAGCCGGACGTGACCACGGCGATGCCGCTGACCTTGGGCGTCTGTCCCGGATCGGACGTGAACAGCCTGAGTCGGTAGCGAATGGCTACCCCGACCACTCCATCCCGGAGATGAAGCGTGTCGGTAGCCACACGTGCATCAGCGTCATCCTGGCCGCCCACGCTGTGACGCCTCAGTGTGTCAATCCCGGAGGCCCACACCGCCATCGTGTACGGACTGGTCCAGCCACCCTTTCTGCGGCGTACTGCCAAGTCCAGCTTCAGCCAGGTGCCGGGTGGCGTCACCGCGTTCCACGACGCGATGGCAGTGTCAAAGCCTTGCTCGAGGCGGATCACCGGCGAGTCGAGCGACCCGAAGCGGTGCGCCGGCAGGGCATCGCCCTGTCGATCCCCGTCCGATCGAAGGGTCGCCCAGTCGGCTAACTGAGCGCTCGCGACGCCGTCCATATCCCGGATGACGACCCCTTGGGAATCGCCTTGTTCGAAGTCCCGGGCCGAATGGCGGACGAACTCGATCGGCGCGCTAAGCGGGCTGGCGCGACGCTCGGTGACCGTCATCAGTCTCCCCTGGGGACGGAGTATCTTCCGCGGGTGTGTCGGCACATCATACGTGATGCGCTAGCGCCCGGAGTGCGTTCCCCGTTCGGTCCGACCTGGACTCGTGCTAGACGCCGACCCGTCGCGCATCGACCCACCGGTCGAGCAGCGCGTCCGAGTAGCGCTCATCCCGCGGGTCGAGGCTGTTGACCGTCGTCCCACCGGCGGCACCCGAGGCGTGCAGGAAGTGCGTCGCATCCAGGGCGATGCCGACGTGTGTGATCGCCTCGCCGGTCCTGGAGGCCTTGAAGAAGTGCAGGTCGCCGGCGCGGGCCGGCCCGTTGACGGGCTCGGCGGCATCACGCTGCTGGTCGGCGTCGCGCGGGATGATGACGCCGAGTGACTCCCAGAAGGCCTGGCTGAGGCCCGAGCAGTCGAACCCGTACGGCGTGCGACCGCCCCACAGGTACGGCACGCCGACGAAACGCGTGAAGCGGGCCAGAGCGCCGGCGATCGAGCCAGCATCGACCGCACGGGCGGGGAGTATCGACAGCGCGTCGCCGCGCACCCACCATGCCCGGCCATCGACGAGACCGACGCGCGACCAGCCGCCCTGCCTCTCGAGCACGCAGAGTCGGGCCCCGAACGGCAGCCGGCCGACCAGCTCGCCCTGCGGCGACCGGCACGCCTCGCCGAAGTCAGCGGTCACGCGGTGGGTCGGAGTGGCGTCGACCTCCTGCGCCTGGACCTCGGACACTGGCGCGAGTACATCCGTTGGCACCCAGCCGAGATAGCCATCGCGCTGCAGGCGCAAGCGGATCCAGCCATCCCGCTCGTCGAGGGCCCGCACGGCCTCCCCGACGAGAGCCTGGGTCACCCGCTCTGCGCGACTGCTCGGATGAGCCCGGACGTCACTCAGCCAGGGCGTGATGATGGCCCAGCGGGCATCGTCCAGCAGGACCGTCACGCGATCCTCCACACCAAGTCCTCCCACAGCCGCGCGCGCCGCCCGGTGCCCCTCGTGATCAAGGACCGTGCCTTCCAGCGCGGCGACGCCCGCGTCTTCCCGGAGCCGAAGCTCGAAGACCGTTCCTCGCTGATCGGCAAAGCGATCTTCTCCGAGACGCCAGAGCGCGTCCGCGGCCGGCGAGCCACGCCGCTCCCAGAAGGATCCGACCTGCTCGACCCACTCGAGCGGACGATCATGGTGGACGTTGTGTCCCACTCCGTCAGGCCGCCAAAGCTCTGCGGCGGGAACATGCGCGGCGATGAACGCAGCATGGCCGGCGGTGGCGTTGACGGTGTCATCGGCGCCCTCGATGACCAGCAAGGGCCGGTCGGCGCGCGCGAGGTCCTCCGGTGCGTAGTGAGGCTCGCTGACGATCTCGGCGACCGTCATCCTCAGCAGGCGCCGCCAGTGCTCGGGACCATGCCAGCGACCATGGAGCCCGATCATCTCGTCACGCCAGGCCGGATCCTCGCTTTCGACGCGGTCGGGATCGAACTTCGCAGGTTCAAGCTCCAGCAGATCGCTGCTGACGTAGGCATTGCCGGCCTGGACAACGCACGTGGCGACGACGTCGGGATGCTCGAGCAGCATCACGAGAGCGACGTTTCCACCGTTGCTGTGCCCGACGATGTGCGCTTGCGGGTAGCCGAGCGCGTCGATGAGGCCAGCGGTATCGGACGCCATCCGGGCGAACGAGTAATCCTCACCGCCCTCCGTGCTGCGTCCGTGACCGCGGCAGTCGGGCACGAGCACGAGCCGCTTGCGGGCCAGGAGCGGCGCGAGGTGGCCCCAGTCCGTCTGGCCGTCGATGGTCGAGCCGTGGATGAGCACCACGGGCGGCTCACCCCGGCGCGGTGCTCCGTACGTGCGATAGTGGATCCGCGCCCGGCCGATCGTCACCTCGCTCACGGGGCCATCGTAAGAGATGGGCCTACGGCTTGGCGACGCCGCATCCGCCGCGGCACCGAGGTCTTACGACACGATGTTCAGCAGCCCGTCGCGAACGGCCGGTGACTGAGCCACAGCACACTTGCCGGTCAGGTCGATGCGGCCCTTCCTTTCGGCGAGAGGAGAGCTGGCCCTCACCCAGCGCGTCTCGCCGCACTCAGCGCAGATCGCCATGGCGACCGGCCAGCCGTCCTGTGCCTGGGTCACCGCAAACGTCCAGGTATGTTCCAATGGATTCGTCGGTCCGAATATGCGGACGTAGGCACCCGCGTCCGTCGAGCGCTGGAGGACCGATCTCCGTACCCCGCTCAAGGCGTCGCTCACGGTTCAGGTGTCGCGGACCGGAACGGTGCCGCTGCGCTTGATCTTCGTGTCGGTCAAGAAGCCGGCATGGGGTCCGGTGAGTCTCGGGGGTGTCGTGTCGCTGCAATTCGTGCTGCTGACCGCCGTCCCGAACTCATAGCGTGTTCCGTCGAATCGCGGCTGGACCCTGACGCCGTCGAGGTCCTGCTCGTAGTGAAGGTGCTCTCGGGTGGCGTTCCCGATGTCATCGACGTACCCCGGCAATCTGCCGGACGCCACGCTCTGATCGAGCGTCACGGCGATGCGTCTCATGTGCGCGTACTTCGTCTGCCAGCCATCGCCGTGCGTGACGGTGATCTCGCCATTGCTGTACTCGTATCTGGTGCTGGTCACTATCCCGGCTGCACTGGCCACGACCGCGTCTCCGGCGTCGGCGTTGTTCTCCTGGTTGAAGTCGATAGCCCACCCGTGGCCGGAGTACGTCGCGCCTACATAGGTCTGTTCGCAGATGAAGGGAAGCTTGAAGGCGGGAACCGCGCCGGGCGACCGGCAGGGTCACCACCGACAGGAGGATCGCGGTCGCGCCGGCGACCGAGAAGATCGTCGCGAAGTGAAGACGAGGGACGGGTGTCTGTGACGGTCCGTGACCTGGTGCTGCATCCACCGCGCTCACCCTCCTCGCGCCGAACTCCTTCGCGGTCGGGCAGGACGCGCAGACTGGGAAGTCGGGCCGGTAGCGCATCTCGACGGCCGGTTCGACGCTTGCCATCAGGTCCCTCCGCATGACCAAGACGCTCCGGCTTCAGGACCTCGGCTGGTATGGCGCGCTGGAACGATACGGCTCGGCCGGCGCCGATCGCGCGCTCTCGACCACTTCGCCGTCCTCCACGAAAACCAGGTTCTGGCCCAGCGACCAGAGCGTGGCAGTGGTCAGCGCGACCATCACCAGGGCCAGTGGCAGCTGCCCCAGCCGTCCCTGGACCCTGCTCGTGCGTTGTGCCACGGTGTGCCCCGCCCAGGCCCCCACGACATGTCCACCGACCACTGCTGCCAGCTGGATGCTCCATGCCGCGCTCGTCGAGAGCCAGGCATCCTGCGGCTCCGAGAAGGCCGTCCCGAACAGATCCCAGCCCTGTTGCAGAGGATCGGAGAGGGCGATGAAGATGCGCTGCCCGTCGATCAGCAGATAGGTCAGGTAGTGCGCCATGAGGTAGCCGGCGGCGACGGGCAGGAGTCCCGCACCCATAGCCGCGGTGCCCACCGCGCGTGCGACCAACAACACGACGCCGGCCAGGAAGCCCAGGAACAGCGACAGGAGTGCCGTGTCGACGACCAGGTCGGGGATGCCCACCAGGTCGAAGAAGACCTGCGTCTGCGAGAAGCCGTCGTAGATGATGGCCGCCGTGCCGATGGCCACCATGACCGCCTGGGCACTGGACCAGGCCGTCGTGGAAAGGCCACCGCCGAAGCCCTGACGGCGCAGGCGTCCATCGTCGGGCGACCCTTCGAGTGCGAACGGCGCAAGGCGCCCAAGCAGCCGGAACCAGACGCTGAACGTCTCTCCGTGCGCGCGCCATGAGTCCTTGCCGAACTGCGCCATGGCGGCCAAGGTGATGAGGGTGTAGCCCACCATGACCAGGCCCAGCAGGCGCCCCGCCAGGAGGTCCACCGCCAGCTCCAGCCAGATGAAGAAGGCGAAGCCGGCCACAGCTGGCCAGACGCCCCAGCCAGGCGGCACCGGGCTTGCCGCGCCACCACCGATGCCCAACCGCCGCCCTAGCCAGACGAAGATGTCATGCAGCGTGCCGAACGGGTCGATCCAGCTCCAGAGCGGGCCGACGAGGAAGGACACGATGGCCAGACCGACCCAGCCGTAGATCCACAGGAAGAGGGAAGCCACGTCGGCGTCGCTGGAGCCACCGACCAGCGCCTGAGCCGCGACCCACAGCCAGGCCGTAAGGCCGAGCCCGCGAAGCAGCAGCTGGACCGCGCGGGGGACACGATGGCTGCGCGGCGGGGCCACTTCCTTCGGCGGCCCGCCTTCCGTCAGCGCCACGAACGCGAAGGAGAGCCCGACGGCCACAGCGGCGCCGGCCAGGTAAGCCACCAGGGGCAGCGGCGAGTTCACGGTCCCGGACAGGCTGTGGGCCGAGGCGACGCTGGGCAGCGCCAGGAGGGCCGCCGCCATCGTGAACGACGCGCGCAGGCTGCGGCCGATGCTCCGAGCGGGTGACCTGGCCATTCGGGAGCGGCTCAACGCGGCCGGCGCGCCAGGTAGAGCACGGCCGCGGCCGCCACGGCTCCCAGCGCCAGGAGCGGTACCGCCACTCCGCCGAGACCATCGGAACCGTTATCACCGTCGTCCCCCGGGGCCGGCGACATAGCCGGGGACGCAGTGGGGGACGCAGCCGGCGGCGAGGTCGAGGCAGCGGCACTGGGTGTCACCGAAGCAGGCGGCGCACTGGGCTCGGCGCTGGACAGCGGCTGGCTGGCCTCAGGCGACGTGCCGGCGTCTGGCTGGGCGACGGTGAGGGCGTCTCCGTGGCCTCCGTGACCGTGAAGCTCCAACGTCCGCGT
>Ga0136611_10002936_pt1 | contig 11931 bp, 5 predicted proteins | sample AntDrymUQ2232306_2_FD_106645 | JGI IMG/M metagenome (GOLD analysis project Ga0136611, IMG submission 106645) | Polar desert sand microbial communities from Dry Valleys, Antarctica - metaG UQ223 (23.06) | ecosystem: Environmental > Terrestrial > Soil > Desert | place: Antarctica: Dry Valley... | reverse complement strand
CTCGATGATCGGCGTGGCGTTGTTCAGCGCGCCCTGGAAGATCTCCAGCGCATTGCGGCCCATCCGCGCCTCGACGATCTCGAAGGCTTCGTAGACGATCCGCTCGGCGGTTCCCTTTTTGCCGCGCTCCATCACCTTGTTGACAAAGCGAGTGACGAGCTCACTGCCGTATTTCGGGTCCGGCAGAATCTCGCGGCGTTGCACCTTGGCGCGTCGTGGCATTCCTCAGACCTCCCGCCGGTCCGTGCCGGCCGTCCCTATACGCATCGTCGTCCCAGAGAATGATTATCGCTACCCACGCAGAAAAGCGGTCGACAGGTGTATCAGACACCGCGAGGCCGCTTTTCGTTCCGCACGATCTTCACAAAGAGTCCACTCGGGTATCCGGGGAAATCCCGGACGGCGAGCGCTAGCTCTTCGGCTTTTTGGCCCCGTACTTCGACCGCCCCTGCCTGCGGCTATCGACACCACGTGCATCGAGCGCACCGCGGATGATGTGGTAGCGCACGCCAGGAAGATCCTTGACGCGACCGCCACGAATCAGCACGACGGAGTGCTCCTGGAGGTTATGCCCCTCGCCTGGAATGTATGCGGTGACTTCCATACCGTTGGAGAGGCGCACACGGGCGATCTTGCGGAGCGCAGAGTTCGGCTTCTTCGGCGTCATCGTCTTCACCTGGGTGCAGACACCGCGCTTCTGCGGCGATCCTTTACCCCTGCGAAGCCGACCAGCGTAGCGTCCTGCGGCGTTGTTTGTGAAACGCAGGGCTGGCGCTTTGGTCTTCTTGATGACGGGCTTGCGCCCTTTTCGGACCAGTTGATTGATCGTCGGCACAGTTCTCGTTTCCCCCTCGATGTAACCCGCTTCAGGCAGCGCGGCATCGCTTCAAAATCGTCCGCTTACCACACTGTCGCTGCGGCGGCCACGGGTCAGGAACGCTCAACGTCGCAAACGTCGGCCCGTTTTCCGGCCACAATGGAGTAGTGTACCAATCCGGTAGTGCTTTGTCAAACCATCCACACCGCTCGGAACCTACTATCCCAGCACCTTTCGACACCTCCGATACAAGAAGGAAGCAGCGCGCCAATGCGTATCCTTAGGGACACGACAACCTCGTCCCCAACCGTACTGCACCTTAATCCTGATACAGAGGCTGGCACGCCGTTGAACGAGCGCAAGGCTCCAGGCAGAATACGCTACTTCAAGATGTCGCCTGACGCTTCTGACTTCTTGACGATCTGTATGTTCTTTGGTATTCTATATGTCAGAATTGTGACGACGATCCCCCACCATCGACGATGTCGTCTCCATTGCGCCACACTTGGGATTCGATGAGCGTCAAGTCTGGTTTGAACCTGTCAGTCTCTTTGAGGCGTACGTCCGCGACGTGGACGCATAGCCGACGTGACGGCCCTTAACGTTCCACACGCAACAGCCGCTGCAAGCTGACGAACGACTCGTAACATCCGCCATCAGTAGCAACGATGTGACCATAGACATGAATATCCTTGACACGATTGATCCTACGGTAGTCGGGGAACGACTAGCCGAAGCCCGTCGTGCGCGACGCCTGACTCAACAGCAGGCCGCAGAGTCTCTCGGCGTCGCAAGGACAACGATCACAGCCATTGAGCAAGGGGTCAGGCGTCCGCGCGCAGCGGAACTCCTGACACTGGCGCGTCTCTACGGACGACAGGTTGGTGACCTCGTCCGTCCCATCCGAGAGCAACCCGGCCCGAGCTTCATCGTCCAATTCCGGGCAGCCCGCGGTCCGGCGTCCGTCATCCCAAACGAGGAACGGGATGCCGACAGCCAGCGCTTCGAGGAATTCTGCCGTTGGTACGTCGAACTGGAGGACCTGGTCGGCTCCCCGTTGCCACGCCGCTATCCAGACATCTACGATACCTCAGACACGTCTCCAGAGCGCGCAGCCGAAGACGTGGCGACCACAGAGCGCAACCGGCTCGGCCTTGGCGACGGTCCCATCGGCGACTTATGGGGCATCCTGGAGACCGATGTCGGACTTCGCATCTTTGCCATGCCGATGACGAGCCGCAAAATTGCCGGAATGTTTCTTTTCAGCGAAGACTTTGGAGGCTGCATCGCGGTCAATGCCAACCATCCGGAAGAGAAGCGGCGCTCGACGGTGGCCCACGAGTACGCGCACTTCCTCACCAACGACCGGTACAAGCCCGAGATCACAATCCTCTCAGCCTACCAACGTGCTCCCGAAGGCGAGCGATTCGCGGAAGCATTCGCCCGAAACTTCCTCATGCCCACAGCGGGCCTGTCACGTCGCTACCATGCCTTGCGCCGTGCAAAAGACAAGCCGATCACACCAGCGGATGTGCTCACCTTGAGCCACCTGTACCGTGTTTCGTTCCAGACCATGATCTGGCGACTAGAAGAATTGAAGTTGCTCCCAAGCGGCGCCTGGAACAAGTTCCACAGCCTGGGATTCAAACCCAATACAGCCCGAGAGCTGCTGAATCTACCCGCCTCTACGCCTGAACTCTCCCTCCTACCGCTTCGGTACGAGACGCTGGCCGCACAATCGTATATGAAGGGGCTGCTCTCCGAGGGGCAACTCGCTCGACGGTTGGCAACGGATCGGGTCAGCGCGCTATTGCGTGTCCGACAGCTCAGCGAGGAGAGCCAACTGTCGGAGGACGGCGAGTGGTACCAGGCCGGTCTCGACCTGAATGCCGCGCTGGTTGGCGATTCGTAGTCATCGATGACGTCAACGTCAGATTCGCACGCCGCTCCCGCCAGAACAGTGCTCGACGCCTGCGCCGTGCTAAGTCTCTACGCCACCAGCCGAATGGAAGAGATCATTGCCACAGTGCCGGGAACTGTTGCCATCGCCGAAATGGTGCTCCAAGAAGCACTATATGTCCGGAGAATCGTCGATGGCGTATCCGAACCTGAGGTGGTCGATCTTAGACCGATGGTGGCCTCCGGTGCACTCACGGTGATCGATACCGACGACGAGGAAGAACTCCAAACGTTCGTTAACCTTGCCGTTGACCTTGACGACGGCGAGGCGATGACTGCGGCGCTGGCGATCCACAGGTCGTACGTGCTTGTGACCGACGACCGCAAGGCTGAGCGCCTCCTCGCAGGCCGAGTCCAACTTCGCGCCACCCTCGAATTGGTCAAGGCGTGGGCCGATGCGGAGCAGATCGACGCCCCTACCTTACGAGCAGTGCTTACTAGCATCTACGAACGAGGCTACCAGCCACCGAATCGGCATGCACTGAAGTCATGGTGGGAGACAATACTGATTGGCGGCACCGACGCGACAAAAGGCTAGGGGATGTCGTCGCAACACGAGCAGCGCACTGGCAAGCCGAAGGGGCGCTGGTTCGCGCCCCTTCAGCCACCTGTATCCAGATCCTAGTTTGTGGTCGGGTCTTCCTCAGTGTCGTCGCCGTCGGTGGCTTCGAGGCCGGGCTGGTCGTCTTCCTCGTCGGCGAAGAGGTTGGAGAGGGCCAGGTCGCCGGCGTCGGAGCCTTCGAGTTCTGCCGGGTCGTCGATGACGGTTTCGCCCGAGTCATCGGGGTCGAAGGTGTCGACGGCCAGCGTAGTTGCCTCGTTGGTGGCTGAGACCAGTTCCTCGACATCCTCGATCGAGGTTGGCACGATCTCGCGGAGTTCATCGGCGGCGGCGATCATCTTGGCCTCGTCAGCCGACGACATGCCCTTAATCCCGCCAGGCTTGACGTTGAAGCCGGTGCCGGCCGGGATCAGCTTTCCGATGATGACGTTCTCCTTGAGGCCGCGCAGCGAGTCGATCTTGCCGTTGATGGCTGCCTCGGTCAGGACGCGCGTCGTTTCCTGGAAGCTGGCCGCCGACAGGAACGAATCGGTGGCAAGCGATGCCTTGGTGATGCCGAGCAGCATCTCCTGGGCGGTGGCCGGTTCGCCACCCTGGGCCAGCATCTCGGCGTTCATGGCGTTGAACGCGAAGCGATCGGCCAGTTCGCCCGGCAGCAGGTCGGTGTCGCCCGGATCATCGATGCTGACCTTGCGCAGCATCTGGCGGACGATCGTCTCAATGTGCTTGTCGTTGGTGACGACACCCTGCGACTTGTACACCCGCTGAACCTCGTCGACCAGCAGCCGCTGGACGGCCTCGCGGCCGCGTGTCGTCAGCACTTCCTGCGGATCGAGGTTGCCGTCGATGAGTTGGTCGCCCGGGTTGACTCGGTCGCCGTCCTGGACGCGGACGTGCGCCGTATGCGGGACGGTATATTCCTTCTCTTCGAGCGTCTCGTTCTGGACGATCAGCGCGTTCGACTCGGTGTCGATGACGGAGAGTCCGTCGAGCGACGAGACGATCGGGCCGTTACCGTTGGCCGAGGTCGCGATCGACTGGCCGCGCGTAATCTTCTCACCGTCCTTGACAGCCGGAACATACTCGCTGCCGAGGTCGTAGCGCTCGGTCGTCAGATCGCGGTTGCGGATGATGATCTTGCGAACATCCTCCTCGTTGATGATCTCGACGATGCCCTCGATCTCGGAGAGGACCGCCTTACCCTTGGGATCGCGGGCCTCGAAGAGCTCCTCGACACGGGGCAGACCTGTCGTGATGTCGTCGGCGTGCGAGACACCGCCGGTGTGGAACGTACGCATCGTCAGTTGGGTGCCTGGCTCGCCGATCGACTGGGCGGCGATGATGCCGACTGCCTCGCCGTGACCGACCAGGTGACCACTGGCCAGGTTGCGTCCGTAGCACTTCGCGCAAACGCCGTGAACCGATTCGCACTCCATCGAGGTGCGGATGCGGAACTGCTTGATACCGGCGTCGCGGAGTTGGAGATAGACCTCTTCGGTGATCTCCTGATTGCGGTCGCAGATGACCTCGCCGTCCTCGGTGACGATCGGCTCAGCCGCGATCCGGCCCTCGACTCGCGCCTGGAGCTGATCCTCGTCGAAACGACCGACGACGTCCTCGACCTCGATCGTGATGCCGTTGGTCGTGCCGCAATCGTCAGCGGTGACGATGACATCCTGCGAAACGTCAACCAGACGTCGCGTCAGGTAGCCGGAGTCAGCCGTCCGTAGCGCGGTGTCGGCCAGACCCTTGCGGGCACCGTGGGTCGAGATGAAGTACTCGAGGACCGAGAGACCCTCACGGAAGTTCGAGCGGATCGGCAGGTCGATGATGTTGCCGTTCGGGTCGAGCATCAGGCCGCGCATACCGGCCATCTGGGTAATCTGGTTCATATTACCCTTAGCGCCCGAGAAGCTCATCATATACAGCGAGTTGTCGTGGCCGAGTCCGCCCTCGACGGCTTTCGTCAACTCCTCGCGCGCCTCGTTCCAGACTTTGACGACCTGGGAGTGACGCTCACTCTTCGTAATCATGCCGCGCTGCAAGTGTCGGTCGAAGACATCAACCTGCTTGTCGGCAGCCTCGATGATGCCCGCCTTCGCGTCCGGAATCGCGATGTCCTGGAGACCGATCGAGAGTCCGCCGCGTGTCGAGTAGCGGAAGCCGATCTGCTTGATGCGGTCAGCGATCTCAGCTGTCTCTTCGGCTCCGAACTGGCGATAGGCCTCGTAGATGAGCTTGCGCAGCATCTTGCGGTCCATCGTCTCATTCCAGAAGCGCAAGTCCAGCGGCATGTCCATGTTGAACAGGATGCGACCAAGCGTCGTCTCGATGATGCCTTCTGGCACGCGGCCATTGCTGGCGCCGTTCATCGGCGCCGAGGCCGACTTCGGGTCGAAGACACGCACGCGCGCATGCAGGTCTACCAGTTCAAGCTGGTAGGCCATCATTGCTTCGTGGGCGCTGGCGAAGACCTTGCCCTCGCCCTTCGCGCCCTCGCGCTCGGTCGTCATGTAGTAGCAGCCGAGCACGATCTCGAGCGTCGGCGCGATAACCGGGTCACCGTCCGACGGGTCGAGCAGGTTCGCGGTCGAGAGCATCCGCGTCCGCGCTTCGAGCTGCGCAGCCCGCGAGAGCGGGACGTGAACGGCCATCTGGTCGCCATCGAAGTCGGCATTGAAGGCCGTGCAGACAAGCGGGTGAATCTGGATTGCCGAGCCCTCGATCAGACGCACCTTGAAGGCCTGGATGCCGAGGCGGTGCAACGTTGGGGCGCGGTTGAGGAGGACGACGTAGTCCTGGATTACCTCTTCGAGCACTTCCCAGACGCGCTCGTCAACGCGCTCTACGAGCCGCTTGGCGGCCTTGATGTTGTGGGCATGGCCGTGGACGACCAGCTTGCGCATAACGAACGGCTTGAACAGCTCAAGCGCCATCCGCTTCGGCAGGCCGCACTCGTCGAGCTTCAGGTCCGGGCCGACGACGATGACCGAGCGGCCCGAGTAATCGACACGCTTGCCGAGCAGGTTCTGACGGAAGCGACCCTGCTTGCCCTTGAGCATGTCCGACAGGCTCTTCAGCTTGTGCTTGCCTGAACCGGAAACGACCCGGCCACGGCGACCGTTGTCGATCAGGGCGTCGACCGCTTCCTGAAGCATGCGCTTCTCGTTGCGGACGATGATGTCGGGCGCGCCAAGCTCCAGCAGCCGCTTGAGGCGGTTGTTGCGGTTGATGACGCGGCGATAGAGGTCGTTCAGGTCAGAAGTCGCGAAGCGGCCACCGTCGAGCTGGACCATCGGGCGCAGGTCGGGCGGGATGACCGGCAACGCAGTGAAGATCATCCACTCGGGCCGGTTGCCGCTCTTACGCAGCGCCTCGATGACGCGCAGCCGCTTGGTCGCCTTCTTACGGCGCAGGCCGCTCATCTTCTGCATATCCTGGCGCAGCGATGTCGCCAGCTCGTCGAGGTCGATCTTCGAGACGACTTCGTAGACGGACTCGGCGCCCATGCTGGCGCGGAAAACGCCTGGCGCGTCTTCCATCAGTTCGCGGTATTCGGTTTCGGTGATGACCTGTAATGCCGTGATGCCGTTGATGCGCTTGACGAGCTGGTCGGCTTCCGCCTTGAGGTCGTTGCGCTGGCTCTCGTACTGCGTCTCAAGCTGGCGTAGCGAGTCGCTCGCCTCGGCAGTGATCGTGTCGCTTTCGGCGCCAGAGAGGGCATCGGCACTCTCGATGTCGTGTTCGGCGCGCGCGCGTGTTTCCTCAAGGGCGGCATCGCGCATCGTATTCAGCGCCGACACACGATCGTCGTTGACGGCCTCACCAGCACGGACAACGACCTGACCGCGGAAGAGGACATCCTCTTCGGCGGCCTCGCCAGCCGTGGCCTCAAGCGCGTCACGAACCGTCGTCGCCTCGGCCTCGATGGCGGCGATATCGTCTTCGAGTTGCTTCTCAATCGCCTCGGTCACGCCCTGTGAACCCTGGGTGAGGGACTTGACCTCGACATCACGAGCACCGGTCAGCTCGCCGACGCGCTCCTGGAGCTCGGCATCGACCTCGGCCAGTGCCTCGTCGCGCGCCTGATGGATCTTGGTGACCATCTCGTCGCGGGCTTCGAGATCGACTTCGGTGATCAGATAGGACGCGAAGTAGAGCACCCGCTCCAGGTTACGCGGCGAGACATCCAGCAGCAGACCTAGCCGACTCGGCGTGCCCTTGACGTACCAGATGTGGGTGACCGGAGCGGCCAGCTCGATGTGGCCCATCCGCTCGCGGCGCACCTTTGAGCGCGTCACTTCGACGCCGCATTTGTCGCAGACAGTGCCGGCGTGACGGATGCGCTTGTACTTGCCGCAGTAGCACTCCCAGTCGCGGGTCGGACCGAAGATGCGCTCGCAGAAGAGGCCACCGTGCTCCGGCTTGAGGGTGCGGTAGTTGATCGTTTCCGGCTTGGTCACCTCGCCGTACGACCAGCTTCGGATGTCCTGTGGCGAGGCGAGACTGATACGGATCGCGTCGAAATCGTTCACATCGAGCGAACGGCGCGAATCCCCTCGGTTCGTCTGTCTCATCGTTTGCATGTGTGTTACTCACCGGTCCTTACTTCAGGCGCGCCCGCTGACTGGAGCGCGCCCATCCGTCTCACCGAGGTTTGGTTCAGTCTTCTGTACGCTCGAAGCCACTCAGGTTGATGCGGTCAAGGTTGGTCAGCAAGTCACGCGAGGTGTCCTCGGTGAACTCGACCGTTTGCTCGTCGTCGTTGATGACATCGATCGACAGCCCGAGCGAACGCAGCTCCTTGACGAGCACCTTGAACGATTCTGGCACGCCGGCCTCGTTGATCTCGTCGCCCTTGACGATCGCCTCGTAGGTCTTGACACGACCAACAACGTCGTCCGACTTGACGGTCAGCATCTCCTGGAGGGTGTGCGCCGCGCCGTAGGCTTCGAGCGCCCAGACCTCCATCTCGCCGAAGCGCTGGCCGCCGAACTGCGCCTTGCCACCCAGCGGCTGCTGGGTCACGAGCGAGTACGGGCCGGTCGAGCGGGCGTGGATCTTGTCCTCAACCAGATGGGCGAGCTTGAGCATATAGATGTAGCCAACCGTCACCGGACGGTCGAACGAGTCGCCAGTGCGGCCATCGTAGAGCGTGACCTGACCGTCGATGGGCAATTCCGCCTGTTGCAGCAGCGCCTCGATCTGCGCCTCGGACGCGCCGTCGAAGACCGGCGTCGCGATCTTGTAGCCGAGCGCGGCCGCTGCCCAGCCGAGGTGCGTTTCGAGCACCTGGCCGATGTTCATCCGCGAGGGAACACCGATCGGGTTGAGGATGATGTCGATTGGCGTGCCATCCGGCAGGTACGGCATGTCCTCGACCGGCAGGATGCGCGAGATGACGCCCTTGTTGCCGTGGCGTCCAGCCATCTTGTCGCCCTCGGAGATCTTGCGCTTCTGCGCGATCATGACGCGCACCATCTCGTTGACGCCGGCCGGCAGCTCGTGCTCGGAGTTGTCTTCGCGCCGGAACTGCTTGACATCGATCACCTTGCCGTGGACGCCGTGCGGCACGCGCAGCGAGGTGTCCTTCACCTCACGCGCCTTCTCGCCGAAGATCGCGCGCAGCAGACGCTCCTCAGCCGACAGCTCAGTCTCACCACGCGGCGTGACCTTGCCGACCAGGATGTCGTTTGGTCGGACCTCGGCGCCGATGCGGATGATGCCGCTCTCGTCGAGGTTGGCCAGGCTGTCCTCACCAACGTTCGGGATATCGCGCGTAATCTCTTCCGGGCCGAGCTTGGTGTCGCGCGCTTCGGTCTCGTACTTCTCGATGTGGATCGAGGTAAAGACGTCGTCGCGCACGAGCCGCTCCGACAGCAGGATGGCGTCCTCGAAGTTGCCACCCTCCCACGGCATAAAGGCAACCAGTACGTTCTGGCCGAGCGCCAGCTCACCGCTATCGGTGCTCGACGAATCGGCGATGATCTTGCCGGCTTCGACCCGCTCGCCACTCGCGACGCTGGGCCGCTGGTTGATGCAGGTGTCCTGGTTGGAGCGGACGAACTTCTGGAGTCGGTAGACGCGCTCTTCCCCGCCGTCCTCTTCTATCACGATCTGCTTCGCCGACACCGTCTTAACGACACCGGGAGCGCGGCTGACGACAACCTGGCCGGAGTCTTTGGCGGCCTGGTGCTCGACGCCGGTACCGACGATCGGCGAGTCCGGCACGAGCAGCGGGACTGCCTGACGCTGCATGTTCGCGCCCATCAGCGCGCGGTTGGCGTCGTCGTGCTCGAGGAACGGGATCAACGCCGTCGCGACTGAGAAGACCTGCTTCGGCGAGACATCCATATAATCGACCTGCGATGGCGGCAGGATCGGGAACTCACCCTTGCCGCGCCGCGACTCGACCCGTTCTTCAATGAAGGTGCCGTCGACTTCGAGGAGCGCGTTCGCCTGGGCAACCGTGAAGTGCTCCTCGCGGTCGGCTGACAGGTACTCGATCCGGTCAGACGCGAACGGCTTGACGCGCACGAGCGCGACACCCGCCTTGCGCATGGCCGCGACATCCGCCTCGGTAACCACCGTGCCGGGCGCGAACTTCTTCCTGCCGGCCGCGACCTCGTGGGTCAGCTCCCGGCCAACGAGCAAGTCCGCTTCCGGCGATTCAGTGCCGTCGTCGTTACGGATCATGACTGCGTCGCCATCCGGCGTCGCTAGCCGGATCGCGCTGTAGGCACGCCGGTACGGCGTTTCGATAAAGCCATACTGGTTGATGCGTCCGTAGGTCGCCAGTGAGCCGATCAGACCGATGTTCGGCCCTTCAGGCGTCTCAATCGGGCAGATGCGGCCATAGTGTGAGTGGTGAACATCGCGGACCTCGAAGCCGGCGCGGTCGCGGCTTAGACCGCCGGGGCCGAGCGCCGAAAGACGCCGCTTGTGCGTCAATTCCGCCAGCGGGTTGGTCTGGTCCATGAACTGTGACAACTGCGAACCGCCGAAGAACTCGCGGACGGCGGCCATGACTGGCCGGGTCGTGCTGATCAGCCCGTTCGGCGTGACCTGCTCGATGTCCTGGATCGTCATGCGTTCCTTGACGCCGCGCTCGAGGCGCTGCATTCCGGTGCGAACGTGCATCTGGATCAGTTCGCCAACTGCACGGATGCGCCGGTTGCCGAGATGGTCGATGTCATCCGGATCGCCGACGTGGTTGTTGAGCTGGACCATCTTCTTGATGATCGCAACCAGATCTTCCGGCGTCAGCACGCGAGTGTCGTTGGTCGGGTCGAGCTCCAGTCGCTTGTTGAGCTTGTAACGGCCAACACGGGCCAGGTCGTAGCGGCGCGAATCGAAGAACAGGTTCTTCAGCAGGCTCGAGGCATTCTCGCGCGTCGGCGGATCGCCGGGGCGTAGCCGCTTGTACAGCTCGACCAGTGCCTCTTCGCGGGTTCTGGTCGGCTCGCGGTCGAGGGTCGCCTGCAGGTAGTGGTTGTCCGGATGGGTGTCGACATCTGCGAACATCCGGTGCAACTCTTCATCGTCCTCGTAGCCGATCGCGCGCAGCAGGATCGAGATCGGCATCTTGCGCTTGCGGTCGACCTTGACGTAGAGCACGTTCGTCTTGGCGGTCTCGAACTCAAGCCAGGCGCCGCGGTTCGGGATCAGCTTGGCCTTGACGAGGTCGCGGCCCGAGGTCGGATCCGGCTCGCGCTCGAAGTAGACACCCGGAGAGCGGACGAGCTGCGAAACGACGACACGCTCGGCGCCGTTGATGACGAAGGTGCCGTGGGCTGTCATCATCGGGAAGTCGCCAAGGAAGATGTCGCTTTCCTTGATCTCGCCAGTTTCCTTGATGACCAGCCGGACGCGGATGCGTAGCGGCGCGGCATAGGTCATGTCGCGCTCGCGGCAGGCCTCCTCGGACGCACGCGGCTCATCGAAGGCGTGGTCGAGGAAGTGCAGTTCCATTTTCTGGTTGTAGTCGGTGATCGGCGAGATCTCATGCAGCAGTTCGGCCAGACCCTCGGTCTTGAACCACTCGAATGAGTTGATCTGGATTTGCACAAGGTTGGGCATTTCCAGTACAGTCGGAATACTGGAAAAGGAGCGCCGGTTGACGCCGGTATTTGAGACGACCTGGGGAAGTCCGTCAATAGACGGAGAGGTCGGAACACGTTGGGCCATGTGGTGCTCCTTTGTACTGGACACGGGTCTACGGGTCGCGCGACGTTCGCTACCGATGTGACAAACACCGGCACGGGCGCAAGGTTCAACAGGACGATGGACGCAGTCGGCTACACGCGGAAACGCCAAAACCGGAAGGCAGATGTTCCCCCTCCCGAGGCCACACTGGTATCGGTTCGCGTTTCAGTAATATCAAAGGCAGCCGTTATCGCCAGCACTCACTCGTCAGCGACCTCGTATGATACACCCGGGGCCGCGTTCCGTCAACCCATCGCGATACGCGGGGCGCGCGTAGGAATCGTCGGGATCAGGCGGCAAGGTCATAGTCGTTCCATTGGTTGTTGAGTACCAGCACGCGGACATTGGCAACGGCCTGTGCCCCCGCGATGCTCCAGGGCATGCCCGG
>Ga0136611_10002935_pt1 | contig 11932 bp, 10 predicted proteins | sample AntDrymUQ2232306_2_FD_106645 | JGI IMG/M metagenome (GOLD analysis project Ga0136611, IMG submission 106645) | Polar desert sand microbial communities from Dry Valleys, Antarctica - metaG UQ223 (23.06) | ecosystem: Environmental > Terrestrial > Soil > Desert | place: Antarctica: Dry Valley... | reverse complement strand
TCCCGGGAGCGCTTCGCCGGCGAGGACGACGACGAGGACCACCCCTGGGCGGTGGTGACCGACGCACCGGTGCTGCTCGTCGAGCTGCTCGTCGATGAGCAGGACGGGTGGCTCGACACCGACGAGCAGCCCGCCGCGCCCGTCGTACCTCTCGACCTGCCGACCGGTCCCCACCGGATCAAGCGGTCTGGCAGCGGAGAACTACGCTCGGAGCCATGACCGACGCCCCTGCCCAGCGCCTCCTTCTCGTGCACGCCCACCCCGACGACGAGTCGATCGGCCAGGGCGCCACGATGGCGCGCTACGTCGCCGAGGGCCGCGGGGTCACGCTGGTGACCTGCACAGCCGGGGAGATGGGTGAGGTCCTGGTCCCTGACCTCGCGCACCTCGCCGCCGAGCGCGACGGCGGCCTGGAGCACCGGCGGCGCGACGAGCTCGAGCAGGCGATGAAGGAGCTCGGTGTCACCGACCACCGCTTCCTCGGCGGCTTCGGCCGGTTCCGCGACTCCGGCATGAAGTGGCACGACGACGGCCACGCCGTGGCCGCCGACGAGACCGACGACCGCGCCTTCGCCAACGCCGACCTGACCGAGGCCGCCGACCTCCTCGTCGAGGTGATCCGTGAGGTGCGCCCGCAGGTGCTGGTGACGTACGACGAGTTCGGCGGCTACGGCCACCCCGACCACATCCAGGCCCACCGGGTGGCGATGTACGCCGCGACGCTGGCCGCCGTTCCGTCGCACCGCCGCGACCTCGGCGAGGCCTGGGACATCAGCAAGATCTACTGGGGCACCATGTCTGAGAGCCGGATGCGCGCGGGCCTCCGGGCGCTGCGGGCCGCGGGCGACACCACCACCTTCGAGGGGATGGACCCCGAGGGTGTCCTGCCGCCGTTCGTGCGCGCCGACGAGGACCTCGCCGCCGAGGTCGACGGCGGACGGCACGTCGAGCAGAAGCTGGCCGCGCTTCGGGCGCACGCCACCCAGATCACCGTCGACGGCCCGTTCTTCGCCATGTCCAACAACCTGGGGGACTCGATCTGGGCCACGGAGTTCTACCTGATCGCGAAGGGTGCTCGCGGCGACCTCGACGACCGGGGGCTCGAGACGGACCTCTTCGCCGGGCTGCGGGCGACCGAGACGAGCAAGGCACGCGCGAGCGACCGCGCGAGCGACCGAAGGTTGTGAGCCTGGCGTTCCGCCTCGCGCTCTCGGTTGCGCTGGCCCTCGGCGGGGCTGCGACCGCGGTGGCGGGCATCGCCGTGCATGCCGAGGTCTGGGGGTGGCCGTTGGCCGTGCTGGCCCCGGCCGCCGTCGCCCTCGCCCTGCCCCGCGGCTGGTGGTCCCGGGCGCCCTGGTGCCTCGCGTGGGCCGGGACGGTGCTCGGGGTCTCCTCGGCCCGGCCCGAGGGTGACTACGTGATCAGTGCCGACCTGCCGGGCTACGGCCTGCTCGCCGTGGCGCTCGCCGGTCTGGTCCTGGGGCTGGTCGGACTCGCGCCCCGGCGTGCTCGCCAGGATGCCGGGAGTCGTGGCCCGAAACCGTAAAGTGGCGGCGTGACCGACACCAGGGAGACCGTCTGGCGCGAGCCGGACCAGCGCGAGCGTGAGGGTGGCAGGGCCGTCCTCTTCGTGCTGTTCGGGCTGGCCCTGCTGTGCGGCGGCGCCTACGTCGCGGCCTACTTCGCGGCCGGCGACAAGGTCCCGCGCGGCACGACGATCGAGGGTGTCGCCGTGGGGGGGCGCACCCTGGACGGCGCGGTCCGCCGCCTCGAGGAGGGCCTCGGCGAACGGGCCGACGAACCGCTCGTGATCACGGCGGGCTCCGTGGAGCGCGAGATCGCTCCGGGCGACGCCGGGCTCTCGGTCGACTACGCCGCGTCGGTGGCCGATGCCGGCGCGCAGCGCAGCTGGTCGCCGGAGTGGCTGTGGGACTTCTTCACCGGTGGTGAGGACCTCGAGGCCGTGACGACGGTCGACGAGCCCACGATGACCACCTTCCTCGGGTCGCTGGCCACCGAGACCGACACCGCTGCGAAGGAGGGTGCGGTGCGGTTCCTGAAGGGTCGGTTCGCGATCAGCGACGCGCGGACCGGCGAGGCCCTCGACGCCGAGGCCGCCAGCGCCGCCCTCGCCGCGGCGTACCTCACCGAAACCGACGACGTGGACCTCGCGATGGTCACCACCCAGCCCGACATCGACGCCTCCGACGTGCGTGCGGCCGTCGACGGCTTCGCCAACCCGGCTATGTCGGGCGCCGTGACGCTCACCTTCGGTGACGCCGGGGTCCTCCTGGCGCCGGGCGACTACGCCGCCGCGCTGTCGCTGGTCCCCGAGGGCGGCAAGCTCGTCCCATCCCTCGACACGGCCCGCCTCGACGCCTTGATGTCGGGCCGCGTCGCCGGCAGCGGAGCCCCGGTGGACGCGAGCGTCGCCCTCGTCGACGGTGTCCCTCGGGTGACCCCCTCCAGCCCGGGCGTGACCTACCGGCCCGAGTCCGTGCACGCCGGCTTCCTCGAGCTGGTGACCCGGCCCGAGGGCCGTCGGCAGCTGGCGGTCGAGTCGACGGTCGCCCAGCCGGCGTTCACGACCAAGGACGCGCGGGCCCTCCAGATCACCGAGCAGGTCTCGACCTTCACCACCTACTTCCCCTACGCGGAGTACCGCAACACCAACCTCGGCCGGGCCGCCGAGCTCGTCGACGGCACCGTGCTGAAGCCGGGCGAGACCTTCTCGCTCAACGGCACGGTGGGGGAGCGGACCGCGGCCAACGGCTTCACCGAGGGCTTCATCATCAGCGACGGCATCTTCAAGGAGGAGCTCGGCGGCGGTGTCTCGCAGATGGCGACGACCACGTTCAACGCCGCCTTCTTCGCCGGCCTCGAGGACGTCGAGCACAAGCCGCACTCGTTCTACATCGACCGCTACCCGGTCGGCCGCGAGGCCACGGTCGCCTGGGGTGCCATCGACCTGCGCTTCGGCAACGACACCCCGTACGGCGTCCTCGTCTCGGCCCAGGTCACGCCCAGCACTCCCTCGTCGTCCGGGGTCGTCACAGTGTCGATCTACTCCACGAAGTACTGGGACATCACCACCACCACCGGCGAGCGCACCAACGTCACCTCGCCCGACACCCGCACCCTGCGCACCGAGGACTGCTACCCCAACACCGGGTATGGCGGCTTCGACATCGACATCGTGCGCTACTTTCGCCGCGCCGGTGAGAGCGCCCTCGACCGCGCGGAGACGATGAGCACGTCCTACACGCCGTCCGACACGGTCATCTGCCTTCTCGCCCGTTGAGTGGGGGCTCGTGGTGCGTTGAGTGGGGGCTCGTGGTCGACATCCTGACCACAAACCCCGACTCGTCGGGCCACCGGCCCCCACTCAACGAGTCAGGGTGAGAGTCGGTGCAGGTCGCGCGGGAAGAGCGTGACCTCACGGACGTTGGTGGCCTCGACTAGCCGGGCGACCCAGCGCTCCAGGCCGATCGCGAAGCCGCCGTGCGGCGGGATCCCACGCTTGAAGGCGTCGACGTACGACGCGTAGGGCGCCAGCGGGTAGCCCCGCTCCTGCAGGGTCCGCACGTAGTCGTCGTACCGGTGCAGCCGCTGCGCCCCACTCACCAACTCGATGCCGCGAAAGATCAGGTCGAAGGACCGCGACCATCGCGGCTCGTCCGGGTCGGGGTGGCTGTAGAAGGCGCGGTTGGCCGTCGGGAAGCCCTCGACCACCAGGAAGTCGCAGCCGTGGTGCTCCAACGCCCAGGCGCCCAACGCGCGCTCGTGGGCGGGGCTCAGGTCGGGCTCGTCGGCGGGAGCGCCGGCGATCTCCAACGCCTGCCGGAAGTGCAGTAGCGGCAGCTCTGCCGGCACCTCGGGCAGGGCGATCCCGAGCCGCTCGACAGCCGGGCCGGCATGGGCCCTGATGGCCTCGACCATGCCGCACACCGTGTCTCGCAGGCAGGTCACGACCTCGCGATGATCCTCGATGAAGCCGAGCTCGACGTCGAGAGAGACGTACTCCGCCAGGTGCCGCACCGTGTCGTGCGGCTCGGCCCGGAAGACCGGCCCCACCTCGAAGACCCGTTCGAAGACCCCCACCAGCTGCTGCTTGTAGAACTGCGGGCTCTGGGCGAGGTACGCCGGCCGGCCGAAGTAGTCGACCTCGAAGACGTGGGCGCCGGACTCGGTCGCGGCCTCCACCAACTTGGGCGAGTGCACCTCGGTGAAGCCTTGCGCGTCGAGGGTGTCGCGGAAGCCGCGCAGGCTGGCCGCCGCCAGCTCCCACTTCGCACGTTGGGCCGGGTGTCGCCAAGTGGTCGCGGCGTGGTCGAGCCGCACCGGCAGGCTGGCGTCGAGCGACGGGCGCCAGAGCTCGACGACCGGGGTCTCGGCCGGCTGCCCGAGCGCAGTGACCACCGCCTCGGTCACCTCCACCCCACCCGGTGCCTGGACGTTGGCGGTCGCCGTGCCGACCACCTCGATGGTGGTCTCCTCGGGCGGCACCGCCGTGCCGGCGGGCAGCACGACCTGGCCCAGCCCCGACCGGTCGCGGACGACGAGGAAGGTGATCCTGGCCAGCTCGCGGCGGCGGTGGACCCAGCCCTGCAGTCGGACCTGGCCGGTGGCGCCGGGGAGCTCTGAACAAAGCGTGCGTTGCATGGTGGATGACCTCCAGTCGGGTGAAGCCCTGGAGGTGTGGGCGGGGGCAAGGTCGCGGTGCCACCACACCTTCGCCGTCCCGATCGCGGACGGCCTCTCGTCGGTACGCCGACGGGTCGGTCCCCGGGCGCTGCGGCCGGCTTGCCGGGGAGTCGTCACCTCCCACCTGGGAACGGCCCGAGCCTACGGCCTCGCGCCCGTGTCTGCGGAATCGAAGAAATGTGACGCAGATCCCATCCGAGGGGCCCCCGGCTACGAATCACGGACGGGTGGGATGGGCCTGCCCGTAGAGGGAAGTGAGTCACGATGAAGAAGAAGCTCATGCTCGGCGGCGGCGCGACGGCGGTCGCCGTGGCGGTCGGCGTCCTGCTCGCGCCGCTGGCCGCGCAGGCAGGCCACGCCAACACGGTCCTTGAGGCTGACCTGAACGGCCGGAACGAGGTCGCCGCGGACGGCTCGAAGCGCATCGTCGGTGACCCGAACGGTCGCGGCGAGGCCTACGTTTTCGGGATTGACGGAGACCCCAACACGCTGTGCTACCTGATCGACGTGGACAAGATCGACGAGCTGGACGGGGCGCCCAACACCGGCGGGCGCGCGGCGCACATCCACGAGGGAGCGAAGGGCACCAACGGACCGGTCGTCGTCGGGCTCGCCTTCCCGACGGGTGGGCAGTCCGCCGACTGCCTGACGGTCCCGGAGGGCGGCCTCGACTCCGCAGCGGAGGTGGCGGACATCCTCTCGACGCCGGCCGACTACTACGTCAACGTGCACAACGGCGTCTACCCGTCCGGTGCCATCCGGGGTCAGCTGTCGGTCGCCGACTGACGGCCGCTCAGCCCTCCGCCAGGTACCGGTAGGCATGGTGGGTCCGGAACCCGAGCCGATCGTAGAGCGCGAGGGCCGGCCCGTTGTCACCCAGCACCTGGAGGTACGCCGTCGAGGCGCCGCGCTCAGCCCCCCATCCCAGGAGCGCGTCCACGACGGCCAGACCGAAGCCTCGACGACGGCGCTCGGGCGCCACGTCGATGGATCGCAGGCCGATCCAGTCGCGTGAGTACGCCGCGGTGCCCGACGCGTCCGCACCGGCGCGGGCGACCGCATGGTCACCGGCCACCTCGAGGGTGACGCCGAGGTCCGGCAGTCCACGCAGCAGCCGCCGGGTCTGCGCGATCGAGGCCACCTGGAAGAGCGTGTCCGCGTCGCCGCTCTCGGGCACCCAGCCGGCGTCGAGGAACAGCCGCTCCTCGTCGCTGCCGCGCAGCACCGCCGCTATCGGCGGGTTGCCGAGCGACCGGTAGTGCGCGACCACGGCCAAGATCGGGTCGTCGACCCCCGCCGGGACCATCGCCAGCACGGAGTTGGCCCGCCGGGCCGACGCAGTCTCCGACGAGCGCAGCACCCAGTCGCCGAGCGGGGCGGTGGCGAGGTCGGAGAACAACGCGAAGCCGTGCCGCTGGGCCTCGACCGCCGGCACCCGGTCGCGGACCGACGGCCGGGGCGGGACGGGCTTGCCGGACACGATGTCCGATCACGAGCTCGACGTCGGCACCCCCCTCGGTGCGCACCACCGCGCGGCCGTCACCCCACGCCGTACACACACCCAGGACGTCGGTCATCGCCGGCCCGCCGCTGGGGCCGGTCTCGCCGCGGAGCACCCGCCGGATCACGACCCGCTGCCCCACGACGTGCGGACCGAGGAGGTGCCGGCCGGTCACGGGATCGCCGCTGATCTCGGCGTGGTGGGGGTCGGGGGCGGAAGCCACCTGGGGATACTAGGCTGGCTTCGAGCGCACTCCGCACTCGCTCCACCCACCGTCTCAGGAGGACCGCGTGACCTACGTCATCGCCCAGCCGTGTGTCGACCTCAAGGACCGTGCGTGTGTCGACGAGTGTCCCGTCGACTGCATCTACGAGGGCAACCGGATGCTCTACATCCACCCCGACGAGTGTGTCGACTGCGGCGCCTGTGAGCCGGTCTGCCCGGTCGAGGCGATCTTCTACGAGGACGACACCCCGGAGGAGTTCAAGGCCTACTACGACGCCAACGTGCACTTCTTCGACGACCTCGGCTCGCCCGGCGGCGCCGCCAAGATGGGCGTCATCGAGAAGGACCACCCGCTCGTGGCGGCGCTGCCGCCGCAGGAGCACGCCGAGTGAACCGTGCCCGTTGACGGGCAGCGCGCCGTCTCGCGACGGCTCCCCGACTTCCCCTGGGACCACCTGACGCCGTACGCCGCCCAGGCCCGCACGCATCCCGACGGCTTGGTCGACCTGTCCGTAGGCACGCCCGTCGACCCGACCCCGGCGGTCGTCCAGGACGCGCTCCGGGCCGCCTCGGACGCCCCGGGCTACCCCCTCACCATCGGCCTCGAGGCCACCCGCCAGGCCTGCCTGGACTGGCTGTCCCGCCGGGCCGGTGCGATCCCGCTCGGCCTCGACGCGGTGCTGCCGGTGATCGGCTCCAAGGAGCTGATCGCGTCGCTGCCCCTGCACCTCGGCATCGGGCCCGGCGACCTGGTCGTTCACCCGGCGCTCGCCTACCCGACGTACGAGGTCGGCACCCGGCTCGCCGGTGCCCGTCCGCTGGCCACCGACTCGCTCACCTCGATCGGCCCCGAGCGGCCGGCGCTGCTGTGGGTGAACTCGCCGTCCAACCCGACCGGGCAGATCCTGCCGGTCGAGCACCTCCGCAAGGTCGTCGACTGGTGCCGCGACCGTGGCACGATCCTGGTGTCCGACGAGTGCTACCTGGAGTGCGCCTGGGAAGCGCGACCCGTCAGCGTGCTGCACCCCGACGTCTGCGGCGGGTCGACCGAGGGCATCCTCGCGGTCCACTCGCTCTCCAAGCGCTCCAACCTGGCGGGCTACCGCTGCGCGTTCGTTGCCGGTGACCCGGTCCTGGTGGGGGAGCTGCTCGCGGTCCGCAAGAACCTGGGCCTGCAGATGCCGGGCCCCCAGCAGCACGCGATGATCGCCGCGCTCGACGACGACGAGCACGTCGCCGACCAGCACGCGCGGTACGCCGCTCGGCGCGCGCTGCTCAAGGAGGCCCTGCTCTCGGCGGGTTTCCGGGTCGACCACTCCGAAGGCTCGCTCTACCTCTGGACGACCCGCGACGACGCCGGCACCGACTGCTGGGACCTCGTCTCGTGGTTTGCCGAGCGAGGGATCCTCGTGGCCCCTGGCTCCTTCTACGGCACCGCCGGTCGGCGCCACGTGCGGGTCGCGCTGACCGCCACGGACGAGCGTGTCGCCGCCGCCGTCCAACGGCTCACGGGCACGTAGCTCTCGGACGGGGTCAGGAGCCCGGCGCCACGATCCCGTAGTCGTGGATCTTGCGGTAGATCGTGGCCCGGGACAGACCGAGGGCGTACGCCGCGCGTGACTTGTTGCCGTGGGCGTCCGACAGGCCCCTGACGATGGCGTCACGCTCCATGGCCTCGAGCGGGCTGAGCACCCGACGGCTGACGCTGTGAGCCGCAGCCGGCAGATCCTCGGGGTCGATGCTGCCCGTCCGTCGGTGCTTGACGACCTCACGGAGCACGTCGTGCAGCTGTGCAACGTTGCCCGGCCAGGGCATCCGCATCAGGATCCGCATGGCCTCGGGCGAGCAGGTCAGATGGCTGCTGTGACCGAGCCGGGACAAGAACATCTGCACCAGCACCGGCATGTCCTCGAGGTGCAACCGCAGCGGCGGTATCTCGACCGTGCGGGGGAACCGCCGCAGCAGGGGATCGAGCGACGCGTCGTGGACGCGGCCCTCGAGGGTCACGGCCGCCCACAGTGCCCTGGTTCGCGGGACCGCGACGGCTTCCTGCAGCGCGGACGTGAGGACGCGGAGGGCGGGGCCCTGCAGAGAGTCGACGTGCCGGATCACGACGCAGTCGCTCTCCTGCTCCAGGAGGGTGCCGCGAGCGGCGATCGCCCAGCCGGGGTCGCCGAGCGAGTCCTTGGCGTCGAGCAGGACCAACCTGCCCACGGGCTGACGGCGGAGCTGGACCGCCTGTAGGACGGCGAGCTTGCCCACCCCGCTCTCGCCCTCGACCGCGAGCCACTCGCCAGATCGGAAGATCTGCTCGACCGCCGCGCAGGCGTGCAACCACGGGCCCGCAGATCCCACCAGCCCGGGTAGGGGAGAGCGCACAGGCGGGGGCAGGAGCTCACCGCGGTGCGTCGCCTCCTCCACGCGCACGTGGGCCACGATCCCGGAGGTCTCGGCTCCACGGCCGACGGCTCGGCAGTACATCTTCGCGATGCGACCGGACGGCAGCGCTACCACGACCGCGCCGCGGTGACCCGGTGCCATCCCCTCGCTGACCCGGGCGATCAGGGCGGCCTGGTCGGCCGCGTCGAGCTCGGCCCGCGCGCGGTCGTTGAGCATCACGACGTCCTGGTCCAAGGCGAAGACGATGCCAGTCCGTCGGCTGCAGGTGCGGAGGTACTCCTGGAAGAGCACCAGCTGTGAAGAGCTGGCGTCGGCGAGCATCGCGTCCTGGATCTGGCCGGCCGCGGACTTCGCCAGCGTCAGCAGCAGAGGTCCGGCGTCGCGACGCCAGCAGGTCAGGTCGACGGCGCCGACCAATCGCCCCGAGACGGGATGATGGATGGGCACACCCGCGCAGGCCAGCTCCTCGAGGTTCTCGGCATAGTGCTCGTGGCCGAACACGTGGGCGGGACCGCCCACCTCCAGCGCTGTTCCGATGCCGTTGGTGCCGACGTGCTCCTCCGCATAGCTGAAACCAGGAGCGAGCAGAACCCGGTCCAGGTGGCGCTCGAGCTCGCCGTCTCCTGTCACCCGACGCAGGACCAGCCCGGTGTGGTCGGTGAGGACGATGCTGACCGGCTGTCCCTGGAGCTGCTCCCCGAGGCTGCGCAGCACGGGCTCCGCACTGCGACTGAGCCTCGTGTCCAGGTCGACGTGCGGGTCGTAGGCCATCTGGATGTTGTCGGCCGAGACCCGCAGGTCCTGGGAGCGTTGCCAGGATGCCAGGATCGTGCTGCGCACGTGTGCCGCCCTGGGGGGATCCGCAGTCAGGAATCGAACACGGTCGCGCGCGACGGCCCGATCTGTGGACGTCATGCGGGTCTGTCGGTGATGCGGTCCTCCCATCACACGCCCCCCTCGGGCGTCGGGGATTCGCACGCCTCAGCGATCAACATTAGTCCTTCCCTCTGGCGGGGTCCACTGTCCCTCGGTGCTACCCAGGAGGGTGTCTCAGATTGAGACACCAGCGTCCTTTGGTAGGCGTAGGTTGCGAGTGACTGCCACTTCGGCAGCGTGCGCCCCGACCCGGGAGTTCCCGATGAGCACTGCCCACGACCAGCCGGCCGAGAGTTACAACCCTTGGAGCGTGGTCAACCACGTGTTCACCCATCTCACCGACCAAGGTCTGCATCCCGTGCTCGGGGAGAGCGGCGACCCGGGCGAGCCGGCGCGGGCCCTGCTGGTGGCGCTCGGGATCGAGCCAGCGGCCGAGGGCAACCGCGAAGTGATGCGCGACGTCCGGGCGCACCTGGCGGATCTCCGTGCCGCCGTGTTCGAGAGCGAGGAGTGACGACGGCCCAGTGACACACGTCTCATTGTGAGACCGAGCACCGCGTGCCGATGCCGGTTATATGACCCTGACGGACCCCACCAGATCTACAGGAAGGAGTGGTGATGACTCGCCAAAGCGTGGCCAAGGCTCATGAAAAGATCCAGGAGCTGGCCTGGGAGCCTCTCTATCACGAGCCCGTGTCGCAGTACGGCACCGACTACACGTTCCAGAAGGCCAAGAAGAAGGACCCGCTCAAGCAGGTTCTCCGGTCGTATTTCCCCATGCAGGAGGAGAAGGACCACCGCGTGTACGGCGCCGCCGACGGCGCGATCCGCGGCAACATGTTCCGCCAGGTCCAGCCCCGCTGGCTGGAGTGGCAGAAGCTCTTCTTGAGCATCATCCCGCTGCCGGAGATCTCCGCGGCCCGCGCGATGCCGCTGCTCTTCCGGACCGTGCCCAACCCCGAGCTCCACAACGGGCAGGCCATCCAGATGATCGACGAGGTCCGGCACTCGACGATCCAGCAGAACCTCAAGCGCCTGTACATGAACAACTACATCGACCCTGCCGGCTTCAACAGCAGCCTGCGCAACTTCCAGAACGACTACTGCGGCACCATCGGTCGTCAGTTCGCCGAGGGCTTCATCACCGGTGATGCCATCACCGCGGCGAGCATCTACCTGACGATCGTGGCCGAGACGGCGTTCACCAACACGCTGTTCGTGGCCATGCCGGCCGAGGCGGCCGCCAACGGCGACTACCTGCTGCCGACGGTGTTCCACTCCGTTCAGTCCGACGAGTCGCGGCACATCAGCAACGGGTACGCCACTCTGCTGATGGCACTGGCCGACGAGGGCAACCACCAGCTGCTCGAGCGCGACCTGCGCTACGCGTGGTGGAACAACCACCGGGTCGTCGACGCGGCGATCGGCACCTTCATCGAGTACGGCACGAAGGACCGCCGTAAGGATCGTGAGAGCTACGCCGAGATGTGGCGTCGCTGGATCTACGACGACTACTACCGCAGCTACCTCGTCCCCCTCGAGAAGTACGGCCTGGTCATCCCGCACGACCTGATCGAGGAGTCCTGGAACCAGATCTGGAACAAGGGCTACGTCCACGAGGTCGCCCAGTTCTTCTGCACCGGGTGGGTCGCCAACTACTGGCGGATGGACCCGATGACGGACAAGGACTTCGAGTGGTTCGAGTACAAGTACCCCGGCTGGTACGACAAGTACGGCAAGTGGTGGGAGAACTACAACCGCCTCTCGACCCCGAACGGGCATCACCCGATCGTGGCCGAGGACGTCGACTACCAGTACCCGCACCGCTGCTGGACGTGCATGGTGCCGTGCCTGGTCCGTGAGGACATGGTGATGGCCGAGGTCGACGGGCAGATGCGCACCTACTGCCACGAGGCATGCCGGTGGACCGACGTCGAGGCGTTCCGTCCGACCTACCAGGGTCGCGAGACCCCGAACATGGGTCAGCTGATCGGCAAGCGCGAGTGGGAGACCCTCTACCACGGCTGGAACTGGGCCGATGTGGTTTCCGACATGGGCTACGTCCGCGACGACGGCCACACGCTGGTGGCCCAGCCGCACCTGGACCTGAACCCGAAGAAGATGTGGAACCTGGACCACCTCCGCCGGATGGGCCCGTTGCAGAGCCCGAACGTGCTCCTCAACGAGATGTCCGGAGACGAGCAGAAGGCGTTCCACGCGAACTAC
>Ga0136611_10002934_pt1 | contig 11933 bp, 7 predicted proteins | sample AntDrymUQ2232306_2_FD_106645 | JGI IMG/M metagenome (GOLD analysis project Ga0136611, IMG submission 106645) | Polar desert sand microbial communities from Dry Valleys, Antarctica - metaG UQ223 (23.06) | ecosystem: Environmental > Terrestrial > Soil > Desert | place: Antarctica: Dry Valley... | reverse complement strand
TGGACACCCAGGACGCCACGGCCTCGATCCCGCCCCTGGCCAACCCCTACACCCCCGGCCAGGTGCCCCGGATCCTGGCCGGGCGGCGCGTCGAGCTCGGGCGCATCCGCGACCAGGTCAGCCGGGTCGCGACGTACGGCGAGCTCGGCGGCCCACTGCTCGTCTTCCACGCCCCCCGGGGCATCGGCAAGACCTCGCTGCTGCGCGCGGCCCAGCGCGAGACCGCCGAGCTGGGCTTCGTCTCGTTGTGGGTCTCGTGCGTGCGCGGCACGCCGTTCCTGCCCGAGCTGGTGGCTGGCACCACCCGCAGCCTGGAGAAGGCCGACGCGGTGCCGCCCGGGGCGACCGGCGCACGCTGGCGCACCCGCCTCGACCGGATCGGCCTGGAGCTCGGAGTGCCCGGGGTGAGGATCTCCGCCGACCTGCACACCCCGGCCCCCCCGGCGCCCCCGGCGGCGCCGGTGACCGCCCTCGAGGACCTGCTCCACGAGGCCGCCTCCCTGGTCCGCAGTCGAGGCGGCGCGGGCCTCCTGGTGCTCGTCGACGAGCTGCACGCGGCCTCGCGGGAGGAGCTGTCGCTGCTCCTCAACGCCCTGCAGAACCTCGACGGCGCCCGAGAGGACAACCCGCTGGCGGTCGTCTCCGCCGGACTGCCCGTCACGCCCGAGGCGATCACCCGGGCCGCGACCTTCGGCGAACGCAGCGCGTTCGTCGCCCTCGACGTGCTCAGCCCCGCCGATGCACGCTCCGCGCTGACCGCTCCCGCCGACGCCCTCGGTGTTGGCTGGACGTCGAGCGCCCTGGAGGCGGTCGTCGAGGAGTCCGGGGGCTACCCCTACTTCCTCCAGCTGCTGGGCAGCGCCGCGTGGTCGGCGGGCGCCCCGGCTGTGGGCGACCGGATCGGGATGGCCGACGTGCGCGCGGCGATCCCTGCCGCGGCCGGCCAGGTCAACGCGATGTACCGCGCCCGCTGGGGGTCGGCGACCCCCACCGAGCAGGCGTTCCTGGTCGCGATGGCCCGCGCTCTCGGCGACCGCCCCGAGCAGCACGGGGGCAACGTCACCCGCGCCCAGATCGCCGCCGACCTCGGGCAGGACACCCGGTCGATCAGCGTCCCCCGGGAACGCCTGATCGACAAGGGCGTCATCGAGCCCGTCGGGCACGGCCTGGTCCGCTTCACCCTGCCCGGCTTCGCGGCGTACGTGCGGAGCCGGGCCGAGGGCTGAGCCGAGCAGGCGCCAGATTCCGCCGAGCAGGCGCCAGATTCCGCCGAGCAGGCGCCAGATTCTGTGGATAACCAGGAATCTGGCGCCCGTTCGGCGATTTGCTACTGGAGCCAGGCGTCGACCTTGTCCTGGTTCTCCTCCACCCACTTGGCGGCTGCGTCCTCGGGGGACATGCCGTCAGCGGAGATGTAGCCGGCGACCAGGTTCTGGTCCTCGTTGGTCCAGGTGAAGTTCTGGACCAGGCCGACGGAGGTCGAGTCGGACTCGGCCCACTCGGTGGAGACGATCTTCTTCAGCTCGGTCTCGGGGTAGTCACAGGCGACCGTGGCGGGGTCGTCCTGGCAGCCATCCTCGAACGGCGGCAGCGCGACCTTGACCAGCGGCACCTCGGCCATGAAGTACTGCGGCTCGTAGAAGTAGCCGATCAGGAACTCCTTATTCTCCTCGGCCTGGCGGAAAGCCTCGATGCTAGCCGCCTCCGAACCGGAGAAGACCACCTCGAAGTCGAGGTCGAGGTTGCTGACGATGGCCTCGTCGAACTGCACGTAGGAGGGGTCCGCACCGAGGAACTGGCCCTTGCCCCCGGACTCGGAGGTCGCGAAGTCGGCGGCGTAGTCGTTGAGGTTCTCCCAGTCCAGGATGTCGGGGTTCTCCTCAGCGAGCCACGGCGGGACGTACCAGCCGATGATGCCGATGTTGCCCTGCGGACCGAAGTCCGTCCCGGTGCCGTCGCCCTCCTCGGCGAAGAACTTGGACTCGAGGTCGGGGTGACCCCAGTCCTCGATGATCACGTCGACCTCGCCGGTCCCGAAGCCCTGCCAGGAGACGTCCTCCTTGAGCTCCTTGTAGTTCACGGTGCAGCCGAGCTGGTCCTGGGCGACCGTGCCGACGACGTAGGCGCTCGCCTCGAAGCCGACCCAGGGGTTGATGGCCATGTTCAGCTCGTCGCACTCGCCGCCGGCCTCGGCGGCTTCGGACTCGTTGGCCTCGGTCTCGGCCTCGATGGATCCCCCGCCACACGCGGAGAGGGCAAGGGTGGCGACGGCGGCGAGTGCCCCCAGGCGCGCACCCCTGCTTCGGGTGTTCCTCATGTGCTGCTCCTCATCTTTGTGGTGTTCGGAAAATCAGGTACGGCGTTCCGCGGCCGCGCGGGTGATCCGGTCGAGCATGACGCCGAGCAGCACGATGGTGAGCCCGGCGGCCGCACCCTTGCCCCACTCCTCGCTCCGGGAGAACCCGAGAACGACGTCGTAGCCGAGGGCTCCGGCGCCGACCAGACCGCCGATGACGGTCATCGCGAGCACGTAGAGGAGCCCCTGGTTGGCGGCCAGCACGATCGACGGCTTCGCCATGGGCAGCTGGACCTTGACGATCTCCTGCCACGTCGTCTGGCCGGACGACCGGCCGGCCTCGATCGTGGTCGGGGAGACGTTGCGGACCCCGTCGGCCACGAGCTTGATCGCGACCGGGGCGGCGTAGATGATGGCCGCGACGATGGCGGTGAAGCGGGTGGGGCCGAAGAGCGCCAGCACCGGGATCAGGAAGACGAACGGCGGGATCGTCTGGCCGGCGTCCAGCAGCGGCCGCATCGCCACGTCGACCCGATGGTCCCGGGCCATCCAGACGCCGAACACGATCGCCAGGACCATCACCAGGGTGGTCGCCACCAGGGTCATGTTGAGCGTCACCATCGCGTCGTGCCACAGATCGAAGTACAAGATCCCGGCCAGGCAGACGACGGCCACCACGGCGGCCCGCACCCCCCCGAAGACGAAGGCCAGCGCCAGGATCGCCAACCCGGCCAGCCACCACGGCGACTCCGCGATCAACGACTGGAGGGGGTTGAGGAAGCCGTAGGTGATCAGGTCCTTGAGAGCCTCGGTGAAACCGCCGAAGGTGTCGACGATCCCGCGCATCACGTCGTCGGCGACGTCGGCGACGCGCTCCCCCCAGTTCAGCTCGGGGAACTCCGCGAGGCCGCGGGAGAAGCGCGACAGGTAGACCGCGACCAGGGTCGCCACGCCCGTGACCACCAGCAGGATCTGCCGGAGCCGCGCGTTGCCACCCCCACCGCGGGTCACGATCTCGGCTCGTTCGCTGGCCGCGGTGGTGGTCCGGTCGAGCATCACCGCCATCAGCACGATCAGGGCGCCCGGGACGAAGCTGCCGCCGAAGTCCCCCCGCACCAGGGCGTTGAGCACTGGCTGCCCGAGCCCGGGCCCGTTGACGAACGACGCGATCGTCGCCATCGAGAGCGCGGCCAGGATGGTCTGGTTGAGACCGACGATGATGGTCTTGCGCGACATCGGGATCTGCACCTTGAACAGCCGCTGCCAGTAGGTCTGCCCCGCCGAGTCGGTCGCCTCAACCGTGGTGGGTGAGACCTCGCGGATGCCGAAGCCCGCGATCCGGATCAGCGGTGGCACCGCGTAGATGACGGTGCAGACCACGGCACCGCTGACGCCGATGCCGAAGAACAAGACGATGGGCAGCAGATAGACGAAGGTCGGCATCGTCTGGAGGAAGTCCAGCACCGGGGTGACGACCTGGCGCGCCCAGGCGCTGGTGCCGATCAGCACCGCGAGCGGCATCCCGATCACGATCGCGATCGCCACCGAGACCCCGGTAACGATGAGCAGGTCGATCGAGTCCTCCCAGTAGCCGAAGGCGCCGAAGGATAGGAACGACGCCGCGACGAGCAGGGCGATGCGCCAGTTGGCGATCGCGAAGCCGATCCAGGTGGCGATGGCGGTGACGCCCAGCCAGCCGATCTCGGGCACCGGGCGGGGGAGGTTGGGGCGGGCGACCATCCGCTGCAGCCAGTCGACGATGTCGCGGAACGCCTCGGCGATCGCGTTGGTGACCTGCATGACCGGGTTGGTGTCGCGGCCGGCGATGATGCCGTCACGGAAGCCCGTCAGCGAGTCGTGCAGGTCGGTGCTCTCGCGTCCCGGCAGGTCCAGCGTCTGCTGGCCCTTGGTGAAGCTCCAGACCAGGATCCACACGCCGATGACGCCGGCGGCCAGCAGGAACCGGGAGATCCGCTTCTCCTCCACCACCGGCGGGGCGGCGTCGGGCTCGACCGGGGTCGGCGCCTCCAGTGTTGCGGTCATTTCTCCTCCGCCACGACGACGCGCATGATGTCGTCCTCGTCGACGAGGCCGACGACCTGGTCGCCGTCGACCACCCGGATCGGGTGCTCCGATGCGATCGCGGCCCGGGCCGCCTGGCGCACGATGGTGGTGATCGGGAGCGTCGGTCCCTCCATGGACTCACCGGGCCGTGGGTCGCGCATCACCCACTTCAAGGTCAGCACGTGGGACTTGGGCACCTCGGAGACGAAGTCCTTGACGTAGTCGTCGGCGGGCCTGGCGACGACCTCGTCCGGCGTGCCGATCTGCACGATGGCGCCGTCGCGCATGATCAGGATCCGGTCGCCCAGCTTGAGCGCCTCGGCGAGGTCGTGGGTGATGAAGACCATCGTCTTGCCGAGCTCGTGGTGGAGGCGGATCACCTCGTTCTGCATGTCCCGGCGGATCAGCGGGTCGAGGGCCGAGAACGGCTCGTCGAAGAGCAGCATCTCCGGGTCGCCGGCGAGGGCGCGAGCCAGGCCGACGCGCTGCTGCATGCCGCCCGAGAGCTGGTCGGGGTAGGAGCTCTCGTAGCCGTTGAGACCGACCAGGTCGATGATCTCGCGCGACTTGGCACGGCGGTCCTTCTTCGACACCCCCCGCACCTCGAGCCCATAGCCGACGTTGTCGATCACCTGGCGGTGCGGCAGCAGGCCGAAGTGCTGGAAGACCATCGAGACCTGGTTGCGGCGTACGTCGCGCAGCTCGGCCGCCGAGGCGGCGGTGATCTCGTGCCCGTTCATCACCACCGTGCCGGCGGTCGGCTCGATCAGCCGGGTGAGCAACCGGACCAACGTCGACTTGCCGGAGCCGGAAAGGCCCATCACGACGAACACCTCACCGGGGGCGACGTCGAAGGAGACGTCCCGGACGCCGACCACGCAGCCGGTCTTCTCCTTCAGCTCGGCCCGACTCAGCTCGGCATCGGCGGTGCCGAGCACCTTGTCGGACTTCGACCCGAAGATCTTCCAGAGCCCATCGACCTGCAGCGCACTGTCAGTCATGAGGCCTCCTGGCCGTCGGTTGGTTGAGGAGGTTGCGCTGCAACCGTCTCGACACCCGGCCACAGTGGCATGCCGGACCCGTGTCGGTAGTAGGGGACCGTGGCCGGTGCCAGCGGCGTGTTGCCGAGGATCAGGTCGGCGGCCTTCTCCGCGACCATCATCACGGGCGCGTAGATGTTGCCGTTGGTCACGTAGGGGAACACGGACGCGTCGACGACGCGCAGCCCCTCGAGGCCGTGCACTTTCATGGTCAGCGGATCGGTCACGGAACCCTCCTCGGTGCCCATCTTCGCAGTGCAGGACGGGTGGAGGGCGGTCTCGGCGTCGGCGCGTACCCAGTCGAGGATCTCCTCGTCGGTCTCGACCCCGGGTCCGGGGGACAGCTCACCGCCGTTGTACGGCGCGAACGCAGGCTGGTTGAGGATCAGCCGCGCGGTGCGGATCGCCTCCACCCACTCCCGGCGGTCCGTCGGCGTCGAGAGGTAGTTGAACACCATGCTCGGGTGCTCGCGGGGGTCGGTGCTGCGGATCCGCACGTGGCCACGGGTGTCGGCGTACATCGGCCCGACGTGCACCTGGTAGCCGTGGCCACCCGGGGGCAGCTGCTTGGGTGACGACCCGTCGTAGCGGATCGCGACCGGGAGGAAGTGAAACATCAGGTTCGGCCAGCCCACCTCGTCGTTGCTGCGGCAGAAACCGCCGCCCTCGAAGTGGTTGGTGGCGCCGAGCCCGGTGCGACGGAAGAGCCAGTCGAAGGCGATCTTGGGACGGCGGTGCCACCTCAGGCCGTCCGCGATGGACACCGGTTGCGTCGCGGCGTACTGCACGTAGACCTCGAGGTGGTCCTGGAGGTTGGCGCCGACCCCGGGCAGGTCGTGGACCATCCGCACGCCGAGCGGCTCGAGGTGGGCAGGGTCGCCGACGCCGGAGAGCTGGAGCAGCTGCGGGGTGTTGATCGCGCCGCCGCAGAGCACGACCTCACCGGCGTGCACCCGTCGGCGCCGGCCGGCGTGACGGTAGTCGACGCCGACCGCGCGCTTGTCCCGGAACCGGATGCCGGTCACGAAGGCGAGCGTCTCGATGGTGAGGTTGGAGCGCTTGCGGACCGGGTCGAGGTAGGCGCGGGAGGCGGAGACGCGACGGCTGCGGTGGATGTTGCGGTCGAAGCGCGCGAACCCTTCCTGGCGGTAGCCGTTGACGTCGTCGGTCAGCGGGAAGCCCGCCTGCTGGGCGGCCTCGAAGAAGGTGCCGAAGAGCGGGTTGGTGGCGGGGCCGCGCTCGAGGAGCAGCGGCCCGTCGTCGCCCCGCCACTCGTCGCCGGCCGGCCTACCGTCGTCGCCCAGACGGGTCTCCATGCGCTTGAAGTACGGCAGGCAGTGCGGGTAGTCCCAGGTCTCCAGGCCGGGGTCGGCCGCCCAGCGCTCGTAGTCCATCGGGTTGCCGCGTTGGAAGATCATTCCGTTGATCGAGCTGCTGCCGCCGAGCACCTTGCCGCGCGCGTGGTAGATCCGGCGTCCGTACATGTGCGGCTCCGGGTCGGTCTGGTACTTCCAGTCGTAGAGCCGGTTGCCGATCGGGAAGGGCAGCGCCGCCGGCATGTTGATCAGTGGGTCGAGCCGGCTGTCGGTGTGGCCGGCCTCGAGCACGAGCACCGAGGTAGCGGGGTCGGCGCTGAGCCGGTTGGCGATCGCGCTGCCCGCCGAGCCGCCGCCGACGACGACGTAGTCGTAGTGCCGCTCGCCGCCTGTGCTCGTCACCCGAACCACCCTTGCGGCTCCGGCAAGGTGTTGCGCCAGATGTGCTTGGTCTCGTAGTACTCCTCCAGCCCGGCCAGGCCGAGCTCGCGACCGATGCCGGACTGCTTGTAGCCGCCCCACTCGGCCTGGGCGACGTAGGGGTGGTAGTCGTTGATCCAGACGGTGCCCATCCGCAGCCGCCGAGCGACGCGCTCGGCCTTGGCCTCATCGGCGGTCCAGACGCCGCCGGCCAGCCCGTAGATCGAGTCGTTGGCGATCCGCACCGCGTCGTCCTCGTCGGCGAACGTCTCGACGGTCAGCACCGGACCGAAGGACTCCTCCTGCACGCACCGCATCGAGGTCTCGCAGTCGTCGAGGATGGTGGGCGGGAAATAGAAGCCGTCGTCGAGCCCGTCGCCGGTCGCCCGCCGCCCGCCCAGCCGCAGCGACGCACCCTCGGCGACCGCCGCGTCGACGTACGCCGTGACCTTGTCGAGGTGACCCTGGGAGATCAGCGGGCCGGTCTCGGCGTCGGGGTCGAACGGGCCGCCCAGCCGGATCGCGCCGGCCCGCCGCACCAGCTCGGCCACGAACTCGTCGTGGATCGTCTCCTCCACCAGCAGCCGTGCCCCGGCCGAGCAGACCTGGCCGGAGTGCAGGAACACCGCGGTCAGCGCCATGTCCACAACTGCCTCACGAGCCGATTCATAACTGTCGGCGAACACGATGTTGGGGTTCTTGCCGCCCAGCTCGAGGGCGACCTTCTTCACCGTGTGGGAGGCGTTGGCCATCAGCCGCTTGCCCGTCTCGAGCCCGCCGGTGAAGGAGACCAGGTCGACGCGCGGGTCGGTGGACAGCGGTGCGCCCGCCGCGGCACCGGCGCCGAGCACAAGGTTGGCGACCCCGGCCGGCAGGCCGGCCTCCTCGAGCAGCCGCATCAGGTGGATCGCCGAGTGCGGTGTGAGCTCGCTCGGCTTGAGCACGAACGTGTTGCCGGCCAGCAGGCAGGGGGCGACCTTCCAGGACACCTGGAGAAGCGGGTAGTTCCACGGGGTGATCAACGCGCAGACGCCGAGGGGCTCGCGGACGATGCGGGACGCGATGCCGTCCCGGCCGGTGTCGACCTCGCGCTCCAGCGACACGCCCCCCGACGTGCCTCCCGACGTGCCGTAGTGGCGGAAGACGCTGGTGACGTCGTCGACGTCGTACTCGCTCTCGACGAGTCGCTTGCCGGTGTCGAGGCTCTCCATCCTGGCGATCTGCGCGCGGTCACGCTGGAGCAGGTCGGCCACCCGCAGCAGCAGCGCGGCACGTACGGCGTGCGGGGTGCCTGACCAGGCGCCCTCGTCGAAGGCCGCCCGGGCCGCGCCGATGGCGTCCTCGGTGTCGGCGGCCGTGGCCTCGTCGATCTCGGCGACCAGCGAACCGTCGGCGGGGCAGCGGATCTCCCGGCGGCCACCCGCGCGTGCAGTCACCCAGGTTCCTGCCACGTAGAGCTCCGGCACTGCACACCCTCCTGGCCATCCCACAGAGGATCTGTTGCGCTATGAGCAACCCGGGTGCTCATCCCGCAACGTCAACTAATGGACGGAGCATGCGACCGCGAGCCTGCCCACGTCAAGGTCCGTCACCCGACCGTGACCCGGGAGCTCCACCCTAGGGTGTCGGCGTGGACGTGCTGAGGGACCTGGTGCCGGCGGACGTCGGGACCGCCGAGGCCCGCGTCGCGGTGCTCTCCGGCCCCGGTGGGCCACCGACCGACCTGCTCGCGGCGTTGCCCCTCGGGTCCCCGGCGGCGACGCTCGACGCGGACCTCGGCCCTGACCGGCTGCACGCCCTCCTGGCAGCCCTGGCGCCACTTGACCTCCTCGTCGACGCCGGCGGCCAGGGCGGCCCGGACCGGCTCGCCGCCCTCCTCGGCCACGTGCGCGTCGGCGGCGCCTACGCCTGGCTGCTCGACGACGCAGACTCCGTGGCCGCGTGGGTCGAGAGCCTCGCGGACCTGCGGGCCTCGTTGGTCTCGGATGCGAGCGGGCTGCCGCCCCGCAAGGCCAAGAAGCGGCGCGACCTCGCGACCCTGGCCCTCGCCACGCAGCCGACGATCCGCGACGGGGTGCTGGTGGCCGTCAACGAGGCGGCGATGCTGGCGAAGCTCCACGACCCGGTCGTCGACGAGGTCCTCCGCGAACGCGGTGGCCCCGACCGCGTGGTGACCTCGCTGCCGGCCGCGACCTGGGCGTCGCGCGCCGAGGTCCGGGTCAGCCGCCGCCCGCCCCTCAACGACCTGCCGACGACGTACGACGCCCCGGCGCTGTCGCTGCGCGAGTACCACCGCGCCGTCTGCCTGCCCCGCCAGGCGGCGTACACCGAGACGTTCGTGACGCCCGAGTCGTTCCGGGACAACCTGCAGCCGCGCCTGCAGAACCCAGCCCTGGAGGACTGGACCGCGCGGTTCGTTCGCCGCCCCGCCGAGCCTTTCGACGAGCTCGCGGGCAGCTGGTTCCACCTCGACACCCACGTGGCCGCCCACTTCGGGCACGCGGTGACCGAGCAGGTCGCGCACCTATGGGGCTGGGCGGAGGCGAAGCGGCGCGACCCCGGCCTGCGGGCGCTGGTGTTCGCGCCGCCCGAGACCCCGGGGGCCGCACTGCCCGGCTGGGCGAGGGACCTGCTCGAGGCCGGCGGTGTGTCCGCTGCCGATGTGCATGTCGCGGCCGCACCGGTGCGGGTCGAGCGGCTGCTGGCCGCGACGTCGGCGTACAACATCGGCCGCTACGCGCACCCGGTGATGGCCGAGACCTGGGGACGGATCGGGGCGAACCTGAGCGGCGAAGGGTCCGGGCCGGCGCGCGTCTTCCTGACCCGGAGCGGCCAGAAGCGGGTCTGCCGCAACCGCGAGGCGGTCGAGTCCTTCTTCGCCGACGCCGGGTTCACCGTCGTCAGCCCGGAGCGGTTGCGGCTCGCCGACCAGGTCGCGCTCGTGCGGGGGGCGTCGGTGGTGGCGGGCTTCGCCGGGAGCGCCATGTTCCACACCGCCTTCGCGGCCCGGCCCCAGCACGTCGTGGCGATCACGACCGAGACCTACCCCGCCCACAACGAGCACGCGATTGCCGCGCTGCTCGGACACCGTCTCGACCTCGTTGTCTGCCCGCCCGACGTGGCCCGCCGCGACCCGGACCAGTTCACCTCGGAGTCGTTCCACTCCGACTACGTCGTCGACCTCGACGGCGTCGAGGGTGACTTCCTCCGCGCGATCCTCCCCGCTGCCTGAAGCCGAGTCGGCCCAGATGGCGGGCCGAGTCGGCGCAGATGGTTGGCCGAGTCGGCGCAGGTGGTTCCGGCGCGGATGCTGGCGGTTGAGGTGGCGCGCGGAGCGCGCTCAGAACCCCGCAAACCCTGGTGGACAGCGAACCACTGCGCGATCGCGCACGACCCGGGTTACACGATCAACGACGTTGCTCAAGGCGAGCGGAGATCCATCCGGGCCACGTTGTCCGACGCGGGTTCGCCTTCCAACGCCGTACTCGAAAGTCGGTGAGGTGGATCCTGCGGGCTTCGAGGCTCGCCGCGCTCGCCCTCACCCAGCGGGGCCACCAACTGCGCCGACTCGGCCAACCAACTGCGCCGACTCGGCTTCAACCTGCGGCGCCGACATTCAGCGCTGGCCCCAGCCGAGCCGGTGCGAGACCTCGGTGGCCGCCTCCACGAGGAGCCCGATGACCTCGGGCAGGCGGGCGTCGTCCAGCCGGAAGGTCGGGCCGCTCACACTCATCGACGCGATCACGTCGCCGTGCGCGTTGTGGATCGGTGCCGCCACGGCGGTCAGCCCGATCTCGAGCTCGCCGACGGCCACGGCGTACCCCTGCTCGCGGACCCGCTCGAGCTCCTGGCGCAGCTCGCCGCGCTTGGTGATCGTCAGGGAGGTGTACGCCGGGAGCGAGCCGAGCATCCGGGTCTGCTCCTCGGGAGCCAGGCCGCTGAGCAGCACCTTGCCGTTGCTGGTCGCGTGGAGCGGGATGTGCTGGCCGACCCAGTTGTGCGACTGGAGCGCGCTGGAGCCGGCGACCTGGTCGAGGTAGAGCGCGGCCCGGTCGGCGAGCACCGCGATGTTGACGGTCTCCTTGGTGTCCGCGGCGAGCTTGCGGCAGATGGAGCGCGCCTCCTGGACGACGTCGAGCCTGGCCGTGGTGGCACCGGCGAGGCGGAGCAGCCCGACGCCGAGGCGGTACTTGCCGCGCTCCTCGGTCTGCTCGACCAGGCCGTGGCTCTCCAGCGTCGCAACCAGCCGGAACGCCGTCGACTTGTGCACGTCGAGGTCGGCGGCGAGCTCGGTCACTCCAAGCTCACCGGTCCGGGCCAGCGTCTCCAGGATGCTGAGCGCGCGGTCGACGGACTGGACGCCGACGCCGGAAGCGTTGCTCATGGCGCAACCGTAGAGCACATCGTCAGCGGAAGACGACGGTCCGGTGCCCGTTCAGCAGCACCCGGGACTCGGCGTGCCAGCGCACGGCCCGCGAGAGCACCTGCGCCTCGACGTCGCGGCCGGCGGCCACCAGCTGGTCCTGAGCGAGGGTGTGGTCCACCCGCAGCACGTCCTGCTCGATGATCGGCCCCTCGTCGAGGTCGGCGGTCACGTAGTGGGCGGTCGCGCCCACGAGCTTGACCCCGCGCTCGAAGGCCTGGTGGTAGGGCTTGGCTCCCTTGAAGCTCGGCAGGAACGAGTGGTGGATGTTGATGATCCGCCCCGACCACCGCGTGCACAGGTCGTCGCTGAGGATCTGCATGTAGCGCGCGAGCACGATCAGGTCGACGTCGTACCGGTCGGCGATCGCCGAC
>Ga0136611_10002933_pt1 | contig 11937 bp, 8 predicted proteins | sample AntDrymUQ2232306_2_FD_106645 | JGI IMG/M metagenome (GOLD analysis project Ga0136611, IMG submission 106645) | Polar desert sand microbial communities from Dry Valleys, Antarctica - metaG UQ223 (23.06) | ecosystem: Environmental > Terrestrial > Soil > Desert | place: Antarctica: Dry Valley... | reverse complement strand
GGCAGTCAGCTGCGCTGCAAGGTGGTAGGCGAGGGCGGCAACCTCGGCCTGACCCAACTCGGGCGCATCGAAGCCGCCCACCACGGCGTGCTGCTGAATACCGATTTCATCGACAACTCCGCCGGCGTGGACACCTCTGACCACGAGGTCAACATCAAGATCCTGCTCAACGGCGAGGTGCGAAAGAAGAAGCTGACCCTGGCCGGGCGCAACACCCTGCTGGCGGCAATGACCGACGAGGTCGGCGCGCTGGTGCTCAACGACAATTACCGGCAGAACCAGGCGATCAGCCTGATGGAACGGATGAGCGTGGCGCGCTTGGGTTCCAAGCAGCATTTCATCCGCACCCTCGAGTCACAGGGCCTGCTGGACCGGCAAATCGAGTTCCTCCCGTCCGATGCAGAGCTTGCGGATCGCAAGACTCGCGGACAGGGCCTGACCCGGCCGGAACTGTCGGTACTGTTGTCGTATGCCAAGTTGGTCGCCTACCAGCAGCTGCTCGCCTCGGACGTGCCAGAGGACCCCTACCTGTCCAAGGAACTGGTCCGCTATTTCCCGGAGCCGTTGCAGGCGAAGTACGCCAAGGCGATGGAGCAGCACCGCCTGAAGCGCGAGATCATCGCCACCGCGGTGACCAATTCCACCATCAACCGGATGGGCGCCACTTTCCTGCTGCGCATGCAGGAAGATACTGGTCGCAGCACCGGCGAGGTGGCGAAGGCCTTCACCATCACCCGCGAAACCCTGGATGCGCGCGAACTGTGGGCGCAGATCGATGCGCTGGACGGCAAAGTCGCCGAATCCGTGCAGATTGATGCCTTGCAGGTGATCTGGCAGTTGCAGCGCAGCTTCACCCGATGGCTGTTGTCGCGTCCTGGCACGATTCCCGATATCGCCAGCGCGGTTGCGCGCTATCACCATGGCTTCCGCGACATCCGCGCTGGCGAGGGCATCCTGCCGGCCCCGCAACGCCCGACGTACGAGGCCAGCATCCGCAACTGGCGCGCGCACGGCGTGCCTGCAGAACTCGCCGGCCAGCTGGCAGCGTTGCCGTATCTGGAGCCATGCCCGGACATCATCGAAGTCGCGCGCGAGCGCAAGCTCAAACCCGTGGACGTGGCCAAGGTGCATTTCCGCCTGGGTGACGCGCTCAACCTGCCTTGGCTTGCGGAGCAGATCGACGCCTTGCCCGTCGATGGTCGCTGGCATGCGGTGGCGCGAGGCGTGCTGCGCGAAGAGCTCGCGGCGCAGCAACGTGCGTTGCTGCAGCAGGTGCTGGAACGTCCCGGTGTCAACGCGGATGCCAAGGTCCGCAGCTGGCTGGAGCGCGACGATTCCGCCCTGCGTTTCACCCTGACCATGCTCAACGAACTCGCTGCGCAGAAGACCCTGGATTACCCGACTGCCTCGGTCGCAGTGCAGCGACTGTCGCAGCTTGCAGCGCGGGGCTGACGGATTGTTCGGGGTATGCTCGGGAGCATGAGCATGCCCCGACTCGCCCTGCTGGCCAGCCCCGCCGACGAAGCGCAGGCAGCGCTCGCGGCTTTGACCGCGCTGCACGGCCTGCATCGTCCGCAAGATGCTGACGTGCTGGTGGCGCTGGGCGGCGACGGCTTCATGCTGCAAACCCTGCATCGTCACGGTGGGCTGGGAAAACCCGTGTACGGAATGAAGCTGGGCACGGTCGGGTTCCTGATGAATCAATATCGAGAAGATGACCTGGCCGCTCGCATTGCCAGCGCCGAGCCGGCAGTGCTGCATCCGCTGGAGATGCTGGCGCAGACCGAGTCCGGCGCCAGCGTGGGTTCGCTTGCCTACAACGAGGTCTCCCTGCTCAGGCAAACCCGCCAGGCCGCGCATATCGGCATTGACCTGAAGGGACAGGTGCGCCTGGACGAGCTGATTTGCGACGGGGTGATGATCGCCACCCCGGCCGGCAGCACGGCCTACAACTTTTCCGCGAATGGCCCGATCCTGCCGTTGGGCGCCAACGTGATGGCCCTGACCCCGATCGCCCCGTTCCGGCCGCGCCGTTGGCGTGGCGCGGTGCTGCAGGCCGGCACCGAGATCCGTTTCCGCGTGCTAGATCCGCACAAACGCCCGGTCAGCGCCACCGCGGATTCGCACGAGGTGCGCGACGTCACCGAAGTGCTGGTGCGCGAATCGCGCGACCGCAGCGTCACCTTGCTGTTCGATCCGGAGCACAACCTCGAAGAGCGAATCCTCATCGAGCAGTTCACCGCGTGAGCACCTGAGCGTCGCCGCGATGCCATTCGACAACATCGACAGGGAAAAGTCGGCGACGTGGCGGTCGGGGCCGCGGCGGGGCATGGATCCGTGGGTCGCGGCCATCATCGCCTTCATGCTGGGGATGACGCTGACGCTGTGGATTTCGCGAGGGGAACAACGACGTGCGGAGCGGGAGCAGCGCCGCGAATTCGTGGAAGCGGCCGGCGGGATCGTGACTGCGATCAGGTCCCAGCTCTCGGACTGCGAGAGGCTCATCCGCACCTTTCAATCCGTGTTCCTGGCCTCGGACAAGGTGACCGCGAACGAGTTCAGCCGCGTTTACGACAACCTCCAGATCGACCGTGGGCGAATCAACCTGCAGGCGCTGGCGTTCGCCCAGCGTGTGCCCATGGCAGACGGAGACCACTACATCACCACGATGTTCGTTCCTGCCCGCGGCAACCAGGCGATCCAGGGACTCGATGTCACCCAGCAGCCGAACAACCTGAGGGCTCTGCTCGAGTCGCGAGACACCAATCAAGTGCGCATGTCGCCACCTTTCACCCTGAAGCAGAGCGGCTCCCAGGCAACTACCATCGATGGCGTCATCCTGCGCCTGCCGGTCTACGCCATCGGCACGGATCCGCGCACGGTCGACGAGCGGCGCTTGGCACTCGTCGGCTCCATCGGTGCGTCGTTTCGCATCCGCGACCTGATCGGAAGCGTGATGCCCACCGCGAACGAACTGTTCGCCGACGTGGTGGTCGAGGACATCTCCGATCGCACGCCAAGGCCTCTGTACCAGCATCGGGGCGACACGCGCACTGCCGCCATCGGCGCGCGCCATGAGCAGCAGATCCGTTTCGGGGGACGCACTTGGGTCGTCAAGCTCACCGAAGCCCCCCTCGGTGCGACCCCTCAAAGGTGGGTCAGCACGTTCTGGCTGGGGGTCCTGACGAGTGCGTTGCTGGCTGCCCTAAGCTGGTCATTGTTCAGTACGCGCAGGCGCGCGATCACTCTGGCTGCCGCCATGAGCGAGCGCTTCCGCGCGAGCGAGGAGCGCTTCAGGAAGCTGACCGAACTGCTCCCATCGCTCGTACTTGTGGCGCGCAGGGACGATGGCGCACTGGTGTACGAGAATGCGGCCGCCCGGGCCCGGTTAGGGCCGTTGGCTGGAGACTGCAGCCTGGGCGAACTGTTCGGGGTGGACGCCTCCCGCGTGCTGTTCGAGGACACTGAAAGTAAGCTTGGCACCGCCGATCTGGAGATGACGCCATTGGCGAACGCCCCGTTCTGGGCGAACGTCTGCGTCTCCGCGATCGACATCGACGCCGTACCGATGTGGCTCATCGTGGCAAGCGACGTATCCGAACAACGCCGGATGACGGAGCGCCTCAGCTACCAGGCCAGCCACGATTCGCTGACCAAGCTCCTCAACAGGCGGGAGTTCGAGGCGCGCCTTGGCCAAGGTCTGGCGTCGCATGCTCCACACGAAGGCGCATTGCTATTCATCGACCTTGACCAGTTCAAGCTGATCAACGACACCTCCGGGCACCGGGCAGGGGATGAACTGCTGGTGCAACTGGCCGCGATGATGCGGGAAAAATTGCGTCCCAACGATCTCCTGGCCCGACTGGGCGGCGACGAGTTCGGGGTACTCCTCACCGGTGTCCGCCACGTCGAGACCGCCGTGCACGCTGCGGAGCGCTTGCGCCGCAGCCTTGAATCCTACGCCTTCACTTGGGATCAGCGCACCTACAACGTGAGCGCCAGCATCGGAGCGGTCATGCTCGAAGATGCCAGCACGCTGAAGGAACTGTTCGCGCATGCGGATGCGGCGTGTTACATGGCCAAGGAAGCCGGGCGAAACCGGGTCCACTTCTATTCCGAAGACGACGCTACCCTCACCATGCGCCTGAGCGAGATGGAATGGGCAAGCCGCATCCGCGATGCACTGCGGGAAGAACGCATGCTGCTCGATTTTCAGGAGCTGCACCCCATCCAGCCGGGGGCGGACGAGGAGCCACACATCGAGTTGCTGCTTCGCCTGCGCGCAGAGGATGGCAGGGAAGTCATGCCGGGCGCGTTTCTGCCAGCTGCGGAACGTTATGGCCTGATGCCGGAAATCGATCGATGGGTGGTCGGGACAGCACTCGACAACCTCGATCGCCTGCATCCAAGCGGGAAACGCTTGGGCCTCTGCGCCATCAACCTGTCGAGCGCCAGCTTCGAGGATACCGGGCTGTTCCAGCTCATCGAGGACCTCATCACGGATCGGGGGATCGACCCGAAGCGGCTGATGTTCGAAATCACCGAAACCATGGCCATACGCGACTTTGCTGCCTCCAGCACGCTTATCGCGCGGCTCAGGAGTCTCGGCTGCCTGGTGGCGCTCGACGATTTTGGCGCAGGGATGTCCTCATTCGGCTACATGAAGAACCTGGAACTGGACATGGTCAAGATCGACGGGAGTTTCGTGCAGGAACTCGCGACCGACCGCATGTCGCAGTCAATCGTCCGTGCGGTGACGGAAATCGGTCACCAGCAGGGCCTGAAGGTGGTCGCCGAGTGGGTGTCGTCGATGGAAATGGTCGGCCTGCTGCAGCACATGGGGGTCGACTACGCGCAAGGCTTCGCGCTGCACAAGCCGGAGCGCGTCATGTTCCAGCGTCCTCAGGCGGGCTAAGCGAAGTCGCGGCGCGTGAGACCCCGATCGCCGACAATCCGGGCATGGATCCGCACCCCCCGCCGCCCCTCGTCGTCGCCATCACTGCCCGCGCCCTGTTCCATCTGGAAGACAGCCATGGGCTGTTCGAGGCCGAGGGCGTCGAGGCCTATGCCGACCACCAGCGCGAGCGCGAAGACGACATGCTGGAACCGGGCATCGCGTTCCCGCTGGTGCGCAAGTTGCTGGCCCTGAATGCGATCGCGCCGGAGCTTGCACCTGACGTCGAAGTCATCCTGCTCTCGCGAAACTCCTCGGATTCAGGCTTGCGCATCTTCAATTCGATCCAGCACCATGGCCTCGACATTCGTCGCGCCACTTTCACCTCGGGCGCGCCGGTGTGGCCCTACATCAAACCATTCGGCGCGCAGTTGTTCCTGTCGGCGAACCCGGAATCGGTGCGGCGTGCGCTGGAGGCAGGGGTCGCCGCTGCAACCATCCTGCCGGCACGCTCCCATGCGAGCGACGCCAGGCAATCGTGCGATGGCCAGCTGCGGATTGCCTTCGATGGCGACGCGGTGATCTTCAGCGACGAGAGCGAGCGGGTGTCGCGCGAGCACGGCGTCGAAGCCTTTGGCCGCCACGAAAGCGAACGCGCGCGCGAGCCGTTGTCAGGCGGGCCTTTCCGGGGTTTCCTGTCGGCGTTGCATGACCTGCAGGCGGCATTCCCGGCTGGCGACGCGGCTCCGATCCGTACCGCGCTGGTCACCGCGCGCTCGGCGCCCGCACACGAACGAGTGATCCGCACCTTGCGCGAGTGGGGCGTGCGCCTGGACGAGGCGCTGTTCCTGGGTGGCCGCGAGAAAGGCCCGTTCCTTGAAGCATTTGGCGCCGATATCTTCTTCGACGATTCCCCGCACAACATCGATTCGGCCCGCCGGCATGTGGCCGCAGGCCACGTGCCGCACGGCGTTGCCAACGATTGATCAGGGCGCGGGGACGTCGAAGCGCACGTCGACCAGGCGCCAGCGCAAGCCGTCGCGCTGGAACACCACCATCACCGGCTGGCCATTTTCATCTGCCACGGTTGCGGTAAAACGCGAGGTCGATTCGTAACGCAGCTTCGCGTCCTTCAAGGGGTCTGCCGGCCGCGGGGTGCCGTAGGTGTCGCCATCGACGGTCTGGCCGGTGCCGCGCATCCACATGCTGCGGCCCTGCAACAAGGCGCCGATGCCGAGCGGGGTGACCATCGCATCCACCGCGGCGCCACCGAGGCCGCCCGCCAGCTGCATCCCGATCGCCCCCAGCAGGCCGCCTGATTCAGCCAGCGCGCCGCCCTGGCGGGCGATGTAGTCCTCGACATGCGCCTTCATGTTGACCCGCAAGGCGGGGAAATCCACATGCTGTTCGAGCGCCGCCACATCCTGGGTCTCGATTGCCTTTCGGATGCCGTTGATGGCCAGATAGGGCCCAGCGGCCACCAAACCCACCACCAGCACCATCGCCAGGGCAAGCACGAGGAGCAGCGTTTTCAGAGGCTTGTTCATGGGTCGGACTCCGTCGCGGTTGCTGCCAGTCTAGCCAACGTCCAGCGCCGGCGAGGCGTCGAGATCGCGTGCAATCGTCTCCGCCCACGCTTGCAGTCGGTCCAGCAGGGCCAGCTTGTCGGGGCCGACGTTGGCCAGGCGCAACCCGCCAACCTGTGCACGCAACTGCTCCAGGCTCAGTTCCGACAGGCCGCTGTCGGCCAGCAGCCGATGGCGGCGGAACCCGTCCCAGCGCGAGCGTTCAGAAGGCAGCAAGGTGTCTGGCCAGTTACGGGCACGGTAGCGGAACAACAGTTCGGGCAGGCGCGGATCGCGGAAGTCGAACGTTTCCTTGGCCAACAGGTGCGGGGGAGTGCTCCTCACCTTGGCGCACAAACGCTTGTCGGCATCGCCGATGAAGCCGTCATACAAAGCCGCGTCAACGTCCACGCATTGCTGGGGTCGATCGCGTGCGAATACACGGCGGACTTTTTCGGCAATCTCGGGTGCACGCTTGCGCATGCGTGCCGCGCGATCTTCCACCGTCTGCCGGTCAATGCCGAGTCTGGTGAAATCCGCCTCCCGCAAATGGTCCCACGGCACCAGCGCCGGGCACTTGTTGGTGTGCACTTCCTTCAGCGGAACGCGCAGATCGCCTTCGGGCAGGTCGGCCTGGCGGATGTACAGGCGTTCGGCAATGGCCTCGGCATCGAGCTCGAGCAGGACATCCGGCTCGCTGTCGAGATCGAACACGATGACGCGTCCGTCGATCTGCGGATGCCGGGCCAGCGGCAACACTGGCGCCGCGCACAGGCGCGTTGCGGGATAGCGCTGGGAAATGTGCAGCAGCGGGGTCAGTTGGGTGGTGTCCAGCAGGGACATTGCATGGCGTTTGTTGCGCAGGCGCAACGCGTAGTCCCACAGCCGTGGCTGGCTGTTGCGGAACAAGCGGGCAATGCCGATCAGCACGCGCACGTCGCTGAGTGCCTCGTGGGCCATGCCCTCGCGCAAGCCGTTGTCCTCCGCCAGGTGCTCCAGCTTGAAGCTGGTGCCCTTGCCATCCTTGCGCTGGCGCCAGCGGATTCCCTCGGGCCGCAACGCATGCATCAACCGCAGGGCGTCCAGCAGGTCCCAGCGCGAATTGCCCCCCTTCCATTCGCGCTCATAGGGATCAAGGAAATTCCGGTACAGGCCGAAGCGCACGAATTCGTCATCGAAGCGCAGGGAGTTGTAGCCGACGCTGCAGGTTTCGGCCCGGGCCATCTCGTCGCAGATGCGGGCGAATGCGGCCGCCTCGTTGACGCCGTCGCGCAGCGCATCCTGCGGGGCGATGCCGGTGATCAGGGTGGCGATGGGCGAGGGCAGCAGGTCTTCGGCGGGCTGCACGAAGAACGAGATCGGCTCGTCGATTTCGTTGAGCGCCTCGTCGGTGCGGATCGCGGCGAACTGGGCGATGCGGGTCTGGCGCGGATCGCTGCCGAAGGTTTCCAGGTCGTAGAAGAGGAAGCTGGCGGTCATGCGGGCATTGTAGGAGCGGTTGCTCGCTCATGCCTCGGTCGGCGCCCGGGAAACCGATGACCTCGCATGCGCCGGCGCCTACCGCCGGGTGCTCGCTACGCCGCTCGAAATGCGGCTGCGCGATCACCCGACGGTCTCGCCGTCAGGCAGATATCCCCGCTAGAGCGGCGCGAGCTGGGCCAGCACGGCAGCGTCCAGCGCGTCCCAATCCACACCATCGAGCGAATCCATGCCATGCGTCGCCTCCGCAAGCATGTCGCGCTGCACTTCGCTGCGATGCAGGGCGACCGAATAGGGAATGCGCATGAAACTGACCATGGCGTAATGCGGCACGAAGCGGCCGGGGTGGCGGTCCTGCAGGGCGAGTTCCAGCTGGCGTTGCAGGAGGAAGCTGGCATCGTCCACCTTGTCGCGCATCTCGATGTAGTTTTCCAGCGCCATCTGCTGGATAGCCTCCGTATCCGGCTTGCGCATCACCTCGAATGTTGCAAAAGCATCGGCGAGCGAGGCATGGGCGTCGAGCTGATCGGCGAGCGCCACGCAATCCTCGAACGCGCAGTTCATGCCCTGGCCGTGGAACGGCACCATCGCGTGGGCGGCGTCGCCGATCAGCACGGCGCGTCCGTCGACGTGCCAACGATCGAGGTACAGCGTGCCGAGCATGCCGACCGGGTTAGCCTCGTAGTGCTCGCGCAACTCCGGGATGAGCGGAAGTGCGTCGGGGAATTCAAACGCGAACAGTGCCTCGGCGTCGTCTCCTGTTCGTACGTTCTCGAAGCTCGGATACACCCCAGCCTTTGGCATGAACAGGGTTACGGTGAACGTGCGTTCGTCGTTGGGCAGGGCGATGCACATGTATTGCCCACGCGGCCAAATGTGCAGGGCGTTGGGCTCGATGCTGAAATCGCCGTTGGACGTGGGCGGGATCTCCAGTTCCTTGTAGCCATGGTCCAGCCACTCGGTACGCTCATTCAGTACGGCGTGCGGGGCCATCTGGCTGCGCAAGGTGGAGCCCGCGCCATCCGCGCCGACCAGTGCGGCGAATGTGTGGGTGGTTTCACCGAAGCACGCGGTACAGGCATCGAAATCCACCGAGGTGAGCCCGTGGTCGAAATGCAGGCGCGCGCCGTGCGATTCGGCCATGTCGAGCAGGACGATGTTGAGATCGCCCCGGTTAATCGACCAGATCACCTCGGAGTCGTCGCGACCATACCGCTGCAGCCCAGCTTCCCCATGCAGCGGATGCACGAAGCGGCCGCGCATCATCACCGCCTGCGCCATCACCTCCCGGTCTGCGCCGGCTTGGCGCAGCGCATGCAGGCCGCGTTCGGCCAAGGCGAGGTTGATCGAACGGCCCCCGGCGTAGCCATGCACGCGCGGATCATCGCGGCGTTCGAAGACGTCCACCGACCAGTCGCGCTGGGCAAGCAGGATGGCCAGCAGCGCACCAGCGAGCCCACCGCCGACGATGGTGATCGCCCGCTGCTCAGCCTGCATCGCGCCACTCACGCACGGTTTGCGCAAAGCGCAGGACATCGGCATGGGTGTTGTACATCGGCACCGGGGAAATGCGGATCACGTCCGGTTCGCGCCAGTCGCCGAGCACGCCGCGCATGGCGAGGTGTTCGAACAGGGCGCGCCCGCGATCGCGGCCGCCAATGACCCGAATCGACAACTGGCAACCGCGACGCGAGGGTTCGCGCGGGGTCACGATCTGCAACACGTCGGACAGGTGGTGCTGGATGAGTGCTTCCAGGTAACCGGTCAGGGCTTCCGATTTCGCACGCAAAGCCGGCAACGTCGCCCGGGTGAACTGTTCCAGTGATGCGCGCAGCGGCGCCAGGCCGAGGATCGGAGGATTGCTCAGTTGCCAGCCTTCCGCACCGGGCGTGGGAATGAACTCCGGACCCATCTTGAACCGCTCCGCCTGGTCATTGCCCCACCAGCCGGCGAAGCGCGGGCGCTTGGTGCGCGCGTGGCGCTCGTGGACGAAGCATCCCGCCACTGCGCCCGGTCCTGCATTGAGGTACTTGTAATGACACCAGACCGCGAAATCGGCGCCGCTGTCATGCAACTGCAATGGCAGGTTGCCGACCGCATGGGCCAGGTCGAACCCGACGAGTGCACCGGCGGCATGCCCCAGTCGCGCAATCTCCTTCAAGTCAAAGGCTTGGCCGGTACGATACTGCACGCCGGGCCAAAGTATCAGGGCGAGTTTCGGGCCGTGTTCAGCGATCGCAAGTTCGATCGCCTGCATTGAAAACGTGCCATCGGCCTCGTCTGGCTGCACTTCGATCAAGGTCAGGTGCGGCGGCAGGCCCCGGTACTTGAGTTGCGACTCCACCGCGTAGCGGTCCGACGGGAAACTGCCGGCCTCGGCCAGAATCGCGGTGCGCTCGATGGTGGGCTGGTAGAAACTGACCAGCATCAGGTGCAGGTTGACGGTGAGGGTGTTCATCGCCACCACTTCATGCGCCTGGGCTCCGACGACAGTGGCGAGTGGATCGCGGACCAGCTCGTGGTAGCGCATCCACTGCGCATCGCCGGTGAAGTGGCCTTCGACCGCTTCGGTCGCCCATTTATCCAGCACTTCCTCCACGAATGCCTTCGCGCCTTTCGGCTGCAGGCCCAGTGAGTTGCCGACGAAGTAGGCCTGTGGCTTGCCGTCGTGCACGGGCAGGTGGAATTCGTCGCGGAAGTGGCGCAACGGGTCGGCGGCGTCCTGCGCTTTGGCGTATTCGTCCGTGAACAATGCAGTCGTCATGCAAACCTCGAGGCCGGCAATCCCAGCCATTCCAGTGCAGTGCCGTGGTAGAGGCGGGCACGCTCATGTTCGTCGAGCTCGAGGCGCTCGATGCCTTCGCCTGGAACTTGCTCACCAAGCGGAAACGGATAGTCGGTGCCCAGCATCACCCGGTCGCTACCGCATGCGTCAAGCAAATATCGCAGGGCGCGGTCGTCAGCCACCCAAGAGTCGAAGTACAGGCGCTTCAGGTACTCGCGCGGGTTGCGGAAATTGTCGGTGGCCACCAGGTCCGGGCGCATGTTGAAGCCATGCTCGATGCGACCGATGGTGTACGGGAAACTGCCGCCGCCGTGGGCCATGCACACGCGCAGCTTCGGCAGCCGTTCCAGCACGCCGCCAAACACCAGGCAGCACGCCGCGCGCGACTGTTCCGCTGGCATGCCGACCAGCCACGGCAGCCAGTACTTGGGCATGCTGTCGCTGCCCATCATGTCCCACGGATGCACCAGGATTGCGGCACCGAGCTCGCTCGCGGCCTGGAAGAACTCGAACATCTCCGGTGCGTCCAGGTTCCAGTGCCGGCCGTCGGGGCCGTTGAGGTGGGAGCCGATCTGCACCCCCTGCAGGCCCAGTTCGTCCATGCAGCGTTCCAGTTCGCGGACGGCCAGCTGCGGACTCTGCATCGGCACCGTGCCGATGCCGGCGTAGTGGCGCGGAAAGTCGCGGCAGGTCTGCGCCATGTGGTCGTTGAGAGATTTGTGCAGTGCCAGCGCCTGGTGCGGCTTCGCCCACTCGCTGAACATGACCGGCACGGTGCTGAGCACTTGGACCTGCACGCCGAACCTTGCGTAGTCGTCGATGCGGATCTGCGGGTCCCAGGTCTTCGGCCAGATCTCGCGGAAGAACTTGCCGTCCTTGTAGATGCGGTGACGGCCATCATCGCCGTGGTGGATTACCGGGAAGCGGGCGTCACCGTACTTCGCGGCCAGGTCCGGCCAGTCACGCGGCAGATAGTGGGCGTGGACGTCGATCTTGAGCATGGTCAGGTGATGTCCGCCTGCGACTGCGCATCCATGTCGAAGCGCGTGGGCCTCGGATTGAGCGTGCCACACTGCGTGCAAGTGCGCAGCGCATCGTCCCGGTAGAAGCGCTCGAACACCTTGAAGAAATCCTGCTCGATGTCGACCAGGTGGAAAAACTCCGCGTACAGCTTGTGGTTGCAGTTGATGCAGAACCACATCAGCGCGTCGTTC
>Ga0136611_10002932_pt1 | contig 11938 bp, 11 predicted proteins | sample AntDrymUQ2232306_2_FD_106645 | JGI IMG/M metagenome (GOLD analysis project Ga0136611, IMG submission 106645) | Polar desert sand microbial communities from Dry Valleys, Antarctica - metaG UQ223 (23.06) | ecosystem: Environmental > Terrestrial > Soil > Desert | place: Antarctica: Dry Valley... | reverse complement strand
GGCTCTGGGTTGAGACTCGGCTCCGGTCACAGGACGACGATCATTGCGCCGAGGCAGAGATAGGCGCCGTAGGGGATGTAGTCGGTGCGGGAGCGGACGCGGATGAGGATCAGGAAGAGTCCCCCGAAGGCGGCCAGGAACATCCCGAACAGGAGAGCCGTGACGACGTTTTCGCCCGTCATCGCGCCGATGAGCGCCGCGAGCCAGATGTCACCTGCGCCGAGTGTGCGTTTGCCGTAGATCGCGAGCGCGGCGATGAACAGAACGAGGAAAACCAAACCGGCGCCGAACATTGCGCCAGTCGACCAGAGAAGCTCATCCAGCGACGAGAAGGCTTGCAGCGCGAGCGCGACGGCGATGGCCGGCAGGATCGTGATCGTGAAGATCAGATGGTTCTGCCAGTCGATCCGCAGGATCAGTAGCAAGGCGAGCGCGAAGACGCTGGCCCGGAGCGCATCGAACGAGATGTCATAACGCAGCAGCGCGATGAGGATGACCGCCGCTGCCGCGATGTCGATTCCCAACTTCGGCCAGTCAATACCTCCGCCAGCACGCTGCCAGGCTCCGGCGAACGGGATGAGCGCGAACGCATCCTCGCGTTCGGTCACTGGACGCAACGGCAGGCCGACGACCGGGGGGTCGCCAGCCGCTGGTAGCCTGCTGGCGACAACATTGATCAGGCTTCCGGCGATTCCGCCAGCTATCAGTGCTGTGAGGATAACCGGGACTGTATCCACCGTCCGCTACCCGCTCCGTTCCGCACGCGCCGCGACAGCGCTCCGCCACATCAGCTCGACCGGGGCCGGCTGGCCGGTCCATATCTCAAATGACTTCGCTCCTTGATGAACGAGCATCGCCAGGCCATCGATTGCCGTCAGCCCTGCCGATCGAGCGGCGCTGAGAAACGGGGTGTCTCGATAGGTGAGGTCGTAGACAGTCGCGCCGGGCGTCAGGCGAGCGAACGTATCGCTTATAAATGGGAAGGCGTCATCGTCCCAGCCGAGTGCGGTTGCGTTGATCAGGAGGTTTGCGCCAGAAGCGTGTGTTGAGAGGGCGTCCAGTTCTCCGACCGTGATGCGTGGGTCGCTGAGGGCTGCACTGATGTCTTCAGCACGTTGGCGCGTGCGGTTGACGATCGCCAGTCCTGCGATCCCGGCGTCCAGCAGCGCGACAGCGATACCACGCGCCGCGCCACCTGCTCCGAGGATGACCGCCCGTGAGGCGACGAAGTCGAAGCCGCGCTCGCGAAGTGGGACGATGAAACCGTGAACATCGGTGTTGTCGCCTACGAGCCGTCCGTCTTGCAGGGAGACGGTGTTCACCGCGCCTGCTCGACGCGCGGCATCGCTGACGCTGTCCATGAGCGCAAACGCCGCTTCCTTGTGTGGAACGGTCACGTTCGCGCCCAGCGCCCGACCGGTACGGATATCGTCGAGACGAGCGGGAAGTTCATCGAGCGATGCCTGCCACAGTTCGTAGCGGATCGACAAGCCAAGCGCGTCGAAGGCTGGTTGCTGGAACGACGGCGAGAGCGAGTGCTCGACCGGGTCACCGATCAGGCCGATCCGGTTCGTCAGGATATCGTCTGCCACGTGCTACTGCCCCCGCTGATATTGGTCGATGTTGCGCTCGTGCTCTTCGAGCGTCACGGCGAATGCGTGCGTTCCATCGCCAGTTGCGACGAAGAAGATGTAGGGCGTCTGTTCCGGGTTGAGAGCGGCCTCTATCGCGGCCAGACTCGGATTGCAGATAGGTCCAGGCGGCAGGCTGGGATTCAGGTAGGTGTTGTAAACGCCGTTGCGCTGCACGTCAGCGGACGTCAGTTCCGGCCACCACTCAGTCACGGTGCCGAGCTGATATTGAATGGTTGGGTCGGCCTGGAGCGGCATGCCGCGCTCAAGACGGTTGTGGTAAACCGACGAAATGGTGCCGCGCTCGGTGGCGACAGCCGCCTCGCGCTCGATGATCGATGCCAGCGTCATGATCTGGTGCAGCGTCATGCCCTGGCCGTCCGCGCGCGCGATCATCTCGGGCGTGACACGCTCCTCATAGGTCGCCAGCAGACGCTGGATCACGTCATCGGGAGTCGCGTCGACGCGGAAGTTGTACGTGTCGGGAAAGAGGTACCCTTCGAGCGCGACACCGCTCGGGCGCGTATGCAGGAACACGAACTCGTTGTTCCATTTCGGGTTGCGGGTGGCTTCCATGAACTCATCGACGCTGAAGGACAGCCCGGCTGCGACGGCTGCTTCGGCGTATTGCTCGGTGCGCCAGCCTTCGGTGAACTGGATCGATACCTCTTGGGCCAGCGCGGCGTTCTCGGAGGTGAGCGCATTGATGATCTGACTGGTTGACATGGCGGTGTCGAGCCGGTAGCGGCCAGCGACGATCTCGTCGCCCTTGCTTTGCAGCCGGATGCGGAAGCGGAAGTAGCCTGGGGAGCGGATCAGCCCCTCGTCGTTGAGTCGATCGGCGATGGAATCGACCGATTCGTCCGATTCGATGATGAAATACGTCGAGCGCCCGACATCTTCGCGGGCGCTATCGAGTGAGACGACGATGATTCCAGCAGTCACGATGACCGCCGCCACCGCGAGGAGAACGATCGAACCGATAACGATGGCCGGACGCGGTGGTCTACGCAAACGGAAAACCTCGATGCATACGTCAACAACAACGACAGCCGGCGCCGGGTTGCCGTCCGTACGGATAGTCAAGTGTAGCAAGCCACGCCGGGTCGCGACATGACGAACGCGCGCTCGCTGACTGATGGTCTGTCGGTCGTCGTCGTGCTTGGCCCGACCGCGACCGGCAAGACCGAGCTTGCCATCCGGATCGCACAGGAGTTTGGTGGAGAAGTCGTTAGCGCCGACTCGCGCTACTTCTATCGCGGAATGGACATCGGCACAGCTAAGCCGACGATGGAGGAACGAGCTGGTGTTCCGCATCACCTGATCGACATTCTCGATCCCGACCAGCCGTATTCGCTCGGACAGTTCCTCGATGATGCCTACCGGTCGATCGAGGAGATAGGGAAACGGGCCAGGTTGCCGGTCGTCGCTGGCGGGACGCCGCAGTATCTGCGCGCGATGCTGGAGGGCTGGACGGTGCCGGAGGTGCCGCCTGACGATGAACTCCGTTTGCGACTGGATCTGGAAGCGATCGAGGTGCTGTTCGAGCGGCTGTCGAGTGTCGATCCTGGTTCCGCTGAACGGATCGGGCCGTCGAACAAGCGGCGGCTGATCCGTGCGCTTGAGGTCTTTGAAAAGACCGGACGGACGATGACCGAGCAGTCTGGGAAAACCGCGCCGCCGTACCAATTCCATGTCATCGGATTGACCCAGCCGCGCGACCGGCTGTATGCGAGGATCGACGAGCGTGTCCAGCGCATGTACGCCGCCGGGTGGCTTGATGAGGTGCGCGCGCTCTACGAGCGCGGCATCACCGCTGCCCACCCGGCGATGAGCGCGCATGGTTACCGCGAGGCGCTGGAGGTCGTCACTGGAACGACGAGCGACGAGGATGCGATTGCTCGCACGCGCGCCATCATCCACCGTTACGTCCGCCACCAGCAGACGTGGTTCCGGCGGTTCGACAGCGTGCATTGGTTCGACAGCTCAAACGACGGCTGGCAGGATGCGGCGACGGAAGGCGTCCGCGGGTTCCTGAGTGGTCGGCCATTGAGAACGTGACGGGTTGACGGTTGGCGAGGACGGGACCAGCCCCCCCTGTCGTCCAGAGCCGCAGCGAAGGACCTCTCCGCCTTGACACACAATTGGTCGAACGAGGAGAGGTCCTTCGCTGCGGCTCTGGACGACAGGGGGGGCTGGTCCCGTCCTCGCTTTGATCCAGCCCTTCAAGATCACGGTGCCGACTACCGCGATCGAGTCAGCCCGGCGATCCCTGAATGACGACTGGTTGACGGTCGCTGACAGATTGCAGGACTGCTGCCCAGACAGCGCGAAGGCGGGAACCCGCATTGTCATCCGGCATCGACGAGCGGATGACGAGCAGCTTCAGGAATCGCTCGTTGAGGTCTTCCCACCACGGGTGCGAGGCTCCGGCAGCACCGAGCGGTTCGACGACGACTGCCTGGCGCATCGGCTCGGCGCGCAGCACCTGGTCGGAGGCGGTGACCTCCACGAGCAGATCACGTGTCAGACCGGCGGCAGGGTCGAGGACGGCCAGTGCCTCGATCGTCACGATCGTCTCGTCGGCGAGGCGCAGGGTGACGAACCAGGCGTCATCGCTGGCGAGCAGCGAGTCACAACGGGCGTGAACTCGTGTCACCGGGCTGTGCAGGAGATCGAGCGTCAACGAGATTGCCGGGAGGAGCGCTTCCATTGTCACGTCTTCGCTGGCGCAGCCACGAGCGATGCGGAAGCTGGTGAAACAGCCGTAGACACTGCCAGCCTCGCCAGCATCCAGCACGCGCTTGACCTCCTCAATCGCTTCGAAGGCCGAGTAGTACGGGACGACTCGTTCGACCGTCGACGACGTGATGGCTGGGCCGATGCCGTATGCATCAACCGGAATGTCGCCAGGCTGGGTCGCCAGCGTGATCGGCGTGGACGAGTCGACAAAGCGGGCGGCGTCACGCAGCGCGACTGCGAGCGGGTCATCACCGGTGATTGTCCAGTTACCGACACTAGCCACGATCGACCTCCTCCTGAGTCAGCGGAAGCGCGACTGGCGCGGAACGTCGGCTGGAAATTACCGCTGCAACCGACAACTCGACGGCGCCACGCGCCTCCTGTGCTGTAATCGGCAGCGGCTCGCCGTCACGGATCGCGCGGGTAAAGGCGGCCAGTTCCTCGACGTAGGCCTGGTCGACGTGCAGCAAGGTTGGGAAGTTGACCGGTTGGGCGATGCCGCGCTCGTCGGCAACCGTGAATGGGCTCATGATCGGGTCGGTCGCGCGGATGCGTCCGCCAGTGCCGATGACTTCGGTCATGTGGAAGTAGGGGTAGCCCGGTGGGAGCTGGTTGACGATCTCAGATGCGCCGATCGCGCCGTTGGCGAACTCGATCGTGTAGGTCAGCATGTCCGGCACTTCCGCGCCCGGTTCGGTGATGCGTGCCTCCGCGTAGACGGACACTGGTTGCTGGCCGACGAACCAGCGCGCGAGGTCGGTTTCGTGGACGGCGTTGGTCAACGCCGCGCCCTGCGAATACTGCGCCATTGTCAGCCAGGGGCGGCCTGCCTCGGGGTTCCAGTAGCCGGTGCCGAGGCCGAGGCTGTCGTACATCGACCGTGGCCTGCGCTCATTCTCACGGAAGTAGCGCACCTCGCCGATATCGCCACGGTCGATGGCGGCCCGGATCTGCCGGTATCTGCCGGTGAAGCGGCGCGAGTGGGCGATCATCAGCTTGATACCGGCTGCCTCGCTGGCGGCGATCATTCGGTCGGCCTCGGCAATCGTCGATGCCATTGGCTTCTCGCAGATGATGTGGATGCCGGTTGCGGCAGCGGCTTCGACCTGCTCAGCGTGCAGGAACTCGGGCGTGCAGATGTCGACGAAATCAAGGTCTTCACGCGCCAGAAGCTCGCGGTAGTCGGTGTAGTGCGACTCGGCCCCGAACTCGCGCGCTGCCCGTTCTGCATTTTCGACGCGGATATCGGCGACCGCCACCAGTTCGAGCGAATCTCGCAGCTTGCGAATGGCCGGAAGGTGGGCGCTGAAGGCGATTGTGCCTGCGCCGATCAACCCAACGCGCAGCCGCTTATGTTCTGACAACCTGTCCTCCTGCCCGATCGTAAAGCCTCGCAGATGATAGAGCGCGTGCGGTGAAGGCGCAATCCCTCGGGATACACTTGCTGGATGGCAGAACGACTGATAAGCGACATATCGCAGAAGCGCTTGCTTGCATGGTACACGGACAACTACCGGCGGTTGCCGTGGCGTGAGACGCGCGATCCGTACAGCATCCTCTTCTCCGAGGTCATGTTGCAGCAGACGCAGGCTGAGCGCGTTGTCCCGAAGTACCACGAGTTCCTGGCCCGGTTCCCAACGCTTGAGGCTCTGGCCGACGCTCCGGCCAGTGAGGCGATTCGTGCCTGGGCCGGTCTCGGCTACAACCGGCGGGTGTTGAACCTGCAACGCGCCTGCCGGGCGGTCGTCGAGCGCTTCGGCGGCGTCATGCCGTCCGACCCGACCGATCTTGCGTCGTTGCCCGGTATCGGCCCGTATACGGCTGGAGCGGTTGCCTGCTTCGCGTTCGAGCAGGATGTCGGGTTTGTGGATACTAACATCCGCCGTGTCATCCACCGGCTACTGGCCGGTCCCGAGCTACCGGAGCCGCTGATGACGGCGCGGGAGATCGACCAGGCAGCGCGTGACCTTGTGCCAGCAGGTCGCGGCTATCCGTGGAACCAGGCGCTGATGGAGCTTGGCGCGACGATCTGCCGAGCACGGATGACCGAGTGCGAGCGCTGCCCGCTTCAGGCTGAATGCCACGCGCGCCCGACGATTCAGACCGTCCTGGCGACACAGCCGCGACAGACCCGGCGGTCGGAGCCGAAGTTTGAGACAACCAGCCGGTACTATCGTGGCCGGATTATCGACGCGCTGCGGTCTGTTGGTGCAGACGGGCTGTCACTGGCCGAACTTGGCGCTGCTATCAATCCGGAGTTTGCTCCGACCGACGCGACCTGGATCGCTGGGCATGTCGCCGGTCTGCGCAGCGACGGGCTGCTCGTGGCACACGACGTTGGGCAGCGCCTCGTTGCCGAGGAAGCGCTGCCCTACGATGCTGAGACGGTTGACCTGAACCGGCGCTATCGCCTGCCGGACTAGCCTAATTGCACTCTTCCCAGCGGTCGCTTTCGCTGGCGATGCGCTCCGGGCCTTCGTCAACGTGCGCGTCGATGAAGTCCTGGATCGCGTCGCGATCGACCGCTTCAAGGTTGAGGTAGTTGGTCCAGGCCGTGACGGCGATGCGCTGCTCCATGTCGGAGCGCGGGGCGAGAATGAGCTTGACATCGCACTGGCTGGCGATGCCTTCAAGCTCGCTGATCTCTTCTTCGGTCACACTGTCGTTGTACTGGATAACGATACCGCCGTGCTCAAGGTTATGGACCTGGAGCTCGTTCTGGATTGGATCGCCGCTGATGCCCCACGAGGCGGTCGTGCCGAAGTGCTGACCGGATGTCGGAGGGTCGGTGTTGTAGTCGGTCACGACAACGTCCTGTCCGATGTGACCGCCGCCGAGGTCCTCGGCCGATTCCCCTGGCTCAACGTACGTGAACCGTTGGTAAGCCAGGAAACCCACCAGGCCGATGGCAAGCACCGCGACGACCGCGATGACGATAGTCTGGATGCGCTTTTGCCTCCGGCGCGCCTGGGCGGCAGCCTGACGGCCCCGCGATCGTGTCTCACGCCGTTCGGAGAGCGGATCGAGTCCGGCTGCCTTCGGCTGCTGCCCCGGTGTGGTTGCCGTAGCGGATGCGGCTGTCTTTCGCGTGGGGCGTGTTTGTGATTGTGACTTCTTGGCCACGTAACTGTACTCCCTCGATGCTGGTATCGCGACGGAACTGCTACCCGGAAACAAAGCCTAACCGAAGTGCGAATCGCGATGCAATGCGAGCGGCCGGGATGTCCCAGCCGCTCGCCTGTTGAACCTGTTGAAAACGTCGAATCGAGATAGCTGTGTGCTTAGCTCGCGCCGCTGTTCGCCTTGCTCAGGGCAGTGATCTTCAGCGGCAGACCGAAGAGGGTGATGAACCCGGCAGCATCGGCGTGATCGTAGACGGCGCTCGCTCCGAAGGTGGCAAACGTTTCGGAGTAGAGTGAATACGGTGACTGACGGCCAACGACGATGCAGTTGCCCTTGTAGAGCTTGAGCTTGACATCGCCGGTGACGCGCTTTTGCGTCACATCAACGAAGGCGTCGAGCGCTTCGCGCAGCGGCGTGAACCAAAGGCCATCGTAAACCAGTTCAGCGTAGCGCTGGGCGACAAGATCCTTATAGTGCATCGTCTGCCGGTCGAGCGTGATTGCTTCGAGTTCCTTATGGGCGGTTGAAAGGATCGTTGCTCCCGGCTGTTCGTAAATGCCCCGGCTCTTCATGCCAACGAGGCGGTTTTCGACCATGTCGATCCGACCGACGCCGTGCTGTCCGCCGAGCTCGTTGAGCAGGTTGACCATCTCAACCGGGCCGAGCTGTTGTCCGTCGACGGCAACCGGCCGGCCTTCATCGAAGCTGACGGTCAACTCATGTGGCGCGTCCGGAGCCTCCTCTGGCGAGACACTGATGCCGTAGATGTCGGCGGGTGGCTCCTGCCACGGATCCTCAAGCTGGCCACCTTCGTGGGAGAAGTGCCACAGGTTACGATCGCGGCTGTAGATGTTCTCGCGCGAGGCGCGGATCGGAATCTCGTGCATCTTGGCGTAGTCAATGGCGTCCTCGCGGGATTCGATGTTCCACTCGCGCCACGGTGCGATGACGGCCATTTCGGGCGCGAGCGCCTGGTAGGTCAACTCAAAGCGCACCTGGTCGTTACCCTTGCCGGTGCAGCCGTGGCAGAGGCCATCAGCGCCTTCCAGCTTGGCAACCGCGACTTGGTGCGAGGCGATGATGGGGCGCGCATGGCTGGTTCCAAGGAGGTATTTGCGCTCGTAAAGGGCACCGGCACGCAGCGTCGGGAAGGCGTACTCTCGCAGGAACTCCTCGCGCAGGTCCTCGACATACAGCTTCGAGGCACCTGACGCGAGCGCCTTCTCTTCAAGGCCGTCGAGCTCGTCGGCCTGGCCAACGTTGGCCGCGAAGGCGATCACCTCGCAACCGTAGTTCTCTTTCAACCAGGGAATGATGATGGATGTATCGAGTCCGCCGGAATAGGCGAGGACGACCTTCGAGACCTGGGGCTTTTCCTTCACGCGATGGCTCTCTTTCGGATTGGTGCGTCACTTCAACTCAACGGCACGGCAGGGCTTGCCCTCCACACGGGACGGCTGGCTTAGCGCCTGGGGCACCTCTGTCGAGCGGAAAGACTACCACCGATCACGAGCGTTCGCGCTCCTCTTTCGTGAGGGACACCACAAACTCAGCGGCTCAGAAGGTATCACGCTTGAACGTGGTGGGTCAAGAAGATGTCATAACGTGTAGGTCGTGGCCGTTTAAATGCCCAATCCGTTAGCGCGACGAGTCCACAACGAGGAAGGCGAGGGCGCCGCCGAGGATGACGGCGAGCGGAGTGGCCTGCGACATCGCGGCCGCGGTATCCCCGTCGAACCCAAGTACAAGCACGAGTGCGATCAAGAGGATGCAGGTTGTGAATACAGCCATCAATGCGACTTGGCGAGAAATCTGCTGGGTCATCGGTGACTCCTCGGACTAGAACAGACGAGCCGAACAAATGTACGTACACATAGTAGAACGCACGTTCGGCTTTGTCAAGCAGTCATCGCTGATTCGTTCAGCCGGTCGGCAAGCGAGAATGCGTCTTACGGCGGTGGATGTCAACAGCCCTGTCGGTGCGCGTGAGTGGTTGCGTACACGTTGCCGTTTTCGGTTCCGGAAGACGCAGAAACTGTCTTCCTGTCATCCCGAGCGGAGCGACGCGGAGTCGAGGGATCTGAGTAGTTGCCCAAGTCTAAAGTTCGTGGGGATCGATTCTTGAGATCGCTCGACTCCGCGTCGCTCCGCTCGGGATGACAGGGGAAGGGGCGGCGTGATGGTTAGCCCACAGTGGTCAAACAATTGGGACGACACGCAAGTTGGTTCAGATTCTCCACAAGAGCTGCGGCTATAATGCCCAGGTTCCGAGTCTACGTATAGCGGACGTTGAGCGGCCACATGCCGCGAGGTTGGCTGCGAACGAGGTCGATGTCGGCGGCGACCATGTCGACGATCATCTGCTCAAAGCTGACTTCGGGTGTCCAGCCGAGTTCGGTGCGGGCTTTCTCGGCGTCGCCGACGAGCAGGTCGACCTCGGCCGGGCGGAAGAAGCGCTCGTCGATGACGACGTGGTCTTCCCAATTGAGTCCGGCAGCCTCGAAGGCGATCTCGCAGAGGCGACGGACGGAATGTGTCCGGCTGGTCGAGATGACGTAGTTATCCGGTGAGTCCTGTTGCAGCATCAACCACATCGCGCGGACGTAGTCGCCAGCGAAGCCCCAGTCGCGCTGGGCGTCGAGGTTGCCGAGTGGGAGTGTCGTCGCTTCGCCTTGCCTGATGCGTGCGACACCATGCGTCACCTTGCGAGTTACGAACTCGAGGCCACGTCGAGGCGATTCGTGGTTGAAGAGGATTCCTGAGACGGCAAATAGATTGTACGACTCGCGGTAGTTGACGGTGATCCAGTGGCCGTAGACCTTCGAGACGCCGTAGGGCGAGCGCGGATAGAAGGATGTCTGCTCCGTCTGCGGGACTTCCTGGACCTTGCCGAACATCTCAGATGAGGACGCCTGGTAAAAGCGAGCGTCCGGTTTGGCGAGGCGGACGGCTTCGAGCAGGCGGGTGACGCCGAGGGCGGTGAACTCGCCGGTCAGGACCGGCTGCTGCCATGAGGTCGGGACGAACGACTGGGCGGCCAGGTTGTAGACCTCGTCGGGCTGGTAGTCACGGATGAGGCTGATCAACGAGAGCTGGTCGAGCAGGTCACCGTGGACGAGCTCGATCTGGTCGAGCAGATGACCGATCCGGCCAACCGTCTCGGTACTCGTGCGGCGCATCATCCCGACGACGCGATAGCCTTTCGAGAGCAGCAGCTCCGCGAGATATGAACCGTCCTGGCCAGTGATGCCGGTAATAAGTGCCGTCTTGCGTGTCTCGCTCACGTGCTTCTCCTCCGTCGAATGTCAACCCGGTCACTGGCGCCCACGCGATGACCGGCAGACGATGATAGACTGCCGCCTCATTGAGAACCAAACTGGATTCGCGAAGGAACGACGGCAGGTCATGGTGGGCCATCCGGTTTCCGAACTGACATTGAGCAGGATCTGGCAGGACGGACTGTACGCACGTGAGATGCGGACAGTTGATGGTCGGCGTGTTTCAGTCGTCTATGGTGGAGTCTGGACGCATCAGGATGGTCCGGATTTTCGCGACGCGATGGTTGAGATCGATGGCCGGTTGCTGCGTGGCGCAGTTGAGTTGCACCTGCGCGCGTCGGACTGGCAGCGGCATGGCCACCAGCGCGATCCCGCTTATGACGCCGTCGTGCTGCATGTCGTTGCCGAGAGCGATTTGAGTGCTGACGCGGCTGGCCCAGCCGGAGAGTCGATCGCCACCGTCATCCTGACCGATTTCCTGCGGACACCGCCTGAGGAACTTTCCCGACAGGTGTTCGTGACGGCGCTCGGTGCGTTGGGGAGCCGTGCCTGCCTGCCAACATTGGCCGGTGGCAGACCTGACGCGATTCACGACGTGCTCCGTCGGGCTGGCTGGCGGCGACTCACGGCCAAGCAGCTTCGGTTCTCTCAGGAACTGGAGCATCTGCCTGCGGGCGACGTGCTCTATCGCGGTTTGCTCGATGGCCTGGGGTTGATGCACAACCGCGCCGGCATGGCGGAGGTTGGCGCACGGCTTCCACTCGCATCACTGGAGGCGGTAACTGCGGGTGGAGGCTCAAGCGCGTCGGCGCTGCTACTTGGCGTCGCTGGATTCCTCCCGCTCTCCCCGGTTCATGCTGAGCTGGCGGATATCTACGGGGCGGAGACGGATCGGATCGAGCAGCGATTTGTCGAGCTGACGACGGAGTTTCGGATCTCGTCGGTTGCCGCACCGGCCTGGTCGCTCAATCGTGTGCGCCCGATGAACCATCCGGTTCGGCGCTTGGCTTCGCTTGGAGCGTTGCTGGAACGGTCGCTGCCGGATGGGCTGCTCACAACGTTCCTCGCATTGCCGCTCGATAGTGGGCGATCATGGCGAACGTGGCTGGAGTCGGTCCGCCCGTCGATTGGCCGGGCGCGATCAGATCAGCTTGCGGTGAACGT
>Ga0136611_10002931_pt1 | contig 11940 bp, 12 predicted proteins | sample AntDrymUQ2232306_2_FD_106645 | JGI IMG/M metagenome (GOLD analysis project Ga0136611, IMG submission 106645) | Polar desert sand microbial communities from Dry Valleys, Antarctica - metaG UQ223 (23.06) | ecosystem: Environmental > Terrestrial > Soil > Desert | place: Antarctica: Dry Valley... | reverse complement strand
GTCCCAAACCCAGCCGAATCTTCGAAACCGGCGATAGGTGCTCCGCGTTGATGCTGCCGGTCCGCACTGGACCACCGGCGGGAATACGTACCTGCGCCTGGGTTGTCGCGACCCGTTCGCTCACCCGTGCGAAGGCATCACGTGCTGGAGTGACGCTCGTGAGCAGCTCGTCAATCGACGTTCCGCCGATCAGTTCGGGGATCACATCCGGGTGCGCTTGAAGAATCAGGTCACGCACTCGCTGGAGGTTGTTGGCAGGATCAGCAGGGGCTACCGATTCTGTCTGGCTCGCATCCGTCGTGGCCTCGGCCCCAGCCACGATCGTTCCCACATCGTCGTCCATCGCCGCGTCGTCCTTCCATTCACTTGATGCATCGAGACTGACACACAGCCAGCCGTTCACCATTCGAACGGAAGATTGCCGAGAAACTGTGCCAGGGCCGGGATGGGTGGTGCGACAATGCCACAATAGCCAGCAGCACCCGGCATCGCCCAGAGGGCACCCGGCGCGGATGCTGCTGGCTATTGTGGCATTGCTACAACGTCACCCATTACTCGCTACGCACGGAGGAACGCATGCACGCGAATACCGCCAACCCTCATCTCGACGCGCTGCGCGGCAAGCGTGTCGCCTTCATCGGCTGCGGGGTGATGGGCGAGGCCATTATCTCGACGCTGCTGCACGAACAGCTGCTGACACCCGATCAAATCATCGGGTCCGAGCCATATGCCGATCGGCGCGAGGAACTGACCGAGCGCTACGGCGTCGCGATGACCGGCAGCAACCAGGATGCTATTGTCGGGGCCGACACCGTTATGCTGACGATCAAGCCGCAGTCGCTGGACAACATCTTCGCCGACCTGCGCGGTCATCTCCAGCCACAGCAGGCCGTCGTCTCGATCATTGCAGGCGCGACGGTTGAACGGCTGCGCAACGGATTGCGGCATGAGGCGCTCGTGCGCTCCATGCCGAACACCCCGGCCCAGATCGGCCAGGGAGTCACGGTCTGGATGCCGACGCGCGCGGTATCGGAGGAGGGCAACGCCGTCGTCGCCGCGCTGCTCTCGGCCATGGGCCACGCCGTGCGCGTCGATTCCGAGGATGCCGTCGACATGGCGACGGCGCTCTCCGGCACTGGCCCAGCCTATATCTTCCTCGTCATGGAAGCGCTGATCGACGCGGGGGTCCACATGGGCTTCCCGCGCCGCATCGCCGAGGAACTGGTGTTGCAAACGATGCTTGGCTCAGTCATGTTCGCGAAGGAATCCGGCAAGCACCCGGCCGAACTACGCAACATGGTGACATCGCCGGGCGGGACAACCGCCGCCGCGCTCTATCAGATGGAGAAGGGCAGCCTGCGGACCGTCATTTCACGCGCCGTCTTCGCCGCCTACGAACGCACCGTCGCGCTTGGCCAGGGCAATCCCGGCCCGATCGTTCCACCAGAATGAGGCGATCGGCGGCAGGCAACAGCCAATGCCGGGCATGCGTGTACCAGCGGTTCCAGATAGAGCTGGAGCCGCTGGTGTCCCCCACCTTCGATTAATCACAGCAGACGTTGCCGAGTGATTACGCACGACCTAGCGCCCCGGCGTACTGAATCCTTCGGCAACGTCTGCAGGTGATGTGCTCCCATTGTGGTCGCTCGTCACATTCAAAGGATCGCACGCCCGTCATCGCCTGGCATCCGGCGGTTTACGTATATTGCCTTGCTCAATTACGTATACTGTGCGCCGTACGACAGAAAACCCCAAAGCCGGAATCATTCTTGCATCCACATCGTCACGACCGGCACGGCGCTGATCGCGACGAGGAGAGCATGTGGCACTTCAGGAGTGATGGATCACATCGCGGCAGGCGGAGTCAAGCCACCCGCTGCTCGACCGGCTGCGTGCGGTTGAACCGAATCCTGGTCGCCGCCGCGAACTGACGCTGCGGCTCGCTATCCTCGTGCTGACCGTCGGGACAGCCTGTGCGTACCTGACCACGACGCGTCCTGTCTGGCTTGCGCTACTCATCATCGGGCTGAGTGCGCTGCTCGTCCGCGGCGTCGATCCGGGCGATCGCGCTGACGCTGGAGGCGCTGCGTTGGTGAGCGACCAGAACCCGCTGGCCGCCATGCCGTCGCTGCACCTGGCGTTGACGCTGGTGATCGCACTGACCATCTGGCGCGTTGATCGCCGCCTCGGTATTGCCGCGACGATCTATACCGTCGCGATGGGTGTCTCCCTCGTCTACCTCGGCGAGCACTGGCTGGTCGACGTGCTGGTTGGCGCGGCCATTGCGCTTGTCACCGCCTACGCCGTCGCGCGTTTTCAGCCACAGACCAGTGCGCCACAGTCGCTGTGACGGACGACATACGACAGGGTAGCTCCGACACGCTATGCGTCGGTGGCGTATCCTCATCATAAGCGGTGCGACACGCGAAGGACGGAGTTCAACGACACGTGCGAGACATGCATCCATACGAATGGTGGGGGCGAATCCTGCTGGCTGGCGCGGTCGGCCTGCTGTTCATCGTCGTCTTCGCCAGCATGCTTTCCGGCGGCATCTTCTGGCCCGGCGCGATCGTCGTCGGCCTCATCGCGCTCGTTGGCGGCGTCGGCATGGCGATGGGACAGGAACGCTGATCAGTTGTTAGCTGTTAGCTGTCTGACTAACGGAACACTGCCGCCGTCGCCGCATCCGCTGGGAAGAATGACTCGATCGCGAGTTCGGCCAGCGTAATGTCGTTCGGCGTGCCGAACAGCGTCGTCGTCGTAAAGAACGCCAGCACGCCCTCGTCCGCTCGCTCCGTGCGCTCCGTGCGTATCCGAAGCGGCAGCACCAAGTTCCCGTAGGTGTCATCAGCAACGTCGTCCGCCTGCCCGGGCAGCGGGTAGCCCGCCAGTTCGGCATGCAGCGCGACCAACACCGGGTCCGCCGTCGCGTCGATCTGGCGGAGCAGGCGCGCGAGAATGTGCTCATGCCACTGGCGCAGATTGACGATGCGCGGAGCCAGCCCCGCCGGATGCAAACTCAGCCGCAGCACGTTGATTGGCGGCTGCAGCAGTTCCGGGGCGATTCCCTCCAGAAACATGCCGACCGCGCGATTCGCCCCGGTCATGTTCCAGTGCCGATCAATCGCGAGCGCCGGATACGGTTCGTGTCCCGCCAGCACCAGCTCGATAGCCTGCCGCGCGACGCGCATGGCCGGTTCGTCCATATCAAGCGGCGTCTCGGCATACATCGGTGCATAGCCCGCCGCGACCAACAGCGTGTTGCGCTCGCGCAGCGGAATATCGAGCTGCTCCGCCAGACGCAACACCATCTGACGGCTTGGCTGCGAGCGCCCCGTCTCCAGAAAGCTTATATGCCGGGCCGATACCTCGGCGTCGAGCGCGAGATCGAGCTGGCTACGCCGCCGCCGCTGCCGCCAGCCACGCAGCTGCTCTCCAACCGGCCCATGTGGATGCATGTTCGCCGTCTTCATGCTCCTATCGTAGTCATCATCGCATCACCTCGGCAATAACCTCCCAGGTAATCGACCACGGACATAACGTCATGCACAATGCCCTCAACATGATTGACGGCGGCATCGACTCGAATCGATCGTTATGGATGGACGGTCGTAGGGGCGATGCACCGCATCGCCCCTACGATCCCATATACTAGGAAGGATCATCCCATGAACACCACGAGGATAACTGTTGGCGACACGCAATCCGCATCCGCCACGACGCTCCGCCGCGTGCTGCTGGCCGACGGCTGTCTGGCCGTGGGCTTCACCCTGCTGCTCGCCGTCTCCGCCAGTCCGCTGTCCGATCTGCTCGGACTGCCAACGACGCTTCTGCGCTTGGTCGGCCTTGGCCTGCTCCCCTGGGCCGCGTTCGTCCTCTACGCCGCGACCCGTCCGACCATCTCTCGCCCGCTGACCTTGGTCGTCGCGTCCGGCAACGCTGTTTGGACCCTCGCCAGCCTGCTCCTGCTCATCACCGGCTGGGTCGATCCGACCGCCCTCGGCCACGGCTTCGTCATCGCTCAGACACTGCTGGTCGCGGTCATTGCCGGGCTGCAGTACAGGGGACTGCGATACCGCCTCACGCAGGATCGCCGATTAGACTCTGTTGCTGGACCACATGGACGCGTTTGACTGCTGCTGTTACGCGCTGGGGGGCACGACGGGTTGCCGTCGTCGCAACTCATTTTACGAATTCGCCCGCGACGAGTCCACCGCGACACCAGCATTCTGAAACCAGCACCTCAGATGTGTCCCTACAACAGATTCATTACCCGTCACCCGTCACCCATTCCCACACATGGCACACTCAATCTTGAATTGGGTCGGTCGGACCTGCTGTGATTGGACGTGCGAAAACCCATGAGTCTGCGACGGCTGAAATGGCTCTCCATCCTCTCGCCGCTGGCATTTCTCGCGCTCGTGGAAGTCTCGCGATCGCTGGTGTTCCCGGGCCTATTCAGCAGTTGGCCCGGCTATGTACTGTTCGCGGGCATCGTCCTGATCGGTATGTTGTTCTTCTCCGAAGCCATCTTTGCCGTGATCGACCGGACGCAGGGACGCCTGGAGCAGAAGAACCGTGAGCTGCTGGCGCTACATGAGGCGAGCCTCGATATCACCGGTGAGCTCAACCTCGAAACGGTCCTGCAGGATGTCGTCGAGCGGGCGCGCGCATTGATCGGGGCGCGCTACGGCGCGCTCTCGTTTCTACGCGAGCAGGGCGGGATCGAAGCGTTCCTGACCTCGGGTATTACGTCCGAGCAGCGCCTGGCGATCGGCCCGATCCCAGAAGGGCATGGTGTGCTAGGTGTTGTACTGCAAAAGGGCGAGCGACTGCGCGAGGCAGACCTGACGCGCCATCCCGAAAGTGTCGGCTTTCCGCCGCATCACCCGCCGATGTATTCGCTCCTGGCCGTTCCGATCATCGCGCGTGGACGTATCCTCGGCAATCTGTACCTGACTGAGAAGGACGGCCAGCCGGTCTTTGACACCGATGATGAGGAGACGCTGGAGCGCTTCGCGACACAGGCGGCGCTGGCCATCGAGAACGCGCGTCTGCATCGTCAGGTCCACGCGCTGGCGGTCGCGGAGGAGCGCGAACGCATCGCGCGGGAGATTCACGATAGCGTTGCCCAGGTGCTCGGGTATGTGAACACCAAGGCACAGGCCGCCGAGGAACTGCTGAAATCGAACCAGCCCGACCCGGCGCTGGCTCAGATTCAACAGCTTGGACAGGCGGCCCGCGACGCGTACGCCGATGTCCGTGAGCACATTCTCGGCCTGCGGACCGTGGCAGCGCCAGGTCGGGCGTTCGTTGAGACGCTGGGCGACTACCTGGAGCGCTGGCAGGAGCAGTCCGGCGTCGCCGTCAGTCTGGTCGTTGATCCTCCCGACGGCTTCGTGCTGCGACTCTCCGCCACCGCCGAATTGCAGCTCCTGCGCATCATTCAGGAGGCGCTTGCGAACGTCCGCAAGCATGCCGAGGCAACCCAGGCGACGGTCCGGCTGACGAGTGGTGCCACCTGGGTTGAGGCGCGCATTGAAGACGACGGTCGTGGATTTGACGAACTGGGAGATGTCGTCGGCAGCCGCACCGCGTTCCCACGCTTCGGGATGGCCACCATGCGCGAGCGCGCCGAGGCGGTCCGTGGGACGTTGACGATCGAATCGGCGGTTGGACAGGGAACGTCGGTGACAGCGCGCATCCCCGAAGGTGCGACGGTATCATCGACGCGTATGCCTGTCAGGGAATTTCGGAGGGATTGAACCGGATGCGCATTCTGATCGCGGACGACCACGCTCTGTTCCGTGACGGCCTCCAGAGCCTGCTCCTTGCACGCGGCATGACCGTCGTCGGCGAGGCGCGCAATGGTCGCGAGGCGGTCGAGTTGGCGCGTCAACATCAGCCGGATATCGTCCTGATGGACCTGTCGATGCCGGAGATGACCGGCCTGGAGGCGACGCGGCTGATCAGCGTTGAGCTGCCGGACGTGAGAGTCGTCGTCCTGACCGCCTCCGAGGACGACGCCGACCTGTTCGAAGCCATCAAGTCTGGCGCGCAGGGCTTCCTGCCGAAGGACATCGAATCGAGCCGCCTGTTCGCGCTGCTCGACGGCGTCAGTCGCGGCGAACCGGCCCTGACTCCCGGCATCGCCCGCAAGCTCCTGAACGAGTTCGCCCATCCGATTCTCACACCGGTACCAGCGCAGGCCCGCCCGGAACAATCGCCTGACACGTTGACTGACCGCGAACGCAAGGTGCTGGAACTGCTCGTCCAGGGAGTGACATCGAATCGCGATCTGGCCGAACGGCTGTTCGTGAGCGAGAACACGATCAAGTACCACCTCCGCAACATCCTCTCGAAGCTGCACGTCCAGAACCGCGCCCAGGTTATCTCCTACGCCGTCCGCAACCACCTGATCGAGCCGACGGAGTAGGGCCGGCGGGCGGGCTGCGAATCGGATTGGTCGGGTGCTGAGGCGGTCCGGCATGAAGCACGGACCCTACGACACGGCAGCACGTCCTATCAAGATATGTGCGGTTTCGAGGTGGCCTTCGATGATTCATCGTCTTCTCGAACGGTAGCCGACCAACGTCTCGTAGGGTTCGCGCTTCATGCCGGACCGCCTCTGCACCCGACCATCCCGTTTTGGAACCGTCACCCGTCACCCGTCACCCACGCCCCACCCTGCCGGGTAGGCCGCGAACTACCCACGTCTGCCTGCCGCCAACCACCCCGTCGGTCGTGTCTGGTATCAGGCACAAAGCAGACAATAGTGTCATGAACAGCAGACCCACGGGCGAGCTGATGCGGTGGCCGGGTGTCGGATACCGTGCACATGTCGGCAGGAGCTTCAGATGAGCGAGCAGTACCTTTCCACACGTACGACTCTCACAACATCTCGCATGAACCGCCGCTCCCTGTTGAAGCGAGCGGGACTGATCGGTCTGTCGCTCCCGACTGCCGGCATGCTCCTCAGTGCATGCAGCCCGACCGACAAACCAGGTGGCGATCGCACCGTTTCGCAGGCACCACAGGTCCAGGCGACCTCGGAGACTACTGTGCAATCGAACGCAGCAATCGCGTCGACCAGTGGCCTTCCAGTGGCTGCTGTCACGACGGATATCATCGAGCTGCATGTCGAAGCGGTCAATCTCGGCTTCAAGCCGGCCGAGCTAACGGTCGCATCTGGACAGTCGGTACGCCTGACCTTCAAGAACTCCGGCGCGATTGAGCACGACTGGCAGGTGACTGACGTTATCGTTGACGATCTACAGGTCATTGAGAAGCCGGTTGGCTTCAACGCACGCATGGAAACTGAACTGGCGAAACAGAACCCTTACGCAGGCGGCATGGCTGGCGAACAGATGGTGGTCGAGTTCACGGCCCCGGCTGCCGGAACCTACGAGTTCATCTGCGCCGTTCCGGGCCATGCCCAGGCAGGCATGGTCGGCTCGTTCGTTGTGACAACTGCCGATGGCCAGGCCGCTGCGCCCGCCACTGACGCGACCGCCACGAAGGACGACGGACACTCGACGCCGACCGGCACGAAATCTGGCGCTCCTTATGACGCTCCGCGCCTACCAATGCCAGTCGTCGCGCCGCCAGTCGGCACACGCGCACCGCAGACCATCAAGCAGGAACTTGAGATTCGCGAAGTCATTGGCTATATGGACGATGGCGTCGCCTACGAGTTCTGGACCTTTGGCGGCACGATCCCTGGCCCGATGCTGCGCGTCCGAGTTGGTGACACCGTCGAGCTGACGCTCACAAACCCGGACGAGAGCAAGATGCCGCACAACATCGACCTGCATGCGGTGACCGGACCGGGCGGCGGCGGCGCGGCGACACTGGTCAATCCCGGCCAATCGGCAACCTTCCGCTTCAAGACACTGAATCCCGGTGTATACGTCTACCACTGCGCCACACCACCGATCCCACAGCACATCTCCTCCGGAATGTACGGCCTGATCGTGGTCGAGCCGGAGGACGGACTACCCATTGTGGATCGCGAGTTCTACGTCATGCAGGGCGACTTCTACCTCGAAGGTGCGCGTGGCGAGCTGGGGCTGCGGACTTTCTCGATGGACAAGCTGCTCGACGAGCGTCCGGACTACGTGGTCTTCAACGGTGGAGTTGGCGCGATCTCCGGCGAGAACGCCTTCAAGGCCAACGTCGGCGAGACAGTCCGCATCTTCTTCGGTGTCGGTGGCCCGAACCTCGTCTCCAGCTTCCACGTCATCGGCGAGATATTTGACACCGTCATGCCGCAGGGACAGACGGAGTGGGTCAGCAACGTCCAGACGACGCTGGTCCCGGCTGGCGGAGCGACGATCGTGGACTTCAAGGTGGAAGTTCCTGGCACGTTGCTGATCGTCGATCACAGCCTGGGGCGGCTGGCAAAGGGCGCGGTCGGCATGATCGAGGTCGCGGGGGACGCCAACCCTGACATCTTCGAGGTCATTGCCGCGGCGCATTAGGCAACAGGCAACAGCATAATACCGAAGGGACAGGTCATGACCGCTTCCAGTGCAGCAGCTGATATCACTACATGTACTCAGCCTGAGATCACACGAATGATCCAGACTGACCTCATCCGTGTACTTGTCGAACGACACCCCGAAGTGCTGACTGTTCTGGCACGGCACGATATGGACCTCTCCTGCGGTGGGGAGCACACGCTTGCGGACGCAGCACAGTTGCACGACATTGATGCTACGCTGCTTGTGGAACAGGTTGAGGCTGTCATCATCTGGACACGACATCAGGGAGGCTGATGGACCCAGTCAGTGTCCGGTTCGCGCGCGCGGCCCTCATCTGGCTCGTACTGGGCTTCACGCTCGGGGCGCTGATGCTGTCGGATGCGCTGGTTTCTGGATCGTGGCGGGTCTGGTTCGCGCCGACGCACGGTCACATCCTGTTCGTGGGATGGTTTCTACAGTTCGCGGTCGGTGTCGGCTACTGGCTGCTGCCGCGCAAGCGACCGACCCATCGGCCACTCGGGTATCGTGAGGACGCCGCCAACGCCGCGTTCGCGCTGCTCAACCTGGGATTGCTGCTCCGGGTGATCGCCGAGCCTGCCGGTCGAATCGGCGACGACAGCTGGGTCATCGACTACACCCTGGCGATCTTATCCATTCTCCAGCTTGCTGCCATCGCCATCATCGCCCACCAGCTCTGGAGCCGCATCACCCCGCGTCCGCCGCGACCGTAAACGGTCAGCTATCCCCTCTGCCCCACCCGTTTGGATAGGTTGCGCCGCCCGATACATCGCGCGCGGGTAGGGCGAGAACTACCCCGGCCCGCTCTACCCAACCCACCCCTCCGGTCGTGTCCGGTTTCCCGTCCCGAACGCACAATCAGGACAGACACAAGAGCGTTGATCGGAGGGACGGACACCGTGAACAGCTACACCGCACAACCGACCGATCGGCAGGGACGCCAGCCTCGCGTCATCCAGGATCCGCCATTCGCGCGGGCGTTGTTCGGCAACGCGCGCTTCGCCTGGCTCTGGCTCGTGGCCCGCGTCTATCTCGGCTGGCAGTGGGTCGATGCCGGGCGGCACAAGCTGCAGGAGGACGCGTGGATGGATGGAGGGATGGCCGTCAAGGGCTTCTGGGAGCGCGCCGTCGCGATGCCGGAAGGCGGACGCCCAGCGATTTCCTACGATTGGTACCGCTCGATGCTGCAATTCATGCTCGATCGCGAATGGTACACGTGGATCGGGCCAACCATCGCGGTCGGCGAGACATTGATCGGGATCGCGCTCATCCTCGGACTGTTCACCGGCATCGCGGCCTTCTTCGGCAGCGCCCTGAACATGAACTTCATGCTGGCCGGTACCGCATCGACCAACCCGGTGCTCTTCGCATTCGCGGTGGCCCTGATGCTGGCCTGGAAGACCGCCGGCTGGATCGGACTCGACCACTGGGTACTGCCCCTCGTCGGGACACCGTGGCGCAGAGCGGCTCAGGCCGAACCTGCCCTCCCGACCATTGAGCCGCAGGCAATCCCCGCCTGAGAAAGACGCCAGTAGACGCCGAATGGCACCTTCCGAATGATCCAACTATCCATCCTCGCCAATGTCCAGAACATGATGAGACATTGGTGAGGTTTGGATGAGAACAAGAGAAACGGATACCTCTGATGTCAACAGGAACACTCTTTGAAACGTCACTCATGAACCGGCGCTTGCTCCTGAAGCGGGCGGGCCTCCTCGGACTCGGTCTCCCAGCAGCGGGCATGTTGCTGAACGCCTGCGCCGACGACACCTCGAACGGATCAACCACACTGGCACTGGTTGCCACACCTGCTCCCGCAACCGCACCCACCGTACCTGCTGATTCAGCCGTCCACGGACACGAGCCGGACCAGGCGCAGGCAGGCGCGGCGACCGAATTGACGGTGACGGCGAGAGACCTGGCGTTCGAGCCGACAGAGCTCTCCGTCCCGGTGAACCAGCCAGTGCGGTTGACCTTCATCAACAGCGGCGCGATCGAGCACGACTGGGAAGTGCACGAGATCACCGTCACCGGCCTGACCGCGATCGAGCAGCCCGTGACGTTCAATGAGCGCATGACCGGACTCTGGGATGCAGCGCTCGCGGACGGGCTGCCGTACGCTGCAGCCGGCTCAAAAGAGCAGATGGTGATCGAGTTCATCCCGACCACGCCTGGCACCTACGAGATGATGTGCATGGTCCCCGGCCACGCCCAGGCTGGCATGACCGGCACGTTCACCGTGACCGCTGGCGCTGGCGAGACGGCGGCTACGACTCCAACCACGGCGGAACCGGTCGACTTTGAAGAGATGGATCGCCTGCACGAGGCGGGCATCGCGTCCTTCCCGGCCACGACGGCAGGCCTTGGCGGCCAGCCGCTGGAGTTCCGCACCGAAGGGGATGTCAAGGTCTTCGACCTGACCTGCGATGTCGTGCAGTGGGAAGTCGAGCCGGGCAAGCTGGTCGAGGCGTGGGGCTACAACGGCGTCGTGCCGGGACCGGAAATCCGCGTTACCGAAGGCGACAAAGTGCGCATCAACGTCACGAACAACCTGGCAGAGAGCACAGCGATCCACTGGCACGGCCTGATGGTGCCGAACGCCATGGACGGTGTGCCGTTCATCACTCAGCCGCCGATCAAGCCGGGCGCGACGTTCGTGTACGAGTTCGCCGTCAAGCCAGCCGGGACGCATATGTACCACTCGCATTTGAACGCCGCGCACCAGGTCAGCAAGGGGCTGCTCGGCGCGTTCATCGTCGAGCCAAAGGACGCGACCACGCGCCCGGCCTTTGACCAGGAGTGGACGATCGTCATCAACGACGGGCCGCTGGGCTTCACCCTCAACGGCAAGAGCTTCCCGGCCACCCAGCCGTTCGTCGTCAAGCAGGGCGAGCAGCTCCTCATCCGCTACATGAACGAGGGCATGATGATCCACCCGATGCACCTGCACGGGATGCCGCAGCTCGTCATCGCCAAAGATGGGTATCTCCAACCGATGCCCTGGCTCTGCGACACGCTCAACGTCGCCCCCGGCGAACGCTGGGAAGTGATCGTCGACGCGACCGAGCTCGGTACCTGGGCGCTGCACTGCCACATCCTGACCCACGCCGAATCCGAGCACGGCATGTTCGGGATGGTGACGGCGCTGATCGTCGAGGAGTAGCGGGAGATGTGGGTTGTGAGACAGGTGACGGGTGACGGGTGACGCGAGGTTCGAGGTTTGAGGTATGCCGGGTCTGAGACAGGCTGGTCGGCTGCCAGCACGGTCCGGCATGAAGCGCGGACCCTACGAGACGTTAGTCGGCTACCGTTCGAGATTGCGACGACATTGCGTTCCAAGAGTTGGTACCGCTGTGACCTGAACAAGACGCGACACCATGGCGTAGGGTCCGCGCTTCATGCCGGACCGTGCTGGCAGCCGACCAGCCTGTCTCAGACC
>Ga0136611_10002930_pt1 | contig 11941 bp, 9 predicted proteins | sample AntDrymUQ2232306_2_FD_106645 | JGI IMG/M metagenome (GOLD analysis project Ga0136611, IMG submission 106645) | Polar desert sand microbial communities from Dry Valleys, Antarctica - metaG UQ223 (23.06) | ecosystem: Environmental > Terrestrial > Soil > Desert | place: Antarctica: Dry Valley... | reverse complement strand
CGCTGCCGCTCAGAACGACAGGGGGACGTCAGACGCGCTGGATGGTGCGTTCGAGGGCGTGCTTGTCGATGACACCGTTGACGTTGACCGGGTAGTTGCCGGTCAGGCAGGCGGAACAGAAGTCGGAGGCCGGGTGGCGGATGGCACGGAACAAGCCTTCATGGGACAGGTAGGCGAGCGAGTCAGCGCCGATCGCTTCGTTGATCTCGTCGATGCTTTTGTTGGCGGCGATCAACTCGTCGCGCGAGGCCATGTCGACGCCGAGGTAGCAGGGCCACATGATCGGCGGTGCGTGGACGCGCATGTGGACTTCTTTCGCGCCAGCCGAGCGCAGCAGGTTGACGATCGGGCGGCTGGTCGTGCCACGGACAATCGTGTCGTCGATCAGGACGACGCGCTGGCCTTCCAAAACCTCTGGCAGGGCGTTGAACTTGAGCCGGACGCCAATCTCGCGCAGGCGCTGATCGGGCTGGATGAATGTCCGGCCAATGTAGCGGTTCTTAATGAGACCTTCCGAGTATGGAATGCCTGCTTCCCGCGCGTAGCCAATCGCCGCTGGCGTCGAGGAGTCCGGCACGCCGACAACGACATCGGCGTCGACGTGATGCTCGCGGGCCAGTTCGGCGCCCATTCGCTGGCGAACGAGGTGAAGGCGCTCGCCTTCAAGGGCACTGTCGGGGCGGGCGAAGTAGATCAACTCGAAGACGCAGAGCGCGCGCTTGTCGTCGCGCTCCAGCCAGCTTGATTCCAGACCACGGGAGCTGATCGTCAGGATCTCGCCCGGCTCAATGTCGCGCTCGAAGGTCGCGCCGACCGTCGCCAGCGCGCACGTTTCGGAGGCAACCACCCAGCCGCCGTCGAGACGGCCCAGGCAAAGCGGGCGGATGCCGTTCGGGTCGCGGACGGCGGTGATGCCGTCGGGTGTCAAGACGCAGAGGCTATAGGCTCCGACCGTCCGGCGCAGCGCACGCTGGAGCTTTTCGGCGATCGTGATGCCGGGAACGCGCGCGATCAGGCGCGTCAGAATCTCGGAATCGGTCGATGTCTGGAAACGGACCCCTTCGGCAACCAGTTCATCGTGAAGCGCAAGGGCGTTGACGATGTTGCCGTTGTGGGCGACGACGACGGTGCCGAGTTCGCTCTCGGCAGCCATCGGACCAGCATTCTCCGCCAGTGTCGAGCCAGTCGTCGAGTAGCGCGTGTGGCCGACGGCGATGTCGCCGTTCAGGTGGCGCAGGTCGTCTTCGGAGAAGACCTGTCCGACAAGCCCCATGCGCTTGCGCAGCCGCACCTCACCATCGCGGGCGACGGCGATACCGGCGCTCTCCTGGCCGCGATGCTGGAGGGCGTAGAGACCAAAGAAGGTCAGCCGAGCGACATCGACGCCGGGCGCGTAGACGCCGAAGATGCCGCACTCCTCGTGCAGCGTGTCGCCGTCGCTACCGGGAAACATGATGCCCCCTCATCGTCATGGATACCGCCTGAAGACGTGTCCGTACACAGTTTACGTTATCGGCCAACCTTCAGACCTGACTCCCATGTTTCTCGCAATTCAGCGACCGCCGCTGTTCCAGCGATGTCGATCCGCATTCCGTCGCCGCCGACGGTTCCAAGACGTAGTGCATTCAACTCGCTATCGAATGCGCGCTTGAGGACTTCCTCGACGCGGCCGCTCGGGACAGCGACAGTAATTCGCGAGGCTGCTTCGCCGAAACAGGTCCGGTCGAGTCGCTCTGCATTGGCGTCAAGCAACGGCTGGAGCGCGATGGTTGCTCCCGTGTCGGCTGCGATCAGCATCTCCGCTAACGCGACCAGCAAACCACCCTCGGACGTGTCGTGGGCGGTCCGTACGATCCCGTCCGCGATCATCGAACGGACCAGTAATTGTACGTTATGTTCAACTGCGAGGTCCAGTTCGGGCGGCGATCCGGCGACGAGTCCGTGCCGAATGGCCAGATACTCGCTCGCGCCAAGCGTCGCTGTTTGCTGGCCGATCAGGATCAGAACGTCGCCATCGATGGGGGCGATCCTGGCACGACGGGCGACGTTTTCCAGCAGGCCGACCATGCCGACGGTCGGCGTAGGAAGGATTGCCTCATCACCAGATTCGTTGTAGAGACTGACGTTGCCGGAGACAACCGGCGTTCCAAGCGCCTCAGCAGCTTTCGCCATCCCGAGCACCGCCTGTTGAAGCTGGAAGTAGCCTTCGGGCTTCTCCGGCGAGCCAAAGTTGAGGCAGTTGGTGAGCGCCAATGGCTCGGCCCCGGTGCAGGAGACATTACGGGCCGCTTCGGCTACAGCGTGCTGACCGCCGAGGAACGGGTCGAGATAGACATAGCGCGGGTTGCAGTCGGTCTTGAGAGCCAGCGCCTTGTCGGTGCCTTTGATGCGTACGACGGCGGCGTCGGCCTCAAGTGGCGCGGTGACGGTGTTGGACATGATCGTGTGGTCGTAGGTGCGGACGACCGGCTCGCGCGAGCAGATGTTGGGCGAGGCGAGCAACTGCAGCAGCGTTGGGATCACCTCGGCGGGTGTCACGTCGGCCAGATCGCTCAGGTCGCGCTCGCGAGCGGCGACGATCGCCGGTGACTCGACGCCTTGTCGGACATAGACCGGGCACTCGTCCGTATAAAACGACGCTGGAACGTCGGCTTCGACTGTTTCACCGTCGAGGATGCGGACGTGGCCATCGTCAGTGACGGTACCGATGACATCCGAGTGCAGGTCCCAACGGTCGAAGATGGCGCGCAACTGTGGCAGCGCGTCCTCGGTAACGACAATCAGCATGCGCTCCTGGCTCTCGGAGAGCATCACCTCGTAGGCCGACATGCCGCGCTCACGCCGTGAGACGTGCTGGACATCGATCTCGATCCCGACACCGCCACTGCTGGCGCACTCGACGATCGAGGAGGTCAGGCCGGCCGCGCCGAGATCCTGCATGGCGACGACGCCTTCGACCTCAAGTGCTTCAAGGCAGGCTTCGAGCAGTAGTTTCTCCAGGAAGGGATTGCCGACCTGGACGACGCCACGATGCGATTCCTCGGGGTTCTCGACCGAGGCGAAGGTCGCGCCGTGGATACCGTCGCGGCCAGTGTCGGCTCCGACGAGGACGACCAGGTTGCCGACGCCGGACGCTTTCGCGCGCATGATCTTGTCGTGCTCGACGATGCCAACACACATGGCGTTGACGAGCGGGTTGCCGTTGTACTTCTCATCGAAGTAGATGTCACCGCCAACAGTCGGGATGCCGAGGCAGTTGCCGTAGCCGCCGATCCCGCCAACGACACCGCCGAACAGGTACTGGTTGCGCGGGCGATCGAGCGGGCCGAAGCGCAGTGAATTGAGGAGCGCGATCGGACGCGCGCCCATCGTGAAGATGTCGCGGACGATCCCACCGACGCCGGTAGCGGCACCTTCATACGGTTCGACAGCCGAGGGGTGGTTGTGCGATTCGATCTTGAAGACGACGGCCAGACCGTCGCCGATGTCGACGGCTCCGGCATTCTCGCCCGGTCCCTGGAGGACGCGCGCGCCGGTCGTCGGAAAATGCTTAAGAAGTGGCCGCGAGTTCTTATAGCCGCAGTGCTCGCTCCACATCGCGCCGAACATTCCGAGCTCGACGGGTGATGGCGCGCGTCCGAGCAGTTCCACGATCTGGTCGTATTCGGGTTGGGTCAGCGCGACTTCGCGCAACGCTTCGGGTGTGATCGTTACCGTCACGCACGCACCGCCGCGAGTCCGGCCCGGACGACCGATCCGAGGATCCTGAGTCCTTCGTCGCCGCCGATCAGCGCGTCGTAGGCGCGTTCGGGATGCGGCATCAGGCCAACGACGTTGCCGCGCAGGTTGCTGACGCCAGCGATATGGGCCGTCGAGCCGTTCGGGTTGAAATCGTCGTGCTCCTGGCCCTGGCTGTCGGTGTAGCGGAAGATAATCTGATCGTTGGCTTCGAGCTCGGCCAACTGCTGCGGGGTAACGACATAGCGTCCCTGCCCGTGGGCGATGGGGAGCCGCAGGACGCTGCCGGGATCGAGCGTCGCCGTGAACGGCGTCCGGTCGGATTCGACGCGGACGTTGATCCAGTCGCAACGAAAGGTTAGTTCAGAGTTCGGAAGCAATGCGCCCGGCAGCAGTCCAGCTTCGGTGAGGATCTGGAAGCCGTTGCAGATGCCGAGGATCGGGCCGCCTGCGTCGGCGAATTCCTCGACCGCCGCCATGATCGGCGAGAAACGGGCGATCGCACCGGCGCGAAGGTAATCACCATACGTGAAGCCGCCGGGAATCAGCAGCGCCTCGCAGTCGCCGATTGAGGTGTCTTTGTGCCAGATCGGGACGACCTCCTCGTGGAGGCCATGCTCAATTGACTTCAGGGCGTCGTGGTCGCCGTTCGAGCCGGGGAAGATGACTACTCCAAAGCGCACGTGTCCGAACCCTCCGCGTTCCAGGTTGCGTGTTCTCGTGTTCTAATGGTCGGCTAAGGCGGTGATTGATATCTGATATGTCTCCATGACCGGGTTGGTCAACAACTGGTCGCACATCCGCGTGACCTGGGCGTGCGCGTCGTCGCTCGACCCGGCCTGAAGTGTGACACGCAGGTATTTGCCTGCGCGGACGGCTTCGACATCCGCGTAGCCGAGCTTGTGCAGGCCGTCGCGGATCGCCAGCCCTTGCGGGTCGTTGACGACGGGCTTGAGCGAGACGAAGACTTCGGCCAGGTACGATCGACGGATCGCGGTCGCTTCTTCGGTCAGTTGCGTGCTCACTCGCTCGGAAGCTCCGTTCCTGTGATCAGCGCGTAGGCGTTTCGATAGCGGGCGGCCGTTTCGTCGATGATCTCGGCTGGCAGTGGCGGGCCAGGAGGGTTCTTGTCCCAGCCGGAGCGTTCGAGCCAGTCGCGCAACGGCTGTTTGTCGAAGCTGGCCTGCGAGCGGCCTGGCTCGTATTGCGATGCTTCCCAGAAGCGCGACGAGTCGGGCGTCAGGATTTCGTCGATGACGATCAACTCACCGTCAACGATGCCGAACTCGAACTTGGTGTCGGCGATGATGATGCCGCGCGTCCTGGCGTGTTCTTCGGCATGCTGGTAGAGGCGCATCGAGGCGTCGCGCAGCCGCTCGGCGAGATCCTTGCCGACGATCTGCTTCATCTTGCCGTAGGAGATGTTCTCGTCGTGGCCCTCATCGACTTTGGCGGCCGGCGTGAAGATCGGCTCTGACAGACGGGCGCTCTCGGTCAGCCCGTCGGGAAGCCGCTCGCCACAGACCGTGTTGCTCTTGCGGTACTCAGCCCAGCCGGAGCCAGCCAAATAGCCACGGACGACGCATTCGATGTCGATCCGCTCGGCCTTCTTGACGATCATGAAGCGACCGCGCAGCACTTCCTGAGCCGTTCGTACTTCTTCAGGCAAGTCCGCGACATCGGTCGAGATCAGGTGGTTTGGGACGACATCGCCGGTGCGCTCGAACCAGAAGCGCGAGAGCTGGGTCAGGACGGTTCCCTTGTCGGGGATCGCGTCGGGCAGTACGACATCGAAGGCAGACATCCGGTCTGACGCGACCATCAGCAGCAGGTTGCCGAGGTCGTAGGTGTCACGCACCTTGCCGCGCCGGAAGCGGCGCAAACCGGCGATCTGGATTTCACTGAGTGCGGTGGTCACAGATTCCCTCCTGAACCGTCGCCCGCGATGCCAGCCGCCTGGAGCAGGCCGAGGCGCTCGAAGGCGACATCGACATGCCGCAGGTGATAGCCGTAGTCGAACAGTTCGTCGATCTGGTCGTTGGACAGCAGCGCCGTCACCTCTGGCTCCTCGCGTAAATAGTCGCGCAGGTGGCCGCCGTCGTCCCAGGCGCGCATCGCGTTCTTCTGGATGAGCTTGTAGGCAACCTGGCGATCGAGGCCGGCTTCGACGAGCGCGAGCATCGCGCGCTGCGAGAAGATCGCGCCGCCGGTCGATTCGAGATTGGCGTGCATGCGCTCGGGGTAGACGACCCAGTTCGTGACGAGGTCGGTGAAGAGGTGCAGCATGTAGTCGATGAGGATGCAGGCATCCGGGAAGATGACGCGCTCGGCGGACGAGTTTGAGATATCGCGCTCGTGCCAGAGAACGACGTTCTCCATTGCGGTGACCGCGTAGCCACGGACGAGGCGAGCAAGGCCGCTGATACGCTCGCTTTCGTGCGGGTTGCGCTTGTGCGGCATGGCCGACGACCCCTGGTTACCGGGGTCGAACGGTTCTTCAAGCTCGCCAACCTCGGTCCGTGCCAGGTGACGGATCTCGACGGCGAACTTGTCAAGTGACGAGGCCAGGATAGCCAGGGCGGTGATGAACTCGGCGTGCCGGTCACGCTGGATGATCTGGGTCGAGACGGGATCGACGCTTAGGCCGAGCTGCTCGCAGACATCCTCCTCAAGGTCGGGCGGGACGTTGGCGTGCGTGCCGACAGCGCCGGAGATCTTGCCGACCGCCATCGACGCGCGGGCGGCGGCGAGGCGGGTTCGCGAGCGCCGCAGCTCGTCGTACCAGACGGCCAGCTTGAAGCCGAAGGTGATCGGCTCGGCATGGACGCCATGGGTACGGCCAATCATCAGAGTGTGGCGGTGGTTGACCGCCTGCTTGCCGACAGTCTCGATTGACTCATCGAGACGACGGAGCAGCAGATCAGCGGATTCGACGACCTGGATGGCGAGGGCGGTGTCGATGACATCCGAACTGGTCAGGCCGAGGTGGATGAAGCGCGAGGCGTCGCCGACGGTTTCGCCAGTTGCACGAAGGAAGGCGATGACATCGTGGTCGGTCTCTCGTTCGATCTCCTTCATGCGCTGGAGGTCACACGACGCACTGCGGATTGCAGGCATCGCATCTTGCGGGATAACTCCACGTCGCGCCCATGCCTCGCAGACGGCGATCTCGACCGCAAGCCAGTGGTCAATCTTGCGCTGCTCGCCCCAGATCGCGCCCATCTCGGGCAAGGTGTATCGCTCGATCACTGCCTGTCCCTACCGAAGGTCGTCACAACTGATTTCGGTGTCGCTGTGAGAAATGACAATGCCGCCCAATGGCGGCTGTTGCAATCGGATTGCTGGGTATGAGAGAGCGTCCGGCAAACGCGGACATGTTCGTGAAATCGGCTGTACGTTCGCGACGTTTGTGATTTCATCGACCCTTGTCATCGCTCGCAAACCAGCGCCGACAAGTATACAGGATTGACGGGGTAAATTGCCGGTCGTGGCACTTGCGGCTGGCGCGGATCAGGGAGTATAGTGGCCGCGAGCAGCGAACTGGTGGGCGGATGACGAGTTGATGTTATAGCGCCGGGACTCGCATGGGAGCGCGAGTTGACGAGGTGAAGGCCGTATCGAACCATTCGGCGGGTGGCCTTCCGGTTGGCACGACCGTAACGATTCCTACAAAACGGCGGGGTGATTCGTCGGCACAAAGCGGGATCGAGTGCGTTTTCCTCACGATGATGATGCGGGTTGTCCACACCGCCTGCGCGCAGTTCCTGTCCAGACAACGCGGCGATGACCCGGTGATGGCGCTGCGCCTCCCGGGCTGAAGGAATGCGCACATGTGTGGGATTTTCGGCTATGTCGGCGTCGAAGCCGATACGGGCGAGATGGTGCTGACCGCGCTCAAGCGGCTTGAGTACCGTGGCTATGACTCGTGGGGCGTTGGAGTCGGCATCAACGGCCACATCGCGATTGAGAAGCAGGTCGGCAAGATCGGAGGGGCAGTCCTCGACTTGCCGCGCTCTGATATCGGTTTCGGACACACGCGCTGGGCGACGCATGGAGGGGTCACGCAGGCGAACGCCCATCCGCTGACTGATGAGAGCGGTCGGCTGGCGGTGATCCACAACGGCATTATTGAGAATCACCGCGTCCTACGTGAGCGACTGATCGCCAGGGGATATACGTTCCACAGTGAAACCGACACTGAGGTCGTCGTCCACCTCGTCGCGGACATGCTTGGCGACGCACGATCTGACGATGCGGTTCTGGCGGCTGTCGCCGGAGCTTTCCGCGAGTTGCGCGGGTTGAACGCGATCATCATTCTCGATCAGGCGACGCGGACGCTGACGGCGGTCAAGAACATCTCGCCGCTGGTGCTTGGACGTGGTCCGGATGGCGTCTTCGTCGCGTCGGACACGTTGGCACTGGCTGGGCATGCCAGTGAGGTCATGTACCTGAATGACCAGGAAGTCGCCCAGCTTGGAGAGGATGGGTTGCGCATCGTCGATCCGTCGGCCGGAACGCCGGTTGACGAGCGTTGGGTGCCGATTCCGGTTGATTTGGGCGACGCTGAGATGGGTTCCTACGCGCACTTCCTTGAGAAGGAGATCTTCGAGCAGCCGGGGGTGATCGAGTCGATCGCACGCGATCAGGTGGATGGGGTCCGCGAGCTGGCAGCCATGATCCGGGAGTCGTACGGGACATTTCTGGTCGGCTGCGGCACGGCCAGCTACGCGGCGTTGACGGGCAATTATCTGTTCTCGAGGATTGCGCGACGGCACGTCAACTTTGTTGTCGGCAGCGAGTTCGCCTATCAGGAGCACTTCCTGACCGACCGCTCGCTCGTCGTCGCGCTCTCGCAGAGTGGTGAGACAGTCGACGTGATCGAGCCGGTGCTGGCTGCGAAGGAGCGCGGCGCGAAGATCGCGGCGCTCGTCAACGTCAAGGGATCGACGCTCGACCGGATCGCTGACTTCTCGCTGCATCTGAACGCCGGGCCGGAGCAGTGCGTGCTGTCGACGAAGGCGTACAGCGCCAAGATCGCAACGCTGCTGCTGACGGCGCATGTCCTCAACGGAAGCGAGCACGTCGGGCGCGACCTGCTGTGGAGGGCGGTCGATGGTATCCGGCAAACGCTGACGCCGTCGTTCGTCGACCAGGTTCGTGACGTGGCGACGCGGATCAACGATCAGACAAGCATGTTCGTGATTGGGCGCGGTCTGAGCTACCCGACCGCGCTTGAGGCCGCCCTCAAGATCAAGGAAGTGTCCTACATTCACGCCGAAGGCTTCGCTGGCGGGGAGTTGAAACATGGCGTGATCGCGTTGATCGAGCCGGGAACGCCGTGCATCGTCTACTCGCCGCTGGATGAGACGCGCGCGGACATCATCTCGGGCGCGATGGAACTGAAGGCGCGCGGCGGCTATATCATCGGCATCTCGCCTGAAGGCGAGGACGTGTTTGACATCCACCTGTCGATTGCAGATGCTGGCGATGCGTCTCCGCTGGTGATGGCTCCGCCGGCACAGATGCTCGGCTACCAGTTGGCGCTGCTGCGCGGGCTCGATCCCGACAAGCCGCGCAATCTCGCCAAGAGTGTGACGGTGAAGTGATCTCACTGGTCGATACCCACGCCCACATCGACCTCCCGGCCTTTGACGAGGACCGGGAGGCGATGCTGTCGCGCGCATACGCGGCGGGCGTCCACGCGATCGTCGCGATCGGACACAATCCGGAGCGCTGGCGAACGACCGCTGAACTGTGTTCCAGCTATCCCTTCGTGGTTCGGACGGCTGGGTTGCACCCAAACGACGCGGCGATCTGGAACGAGGAGATTCTGGAGGAGTTGGAGCGGGACCTTGCAACCGGCGAACCAATCGCGGTTGGTGAGACTGGACTCGACTTCTTCCGCGATTCGGCGCCTGCGGACCTGCAACGGGAAGCGTTTTCGGCGCAGATTGCGCTCGCGCGTCGTTACGATCTCCCGCTGGTGATCCACCAGCGCAGCGCCGGGGCGGGGGTGTTGGAGATGCTGCGCGCGCATGGACCGATCCGTGGTGTGATGCACTGCTTCGGTGGTGACGAACCATTCGCTCGATCTTGCGTTGATTCAGGACTGATGCTCGGTATCGGAGGCGTGGCGACATACCCAAAATCGGAGGAGGTGCGCCGGGCGCTGGCCGGTGTCCCGTTGGAGTCGGTGATAGTGGAAACGGACGCGCCGTACCTGGCGCCGCAAGCGTGGCGCGGCAAGCGCAACGAGCCATCGTACGTGGTTGCCGCGGTTGAAGTGCTGGCAACGATCCACGGACTGCCGGTTGAGGAGATTGCCAGGCAGACGACGGCGAATGCCCTCCGGCTGTTCGGCGAGCGGCTCGAGATGGCACGCCGCAACGGAGCGGAACTGGGCAGATGAGAATCGTGGTGGCAACCAACAACCGAGGGAAGCTGGAGGAACTGCACGCATTGCTGCCGGACGGGTTTGCGCTCCTGACGTTGAGTGACGCTGGACTTGACTCGCCTGAGGAAACTGGCTCGACGTTTGAAGAGAACGCATTGATCAAAGCCCGTGCGGCGGCATCTACCGGCGCTGCGGCGATTGCGGACGATTCCGGTTTGGTCGTCGATGCGCTGGATGGCAGGCCCGGTGTCTGGTCGTCACGCTTCGCGGGCGAGGGAGCGAGTGATGCAGACAACAACCTGAAGTTGCTAGAGGAGCTCGCTGGAGTTCCAGACGAGCGGCGAGCGGCCAGATTTGTGTCGGTCGTCGCACTCGTCACGAACGATGGTCGCGAATTCACCGCGTGCGGGAGCGTCGAAGGGCGGATCGGTCACGACGGTCGCGGCTCGGGAGGCTTCGGCTACGATCCGCTGCTGATCGTGACCGATCCGGACGCTGTAGCGTTTCAAGGTCAGACGATGGCCGAACTGACGTTGGCCGAGAAGAACCAGATTTCCCACCGCGCTCGCGCGCATCGCGCGTTGCTGGCGGTGCTGAATGACGCGGGATTCAGCTTCGGGACGGCGGACGCGATGTCCGGTGTCACGGAAAGGTCGTAACAGATTGGCACCGCTGTCGATGAGGACAGGAACGCCGTTGAAGGCGAGTGCGCTCCGACTGGATGACAACGTTCTGCCGATCGTTTCGGTAGCGGGCACGCGAGGCAAGTCGACCGTCAGTTGGATGCTTATCGAGCTGCTGCGGGCAGCCAGGGTGCCGACGGCGAGTTGGTTGTCGTCGGGAGTGTACGTTGATGACGAGCGGCAGGAAGGCGAGCTGGGGCCATGGTCACGTGTCGTCCTGGCGGCGCGTCATGGTGAGATCGATGTCGCGATTCAGGAAATGAGTGCCGCGACGGTGGTCGGCGCTGGCCTGCCGGAGGGCGCCTATCCGGTCGTCGTTCTGACAACGCTGTGTGGCAATAACGATGCATGCCTGCTGAATGTTGAAACGGAACTCCAACGCCGCGCGCTCGACATCGTCATTCGTTCCGTCCGGGACGACGGTCTGATCGTCGCCAACGCTGATGACTACGACATCGCTCAACTTGCGATTGACGCGCAGGCAGCTTGTGTCCTGTTTGCGCTGCATCGTGATAACCCCGCGTTGCAGCGGCATCTGGCTAACGGTGGTGAGGGCGCATGGGTCGAGGATGGCTGGGTTACGGTCGGCGGAGTTGGCGGTGGCGAACCTGTTGTGGCGGTCGATGAAATCCCGGCGACGCTTGACGGGACCATCCTCTTCCAGGTCCAGAACGCGCTGGCTGCAATCTGTGTGGCGCGCGTTATCGGCGTGCCGGTCGCTTCGTTAGCGAACGCGTTGCGACGGTTCGAGCCGCGGCCCGACCGCCAACCGGCAGCCTGCAATATTGTGCGCTTCAACGGCGCAACGATCCTGATCGACGCTCCCCAGCAGATTATGTCGCTGCGGATGCTCGCGCGCGGCATCAAGCACAAGCCGCATCGACGGACGCTGGTGGTCAGTGGGTCGTTTCCAGGTCTTGGCGACGATGAGGTGCAGGAGGCTGGCAGGATCCTCGGCGGACTTGGCGGGATCATCCTGTTGCACAGCGAACAGGCGGATACGTCGCGGATGGCAGCGATCAAGGCAGGCATCTCATCGGCGGCGGTCCCACCGATCGTCCTTTCTGTGCCTGACGAGCTGCGCGCAATCGATCACTTGCTGAACACGATCGCGCCGGACGATGTT
>Ga0136611_10002929_pt1 | contig 11941 bp, 11 predicted proteins | sample AntDrymUQ2232306_2_FD_106645 | JGI IMG/M metagenome (GOLD analysis project Ga0136611, IMG submission 106645) | Polar desert sand microbial communities from Dry Valleys, Antarctica - metaG UQ223 (23.06) | ecosystem: Environmental > Terrestrial > Soil > Desert | place: Antarctica: Dry Valley... | reverse complement strand
TCGGCGAGCGTCGGCGTGCTGATGGCCGGCTCGATGCCGAAGCCGCCCAGCGCCTCGCGCCAGTCGTAGGCGATCAGCTGCACCGCCGCCGCCAGATTCAGCGAGCCGAACGCCGGGTCGGTCGGAATGCTCAGCGCCACATGGCAGCGGTAGACATCGTCGTTTTGCATGCCGAAGCGCTCTGAGCCGAATAAAAAAGCAACCGAATCCGGCGTTTGCGCTTGCGGGACATGCGCGGGTAGCTCCTTTTTCGATAGCAAATCGGCGAAATAGCCGCGTGGCGCCCGCGTCGGCGGACCGAAGTCGCGCGGCGTCATCGCGGTCGCGCACAGATGCGCCATGCCGTCCAGCGCCTCGTCGAGCGTGGCGACGATGCGGGCGCGTTGAAGCACGTCCTGCGCGCCGCTGGCCCGCTGGATGGTCTCCTCGCGCCTGAGCACGTTCGGCCAGCGTGGCGCCACCAGCACCAGGTCGTCGAAACCCATCACCTTCATCGCGCGTGCGGCGGCGCCGACGTTGCCGGCGTGGCTGGTGTTGATCAGGACAAAGCGGGTTTTCATGGTCGAAACGGCAGCTGACCAGCGCGCCCGGTCGCCGCCCGGTCGCGGCCGGCGCGGGGGAAGCCGGTAAAATGCGCCATTGTCGCCTGCCCGCGCCCGCCGCCGGCAGTTCTGTTGCGCACCTTTTCCCCCACTATGGCAAGCAATTTACACCCCATGCTCAACGTGGCCGTCAAGGCTGCGCGCGCCGCCGGCGCCCTCATCAACCGCGCCGCGCTGGACGTCGAGGCGGTACGCGTTTCGGTCAAGCAGACCAATGACTTCGTCACCGAAGTCGATCAGGCGGCGGAAAACGCGATCATCGGAACCCTGCTCACCGCCTACCCCGGCCACGGCATTTTGGCCGAGGAATCGGGCAGCGAGCACGGCGCCGCCGGATCCGACTTCGTCTGGATCATCGACCCGCTCGACGGCACGACCAACTTCATCCACGGCTTTCCGTTCTACTGCGTCAGCATTGCACTGGCGGTGCGCGGCAAGATCGAGCAAGCGGTCGTCTACGACCCGACGCGCAACGATATCTACAGCGCCAGCAAAGGCCGCGGCGCCTATGTCAACGACAGGCGGCTGCGTGTTGGCAAGCGTACGCAGCTGCAGGACTGCCTGATTTCGACCGGCTTTCCGTACCGTCCCGGTGACAGGCTCAAGCCTTATCTGAACATGCTTGGCGAAGTGATGAGCCAGTGCGCTGGCGTCCGGCGGCCGGGCGCAGCCGCGCTGGACCTGGCTTATGTCGCCGCCGGCCTGACCGACGGCTTCTTTGAGACCGGGCTCAAACCCTGGGACGTGGCGGCGGGCTCGCTGCTGGTGACCGAGGCCGGCGGGCTGATCGGCAACCTGTCGGGCGATGCCGATTTTCTGCACCATGGAGAATGCGTCGCCGCGAATCCACGCATCTACGGCCAGCTCGTTGCGACGCTCGGCAAATACAGCAAATTCGCCGGCGCCGGTGACAAGGCGGCCGTGCGGCAGGAGCTAGAGCAGGACGCGCCGGCCAAGGGAGCCGGCGAGGCCATGCCGCCCGCCGAGAAACCGAGGCTGAAAGCCAGAAAGCCCAAGGCGCCGGTTGCCCCCAGCGTGGACACGCCTGATGCGTCCGTGCTTGACCGCTTGGCTTGACGCGCGGCGCGTCGGATTTCAGGGCTTTTTCCAGAGCGCTTCGGCTAAACTGCCTGACTTCCCGCAAGCGGCCCGGCCGCTCGCGCAGGCGCTGCCAGCCCTAACCCATTTTTCCCATCATCCATGTCTGACCAGAGCACCCAAACCTTCATTCTCAAGGCCGACGGCGCGCTGCTGCTCGAGGTTGCCGAACTGGTCGTGACCGCGCTGAACCTCGAAGTCGTCGCCGCCGACGTGCCGCCCGACGAACCGCTTTATGGCGACGGGCTGGGCCTGGACTCTATCGACATTCTCGAAATCGCACTGGTCGTTTCCAAGCAATACGGCTTGCAGCTGCGGGCCGACCAGGACGACAACCACGCCATTTTTCATTCGCTGCGCTCACTGAGCGACCATATCGCCGCCCACCGAAGCAAGTGACCGCCGACAAAGCCGATACGACGCCGGGACGCCGTCACCGCTTCCAGGGTGCCCTGCGCTGGCTGGCCGTCATCGCACTGGGCATCGCCTACTCGCTGCTCTCGCATTTCGCCGCCGCGTCAGAAGTGCCGGGTGTGCTTCAGGCGCTGGTCGCCATCGTTCCGCTCGCGGTGGTGGCGCTGGTCATGGCCTGGCGCACGCCCAGCCGCACTTTGCGCGTCGCCCTGCTGGCGCTGTGCATCGCGGCCGGCACGCTGCTTTACGCTCAGAGCGACTGGCTGGTGGCGCATTTCAGCTGGATTTTTCTGCTCCAGCATGCCGGCATGCATGCGCTGCTGGGCGTCGCCTTCGGCCGAACCCTGATGGCCGGCGCCACGCCGATGATTTCCCGCTTCGCCCGCATCGTGCATGGCACGCTGTCACCGGCGCTGGTGCGCTACACACGGTCGGTCACGCTGGCCTGGACCTGGTATTTCGGCGGCATGGCGACGCTTTCGCTGCTGCTGTTCTGGCTGGCGCCGCTGCGCACCTGGTCGGTGTTCGCCAATCTTCTGGGCGCGCCGTTGCTGGTGCTGATGTTCGCCGGCGAATACGCGGTGCGCTGGCTGGTGCTGCCGGCCTGCGACCGGGCCGGGCCGATCGAGGCTATTCGGGCCTATCGCCTGGGAAGCCTGGCCGACGGGAAGGATGGCGCGTGACGGCCATCGCAAGCTTTCCGCTGCTGGCTCACCGCCACGGGCACGACATCGTCGCCTGGAGCGGCGGCCAGCCGATCACCGCGCAGCGCTTTCTGGCAGACACCCGCCGGCTGGCCGCCGGGATGCCCGCCGGTGCGCATGTGCTGAACATCTGCGCTGGCCGCTACCGGTTCGCGGTCGGACTGGCGGCGGCCCTGCTGGCCGGCAAGACCAGCCTGTTGCCGCCGACGCTCGCGCCTGAAATGATCGGCCAGGTCAAAAGCTTCGCGCCCGACGTGTTTTGCCTGGCCGACCAGCCACAAGAGATCGACATGCCGCTGGTGTCGTGGACCGACGCCATGGCGCGACCCGCGCAGGCGGTGGCGATGGCGGTGGCCGAAGCATTCGATGTGCCGCAAATTCCCGCTTCGCGCATCGCCGCCATCGCCTTCACGTCGGGCTCGACGGGAACGCCGGTCGCGCACCGCAAAAGCTGGGGCGCGCTGGTGCTTAGCGTGCGCGCCGAGGCCGCCCGGCTCGGGCTTGACGACGGCAGGCGCCACAGCATCGTCGCCACGGTGCCGCCGCAGCACATGTTCGGCCTGGAATCGACGGTGCTGATCGCGCTGCAAAGCGGCGCCGCCATGGTTGCGGCTCATCCTTTCTTCCCCGCCGACATCTGCTCCGTGCTGGCGGCCACGCCGCGCCCGCGCATGCTGGTCACGACACCGGTGCATCTGAAGGTGCTGCTGGCGTGCGGCCTGGATATTCCCCTGGTCGATCTGCTGCTATCGGCGACGGCGCCGTTGTCGCCGCAACTGGCCGAAGCGGCCGAAGCGCGCCTGGAGGCGCCGCTGTTCGAGATTTACGGCTCGACGGAAACCGGCCAGATCGCTTCCAGGCGCACCACCGAAGGCGCCCAGTGGCGGCTGTTTCCCGGCGTGGCGCTGCGCAGCCATGAGGGGCGCGCCTGGGCGTCCGGCGGTCATGTCGAACGGCCGCTGCCGATGGCCGACGAGCTCGAGTTGCTGGACGCCGAGCGATTTCTTCTCCATGGCCGCAGCGCCGACCTGGTCAACATCGCGGGCAAGCGCAGCTCGCTCGGCTACCTGGACCATCAGCTCAATGCGGTCCCTGGCGTTGCCGACGGCGCGTTCTTCATGCCCGACGACAGCGACGGCGTCACGGTGACGCGCCTGATGGCTTTCGCCGTCGCGCCCGGCATGACGGCCGCCATGGTGCTCGCGGCGCTGCGGCCGCGCATCGACGCGGTGTTCATGCCAAGGCCGCTGGTGCTGATGGACGCGCTGCCGCGAAACAGCACCGGCAAGCTGCCGCGCCAGACGCTGTCACACCTGGCGCGCGAACATCGGCTCAAAAGCGCGAACGATGCGGGTTGAAGTGACGCTCTGTGTCGCGCCCGACCATCCGAGCTTCGCCGGTCATTTTCCGGGCGCGCCGATCCTGCCGGGCGTGGTGTTGCTCGACGCCGCCGTATACGCCGCGACGCAGGCTTTGTGCACCCCCGCGGACGGCGGTGAACGCTCAAGTTCAATCTGCCAGGTCGCTTCGGTAAAATTCCTCAGCCCCGTGAGGCCGGGCGAAACCCTGACCATCGTCTTCGCCGGCAGCGCTTCCGCGAACCTGCGCTTCGACATCGAAAGTCATGGTCGAAAAGTAGCTTTTGGCATGCTGGTATTGCCTGTCGTGCTATGAAAACAGGAGAAAACGCGGCGTTTTCGGAAAAGCCGGACTGGAAGCTGCGGCCGGAGCGCAGCAACATGTTCTGGCTGCGCGTGATGACCTGGATTTCGCTGACGCTGGGCCGGCGCGCCAGCCGCGTCGTGCTCTATGCGATCGCCGCCTACTTCCTTGCTTTCGCGCCCCGGGCGCGCCACATGTCGCGCAACTACCTGCGCCGCGTGCTCGGGCCGGGCTCGCCGGACAACGTCGGCTGGCGGCACCTGTTCCGCCATTTTTTCAGCTTTGCCTCGGCCATTCACGACCGCGTTTACCTGGTGAACGACCGGTTCGACCTGTTCGATATCCGCGTTCATGACAACCAGCTTATCGACGACATTCTGGCGACGGGTCAGGGCGTGTTTCTGGTTGGCGCGCATCTGGGGAGCTTCGAGGTGCTCAGGGCCCTGGGACGCCGGCAGCCGGGCTTGCGGGTTGCGATGGTCATGTACGAGGAAAACGCGCGCAAGATCAATGCCGCGCTCTGCGCCATCAACCCCAGAGCGCGGCAGGACATCATCGCGCTCGGCCATATCAACTCGATGATGCAGGTGCACGAGCTGCTGGCCAGCGGCACCGTCGTCGGCATGCTGGGCGACCGCTCGCTGGGAAACGACGACACCCGCGCCGTCGATTTTCTGGGCGGCCGGGCCGAATTGCCACTGGGACCGTTTCGCATGGCCGCGATCATGAAACGGCCGGTGCTGTTCATGACGGGGCTCTACCGGGGCGGCAACCGCTACGACATCCACTTCGAAATGCTGGCCGACTTTTCAGTGCTTGCGCCGCGCGGCCGCGCCCTGGCTGTCGCCGCGGCGATGGCGCGTTATGCTCATCTGCTGGAGCGCTACTGCCGCGCCGCGCCGTACAACTGGTTCAATTTTTTTGACTTCTGGCAAGCCCCTGGGCCGGCAAAACGCACGCATTCCGCGGATATCACCTGATCCATGACGCTGCTTTCAAGGTCTCAGAACGATTTGCTTCGCTTTTCCGGCGTTGCGGCAAGGGTGTTTTTGTCTCGGGCTATTTCGGCCTTGACAGCGACGTTCGCCGGGCTGGCGCTTGCCGCCCTCAGCCTGCCGGCACTCGCCGCCTGGGACGTGCAGCAGCTGATGGATTCGCTGGCGCAAAACAAATCGAGCCGCGCCGCCTTCGTCGAGAAAAAATACATCGCCATACTCGACCGGCCAATCGAGTCGTCGGGCGAACTGGTCTACAGCGCGCCCGATGGACTGGAAAAGCTCACCTTCAAACCCAGGCCCGAAGCGATGGTCGTCAAGGGCGACGAGCTGTCGGTCAAACGTGGAAAACAGCAGCATCGGCTGCAACTGCGGGCCTATCCCGAATTGGCCGCTTTCATCGACAGCATCCGCGGCACGCTGGCCGGCGACCGCAAGGCGCTGGAACGCAATTACCGCCTGAGCCTGGAAGGCGCGCCCGAGCGCTGGACGTTGCGCCTGCTGCCGCTGGAAGAAAAAACACAGGCCGTGGTCCAGCGCATTGTCATTTCCGGCGTCCGCGAACGGGTGGGCAGCATCGAGATCGTCCAGGCCGACGGCGACCGCTCGGTCATGACCATTGAGAGCGCGGCGTCGCCGTGACGCGCCCATCTGGCGGCGGCCTTGCCGCGATCGTGCTGTGGTTGGCGCTTTTGATCGGCTGCGGCGCCGTCATCGGCCGTACCCATTTCACGGCCGACCTGTCGGCCTTCCTGCCGCGAACACCGACGCCCGAGCAGCGGCTGCTGATGGACCAGTTGCGCGACGGGCTGGCGTCGCGGCTGATTCTGGTTGCTATCGAGGGCGCCGACGCAGGCACCCGCGGCCGGCTGTCGCGGCAGATGGCCGAACGGCTGCGCGCCGACGCCGCCTTCGTCAGCGTCGGCAACGGCGAAGCAGTCAATGACGAGCGCGACCGCGCCTTCCTGTTCGACAACCGCTACCTGCTCAGCCCGGCCGTCACGCCGTCGCGCTTCAGCGAAGCCGGTCTGCATACCGCGCTCTCCGACAGCATCGACCTGCTCGCGTCGCCGGCCGGGTTGCTTGTCAAGTCGCTTTTGCCGCGCGACCCGACCGGCGAAATGGTGCAATTGGTTGACCAGCTGGCCAGCGGCAGCCGTCCCAACCTGGTCGAAGGCGCCTGGGCTTCGCCGGACGGCACCCGCGCCCTGCTGCTGCTGCGCACGCGCGCTTCCGGCTCGGACACCGACGCGCAGGAGCGCGCCATGGGCGCCATTCGCCAGGCGTTCACCGCGGTGACGGCCGCCACTCCGGCCGCGAAACTGCTGATGACCGGGCCGGGCGTCTTTTCGGTCAATTCGCGCAATACCATCGAACGGCAGGTCACCCGCCTGTCGATCGCCAGCGCGCTGTTGATCGCAACGCTGCTGCTGCTGGTTTACCGCTCGTTCACCGCGCTGGTGCTGGGCTACCTGCCGGTTGTCAGCGGCGTACTTGCGGGAATCGCCGCCGTCAGCCTCGGCTTCGGGTCGGTCCATGGCATCACCCTGGGCTTCGGCACCGCGCTGATTGGCGAGGCGGTGGACTATTCCATTTATCTTTTCGTGCAGTCGAGCCAGGACGGCGCGGACCGGCAGCACTGGATAAAGCGTTTTTGGCCCACGGTTCGGCTCGGCGTTCTAACGTCGATCGCCGGCTTCGCGTCGCTGCTGCTGTCGGGCTTTCCAGGGCTTGCGCAGCTGGGCCTTTATTCGATCGCCGGCCTGATCGCGGCGGCTTCGGTGACGCGCTTCGTGCTGCCGCATCTGCTGCCAGCCGGCTTCCGGATCCACGATGTTTCAGCCATCGGGCAAGTGCTCGCACGGCTGGCGCGCCGCGCGGCGCATTTGCGCTGGCCGACCGCCCTGCTCCTGCTGGCCGCCTGCGCCGTTTTGGTCAGCCACCAGGGCGGTCTGCTGAACGACAAAATCTCGTCGCTGAGCCCGGTGCCGCAGGCCGATGTGGCGCTCGACGAGCGGCTGCGCGCCGACATGGGCGCGCCCGACGTGCGCTATCTGGTACTGGTGTCCGGCGCAAGCCGCGAGGCGGTGTTGCGCACTTCCGAGACGGTGTCGGCGCTGCTTCAAGCCGAGGTTGACAAGGGCGAGCTTGCTGGCTTCGAGAGCCCGAGCCGCTACCTGCCCAGCGGTGAAACACAGCGTGCGCGCCAGGCGAGCCTGCCCGCACCCGACATGCTGAAAGCGCAACTGGAGCGGGCGGTTCAGGGTCTGCCGGTCAGCGCGCCGCTGTTTTCGCCCTTCATTGCCGATGTGGCGGCCGCGCGGGTGCAACCGTTGCTGCGGCCATCCGACCTGGAAAAAACATCGATGTCGATGGCTGTGGACGCGATGCTGATCGACCAGGGCGACCACTGGGCCGCCCTGCTGCCCCTGACCGCGCCCAAAGGCGCCGGCATCAATGCGGCGGGCATCCGCGCCGCGTTGACGTCGGCGAAATTGACTGACGTCATGTTGGTCGACATGAAAGCCGAGTCCGATCGCCTCTATTCGGGCTACCTGCATGAAGCCACCCTGCTGTCGCTGGGCGGATTCGCCGCAATCGCCCTTTTGCTGTTACTCGTCTTTCGATCGCCGATGCGCGTGCTGCGGGTGATCGCGCCGCTCGTCGCCGCCGTCGTCACCGTCACCGCCGGGCTCGCCGCGCTGGGCCAGTCTTTGATCATCCTGCACCTGGTCGGGCTGCTGCTGGTCGTCGCCATCGGCTCGAACTATGCGCTGTTTTTCGACCGGTCGGAGCCGAGCGCGCCGGTGCTGCCGCGCACGCTGGTGTCGATGTTGTTCGCCAACCTCACCACCGTCGCAGGTTTCGGCCTGCTGGCGTTTTCCGATGTGTCGATCCTGCGGGCCATGGGCGTGACGGTGGCGCCTGGCGTCGTCCTGGCGCTGCTTTATGCAGCGATTTTCGCAAGGCAATCCAATGCCTGACGCCGCGCGCCTGGCTTGGCGGCCGACGCTCTTCATCCGCCTTAGCCTGCTGTTGCACGGGCTGGCCGCAGCCTGGCTGATCGCGCTGCCAGGACAGTGGCAGTGGGCGCTCGGCGCGGTGATGGGAAATCATTTACTGATCGGCACCATTGGCTTGTGGCCGCGTAGCGGCTGGCTCGGACCGAACTGGACGCGTCTGCCGGCCGCCGCCGCCGCGAGGGGAGAGTTCGCCATCACCATCGACGACGGGCCCGACCCGGCCGTGACGCCGCAGGTGCTGAACATCCTGGACCGCTACGGCGCCCAGGCGACTTTTTTCTGCATCGGCGAAAAAGCCCTGCACAACGCCGATCTGTGCCGCGAAATCGTCAGGCGCGGACACCGGATCGAAAACCATAGCCAGCATCACCGCCATTATTTTTCGCTGATGGGTCTGCGCGGCCTGACGCGCGAGCTGCGGGCCGCGCAGGACACCATCACCGAGATCACCGGCCAACGTCCGCTGTTTTTCCGCGCGCCGGCGGGCCTGCGCAACCCGTTTCTCGACCCGGTGCTGAGCCGGCTTGGCCTGACGCTCGCCAGCTGGTCGGCGCGCGGCTTCGACACGCGGATTGGCGACGCCGGGCGCGTAAAGGCAGGTCTTTTGCGGCGCCTTCGCGCCGGCGCGATCTTGCTGCTGCACGACGGCAACGCCGCCCGCACGCATGATGACCGTCCGGTCATTCTGGACGTCCTGCCGGCAGTGCTCGAATCGGCCGCTTCCGCCCAACTGCGCGCCGTCACTTTGCGGCATGCCCTGTCATGAGCCGCCGTGAGCGATAGCCTGCCGATGCCCTGGTACCGCCGCATGGCCGTGGTTGCGCGCAGGGATGTCGCGCTCAAGGCCTTTGGCACGATGGCTTTCATCGCCGTGTTTTTCGGCGCCTACTTTTATCTGCTCAAAAATCCGGCCTATCCGATCACGGTGATGCCTTTCACCGCGCTCGACCGGCTAATAGGCTTTTATCCGCCGGCCATTTCGCTCTACGTCTCGCTTTGGGTGTATGTGTCGCTGCCGCCGGTTTTGCTCGCAACGCGAGGCGAGGTGGTCGCCTACGCGTCGGCCATGACCGGCGCCTGTCTGGCCGGGCTTGCCGTCTTTTACTCCTGGCCGACGGCGGTCCCAACGCCCGATATCGACTGGGCCCTGCATCCCGGCGTCGACTTCCTGAAGAACATCGACGCAGCGGGAAACGCCTGTCCGTCGCTGCATGTCGCGACCGCCGTGTTTTCGGGCTGCTGGCTGCATCGCCTGCTGGGCCGCTTCAGCGCGCCGCGCTGGCTTCTGGCGCTGAACTGGCTCTGGTGCGCCGGCATCGTCTATTCAACGCTGGCGACGCGCCAGCATGTGGTTCTCGACGTGGCGGGGGGCGCGCTGCTGGGCGGGCTTGCGGCATGGCTTTCCCTGCGTCGCCGGCGGCAGCGGAACACAGCCGTTAAAATGCGGCTCCCCGCCGCCAAATGACTCCATCTCGACCTGTCCAGACTTCGCCGGATCGTTCATCTAGATTGGCCTGTTTTTTCTGAAACCGCTCTGGCTTTCCCACTTCACCGCGACCAGTTGCATCGGGCGCGGCCTGCAACCCACTCTTGCGGCGCTGCGCGAGCGGCGCGGCGGCTTGGCGCCCTGCGCCTTCGACACCGTGGACCTGCCCACCCATGTCGGCGTGGTCACCGGTGTCGACAATGTGCGGCTTCCTGCGGAATTGAGTGAATTCGACTGCCGCAACAACCGCCTTGCCTGGCTCGGATTGACGCAGGACGGCTTTAGCGCCGCAGTCGCCGCGGCGAGCGAAAAACACGGCGCCGGGCGCGTCGGCGTCTTCATCGGCACCAGCACCTCGGGAATCTTGCAAACCGAATTGGCCTACCGCCGGCGCGATCCGCAAACCGGCGCTTTTCCGGCTGATTTTGTCTACGGCGGCACGCACAACAGCTTTTCCGTCGCCGACTTCACGCGCCGGTTTCTCGGCCTGAGCGGTCCTGCCGCCGTCGTATCGTCGGCCTGCTCGTCCAGCGCCAAGGTGTTCGCCTCGGCGCGACGCATGATGGCGGCGGGAATGATTGACGCGGCTGTGGTCGGCGGCGTCGATTCGCTGTGCCTGACCACCCTGTACGGCTTCAATTCGCTGGGTCTTACGTCCATGCGGGCGTGCCAGCCGTTCGACAGCGCGCGCGATGGTATTTCCATCGGCGAAGGCGCGGCCTTCGCGCTGCTGGAGCGGCTACCGCCCGTTGCCAATGAGAACGCGGTGCTGCTGCTCGGCGTTGGCGAGTCGAGCGATGCGCACCACATGTCGTCGCCGCATCCTGACGGCCTGGGCGCGCTGATGGCGATGCGCGATGCGCTGAAAATGGCGGGGCTGTGCCCGGCCGACATCGACTACATCAACCTGCACGGCACCGCGACGCCGAGCAACGACCTGGCCGAAGCCAAGGCGGTTTCGGCGCTGTTCGGCGCCGGCACGCCCTGCAGCTCAACCAAGGGCGCGACCGGCCACACGCTCGGCGCGGCGGGCGGCATCGAAGCGGTGATCTGCGCGCTGGCGCTGCAAAGCGGTTTGATGCCGGCTGGCCTCAATTCGGACCGGCCCGATCCAGCGCTTGCCGTCAATTACCTGCGTGAAAACCGCGAGCGGCCACTGCGCCGCGTGCTGAGCAATTCGTTTGGTTTTGGCGGCACCAACTGCAGCCTGGTTCGGACTTGGCGGGTAGGCCGAAATGACCCGGTCTGCGCCAGGCGCCGTGCCACGACTGACGGCTTTTGTCGAAGGCGTCGGCCTGCTCGGGCCCGGCCTGCGCGGCTGGGCCGACGGCCGCGAGCGGCTGGGCGCAAGCCTGCCGTATGAATCGGAGCGCTGCGTGCTGCCTGTGCCGATGGCGCTGCCAGCGGCCGAACGCCGCCGCGCCGGCGTGGTCGTCAAGGTGTCGCTGGCGGTCGGCCAGGAAGCGGTGCAGGCGTCGGGACTCGATGCGCGCGGCCTGCCTTCGGTTTTCACTTCTTCAAGCGGCGACGCCATCAACTGCCACGAAATCTGCAGCGCGCTGGCGTCGAACGACCGGCTGATTTCGCCGACGCGCTTTCACAATTCGGTGCATAACGCTGCGTCGGGCTACTGGAGCATTTCGAGCGCTTCCATGGCTACATCGTCGGTACTCTGCGCGCGCGACGCGAGTTTCGCCGCCGGGCTGGTCGAAGCGATGACGCAGGTCGCGGTTGAGCAAACCGCCGTGCTGCTGGTCGCCTACGACACCGACTATCCGGAGCCGCTGCGCAGCGTCAGGCCGCTGCCGGACACTTTTGGCGTCGGCATCGTCCTCGCGCCGGCGCGCAGCGACCGCAGCCTGTCCAGGTGGACGCTCGATCCGGCTACCTGCTTTACCCAAGCGCCGCCCGACCGGCTCGAAAATTCCGCGATTGAACTGATCCGCGGCGCCATTCC
>Ga0136611_10002928_pt1 | contig 11941 bp, 15 predicted proteins | sample AntDrymUQ2232306_2_FD_106645 | JGI IMG/M metagenome (GOLD analysis project Ga0136611, IMG submission 106645) | Polar desert sand microbial communities from Dry Valleys, Antarctica - metaG UQ223 (23.06) | ecosystem: Environmental > Terrestrial > Soil > Desert | place: Antarctica: Dry Valley... | reverse complement strand
TCGTGGTGTCGGGGGTCGTGGTGGGCGTCGTGGCGTCCGGTGCCGTGGTGTCCGGTGTGGTGGTGGTGGGCGGCGCCACGCCGGTGCGGCGCGGGCGAGCTGCCCGGGTCGGGGTCGCCCTGACCGCAGCGGGCGTGGGGGCGGCCGCCCTGGCTGCTGCGGACCTCGCGGCGGCGGGCCTGGCTGCGGACGGCCCGGCGGGCGCGGAGCTCGCCGTCGCGCTGGCTGCTCCCGGCCGGGCCACCGCAGGGCGGGTCGCCGCGCCGGCCTGCCTGCCGCTGGCCTTGCCCGTGGCGCGCTTCGTCGCGGCGGGCTCGGTCGTGGCGGGCTTGGTCGTGGCGGGCTTGGTCGTGGCGGGCTTGGTCGTGGCGGGAGCCGCCTTCGCCGGCGGCACTGCGGTGGCGACGCGCCTCGCAGGACCAGCGCTGCTCCGGCGGGAGGACGTCGTCGTCGGTGACACGCCTCGTGCAGCCGCGGGACGCGCGATGCGGGTCGCGGCGACCGCACTCGTCGCGACCGGTCGGCTGGCGGTCGCGCGGGCGGCGGTCGGGCGGGCGCCCGTCCCCGCTGCCGGCTCCGTCGCTGCGGCCCGACGGGCAGCCGACGGGGCGGGAGGCGCGGCACGTCGAGCGCGGGGAGCGGCTGCTGGGGCAGCTCGGACCCGGCTCGACGCCGAGGCTGCCCCACGCGCGGAGATGCGCACGCCCTCGGCGGCGTCGACGTGGGCCAGGGAGGCGGAACCGGCGTCGAGCGGCGACACCTCCTTGCTGCGCGGTTCGTAGCGCCAGCTCGCTGTCCGCCTGCGGGAACGCGCGACGTAGTCCAGCCGCACGACCCACGCGCCGCTGTCCTCCCGGCGCGCCGACCACTGGGTGCTCTCGGGCCGGTAGCCAGGAGAGCTGACCAGGTGCTGGGCCACTGCCTCGCCGAGCGGCAGGTCCGAGGGTCCTCGGCGGGTGCGGGCGACCACCGCCGCTTGGGCGGCTCGAATCACCCCTTCCCGCTGGACAGGACCGGACCGGCGAAGCGCTCCACGCGGGCGACCGGCACACCGGCGGACGCGGCGATCTGCTCGCTGGACTCGCCCGCTCGCAACCGGGACTGGATCTCCTTCGGGGTCAGCGAGATGACAGGCGCCGTCGTCTCCCCCGGACGAGGGAGCTCGCCACGCAGCGCGGCGGCGAGCCGGCTGTCCAGCGCCACCCGGAACTCGCCGGCGGCGGCCTTGCGCGCCGAGAGCAGAACGTGGCGGCCGTCCTCGCTGACCGACACGACGTGCAGCTCGCGCACCGTTCCTCCGTCCCCGACCGGAGCAGTCCCCAGGCGTGTCACGGAGTCTCGCGGCTTGAGCGTCGGATCACAAGCAGCAGATCCCAGCCCCGGTCAGGAGGCCGCCGACGTGGGGCCGTCCTCGGGCACGGGCACGGGCATCGCCAGCGGCACCAGCCGGAGCCGCGGCACCAGCCCGCTGTCGGCCAGGACGTCCAGGGCACGGCGGGACTCGCCGTCCATCTCCAGGCCGCCCGGCGGCGCACCGAGCACGACCGTCACCACGCAGTCGGCACAGGCCAGGTCGCGCATCACGCAGCCGTCGCAGTCGATGAGCACCGCATCCTCCGGGGGTCGAGGCCGGCTCCGTGCCGGCCCGTCGGACGCTAGGAGCAGCCCCTGACAGAACCCGGCCGCCAGCCCCCCGGCGCCCGCCGGACCGCCGACCCTCATTCCCGGGACGGGCGCGGCACGACCTCCACGCGGTCGACCGCGTGGCACCACCGGCAGGTCACCCGCTCGACGGTGTCGACCAGCACCGAGCGCTCCTCCACGGCCGCCACTCCTGCGAGGTCGACGTGGACGTACTCCTCGGTGCGGGTCGTGCGCGTGACGTCGAAGCGGGTGAGGTTGCCGCACAGGCTGCACCGCCAACGGCTGTCAGGGCCAGGCTGCGGGACGGGGGGCACCGGGCGAGCCTAGCCAGCCGCGGGTCTGGGCGGGCCGGCCGCGGCGCGGCGCGTCGGGCGGGTGTTGTCGGACGCCGGTCCTACCGTCCGAGCCGTGCCTGCCACCGCTCCGCTCCCTCCGCCGCCCCGACCGGTGCTCTCCCGACCTGCGCCCCCTGGACCGGCGCTCCCGCAATCGGTGCAGGGCAGCTTCGACGAGCTCGGCAGCCCCTTGCGCGAGACCGTCTTCGTGGTCGTGGACCTCGAGACGACCGGTGGCTCGGCGCAGAGCTGCGAGATCACGGAGATCGGCGCGGTCAAGGTGTGCGGCGGAGAGGTGATCGGCGAGTTCCAGACCCTCGTCAACCCCGGCGCGGCCATCCCCCCGTTCATCGCCGTGCTCACCGGCATCACCGACAGCATGGTCGCCACGTCGCCGCGGCTCGCGCAGGCGCTCCCGGCCTTCCTCGAGTTCAACCGCGGCGCCGTGCTGGTTGCCCACAACGCGCCCTTCGACCTCGGCTTCCTCCGGGCGGGCTGCGAGCGGTTGGGCGTGGACTGGCCCGCCCCCGACTCGATCGACACCGCCCGGCTGGCCCGGCGCGTGCTCACGCGCGACGAGGCGCCCGACTGCAAGCTGTCGACCCTGGCGCGGCTGTTCCGGGCCGGCACCACGCCCAACCACCGGGCGCTGGCCGACGCGCGGGCGACCGTCGACGTGCTCCACGGGCTGATCGCCCGGCTCGGAGGGCTCGGCGTCCACAGCTTGGAGGAGCTCCGCACGTTCTCCGCCCAGGTCAGCCCGCAGCAGCGGCGCAAGCGCCACCTGGCCGACGGGCTGCCCGCGCTCCCGGGCGTCTACCTGTTCCGGGACGCCGCCGGCCGGGTGCTCTACGTCGGCAAGAGCACCAACCTGCGCGGCCGGGTCCGGCAGTACTTCACCGCCAGCGAGTCGCGCACGCGCATGGCGGAGATGGTGGGCCTCGCCGAGCGGGTCGACCCGATCGTCTGCAGCACCGGGCTCGAGGCGGAGGTCCGCGAGCTGCGCCTGATCGCCGAGCACAGCCCGCGCTACAACAGGCGCTCCAAGCGACCCGACAAGGCACTGTGGGTCAAGCTCACGGTCGAGGCCTTCCCCCGGCTCTCCACGGTGCGCAAGGTGCTCGATGACGGCGCGCTCTACCTCGGCCCGTTCAGCAGCGCCCGCACCGCCGAGCTGGCAGTCGCCGCGGTGCACGAGGCGCTGCCCTTGCGGCAGTGCAGCAAGCGGCTGTCACCTCGCCTCCCGAGCGGTGCCTGCGTGCTCGCGGAGATGCGCCGGTGTGGAGCCCCCTGCCTCGGCCCCGAGGAGGGCGAGTCGGTCGAGGCCTACGCCCGCCATGCCGCTGCTTACCGCGACGCCGCCACTCGAGACCCGTCCGGCGTGGTCGAGGCGCTGACCGCACGGATCTCGGCCCTCGCCGAGGAGGAGCGGTTCGAGGACGCTGCGGCCCACCGGGACCGGCTCCACGCGTTCGTCCGCGCTGCCGCGCGCCTGCAGCGGCTGTCCGCGCTCACCAGCATCCGCCAGCTCGTCGCCGCCCGACCGACCGCCGATCTCGGGTGGGAGGTGGCCGTCGTGCGCTCCGGCCGGCTCGCCGCGGCCGGCACCATCCCCCGGGGGGCGCATCCGGCTGCCTACGTCGACGCCCTGATCGCGACCGCGGAGACGGTGCTGCCCGGTCCGGGACCGCTGCCTGCCGCGACAGCTGAGGAGGTGGAGTGCGTGCTGCGCTGGCTGGAGCTGCCCGGCACCCGGCTGGTGCGGCTCGAGGGCACCTGGGCCTCTCCGGCCTTCGGTGCCGGCGGGCGACGTGCCTGGCTCGACGCGGCTCAGGACGCCCGCAGCGTGGTCCGTCCCTTCGAGGACACGCGAGGGCTGCGTCCGGTCGCCCGGCCGGCCCGGGCCTACGCCTGACGGACCGGTCGCGTAGTTGTGGACGAGACGCCGCCGGATAGGTTGTCGATGTGATCACCGCCATCGTCATGGTCCACGCCGAGGTCGACCAGATCCCTGAGGTGGCGCAACGCCTGGCCGACCTCGACGGCGTCACCGAGGTCTACTCCGTGGCCGGCGACGTCGACCTGGTCGCCATGGTCCGGGTGCGGCGCCACGACGAGCTGCACGACGTGATCGCCGGACGGATCAACAAGGTCGAGGGCGTGCGCGCCACGCAGACCCACATCGCCTTCCAGGCGTACAGCCGGCACGACCTCGAGTCGACGTTCAGCCTCGGCCTGGAGAGCAGCTGACGACCGTGACGAGGCCTCGCATCCGCGTGGACCACGGGGCGATGGCTGGCCTGGGCGACGCGCTCGAGACCGCGGGCAGCGAGTTCGACGCCGGCGCGGCGCCGGTCCGAGCCCGTGTGCAGGACGCCGTCGACGCCGCCGGCGAGTTCAGCGACGCGCTCGGGCTCGGGGCGGCGACGTTCGCCCTGTCCTGGACGACGGCGTTCCGGGCCTACAGCTCGAGCTGCCGTCTGCTCGCCGACCACGTCGGCAGCTCGTCGCTGCAGCTGCGGTGGATCGACGAAGAGGGCGCTGACTCGGTCGGGGGCGGGTCGTGAGCCACTTCACCCTGGACGTCGACCCGGCGAAAGTGACGTCGGCCGCCGCGACCCTGACGCTGAGCGAGCAGGACCTGGTCAACGGCGCGGGCACCGTCGCCGCGCTGGAGCCGCAGCTGTCCGCCGCCTGGGAGGGGCTGGCCGCGCAGTCCCTCGCCGCCGAGACCGACGGCCTGCGCCGTCAGGCCGAGCAGGCAGCCCCGCACTTCAGCGCCGCCCGGTCAGCCCTCGAGGAGCTCGCCACCGCGTACACCACTGCGCTCGAGGTCGACGTCCCCGCCCTCAACGCCCGGTGGGAGCAGGCGAAGGAGGACCACGACGCCGATGTGGCCCGTCGTCGGCAGCAGGAGTCGACCGCTGCCCTGTCCGCACCGTTCGGCTCGTCGTCGGGACCCCTGCTGCCGGCGCCCGTCGCGCCGTGGCTGTCGCCGACCGTCACCGCCCCCTCGGAGCTGGCGAGCGCCCGAGCCCTCGCCGCGACGCAGCGCGCGCTCGAGGACGAGTTCGACGCGCTGAAGACCCTTCTGCACAACCGGACTCGTCAGGCCGGGGAGGCACTGGCCGCCGCCACCGTCATCCCGGTCCCGACGGAGGTGGCCGCCACCTACGCCGACGGCGGCTGGTTCATGGCCATCACCGGGATGCTCGGCGGCGGCGACCCCTCGGTGCTGTCGGCCGACCTTCCGCTCAGCGCCTTGGCCCGCGCTCTCCAGGGCGATCTCCCGTCCGACAGCGCGAGCCTGCAAGCACTGCTCGACACCGCCCGCGCCTCGGGCCTGGACGCCTGGTCGATCGCGAACCTGCAGAAGAAGTACTGGACCGCAAAAGCCTACGAGCGCGCCGGCATCGACCCCGACCTGTGGAACCCCGAGCTGGGCGTGGACGCCAACCGGGCCACCATCCTGAAGGTCTACGAGTACTACAAGACGCTGTACCAGCTGGACCCCCACCTCGAGTGGGCCGGGCTGGCCAACATGGTCGGCCCCGGCTTCGCGGCCGGCTTCTTCGACCTCGACATGGCCCGGGACACCGCGCGCTACCTCGAGGACCTGCCGGGCGACCTGCCGGGCGACCTCGCGGGAGGGATGTCGGACCTCGCCGGTGCCTCCGACGAGCAGCTGGAGTTCTTCGAGACCCGGTTCCTCATGATGCAGCGGCAGATCTTCGAGGACATGGGCGCCATGCACGAGGCCTACTTGTCCGGACCGGAGGGGATCGCAGCGCTGGAGGAGATGACGGCCGCCGGAGTCATCCGGCCCAAGGTCATGCAGGCCTGGCGGTTCATCGACGTGGGCACCCAGACCGGCGACGCTGACCTGCTGCACCGCGGCGCCGTCGGCCTTGCCGACCGGGAGCAGAACCAGATCATCGCGGACAACTGGGACGCCATGTACGACCACCCGCCGTTCGGCCCCGCGGTCACGTACCTGATGACCACGATCGGCAAGCCGTCGGTGCCCGGTGCGCTGTTCCCCGGACAGGTCCGATCGCTCGAGATCCCCTTGAGCCCTGACCTGGACCTGCCCGACGAGATCGACCTCCCCGACTCGCCGCGCATACCCCTCACGCCGTGGAAGCTGCCCGACCTCCCGTCCGTGCCACTGCCACCGGACCAGGTGCTGGTGAGGACGACGCTGCCCGACTTCAACGTCTCCGACCGCGAGGATCGGTGGGACTACTTCCTCACCGACACGATGCCCGCCTACGTGGAGCTCCTCGAGGAGCAGGACCGGGTGACGATCGAGACCGAGATGTCCCGGCCGATCGAGGAGCGCATCGAGGAGCAGCGAGCGCTCAACCGGCTCCCCGACATCATGGAGGGGCTGGACCCGCGGACCTGGACGCCGGTCGTGGAGCGATGACCCTCGGCCGGACCGCCCTCACCGCGACGGCCCTCGTCCTGACCCTTCTCACCGGAGCGTGCACCGTGGCCCGATCGGACCGACCCGACACCGCCAGCAGCCAGGACGGGTTCCAGGAGTCCGGCGCCGTGCGCTATGACCTGTCAAGCCCCCCTGCGACGGCCCAGGAGCTCGGCGTCCGGCCCGGTCGCACGTCGGGTGCCTTCAACCGCAAGGGGGGTCCCTTCTGGGACTACGAGCTCGTCCTCCCCGAGGGGCGGGTGTTCCGCACCCAGGGCTTCGGCCACGTCGTGACGGTCGATCCAGCGCCCTATGCGCTGGCCGACGAGGTGCTCATCAACAGCCGGGCCGCCGACATCGACGCGGCCCAGGCCGAGCTCGAGGCGGCTGCACCCGTGCTCGGGCTCGACGTCGTAGAGGTGCGTCAGTGGGCTGGGCGGGCCGCCGCCGTACCGCTGACCACCGCGTTCTCGACCGAGTCCCGAGTCTTCCTGGGGACGCTGCCCGGCTACCTGGCCGTCGACGTCGAGGTGCGGCGGGACAGGCTCGACGAGGCCGTCGTCATCAACTGGGCCTTCACGTGGGACACCGACCGACCCGCCGTCACGGCGCCGCCGAGCGCGACTGCGTCCCCCGCTGCAGGGACGTGAGCTGCCACTGCTTCAGCGCCGCTCAGCGCAGCCCGGTGGAGACCGACACCCACTGCTCGAGCGTCGCCTGGGCCGCGCCCGAGTCGAGCGCCTCGGCGGCCTGGGTCCAGCCCGCCCCCAACCGCTCGACGAGCGGTGCGTCTCCCCCGGCGTACGCCGCCAGCGCCGCCGCGGCGTTGAGCAGCACCGCGTCGCGCACCGGACCGGGCTTGCCGGCGAGCAGCTCCCGGGCGACGGCGGCGTTGTGCCCGGCGTCGCCACCGCGCAGCTGGTCCAGCGAGGCGCGGGGCACGTCGAGGGAGGCGGGGTCGAAGCTCTCCTGACGTACGCCACCGCCTTGGACCACCCACACATCCGAGGGACCGGTGGTCGTCAGCTCGTCGAGGCCGTCCTCACCACGGAACACGAGGGCGTCGACCCCCCGGCGCGCGAGGACGCCTGCCATGACGGGCGCGAGCCTCGCGTCGGAGACCCCGACCGCCTGCGCGGTCGGCCGGGCCGGGTTGGTCAGCGGTCCGAGCACGTTGAACACTGTGGGGACCCCGAGGTCTCGGCGCGGGACGGCGGCGTGGCGCATCCCCGGGTGGAAGACGGGGGCGAAGCAGAAGGCGATCCCGGCCCGCTCGACGCACGGGACGATGGCCGCCGGCGGCAGGTCGACCACCACACCGAGCGCCTCGAGCAGGTCCGCCGACCCGCAGGCGGACGAGGCCGCGCGGTTGCCGTGCTTGACGACCGGGACCTGCGCGGCGGCGACGACCAGCGCCGCCATCGTGGAGAGGTTGACCGTGTTCAGCCGATCACCGCCGGTCCCGCACGTGTCCACGACCCGACCGCTGACGGTCACCGGCGCGGCGCGGGCGAGCATCGCCTCCACGAAGCCGGCCACCTCGTCCGCCGTCTCGCCCTTGGCGCGCAGGGCCACGACGAAACCCGCCGTCTGCGCCGGGCTGGCGTCACCCGCCATGACCTCGCCCATGACCCACGAGGTGTCGGCGGCGGACAGCGACTCGCCTCGCAGGAGGGCAGCCAGCAAGTCGGACCAGGTGGTGGTCACGGCAGGCTCCCGGTCATGGCCACAGCCACATCGTGGTCACGACCTGCTCAGTGGCGCGCGCGCAGCACCGGCAGCCCGGCGGCCCGCTGCCGCAGCAGGTCCGTGGCGACCGACGTGAGCTCGAGGGCATCCAGGGGGTGAGCGACGACGCCGTCCGCCTGCGACCACGCGGCGAGCCACGAGTCGACCTTGCGGGCGATGAGCAGCAGGGTGGGCGGGCAGTCGGCCAGCTCGTCCTTCATCTGCTTGGCCAGTCCCATGCCGCCGGTGGGCCACGCTTCGCCGTCGAGCACGCACAGGTCGACGCCTCCCGCGTCCACCCGAGCGACCACCTCGGCACCGGTCGAGCACTCGACCCACTCGATCCGCCCGAGATCAGGCGCTGGGCGGCGACCCAGGGCGCGGCGCACCTGCTCGCGGACCGACGCGTCGTCGCTGTACAGGACGACCACGTGCGTCGAGTCGGCGGACGAGGCGGAGGGGGCGCTCATGAGCAGGGATGGTAGCGGCGAGCCGCTCGGGACGGGACAGCGGCGAGCCGCTCGGGACGGACCAGCGGCGAGCCGCTCGGGACAGGACAGCGGCGAGCCGCTACCGCGGCAGCTGGCCCGGGCCCTTCCACGGCTCGGCGACGGTGTGGGCGTAGCAGTCGGGGCCCGCGTTGTACGACGAGAGCCGGGACCCGCAGACGGTGCAGGCGGCGCTCCCGGTGGTACGGGCCTTCCGGACGGGCTTCATGGTGGTCCCGGTCAAACGGCTGCCCGATGCCAACGTGCACTCCTCAGTCCTGCCCGCCCCGGTGTGGCGCGGGTCACAGCGGGGACACTTGCACCGGCTGATGCCCGGGTCAAGCGCCGTTCCCGCTGGTCAGGGGGCTGCGGGGTCCTCGACGGGCCCGAGCGCGTCCCAGCCGCGGACGTCTCCGCCCAGGCGCTGGGCGAGCCCGGCCATGCGGGACCGCTCCTGGCTGAGCGAGAGGCCGGTGAGCAGCTGCGTGCGGCACGCGAGCAGCGCGAGCGGGGCACCCGGGCCCGGCCGTACGACGTAGTCCTCCTGCGCCAGGAGCTCGGCGGCGCGCTCGACGGCTGCGGCGTCGGGCAGCCCGACCAGGTGGTGCCGCACGAGCAGCGGGCGGTCGACGTCGAGCCCGCTGTCGACAAGCACGGACGAATCGGCGCGCGCGGCGTCGAAGGCCTCGACGAGCACGATCAGCGACGGGTCGTCGGGGTCCCAGCGCACCGGCTCGGCGGGGGCCCGGCGGCGCCACAGCCTCACACGGCAGCCCGGTCCTCGGCCTGCTCGAGCCGGTCCAGCCGGCGGTCCTCCCGGCGCGCCTCCCGCTCGCTGGCCCGCATCCACTGGGTCAGCAGGATGCCGAGGAACAGCAGCCCCACGAGGTCGCCGGAGGACCAGAGCAGCCCACCGCCGAGCTGCTGCTGGAACACCGCCTCCTCCAGCTCGTGCAGCGACAGGTAGTAGTCCGGAGCGATCAGGCCACGCCCGTCGGGCTCAACGCTCATGATCGCCACACCGAGGAAGGCGTGGAACGGCAGAGTCGCGGCCACCAGCAGCATCCGGAAGGGGTGGCTGGACCGCCCCGGCACCGGGTCGACGCCCAGCAGCGGCCAGAAGAACAGCGACCCGACGGCGATGAAGTGCAGGTGCAGCAGCTCGTGCAGAACGGGGGACGTCAGGGTCGCGCCGTACCAGCCGGAGAAGTAGAGCGCGAAGGGGCTCGCGACGAACAGCACCCAGGCCACCAGCGGGAAGCTGAGCACGCGCGCCGCCCGGGAGTGCAGCAGCGACATCAGCCACCCGCGCGGGCGCTTCGGCAGCGTCCGCAGCGCGAGGGTGACCGGCGCGCCCAGCGCGAGGAACACCGTGGCCACCATCGACAGCAGCATGTGCTGGACCATGTGGGCGCCGAACAGGCTCGTGTCGTAGGCCGCCAGCCCTGACATCGTCGCGAAGGCGATGGTGCCGAGCCCGCCCAGCAGGAACGACACGGTGCGGCCGACGGGCCAGGCGTCACCGCGGGAGCGCAGGCGGCGCACGCCGGCCACGTAGAGGACGGCGGGGACCAGCACCAGGAGCAGCGGCAGGACCTCGGGACGGGCTTCGGTGAAGATCGTCAAAGCGTCGAACTCGGGCAGCCCGTCGCGGTGCGCCAGCACGGTCGTCGAGGAGTCGAGCACCCCTCCAGGGTAGGCCCGGTCCGGCGGTGCGGCGCGCCGGACGACCCCCGCGTGGTGGCAGTCGCCCCGGCCTGGCAGGATGCTCGTTGTGACTGCCGCTCCCGCCCTCGAGAAGTCGCCAGGACACGGATCCCTGACGCGCCCGAACATGGTCGCCGTCGGGACCATCGTCTGGCTGTCGTCCGAGCTCATGTTCTTCGCGGCGCTGTTCGCGATGTACTTCACGATCCGCTCGGTGCAGGGCGCCGAGGTCTGGTCCGAGTACACCGCCGAGCTCAACGTGCCCTACGCCCTCGTCTTCACGATCGTCCTCGTGGCCTCGTCGGTGACCTGCCAGCTGGGCGTCTTCGCCGCTGAGCGGGGTGACGTCTTCGGCCTGCGCAAGTGGTATGTGCTGACGCTCGTCATGGGCACGGTCTTCGTGCTGGGCCAGGTCAACGAGTACCGCGAGCTCGTGCACGAGGGGCTGACGATCGCCTCGGCGCCCTACGGCTCGGTCTTCTTCCTGACGACCGGCTTCCACGGGCTGCACGTGATCGGCGGCCTCGTCGCCTTCGTGGTCGTGCTCGTGCGCTCGACGGTCGGTCGGTTCACCCCCGAGAAGGCCACGAGCTCGATCGTCACGTCCTACTACTGGCACTTCGTCGACGTCGTGTGGATCGGGCTGTTCGCCGCGATCTACATCATCCAGTGATCGATCCAGTGACCAGGCAGGGAAGCGCCGCTGTGAACAGCACCAGTTCCAAGGCACGGGCTCGCCGATCCAGGATGAGCGGCTACGCCGTCCTCCTGCTGGCCCTCGTGGCCGTCGGCTCGCTCTACACCGCCGTCGCGGCGCCCAGCTCGGCGCAGGAGGAGTCCCCGGCCGCCAACCAGTCGATGAGGGTCCAGGAGGGCCGCGACCTCTACATGTCGGGCTGCTCCACCTGCCACGGCCTCGACCTGGCCGGTGGCGCCGGCGGGCCGTCGCTCATCGGCGTGGGCGAGTCCTCGGTGGTCTTCCAGGTCGAGAGCGGGCGCATGCCGCTCAACGCCGGTGTGCAGCAGGCCCCGCGCAAGAAGGTCCGCTACACGCTCGAGGAGATCGACGCCCTCGCCGCCTACATCGGCAGCAACGGCGGCGGTCCGACGCTGCCCTCCGGTGACCTCACCGACGGCGACCTGCAGCTCGGCGGGGCGCTGTTTCGCACCAACTGCGCCAGCTGCCACAACTTCGCCGGCTCCGGGGGGGCGCTCACCTACGGCAAGTACGCGCCGGAGCTGACGCCAGCCAGCGCGCGCGTCATCTACACCGCGATGCAGTCCGGTCCGGAGTCGATGCCCCGCTACGGCGACAACCAGCTGACCGTCGAGGAGAAGAAGGCGGTCACGCGGTACGTCCGCTACATCACCCAGTCCGAGGACGTCGGCGGCGCCAGTCTCGGTCGCTACGGCCCGCTCACGGAGGGCCTCGTGGCCTGGGTCGTCGGCATCACCGCTCTGGTCGGCCTGACCCTCTGGATCGGAGCACGCTCGTGAGCACCCCTCCCGGCAAGCCCGAACCCGGCTCGATCCGCGATCGGCTCACCTCCCCTGTCCCCAGCGACCAGGCGAGCAGCGGCGGCGACTCCCGCGAGTCCGACGTCTCCGAC
>Ga0136611_10002927_pt1 | contig 11943 bp, 11 predicted proteins | sample AntDrymUQ2232306_2_FD_106645 | JGI IMG/M metagenome (GOLD analysis project Ga0136611, IMG submission 106645) | Polar desert sand microbial communities from Dry Valleys, Antarctica - metaG UQ223 (23.06) | ecosystem: Environmental > Terrestrial > Soil > Desert | place: Antarctica: Dry Valley... | reverse complement strand
GCGGCCGGCCGCTACGCCGGGCGGTTTGGGGTCATCCAGGGCGTCGCCATCGCGGTGATTTTCATCCTGATCGGCGCCTCGATCAAGGCGTGGGTTGAGATTGACCTCGCGACGCGGTTCGGTCCGGGCGTGCTCGGGCCGATGGACATGGGCGGGCTGATCCTGGGCGATCTGGTCCACCTGACGGGCGCCTGCACGGGCGGCTGGCTCGCCGACTCGCTGGCCGTGCGCCGTGAGCGTCGGAACAACGTTAGTCGGGGCAACGCCGGCAGATAGTGCGTCGCGGCCCCGCCTCGCGGCTCAAAACGCGGTCACGCACATGACCGGAATCACGCGCTCCTGACCTGTCGTCCTGAGCGCAGCTTCTATCATCCTGAGCGCAGCGAAGGATCTACGGACTGTCTCACGCTGGTCTGTCCGTAGATCCTTCGCAGGCTCAGGATGACAGGTCCCCTAACGACACTCCAATTGCCTCTAGATTGGTGCCGCGCTAAACGAAAGCCTCGCTGAAACCTCGCCGCACGTACGACTATTTTGATCCCATCATGGCTTTGGTTTCGCTTGCCGCCAGCGCCGGCTTGCGTGCGGGCGGTGCAATTCCCGCGAGCCGCGCGAGTGCCGCTTCGGACAGGTGCTCACCGAAGAACTCGCGCACGCGATTGCAGAATGGCTCGTAGGCCGCTTCGAGCGCGCGGCAGTGCTGGAGCTCGGGTATCACCCACAGGTCTTTCGGCTGGTTCGCCTTGGCGTAGAGCAGGTAGGCATCGTTGAGCGGGATGATCTCGTCGTGCTCGCCGTGTATCAGCAGCAGTGGGCGCGGCGCGATTCGGTCGATAATCTCGATCGGGTCGAAGGCCGCCATCTGGTAGCCGAGGCGGCGCGCGGTGGACCAACAGGCCACGTATGCCAGCGCGGGCGCGAGTGCGGTGGGATAGCCGCGCAGCTTGCCGGTCTCGGCGACGGCGTGGCGCAGGCGGGCGTACGGGCTGTCGGCCAGGATAGCGACGATGCGTTCGTCCTCGGCGGCGGCCAGTAGGGCGGTGACGGCGCCCATCGACGTGCCCCAGATGCCGATCGGGCCGAGCTGCCGCCGCTCCAGCTCGTCCACAACCGCCAGGACGTCGATCCGCTCCTCGTAGCCGATGGTGGTGCGAGTGCCGTCGCTCTCCCCGTGTCCCCGACTGTCGAGCAGCAGCACGTTGTACGCTGGGTTGAGGATGTGTGCGAGCGGGAGCAGCAGGTGTTTGTTGGCGCCGTGCCCGTGCAGGATCACCACGGTTGCGCACGCTGTCGGGTTCGTGAACAGCCACGAAGCTATGCGCAGGCCGTCTCGCGTCCGAAGCGCGAGCGACTCCGGGACCGGTAGCTCCCATCGGGACGTCTCGTCCGTGAAGTCGTTCGGGAGCCGGCGCGTAATCTCGCGGTAGCTATACTCGCCAAACAGCGCGACGAGCCCCAGCGCGCCCAGGCCAATGCCTGGAAGCACGCTCATACGACGCACCGCGTCCACTATCGACTCGTCCATGCCCTCACATCCCCCGCACAAGCTCTCAGCGTACGCCCGTCGCCGCGTCCTCGCGCGCCTCGGCCACCGTCCACGCCTCGACGAAGCGCACGATCTCATCGTTCAGCACGGGCGCCGCAAAGTCAACCGTCACCACGTGGTAGGCGTTGTCGAGAAGCACGAGCCGCTTGTCCCGGCTGCCGACGAGACGATGGATGAGCGGCGCGTTGTCGGCCGGCACGACATGGTCGGTGCGCGCGTGCATGACCAGCAGCGGCTGCGTGATGGAGGGCAGCAGCCCGATGGTCGCATCCATGAGCTTCAGCAATTCGAGCACGACCTGCGTCCGGAACCGCGAGTAGCCGACGTGGATCGCCCACTTGCTCCGATCCTTGATGTCGGGGCGGCCCCAGGGCTGCCAGCGCACGACCTTGCAGCCCCAGGTCAGGATCTTGAGGCGCCAGTCGCCCAATCGCACAGGCGCCGCGATGCTGACCACACCGGCGATGCGAGGGTCGTGCGCGCGGCGGGCCGCGATGTTGAGCACGATCGTGCCGCCCATCGAGAGGCCGATCAAGAACACATGCTCGTAGCGCGCGAGTAGGCGGTCGAGGCCGGCCTCCGCGTCGGCGATCCAGTCGGTGTATGTCACGGACACCAAGTCGTCCGGGTGGGTGCCGTGGCCGGCGAGCAGCACCGCCTCGGACGCGATCCCGCGCGCCGCAAGGTGCTCGCCGATCGGCCGCATCTCGTACGGCGTGCCGGTGAACCCGTGGACCAGCAGCGCCGCCACGTTGCCGCGACCCTCAAAGCTGAAGGGCTCCGCGCCGGGCATGATCGGGTGCGCCGAGACCGTCATAGGGCTGCGTACTCGGCCGTCATAACGTTTCGCTCTCTGTCGTCATCGTGGTGCGGCCCAGATCTTCATCGGGCGGCGTACTCGGTGGACCGGACGCGGAACGACGTCTCGCCTACTGGCACCTCGGCGTGCGTCTCGCACGCCTCGACGGTCGCCCACGGCGGGCCAGCCTTGCACCAGGCGACAGCCCGCCCAACCTCGGCGGCGGGGCCTTCGAGTGTGACTTCGACGCGCCCGTCGCCCAGGTTGCGGACCCAGCCGCCGAGGTGGAGCTGCTCGGCGAGCTGGCGCGTCGAATCGCGGAATCCGACGCCCTGGACTCGCCCGCTGACCACCACTCGAACCCGCGTCCGCACGTCGGTCATCGCCCGATCAGCGCCCGGCAGCCAGGGCGTCGTGGACGCCGAGCGCGAGCTGGCCGGCGAACTGGAGGTTGTCGGCGGTGACGTACTTGCTGCGGTCATTCGGGCTGTGGTAGTTCGGGTCGTTGGTGCGGTGGATGAACAGGGCCGGCACGCCGACGCGCGTGAAGCTCGCATGGTCGCTGCCGCCGCCGACCTCGCCCAGGCTGCCGGCCTGCTGGCCGAGATCGGCCGAGACGCGCTTCGCAATCGTCGCCAGCGCAGCGTCCCCGCCGACCCGCGCCGCATCGCCGACGCCGACCATGTCCAGGTTGATCATCGCCCGCATCGAGCGGACCTCGTCAGGGGACAACTGACCGACCATGTGGGCGCTGCCGAGCAGGCCAATTTCCTCGGCGTCGAATGCAGCGAACGTGAGGGTGAACGGCGTCGGCCGGGCGGCCATCACCCGCGCGAGCTCCAGCACAACGGCCGTCCCTGACGCGTTGTCGTTGGCGCCGGGGCCAGCCTCGACCGAATCGAAGTGTCCGCCGAACACCACAGTTTGCGGCCCGCCCGGTCGCGAGGCGATGACGTTCTGCGCCGTCCGCGACTCGGTCGAGGCGTTCACTCCGACGCGTGCCGCGATCGACTCGGGTCCGAGTCGATCCGATAGGGCGCGGCCATCGGCCTGCGCGATGCCGATTGCTGGGATCGCCGACGGCGCGGTCAGGTTGCCTGTGAACGGGCCGGGCTGGTTGTTGTAGACCACGATCCCGACCGCGCCGGCCCGCTCGGCATTCGCGACCTTCTCCGAGAACCGCAACTCGCCGCGCTCGACGAGCACGATCTTGCCGGCCACCCCTGCGGATGCCAGCTCGCCCGGTCGGCCGAGGCCGCCATCGACCAGCTCCGCGTCGATGGCGCCGCCGGTCGAGCTTTGGAGGGTGGTTGCGGCGATGGCTTGACCTCCCGCGCCTCCCAGCTCGAGCATCGATCCACGGTCGTCGTAGGACGTGATCGTGAACGGCTGGAGCGTTGTGGCGTAGCCGAGCGCGCGGAACTGCTCCGCGAGGTAGTCGGCTGCGCGCCGCTGGTTGTCAGTGCCGGCTACCCGCGAGCCAATGGTGTCCGAGAGCGCCGTCACGTGGCGGCGAGCTTCATCGCCGCTCAGCGCGGGCGCCGTCTCGGCAGGGGCACTGAACGATTGGGCCACGGCCGCACTCGACTGCGTTTCGGCGTCAGCGACGGCGAGGACCACGGGTGCGGTAGATGGCGACGCGGCAAGCGATTCGCTCGTGGCGTTCGACGCGCGTACGGCGCCAAATGCAGTTGTGGCGATGAGTGCGAAGGCACCAAGCGCGAGCCAGCGACGCGAGGTGGGGTGCGACATGGACGGACCGCCTTCCTGCCCACATTGTACGGAGGCTGGCGCGCACCCCCATACATTTTGACGAGGAAGCCGCCAGGGCGAGGAACGCTACGCGAGTGCCTCCGCGCAGTCCAACAAGTTGCGCGCGAGCACCGCCGTCGTGACCGGGCCGGTGCCGCCGGGGACGGGCGTGATGGCCCCGACAATCTCGGCAACCTCGGCGAAGGCCACGTCGCCGACGAGTGCGTCGCCGACGACGTTGATGCCGAAGTCGATGACCGTGGCGCCCAGCTTGACCATGTCGGCCCTGACGAGGTTCGGGCGGCCGGCCGCCGCGCACAGGATGTCGGCCTGGCGCGTGTAGCGGCCCAGGTCACCCGAGCGACTGTGGCAGACCACTACCGTAGCGTCGCGGCGGAGCAGGAGCTGCGCGAGCGGGCGGCCGACGATCGGGCTCCGACCGACCACGACCGCCAATGCGCCGGCGATCTGGATGCGCGACGCTTCGAGCAGCTCGATCCCCGCCAACGGCGTGCTCGGGACAGGACCGGCGCGATTCTGGGCCAGGGCGCCAACGTTCGCGGGGTGGATGCCCTCGACGTCCTTCGCGACCGGCAGCGCCGCGTACACCGCTTCAAGGTCGAACGGCGGCGCGAGCGGCTGCGGGACCAGGATGCCCTGGACGGCGTCGTCGGCGCCAAGCTCGTCGAGGGTGGCGATCAGGCCGTCGTTTCCGGTCGCCGGATCGATGTGATGCTGCGTCACCATCAACTCGCGGGCGCGAAAGGCCCGTTCGATCTGGCGCAGGTATGCCAGCGTGGCGGGATCGTCGCCGGTCCGCACGATGGCAAGACGCGGTACCGGCGCGCCGCGAGCCGTCAAGCTCGCGGCGCGCCGGCCGACCTCGGTCCAGATCTTGTCCGCGACCGGGCGCCCGGTCAGCAGCGTGGCGCTCAGGCGGGCGGCCCTAGCGAATCGCCTTGGCGACCGCGTCGATGCTCTCGCCGACGATCTCGATGGCGCGGTCGAGCTGCTCCTCGGGGATCGTCAAGGGCGGCGCGAGGCAGATGACCTCGCCGCGCACGCGGGTATAGAGCCCGCGCGTCCGGAACTCCGCCATCAGGCGGTCAGCGATCTTCAGCGACGGTTCGAAGCCGGCCTTGGTCGCCTTGTCCGACACCAGCTCGACCGCCGCCATCAGCCCCAGGCCGCGCACGTCGCCGACCAGCGGATGATCGCGGAGCTTCTCCAAACCCGCCATCATGCGCGGCGCGAGCCGCGCGGCCCGTCCCGGCAGATCCTCATCGACGATGATCTTCAAGTTTGCCAGTCCGACCGCCGTACATACCGGGTGACCGGAGTACGTGTAGGCGTGCATCCACTTGTCGGACGGGGGCACGTCGAGGATCGATCGGTGGATGCGCTCGTTGACGACGATGCCGCCGAGCGGCTGGTAGCCGCTCGTGATCGCCTTGGCGAAGCTGAGGATGTCCGGCTGGACGCCCCAGTGGTCGAGCGCGAACATCTTGCCGGTGCGCCCGAAGCCCGTTATGACCTCGTCGGCGATGAACAGCACGTCGTACTTGTCGCAGATCTCGCGGATGCGCGGGAAGTACGTCGGGGGCGGCGGGATGACGCCGCCGGCGCCCTGGACCGGCTCGGCGATGAACGCGGCGACCGTGTCGGCGCCCTGCTCCAGGATCGCCTTCTCCAGCTCGTTCGCCGCATCGACGCCGTACTCGTCCCAGTTCTTGGTCGTGTCGGCGCGGTAGTAGTACGGCGGCTCGATGTGGACGTGGCCCGGCGCCATCGGCCCGAACATCTTGTGGTAGGCCGGGATGCCCGTCGCGCTCATGGCGGCGATCGTCACGCCGTGGTAGCCCCACCGCCGCGAGATGATCTTGATCTTGTCCGGCTGGCCCTTCGCCTTCCAGAAGAAGCGCACGGTCTTGAACGCCGACTCATTCGACTCGGCGCCGCCGCTGGTGAAGTAGACCGCGCGCAGGTTCGGGTACACCACCTTCATCAGCTCATTGGCGAGCTGGATGGCGGGGATGTTCGCGAAGCCGGTGTAGTTGCTGGCGTAGGCGAGCGTCTGGAGCTGCTCGTAGCCTGCCCGGGCCAGCTCTTCCCGGCCGTGGCCGACGGCGACGTTCCAGAGCGATGAGAGCGCGTCGATGTACTCGTTGCCTTCGACGTCCTTGAGGATCGAGCCCTTCGCGCTCGCGAAAATGATCGGCGACTCGTGATCGTCGGGGTGGTAGAGCGGATGGAGCAGGTGCTCGCGATCCTGCTGGATGAGCTCGGATGGCGACGCCGGGGCCATGACCATGCTTGCGTCTCCCCTCGGTTGGGACGTTGCGCGCCATTGTAGCACGGGCAGGAAATACGTCTGCCCGGCGTCCGGACAACGGTGTCTCGTGGCTCTGGATTGGATCGGCGGCCGAATCAACATTGACAAAGCACGCCGTAGCGGGGCATCTATAATGCGCGCATGTCCGACGATCTCGATGCGCTACTTGCGGGACTCTCCGGCCTAGACGTACACGTGACTGGCCAGGACGGCGCCGTGCGGGCCGACATTGGCCGCGAGGTGCGCACGGGCGTGCCCGAGGTCATCCTTGCCGACCGCAAGCGGCTGCCGGATGCCCTGGCGGCGACGCGGGCGCTGCTTGATGGACGCGGGCGTGCGATCCTGAGCCGCGTGCCCGATGAGCTCGCCGAGCGGCTGCGCTCGGAGCACGCCGACTGCCGGATCGAGTGGCACGAGGCGGCGCGCATGCTCGTCCTAAGGCGTGCCCGTTTCGAGGCTCCGAACGGTGGCGGCATCGTGGGCGTGCTGACGGCCGGCACGTCGGACATCCCGATCGCCCAGGAAGCCGCTGTGGTGGCGACCGAGATGGGCTGCCGCGTGCTGAGCGCCTACGACGTGGGCGTGGCGGGCATCCACCGCCTCGTGGCGCCCCTCCGCGAGTTCCGATCGGTCGGGGTGGACGTTATCGTCGTGGCGGCCGGCATGGACGGCGCGCTGCCCTCGGTGGTGTCGGGTCTGGTGGACGTGCCCGTGATCGGCCTGCCGACGCCGATCGGCTACGGGCTCGGCGGAAACGGCATCGCGGCCTTGTTGACCATGCTCCAGTCCTGCGCGCCCGGCCTCACGGTCGTGAACATCGGGAACGGCGTCGGGGCGGGCGCCACGGCGGCCATGATCGCGAATCGCGTCGCCGCCGCTCGGGCAGCCGCGCGTCCCGAAGCCGCCCGCCAGTGACCGACGCAGCAACTATGGAGGGCGCGCCCGTGACCAATGCAGCGCCGATGCCAGGTCCGCTCGTCGTGCAGAAGCTGTTCTACGCCGGCGAGAAGAGCTACCGCTGGGAAGGTCAGCAGCTCTACCGTGACGACGAGCTGCTGTTCTTCACCGCGGTCTTCGCGGGGAAACGGCGTGATCTGGGCTACGTCACGTTCGACACGGGCGACGTCTTCTACGAGTACTACTACTTCGACCGCTGGTACAACGTATTCCAGGTCTATTCGGCCGAGGGCGAGCTGCGGGGCTGGTACTGCAACGTGACCCGGCCGCCCCTCGTTGTTGATGGCGAGCTGACCTTCGTGGATCTTGCACTTGACGTGTTCGCCTATCCCAACCGAACGTTTGTGGTGCTCGATCAGGACGAGTTCGACGAATTGTCTAACTCCACCTACAGCGCCGAGCACGTCGAGGCGGCGAACCTGGCATTGGCCGAGCTGATCGAGATGGCCAAGACGGGTACGCTGCCGGGCCGACCGTTTGCCGGCGCCCTGCCAAGCGACGGCCCGTTCGGCCCTTAGACGGCGTGCGAGGGGCGATGGGTCCGCGTCGCGCATTGGTGGCCGTGCTACTCGGGTCGGGTGTCGCCGCGGCCGGCTACCGACGCCGCGCGCTCACCGCCGATGGGGCCATCGCGGCGGCAGTGGTCGGGGCATCGACGTTCGGATTCGGGGGCGCTCCGGCGGCAGCCGCGCTGATCGCGTTCTTCGTGTCGGGCAGCGCCCTGTCGCGCCGCCGCCCCGTCGCCGACGAGGTGCGCGCCGCGAAGGGCCATCGCCGCGACGCGCTTCAAGTGGCCGCGAACGGCGGGGTCGCGGCGCTCGCGGCCGTGCTTGGGGCGGCCGGCCTGGCGAGCGCGCCGGGCGCCACCCTCGGCGCACTCGCCGCCGCGTCGGCGGATACGTGGGCGAGCGAGCTCGGGGTGTACTCGCCAACGATGCCGCGCTCAATCGTGACGGGGCGGACCGTGCCGCCCGGCACGTCGGGCGGCGTCACCGCACTCGGCTGGCTGGCGGCGGCGGGCGGGGCCGGCGCGGTCGGGCTCGCGCATGCGCTCGCAATGAGGGAGCGTCGCGTCATCCGCCATACCTTCGGCGTCGCGCTCGCGAGCGGGCTGCTTGGCTCGCTCACCGATTCGCTCGCCGGTGCGACCCTACAAGCAGGTTACCGGTGCCCGAGCTGTGGCCATGTCTCCGAGGCGCCGGGCGAGCATTGTGGCACGTCGTTGACGCTCGTTCGCGGCGTCGGCTGGGCCACAAACGACTCGGTCAATATCATCTGCACCGTTGCGGGCGGGCTCGCCGGCGCGCTGCTGTGGCGCCGCGTCCCGCGTGCCTCACCCGCCGGCGCTAGCGGCCGACGCGGGGGGCAAATACCGGCAAATCGTCGGTCCGGCCGAGAATCTGCTTGATCAGGCTGTAGTCGAGGGCCGGGCTCGCCAGCTGCCGCCCGATGTTGCGGCGAGCAGGATCGGGGTACCAGACCATGTATGGGCGTCCGAAGCGGCCCTGATTGGCCCGACTCCACTCACCGCCGGTCGGCTGGGCCGGGTCGCCGTGCAGCGTGTACTCGAAGAGCTTGCCCTCGGCGGACGGCCACGGTCGGGCGCCGACGAAGTTGGCCGGCACCTCGTTATCGACGAGCCAGACGACGGTGCGGACGTGCCAGACATCCGGTTCGAGCGGGTCGGGGCCGAACACCGTCTCGTACTTGTAGGCCGAGTAGCTCCAGACCTCGTCGCCGGCGAGGCGGAACGTGAACACGGCGCCCTTGCGCTGCTCGCCCAGCCAGTTGGTCAACGCCTGATGGAAGTCGGCCGGTGAGGCATCCACGTCCTCGCCGCCGACGGCCCAGGCGGCGGCGTTCGCGAAGTGGTACGACGTAAGCAACCCCTTCAGATCGGCCACGCCGAACGTGATGCCGTTGACAGTGCGCGATTCTTGCGGCTCCGGTTCGAGCAGCGCGGCGGCGGCGGCCCCGTTGCAGTGGCCCGCCCACTGGATCGAGGCGAACCGGATCTCGGTTCGCTCCCACCTCGTCGTGTCCGGATTGCCGCGCCCGAGGGTCTCGACGTAGCGGTCGTACTTCGCGAGCGGGCCGTTGGCGTCGAACAGGCGCGGGCCGCCGACGAGGTCGTTCGCCGGCCACCACCACCCTGACCATGGGTACCGCTCGGCGTCGCCCGACGAGCGCGGAGGCGGCTCCGCGACCTTGGACGGGGCCGGCGGCTGGCCCATCTGGTTGGACGGGATGACGTCTGCGCGACCCTCGGAGGTGAGCCAGCGCAATGCACCGCCCTGGAACAGCTGGACGACGCTGCCCTGCTGGACGTAGCGCCGCGTAACCGGATACCCGAGCGTGCCGACGCCACCGGCATCTTGATATGCGTCCCAGAACGGGATGCCCAATTCGTTCGCGACCCGGTAGCCGGCGCCCTTCTGGCCCGGCGCGGCTTGCGGAAAGAAGTGCCCGTTCGGGATCTCGAAGTCGTCCGATTCGACGGTCTGGGCCGCCTGCGACGCGAGGACGGACGGAGCCGCTCCGGAGAGCCCGACGACGAGAACCAGGAGGGAGACGATCAGTCGCACGGCGGTCTTGGACATCGCCGCCATCATACTGGATTCGAGGGGGAAGAATGCGCCGGAGGAGAGTAAGCCAGATTTTGTTCTAGGCGACCATCTATCTGCCGAGCGCCCGTGAAGACGCCCGACCCTTGATTGCTCGAGGTGCCCCCTACCCCGGCCTCGGCGAGCCGCGTCAATGGCCGTGCTTGGGGTTGCAGCAGGGAGGATTACCCTTTTCACTCCCGCTCCGGCCGCCTCGCGACGACCGGCTCGGGCATTGGTCTCTGTGGCTCTAGCTATCGGTTGCCCGACCCCGGCTTACGCCGGGCACCTCGCTCTGCGCTGTCTGGACTTTCCTCTCACCCGGCCGAAGCCGAGCAAGCGGTCGCCCTTCCTCCGACGCACACCAGGAGTGTACCAGGACAAGGCACCTTGGCCGATGACTGTGGCATTCGATATTTGAATCGCTACTGCGTAACCCCCCAACCTAGCGCTCCACTACGGTCGGCGGAACGGGCGCCTGGTGTGCATCCTGATACGGCTCGCCGCAGATCTCGGTGCCCGTCGTCGCGTCCACGAGCCAGCGAGTGCTCGGAACAGGATCAGCAGGGTCGGGACGGTTCGTGATGATCCAGACGCCGTCGTGGTGGCCCCGGAACGTCGCGACGCATAGACCCGCCGTGCGGCGAGCTTCGGCCTCCGACACGAGACGAGCCTCGACCAGTCCGAGCGGCTCGCGCGATCGCGGCCGGACGCGTTCGATCGCGTCCTCCTGACTGATGAATGGGCCGGGGCCGAGTGCCTGACGGATGGGCAACGTCGGTGTCGGTCCGGGCAGTACGTCGGGCTCGAAGCTCTCGACGAGCGCCATGAAGGCGTTCAGCAGCATCTGGGATGCGTCGAGCCCGAGCGAGTATCGCAGGCCCAGCTCGTACGTGCGGCCCTGAGAGTTGATCAATATCGACACCGACGAAGTGGAAGTGTCAACTCGATCGTAACGCTCAACCTTGTAGCCGAGCATCTGCGGGCTTGGGACCGGGCGGTCGAGGTGCCCACGGACGTGAATCGGTACGAGCCCCGCGCCCGCCAGCAGCGGCGGTCGCGAGTGTGGGTCGAGGTGATCCTGATACGTCTCGCCGTCATGCACCCGCACGAACGCCGAAGCACGTGGCCAGTCGGGCATGGTGATCTTGAAGGCGGCAAGCACATCCGGCTCCACGAGCGGCTCGACCGTCGCCCCCGACGGGTACGCGAGACGGTAGCCGAGCGCCGCATCACGCAATTCGGACCATTCTGCGAGGGCGAGCGGCGGCGTGGCGCGATACCAGGATGGGTCCGGCCCGCCGCCGTAGTCGGCGATCACCTCATCGACGACGAAGATGCGGTCCGCGTTCGGGCAGTGTGCGAAGGCCGAATTGTCCAGGTGCCTGCGCATGCGAGCGCGGAATGGCAAGCTTATCCAAGGCGCAACTCCTGGCCGAATCGCGTCGGGCACGGTCGGAATGAGCCAGGGCGCGTCCTCGGCCGGGCGGTTGGTCCGGAAGCCATTGAACACGCGCAGCAGCGTGGGGTATGGCCGGTCGGTCAGATACCACGGGTATGGGCACGCCGCGGTCAAGGGTACCGGTGAGCCCGGCAGCGGACCCCTGATGCCGCCCGGTCCCATTCCCGGCATGACAGGCGCATTGGCGCTGCTGTAGTAGGCGTCGATCTCCACGACGGTGCCGTGAGCAGGCCGAATGCTCAGGACATCACCGATTGACGCTCCCGAGGGAGGTGTGGCAGGCGGCTGTGCATCCGGTACGGGCTGCCGGGCCGCGACCGCTTTTTCGGCCGCCACATTGCCAAGACCTACCGACGGCGTTGCTGCTAACGCCGCGACAACAAGCCCGAGCGCGCCGAGCGCCAGGAGCCGCACGGGTCGCGCGAGGTCCGCCAACGAGCGCATCGCCACCGTCCCTCCGGTACCAAGCGAGCCCGGCCATGGCCGGGCTCG
>Ga0136611_10002926_pt1 | contig 11943 bp, 17 predicted proteins | sample AntDrymUQ2232306_2_FD_106645 | JGI IMG/M metagenome (GOLD analysis project Ga0136611, IMG submission 106645) | Polar desert sand microbial communities from Dry Valleys, Antarctica - metaG UQ223 (23.06) | ecosystem: Environmental > Terrestrial > Soil > Desert | place: Antarctica: Dry Valley... | reverse complement strand
GGGCAGGCCGTTCACAAGGACGACGTCCGGCTGCTCCTCGCGCATCACCGCACGGAGTCGCGCTATACCCGGTCCGACGCCGGCGAGAGAACGCACCTGAACCCGTACGTCGCGCGACGTACGCAGTCGGGCCAGCCTGATAGAGCGGACATGGACACCCCGCTCTCGGAGCCGGTCCACCGCGTTCCCCGGGTCGTCCGGCAGGACCATCACTGTGGTCACGCCTTCATCCACCAGTCGGTTCGCCACCCAGGCGTTGCGGTTGTGCGGCCCACCGAAGACCGGGAAGTTGACAACACTGACGACTTTCACGCAAGTCCTTCCGGAGCGACGTGCGCTCCTGCTGGCGTTCAGCTGCAGCTAGCCCTTGCAGAGAAGCCTACCGAGAACGGAAGACGTCTTGTACTCTAGGTGCGTGGCCGTTCCGCCCGATCTACGCGATGATTACGCTGCCCTCGCTGAGCAGGCGGCTAAAGAGCTTGATCAATCACCCGCCGAGGACATCCTCGCTTGGGCGGTTGACACCTTCGAGCGCGACTTGTGCGTGGCGTCCTCGATGGGCGATGCGCTGATGGTGCACATGGTCGCGCGCGCGCTGCCCGGCGTGTCGGTCCTTTTTGTCGACACCGGATACCACTTCCCTGAGACGCTCGGGACGCGGGATTCCGTCGCAGCCGCGCACCGGGTTGAACTCCTCGCGCTCACCCCGAGACAGACGGTTGCGGAGCAGGACTCGACCTTCGGGCCGGACCTCTGGTCCCGCGACCCGGATGCTTGCTGCGGGCTGCGCAAGGTGGAGCCGCTCGCGCGTGGCCTCGAGCCGTTCCATGCCTGGGTCACCGGTCTCAGACGTGACGAAGCGGGCACGAGGCGCCACGGCGGCGTCGTCGAGTGGGACCAAAAGCGATCTATGGTCAAGGTCAACCCCATAGCGACCTGGTCCCAGGCCAAGGCCGACGCCTACATGGCAGAGAATGGCGTGTTGGTGAACCCGCTCGCAGACGCTGGGTACCCGTCGATCGGCTGCCGCCCTTGCACGCGTGCGGTCGCACCGGGCGAGGATCCGCGAAGCGGACGCTGGTCTGGGCGCAGTAAGACTGAGTGTGGGATCCACCTCTGATACACCTATGGCCGCACCGCTCAAGAGCGGAACTCCTTGTCCAATGACGAGAACAGCCATGGCAACCAGATTCGATATCGTAGGGTAGAGCGGGCAGCCAGGGCGAGAACGCTTTGGGGGACTAATTCCACGGGCGGACACAAGATGCGAGTTCTGATCCTCGGCGGCGATGGCTTCTGCGGGTGGCCGACGTCGCTGCACCTTTCCGCGCGCGGCCATGACGTCGTCATCGTGGACAACCTCTCGAGGCGCAACATTGACAACGAGCTCGAGGTCGAGTCGCTGACTCCGATCCGGCCGATGAACGCCCGGCTCGCGGCGTGGCAGGAAGTCTCCGGGAACCGCATCGAGTTCGTCCGGTTCGACGTCGCCGAGCATTACCACCGACTCCTGGCGCTGCTCAACGACTTCCGACCGGACGCTGTGGTGCACTTCGCGGAGCAGCGCGCCGCGCCCTATTCGATGAAGTCGTCGTGGCACAAGCGGTACACGGTATCGAACAACCTGAACGCGACGAACAACTTGCTGGCCGCGATCGTGGAGTCCGACTCGGACATCCACGTCGCGCATCTCGGTACTATGGGGGTCTACGGGTACGGCACCGCAGGCATGCGCATACCCGAGGGCTACCTCCGAGTGCAGGTGACGAACGACGCTGGCGAGGTGATCGAGCAGGAGATCCTCTACCCGCCGAACCCCGGGAGCATCTACCACCTCACGAAGACACAGGATCAGTTGCTGTTCGCTTACTACGCGAAGAATGATGGACTGCGCATCACGGATCTGCACCAAGGCATCGTGTGGGGAACGCAGACGGCTGAGACTTCCCTGGATGAACGCCTCATAAACCGATTTGACTACGACGGCGACTACGGGACGGTGCTGAACCGCTTCCTCATGCAGTCAGCAGTCGGGTACCCTCTGACGGTGCACGGCACCGGGGGTCAGACCCGCGCCTTCATTCACGTTCAGGACACCGTCCGTTGCATCGAGTTGGCGCTCGCAAACCCGCCAGCCGCCGGGGAGCGCGTGAGGATTCTCAACCAGATGACTGAGACACACCGCATTGCCGATCTCGCCATGATGGTATCCGTGCTGACCGGTTCGGTGATCGACTTCGTACCGAACCCGCGCAAAGAAGCGGATGAGAACGAGCTTTTCGTTGAGAATCGTCAACTCCTCGACCTCGGTCTCGACCCGATCACACTTGCGGATGGACTGCTGCACGAGGTCACTGAGGTCGCGCAGAAGTACTCGCCCCGCGTCGACCGCGACAAGATCCCGTGCCGCTCGCTCTGGACGAAGAACCAGGCGCCGGGGGAGCCGGCGAGGACATCCGACCCGCTCTGACCTGTTCGCATGTCAACATTTGAGTGACGGGAGCAGCCCATGCGTCGATGTCTGCTGCTCCTGTCGGCCGTGTTCCCGTGGCCGCGGCGTAGGCTCCTGCTCACCAAGGCCCTTGGCTGGGAAGTGCACCACAGTGCTCGCATCGGGCTCGCTTCGCCGACGCCGCTTCGGTGCAATTGAGCCCGGGTGCACGCATACTGCTCCGGGCTCCGAGTATTGCGACTCAGGCTTGGTGCTCTACTGCCCCCCAGCACGCGGTCGGAAGGTGTGAGAACCACCAGCATGTTGAGGCCACGAGCCTCAAATCAGGACACACCGCGCTCCACGTGCGAAGAGCCCTCAAGCCGTCCCCATGCTCGTGGCGAGCGGCGCTGTTCGTACGCCCAAGATCACACCCCCTTGCTGCCGGCTCGATCGGCCGCGTCTATGGTTCGGGGATGACGCTCGCGCTCGCATTCGGGAAAGAGAGGCGGTGGGCCCACCAAGGGGCTCCCGAGTACCCCAGACGTCGCCGCCTGCCGCTCAGAAGATCGCCAGCGCTCACGCCGTTCATTACCGAGGAGCCACAATACCGCGGCGGATGCCGCCGGCACATAAAGGTATCGATCTGTTAACTGATTTTCGACAAGTCCTATGACCAACCAACCACCCATGCTGATGAGCAAGGCTAGGGGCAGTTCGTCGTGCAGCTTCCGTGCCCGCCACAACTCCCGGATGGCACATACGTTGTATATCAGAAAGACTGAGAGGAGGATCATGCCCCCGGACGCCAGCAACTGCAGGTAGATACTGTGGGCTTCCACCAAGACCTGAAAGCCCACTCCATCTACAGGCCGATGAATGAAGTCGGCGAGCCCCTGACGCGCAAGGCTCAAGCGAGTCCCGTTGCTAATCTCTGAACTTATTGAGGCAATCTCGCTTAAGCGCAGCTGGGCCGCCAGTCCTGTGAACGCGTCGGACGTGGAACCAAACACAAACGGAAGGCCCAGCACATTAGCTCCTAACAGCCATGCCGCTCCGCGTCGAACCTGAGCCATCTTCAAAGAAAGCGCAAGGACAAGGACGGTTGCAGCCGCGCCGCCACGCGACCCTGAGGCGAAGATGCCGCCTAGCACAAGGCATAGCGGCATCAGTCGTAGCAGCCGGAAGCGACTCGGGCTAGCAGCCCACCACAAAAGTACAGGCAGCGCCATGACGCCGCTGACGGCGACATGATTGGGCTGCGCTGTTAGGCCGGCCTCACGTCCCGAGAAGGATACGCCTAGTAGGTTTTCACTGATGTTTGTGACGTTGAAGAAGTCGATAACTGCAACGCCGCAACTGGCGGCGATGCCAAGCGCCCAGGCAAGTACGAACGGCCGCAGCATCAATCCTTGTGCTCGAGTCAAGAGGAACATCACAGGTAGTGCCAGAAAGCCAACCAGCCACTTGATGAGGCTGACCAGCGGACGTACATCGACAGAGGCTTCCAAACCGTACCGAACAGTAAAGGAGTACGTGCGGAATCTTTGGTCGAGATACGCTTCGCTAACTGGCAAAACAGAATGTGACAAGGCCAAAACGATCATAATTAGCGTTGGTATGGATATCCAGATTGGGATATTCAATGCAGCAGATCTTCCGACAGCAAGGACGAGAAGCACGCCGATTGCTGATACCATGAACAAGTCGGATGGAGCGAAGCCACCAGGCAGCTCAACGGCGTTCCACGACATGCTAATAAGAGCGCTGATCAGCAGGCCTTCGCCCACGGCGAGCGGCGACGCTCGGGACAGCCAGGGCATCCCCAGGATAATGAGAACACAAAGTGCCATGACACCGTAGAGAGTCATCGCTTCAGTGTAGCTTCAGGGCAAGGCCTCAGTGTCAAGTACGGGGTAGATGCGGGCCCCTCCGACGCATCTCCGGGTGCGTTCTCAGGTTCAGAGTGATCCCGCAGATGCGTTGCCGGAATGTCAGTGCCAGTCCATACGGTCGCGGCATGGTGCGTCCCGAGGCGCTCGGACGGGCACCGCCCCCGCCGCGGTCATCACTTCCCGCTGCGCGTGCGAGCCGTTTCGCACCACCAGCCGCCGCCCGTCGGGATCGAGTAGATCGGCGTGCGCATCGATGTAGGCAGCGACCTCGACCTGCAGTGCCGTGGCGAGCATCTGCCGTGCACCCTCACGGACCAGAGCGTCGAGCAACGGCCCACCCGCGGACGCGGCCTCGTCACTGGACTTGCTGTCCTCCTGGACTACTTTGAGCATGGGCGTACCTTCCCGAACCAGCGCTCCAACGCCGGTTCTGATCAGAGTTTCTTGGACTTCGGATCATCCTCGGGAAGGTGCGCCCGATCACGTCACCTCGCCGAGGCCCATCCACAGGTTCTGATCATTGCTCCGATCCGGAGCCGCTCACCACGCTTGGTGGCGTAGAGCCGTGTTCGTTCCTCTTCTGTGAGTGCCTTGGCGGGTTCTCACAGAGCCTCACGCGGTGGCCCCTGAACGTCCGTGACCGACACGAACCGGGTCACGATCAAGAGCCTGAGTTACACCACTCCCAGGACTCAGCCAGTTACGTTGCTACTTCAAGTAAAGAACGGCCAGCCAGACGGCTGTTGGGGAGCCGGCGGCATGTCAGACCCGTGGGCCGTCCGTCGTGACTAACCGGTAAGGCCACAGTCAATCGCAGTCGGCGATCCATGCCAACCCTCATCACGCCATACTGCTGCGATGCCGTTTTCCTCGAGGAATGAGACGTACCCCGTGCCTATTGGTTCGCTAAAAAGAGCCAAAGGACGCGGTGCCATTGTTCCGCTGTAAAGAAAATGTTGGTAGATAAACAACTGGCCGAGCGCCGAGCGCACGGCATCTGTCGCGTTGCCCTGATATAGGATCTTGGCTTCGACTAACCATTCGTTTCCATCGCGACGCAGCACCAGATCCCTTGGATGCACGAGGTTGGTTGCAAAGAAGCCGCTGCGGGCGACCGCTAGCGCATATTCGGCCAGGAGCATTTCATGCGAGCGCGACTTGACAAGCACGCGACCCTCGAGACGAGCAATATAGTCCGACGCATCCTTGGGTTTGAATCCGTCAAGCGGATTCTCCACTTCAGGGCGTCCGGTCTCACGAGAGTTCTTCTGCTTGCTTGCGGACGCGCTGCCGGGGGACGAGTTCCCATCGACCTACCGCTTCGTCTAGCGGGTAGTCGAGATTCAAGGCCAGTGTCGACTCCTTGATCCAGAAGGCCAGCGATCGTTTGAGCAGATCGCGTTCCATCCGCAGCTGCTCGTTCTCGGCTCGCAGGCCGGTGAACTCGGCCCGCTCATCGGTGGTCAACCCGGTGCGTTCACCCCGCTCGACCCGTTCCGCACGGACCCAGTTTCCCAGGGGTGCCATCGCTGATCGTTCCCAACGAGCGGGCGACGTCCGCCATCGACCGGTCCTCGTCGAGGACCAGACCGACCGCGTCACGGCGGAACTCGGGCGGATACTTTGAGGGCCGCCCGCCCCTTGACTTCCTGCTACCAGACATGGACATCCTCCTAATCGAGATGTCCGCCCGACAGGGGGATGCTCACACCCACGGCAACAGGTGGAGAGCCGCTTAAACTCGCCTACCCATGTCTGACTGTGCGATCATCGGCGCCCGCTACACCGTGGAGGTTATGACATGATCGTGAGGAAGGGTGCCCTCCGCAAAACCTTGCAGGTGGCGGCCGCCATCGCGCCGCAAGGAGTCAAGCATCTCATCTATAGGCGGTGCTTCGGTTGGGAGGTGCATCCCACGGCGCGCTTCGGCGTAAGCCTGCTAGCGGTAGATCACTTGGTGGCCGAGGAGGGCGTCAGGGTGTCACACCTCAACCTCATCAAGGGGTGTGCCCTCGTGCACCTTGGACGGGGCGCTCTCATCGGACCGCTCAACTGGGTGACAGCGCTGCCACTGGCTTCACCATTGTTCCCTGCCAGTCCCGAGAGGAGGCCGCAGCTCACTCTCGGCGCGGAGTCCGGGATCACCACGAGGCATTGGATCTCCTGCAACGACGAGGTAGCCATAGGGGAGTTTGCGGTCCTGGGCGGTCTTCACAGTCGGGTGATAACCCACGGCCCCGATCTCCGTACCGCCACGCAGCGGACAGCCCCGGTTCGAATCGGGGCGCGGGCATTGGTCACTGCGAACTGCACCCTCCTCGCCGGTGCCATCGTGCCCGCCCGCAGCATCGTGGCTTCAGGGGCGACGGTGGTGGGCCCCCTGCCCGACGAGCTGGTGCTCTACGGTGGCGTGCCGGCTCGCCGATTGAAGGATCTTCCAGAGGACCTCGGGCTATTCACCCGCGAACGTGGTTATGTGGACTGAGATGCTGACAAGCGTGACCTCGGAAAAGTGGAAAAGTGGCTATCAAAACGATTCTAGTCGCTCCGGCGCATGTGATTACAAGAGACGCCCGTTCGTCATCGCAGGCGCCTTTGGTCTGGTCCTCACCAGGGTCGGCGGATCCGACGATGAAGGCATCGACGGGATCGGTACTGCACCGCTGAGCGATATGTTGTCCACCCGTGTGGCAGTCCAAGCCAAGCGTTACGATCCAACGGGTAAGCCCGTGGGGCGGGAAGCCGTCGCCCTGTTCCAAAGAGACGCATCGAACGCTGGAGTCGAACATCTTCCCTCTACCCGGCGGGAGAGTCGACAGCAACTCCACGATCGAACCGGATTTCCTCGTGACCTATCGAGGGCGCGCTGGGGTGATCGAGGTCGACGGTCCTCACCACGCAAGCCCACACCGGCGCGCGAGCGACCTCAGCCGCGAGAAGCGTCTGCGCAGCGCGGGCATCGCGCCTGCGGGCTGGTCAGGCCGGGCGGTGGACGCCGGCCTGGTTCCACGACCAGGGCCTGCATCAGCTCATGGGCACCATCCGATACCCGAAGGCAGCGTAACCATGTTCAGAAGACCGTCGGTAAGCCGTGTGCGGGAAAACCGCACGCACGGTTTGAAAGGGGGATGGGGAAACAGGGCCGCTACGCGGCTCCTGCGCCCCTGACTACCAATGTCGTCGACGGGTAAGAGTTGGAGCAAGGCGGGGGTGGTCTGTCCGCGCCCGGGTCATGCTGGGTCGCGGGTGCGCTTCGCGCGGGGGGGGGTTCTGGATCCAGCGGACGCTATGGGCGCGGGTCTCATCGATCCCGCTCATCGGGCCGGCAACCCACGACAACTTGCGAGTGAGGTCCCGGCCCGAGAACGGGGCACCTCCATACCGTCTAGCAGTGTGAGAACCGCCAGCATGTCGAGGCCACGAGCCTCAAATCAGGACGCCACCCCGCTCAAGTGCGAAGAGCCGCGTACGTACCGCCCACAAATGGGGTCCATCGGCCTGTTCACCGATTTATCTTAATCGGCGCACATGTTTTTACTGGCTCGTAACCAACCAGCCTGAGGCCAAAAGACTCTTTCCTGCGAGGTATCGACTAAACACTCGGGCCGCGCTACGTGCGGCATTCCCCGGCTGGTCAGATTATAGTGATCTTTACGCTCCCGAGCCAGCACATTTTGTGACATCAACTTCGCTGATGAAGTTCGGTCGAACTATCGATGAGCTCTTGCCGGAACCGGTCCTGCTCGTCTTTATGCGAAAGCCAGCATAGATTCGGAATCGACCTGTATGGAAGGCACATCGTCGCACGCCATGGCATTTTCAGAAACATGTTTTGCGCTCACACTGATACGCACACAACCAAGCTTCAGGCTAGGCTCTCTGGCGCCCTGTCAGGCTAAGACCACTAGCTGCTTTGGCCTAAGCGCCGCCGAGCGCCCGCTGCTTTGCTGGAGGCCAGGGTATGATTGGCTCAACTAGCACCACTTCAGCATTTGACTCCAAGGCGCTTCAGAGGCCGCGGCTGAGCCGTGGCCGCAGTCTGCGAGACGCCTGGCCCGCAGCACCACCTCGCCCAACTCGTGAGCGCCCGGCCAGATCGTGAGCCGGGGCCAGTCCGTGGCCGCCAGGCGGCATCAGGGCCGGCGGATCACGGGTAATTCGAACGGGAGGCTTTATGTCATCCAGTCTCGCTCAAGTCTTGAGATCCTGGGGACAGCGCAACAAGTCGCGGATTCGCTTTGTGACACGCTCCCTGGGTTACGACGTCCAGCGGTTCCGGACGTCGGAGTTCGAGCACCTGCAGAGCCTCTTGACCAGGCACGGGATCGACTATCTGATCGACGTCGGCGCGAACGAGGGGCAGTACGCGCAGAAGATGCGAGCCACCGGCTTCTCGGGACCGGTTGTCAGCTTCGAACCCGGAATGGCTGCTTTCAGCCGACTTCAGGCACATTCCTCTCATGACAGGTCGTGGGCGGTGCGGAAGGTCGCCCTCGGTGCCGCTTCGGGGGTGGCCGACCTCAACCTGAGCGGCAACTCCGTCAGCAGCTCCTTGCTCGCTATGGAAGACCGCCATGCAGTCGCCGCTCCGGAGTCGTCCTATATTGGCGTCGAGCAGGTGGCGATATCCACGCTGGACGCGGAGGTCGGAGAAGCGGGTTCACGCCTGTGGCTCAAGGTCGACGTGCAGGGTGGAGAGTTGTCGGTCCTCGAAGGCGCCTCGCAGACGTTGAGCAGGGTGTCCGTCGTGGAGTTGGAATTGTCCTTGGTCCCGCTCTACGTCGGTCAACCGACCATGACATCGCTGGTCGACTACCTCAGCCAACGGGGTTTCACGCTAGTCGCGCTCATCCCAGGTTTGCAGGATCCAGCAAGCGGTGACCTGCTGCAGGTCGATGGCATCTTCGCGCGGCCAACAGAGACCACCGCGGATCGCGACGATCCGCAAGGCGACGCACGATGATCTTGCAAGCGCCCGACGGCGACGAAGCGGCTGGCAGACCCTCCCGTGCCACCACACCCCTACGATCACCGGTTTAGCCCTGAGGGCTGGGCCAATGCGGTCGTGCAGCTCCTTCGGAATGACCAGCCGTCCCGCCTTGTCCACGCAGGACGTCGCGCGCTAGCTGCCGCCCCGTCCGACCTCGTGAACCCCATCCCGCCTGGCCTGACCGACCCAGACGGTGGGCGTCGCTCGGCGCCAGGACATCAGCTTCCAGCCTGCCCTGTCGGACGCTCTTCGTTCGGCCGCTCACAGTGGCCTTGCTCCGGGGCGGTCCGTCAGGCCGTAACTCGCGGGTGGCTCAAGCTGCAGCCCCCCACTACAGACGCCGGCCGATGGCGGCGGCCGCGGGCACAAGGACTCACTGCGCGGACGTCGTCCACAGGCACATGCGCGATGGCCGCAGCACGCATGGTCCCTCCTATGGCCGTGTCAACTTGAAGTGGCCCCACCATGACGGCTTGGATCCAGCGAACGACGCAACAGTGGCCTACTGCTGGGGCGAGTTTAGCGTTGCCAATCGAGCAGCTGGCGTGGCCCACTGGTGTCGCTTCCGAGGTCGGGCGTTGAGCTCGGCTTGCACCTCGGCGAGCCGCTCGACGGGGTGGATGGCCAGGTCGGTCCCCTTGGCGAAGTACTGGCGGAGTAGGCCGTTGGTGTTCTCGTTGCTGCCCCGCTGCCACGACGAGTGCGGATCAGCGAAGAAGATGTCGAGTCCGGTCGCGAGGGTCACCAGTGCATGGTCTGCCATCTCGGTGCCGCAGTCCCAGGTGAGCGACCTGCGCGGGGCAACGGGCACCTCTTTGTAGGCGCCGGTGAGCGCTGTGCCCGTGACCTGGGCGGTGTGCGAGCCGGGCAGGTGGACGAGGATGGTGTAGCCGCTGGCCCGGTCGACCAGGGTCGCGATTACGGACCGGTTTGCCCGGCCGGTGATCAGGTCTCCCTCCCAGTGCCCGGCCGTCTTGCGATCGGTCGCCTCGGCGGGTCGCTCGGTGATCGGGCGCCTCGCACCGGACCCGCTGTCGGGTTGGGGCTTACCGTGCCGGAGCAGTCTCGATCGTGCCGGACGTGCGCCACCACCTCGACCGCTACGCCCAGGACGGACCGTAAGGTCTGGAATCGCGGCGATCGGGACGGCAACACGCGGTCGGCCAATCGGAATGCGCCCGGACCGGCGTGCAGGACGGCGCAGGCAAGAGACCGTTCACCCAGCGTGTCGTAACCAGCAGCCTTCTCCCCATCGGGACCGCATTCTTCGGGTCCGGATCGAGTTAGCGCGTGCTGTCATGAGCGCACGCGCGTGCTAGCGTTTCTGCATGCGTACGACAGTGGAGTTCGACGCCGACGCGGCCCGGGCCATCGAGCAGCTGCGCCGCGAGCGCGGACTGGGCGTCTCCCAGGCCGTGAACGAGCTCGTCCGCCGAGGACTGCTGCCACGTCCTACCGTGCGCCGCTTCCGCCAGCGCACCGCGCAGCTCGGCCTCCGGATCGATGTGTCGAATGTCGCCGAAGCCCTGGATGCCCTCGAGGGCCCGACGTCGGGGTGATGCTCGTCGACGCGAATATCCTGCTCTACGCCGTCGACGAGGAAGCGACGCAGCATCCCCGCGCGAAGGCCTGGCTGGAGGAGGCGCTGAACGGGCCGTATCGCGTCGGCTTGCCGTGGCAGTCGCTGACGGCGTTCGTCCGGATCTCGACGCATCCGCGAGCCCTCTCGCGCCCCCTGCGTGCTACCGAGGCGTGGGGCTACGTGCGGGACTGGCTGGACGCTCCAGTGGTCTGGGTTCCGGCGGCAGGGCCCGGGCACCGGGATCTGCTTGGTCAGCTGATCTGCGATCTCGACCTGCGCGGCAACCTCGTCAGCGACGCCGTGCTCGCCGCGCTCTGCCTCGAGCACGGACTGACGATCGTCAGCGCGGACTCCGACTTCGCCCGTTTCCGGGACGTCAGGTGGCTGAACCCCATGCGGGGCTGACTCTCCTGCTGTTGTGGTTGGGCCCGGGGCGCAGACGGCCAGCCGACCAGCGCGGTCAAGCGTCTCCTCAGGATCCCGGCCGGCAACCGTGGCGGCTCGCGCCTGGTCGACATCGGCCATCGTGGCCGCGTCGACGAGACCAGTACGCCCGCGGTGCCGTGCTGTGCGCGACTTGGATGGCCGTCGTTGCGCACTGCCGGACGGATCATCCCGGCGTCGCCGCCGTACGCTCACACGGTGGGCTTGTATGACGACGTGTACGCCGCCTTCGCGGAGGCGGACGTTCCGTACGTCATTGTCGGCGGGATGGCGGTGGTCCTGAGCGGACACGTGCGTGCGACAGTCGATCTGGACGTCATCGTCGACCTGAATCCTGAACCGGCGCTGCGCGCGATGCAGGCACTCCAGCGCCTCGGGCTGCTACCCCGAGTGCCGATCGACCCCGCGGACTTCGCCGACCCCACGATCCGCGACGACTGGATTCGCAACAAGCACATGCAGGTCCTGTCCTTCTTCGACCCCCAGCACGTCGCGCGCGAGGTCGACGTGTTCGTCGCCCACCCCATCGACTTCGACGCCTTGTCCGCCGCAGCCGTCCACATGGACGTCGGCGGACACACGGTCCCGGTCGCGTCCCTGC
>Ga0136611_10002925_pt1 | contig 11946 bp, 9 predicted proteins | sample AntDrymUQ2232306_2_FD_106645 | JGI IMG/M metagenome (GOLD analysis project Ga0136611, IMG submission 106645) | Polar desert sand microbial communities from Dry Valleys, Antarctica - metaG UQ223 (23.06) | ecosystem: Environmental > Terrestrial > Soil > Desert | place: Antarctica: Dry Valley... | reverse complement strand
TCTGCGGCACGAGTGGCTCCGGAGCGGGCACGCCGGAACTGACCTGGGGGCTGATCCTCGCGCTGCTGCGCCAGATCCCACGCGAGCACCAGGCGACGCGCGCGGGCGGCTGGCAGGAGACGGTCGGCGTTGACCTTCAGGGCAAGACGCTTGGCCTGATCGGCCTGGGCAACATCGGCAGCCGCGTGGCGCGCGTCGGCGCGGCGTTTGGCATGAACCTGATCGCCTGGAGCCAGAATCTGACCGAAGCACGCGCAGCCGAATGCGCCGCAACGCTCGTGGGCAAGGATGAGCTGCTCGCGCGCGCGGACGTGATCACGATCCATCTCCAGCTGAGCGCGCGTACCCGCGGCCTGCTCGGCGCACGCGAGCTGGGCCTGATCCAACCCGGTGCCTTTCTCGTCAACACCTCGCGCGGGCCAATCGTCGAGGAGGCGGCGCTCGTGGACGCCCTGAAGCGGCGCGCGATCGCGGGCGCGGCGCTGGACGTATTCGACCAAGAGCCGCTCCCGTCCGGGCATCCCCTGCTCGCACTGGAGAACGTTGTGCTTACGCCCCACCTCGGCTATGTCACGCATGATAGCTACCGCGTCTTCTACGGGCAGACGTTGGAGAACGTACAGGGCTTGCTCGCCGGTACACCCAAACGCGTGATCAACCCGACGGCGCTTCCCCATCGCCGCTCGATTCGCGTCTAGCGTCCGCGCGCACGACGGCCGGCAGCCAGAAGGTGAAGCTGGACCCCACTCCCGGCGCGCGCTCCACGGTGATCTCGCCGCCCATCATCCGGCAGAACTCGCCGCTGAGGGCGAGACCAAGGCCGGTGCCGCCGTACTTCGCCCGCGTGGCCCCATCCGCCCGCGTGAAGGCGGTGAAGAGCCGCGCCTTCTGTTCCGGGGTCATGCCGATGCCGGTGTCGGAGATCGTGATGATCAGCGCCGGCACCCCCATCCCCGATCTAGTGGTATTCACCAGTCGCCGTCTGCTGCTCCCGCTGGCGCTCTGCCGCGTAGCATCCAGGGGTTCCCACCGGACTCGAGAGAGAGTGTTCTGTCTTGATCTCACCAGCGCGCAGCGATGCAATGCTCGCGACTGTACTACGATGAATGCGATGCGTCGGCCCCAGGACTGGGACGCCGCCACGCATCACGCGGCGGCAAAGAGGTCACGAGATGAGCATCAAGCTGGGCATCGGGCTGGCGGTCTGGCCGTTCGCGGAGAATGAGCCGGAGCAATTCTTTGACTACCTCACGCGCGCGGAGGCGGCGGGCGTGGATTCGCTCTGGCTGAGCGAGCGGCTCACCAGTCCCGCGCCGATGCTGGAGCCGATGACGGCGCTGGCGATGGCGGCAGCGCGCACACGCACGATGAAGTTCGGCATGAGCGTGATGGTGCTGCCCGCGCGCAACCCCGTGATCCTGGCGCGCGTGATCGCGACGGCGGATTTCCTCTGCGGCGGGCGGATGCTGCCCGCCTTTGGTCTGGGGCTGGAGGACCCGCGCGAGCAGGAGGCGGCGGGCATCCCCCGCGCCGAGCGCGCCGGCCGCGTGGATGAGGCCGTGCGTCTGATGCGGCGCCTCTGGAGCGAGGACGAAGTCACGCATCACGGTCGCTACTACCAGGTCAGCGGCGCAACGGTGCGCCCGCGGCCGAAGCAGCGCGAGATGCCGGTCTGGTTCGGCGGGCGCACGGACCCGGCGCTGCGGCGCGTGGGCACGATCGGCGATGGCTGGCTCGCTTCCGCTGTCACACCGGAGGAAGTGGCGGAGGCGATCCCGCGCATCCAGGCCCACGCTACCGCCGCCGGGCGCAGCATTGATGCTGATCACTACGGTGTGATCATCCCCTACTGGATCACGTCTGAGAGTGCGAACGAGGCGGCGCTGGCGCGCGTCGCGCCGGGGATGCGCCGCCTGCGGCCGGACACGGACCCCGCCACCTACGCCGCCGTGGGCGATGCCGCCCGCTGCCGTGACGTGGTGCGGCGCTTTATCGAGGCGGGCGCGAGCAAGTTCGTGATGCGGCCCGTCTGCCCGCCGGACGAGATCGTCACACAGTTGGACCGGCTGGCAGAGGACGTGCTGCCGGCATTTCACAAAGCACCTGCCGGGGCGATGCGGTGAGGGCTGACCTACCCCCCGACCCCCTTCCCTTGCAGAGAAGAGGGTTCGTAGATTAGGTCTCGCCTTGCAACAGCGAAGCGATACGCACCGTGGATATTGCGAATGCGTAGCAAATCGCGTACCATTTCTGATAGCCCGCTCCGCGATTCGCTTTTGCTTACACCTGAAGGTCAGTCAATGAATTGGTACCGGTGTCGGACGCGTCTGCATCCGTTCACCCGCTTCCTCCTGCTCCTGCCGGTCTGCATCGCCCTTTTTGCGGTTGGCGGAGGACGCGCGGCGGCGCAGACACCCGCGCCACCGTTCAACGCCAGCGGCGCGACGGTCACGCGCTCCGGCATCTTGACGGTGCTCTGGGGCAAGCCGAACGTCTACCTGCTCGTCGACGAGGCCGACCCCACGCGGCGCACACCCTTGTTGCTGGAGGACGCGGTCGGACAGCAGGCGGGCGGTTTGCTCGGCTTATAGGGCACGCGCGTGACCGTCACCGGCGAGGCAAGCGCCCAGCGTGCCGCCGCGACGCCGCTCCAGGCGCGGAGCATCGTGCGCGCCCCGGCACCGGCCGGCGTGGATGCACCGTTCGCGATTGCGCCTAGGTCCGGCGCAACCCCCTGGATGAACCTCCTCTGCAAGTTTGCCGATGTGGCCGCAGAGCCGCGCACACCGGCGGCCGTGCAAACGATGATGCGTGCCACCTACCCCGGCCTCGCGCACTACTTCCGCGAGGGATCGTACAACACCGTGGACACCACCAACATGGTGACGGTGACGCGCTGGTACACGATGCTCGGCTCCAGGGCGTCCTATGGTGCCGATACGGGGCGCTTGTTCGATGACTGCACCGCCGCCGCGGACGCGGATGTACACTTCCCCACCTTCTACGGGATCAACCTTTTCTTTAATGACAGCTTTGGCTGCTGCGCCTTCGGCGGGATGCTGCCCGCGCGCAAGGACGGGCAGGATAAGACCTTCGGCGTCACCTGGCTGCCTTCCTTTGTGGAGCACAACACGGTCGCGCACGAGATGGGCCACGGCTACGGTCTGCCCCACTCTGGCGCGGCGGTCGGTGGCGAGTACAACGATGCCTGGGACGTGATGGGTAGCGCCGTCTGCGGCGTGGACCAGGAGATCGCCTGTGTGGGCGCGGGCACGATCGCTTTCCACAAGGACGCGCTCGGCTGGATCGCGCCCGCGTGCGCGTAGCGGCGCGCGGGCGGGCGACAGACGCTTACGCTGGAGGGACTGACCGGCGGCGGCGGCAGCGGCTACTTGATCGCACGCATCCCACTCCCTGGCTGGACGGACCGCTTCTATACCGTCGAGGCACGGCGCACGGTGAGCTATGACAGCGCCCTGCCGCGCGATGCCGTGATCATCCATGATCTCGACACGACGCGCTCCGTGCCCGCCTTGCTGATCGACAGCGACGCGAATGGCAATACGCGCGACCTCGGCGCGATGTGGCTCCCCGGCGAGCGCTTCAGCGACGCCGCCAGCGGCGTGAGCGTGACCGTGGATCGTTCCACCGCCACGGGCTTTGTCGTCACGATTGAGACCACATCAAGCGCCGACCGGCTCGCCTTCGTCGCCCAGCCAGGGAACGCCGCGCCGGGGAGCGCGCTCGCGCCCCAACCGCTCATTGAGGTGCGCGATGTGGGCGGCGGGCGGCGGACCTCATTCGCCGGACTGGTGACGCTCCACCTCAAGGAGAGCGCCAACCCCAACGGCGCGGCGCTACTGGGAACGCTCACGGTGAACGCCGTCGCCGGACTGGCGACCTTCGGCGAGATCGCGATCGCCCGCGCGGGCAGCGGCTACATCCTCGTCGCCACGAGCGGCAACATCATCCCGGCGGAGAGCGCCGCGCTCACGATCAGCGGCGGCGTCACCGCGGCGGAGGCGTGGGCGAACAGCCGCACGGGGGAGATGTCTCTCGAGCATCGCGGTGCCTTTCGTCCCGGCGACCCCGTGCGCTACATCGGTCGTGCCGTCAATGCGACCGGCGCTTCAGTGAGCGCACCCTACGACTGGGAGGTGCGCGGCCCCGGCGGCGTGATCCTCACGCGCTCGCGCACGGCGGCAACGGACGCGGGTGACAACTCATGGTTGGCGGAGGACAGCATGATCCCCGCTAACGTCTGCCCCGTGGGCGTGCCAACCTGCGACCTGACCTTTAGTTTCCGTGTGCTCCACGATGGCCGCACGACGGCCAGCCAAACGACCCTCTCCGTCACCACCGAGCCATCGCTGCCCTGCCGCGCGGCATCGCTCACCGCCTACCCCTCCGGCCCGGTTCCGGCGGGCACGGCCGTCAGCCTGCGCGCCGCCGCGCTCGACTGTTTCGCGCCGCTCTTTGAGTTCCGGGTGCAGCCTACCGGCGGCACATCGCAGCTGATCCAGGAGCTGAGTGCGGCAAACGTCGCCACCTGGAACACGAGCGGTCTGGCAGGCGGCATCTACACGCTTGGCGTGCGCGCGCGACCGGCGGGCGGCGAGGGTGAATCGAGCGGCAGCCTGCCCCTCACGCTTGGCAGCGGTGCCGGCCCCCTGATCACGGGCACGCAACCGATTACGGCCACCGCGGGCCAGGCAGCGCTCCGGCTGACGATCCTCGGTGAGCGCTTCACGCCGGACGCCGTCGTCCACTGGAACGGTGCCGCGCGCGCGACCGAGTACGAGGGCTATTTCCGCCTCTACATCACGCTCTCGGTCGCGGAGCTGGCGAGCGCGGGCACGGCGACGATCACCGTGCGCCGTCCGTCGCTGGCGCAGACCTCCAATCCCTGGGACTTCCCGATTACTGGCACGCCCGCGGCGGGGCCGGATGTCTGGAGCACCGTTGGGCCGGAGGGCGGACGTGTGACGGCGGTCGTGCTTGATCCGCTGACGCTTGCGACGCTCTACGCGGCGACGGGCGGCGGCGTCTTCCGCAGCACGGATAGCGGCGGCAGTTGGCAGACGCGCAACGCCGGCCTCCCCTGCTGCTTCGTGACCGCGCTCGCGCTGGACCCGCGCGCCCCGGCGACGCTCTACGCCGCGGTGAACGGGTCCGGCGTCCAGATCAGCACGGACGCGGGCGCGACCTGGAACGCCGCCGGGACCGCGCCGAACGCCTACATCAATACACTCGCGGCCTCGGCGGCGACGGCGGGCACGCTCTTTGTAGGCACGAACGCGGGCGTCTTCCGCAGCACGAACAGCGGCAGCTCCTGGCAGGCGTTCAACAGCGGCCTGCCCGCGGTGATGAACGTGCGTACGCTCGCGCTCCATCCCACCGCGGCCGGCACGCTCTATGCCGCCGGTCAGCCCGGCGTCTTCAAGAGCACGGACAACGGCGCGACCTGGGCGGCCTCAAACGCGGGGCTCACCACGCCTGACGTGCAGGCGATTGCTCTCGATACGCTCACTCCCGCGACGCTCTACGCGGGCACCTACGGCGGCGGCGTCTTCAAGTCCGCCAACGGCGGCGCGTCCTGGGCGGCGGCCAACGCGGGCATCTCCTACCCCTTCCTCACCAGCCTCGCGCTCGATCCGCTGGTGCCGGGCACGGTCTACGCGGGCACCTTCTTTGGCGTCTTCAAGAGCACGAACGGCGGCGAGAGCTGGTCCGCGCTCAACAGCGGCCTCACCAATCTCAACGCCGCCGCGCTCGCCGCCGCGGGGGGCACGGCCTACGCCGCCACGACCACCGCGGTCTACAAGACGGCCGGCGGCGCCTGGACTGCGAGCACGAGCGGGATGCACGCGCTCGATACGCGCGCGCTCGTTTACAGCGCCGGTTCGACCGCTGCGCTCTACGCCGGCACGAGCGGCGGTGTCTTCAAAAGCACGGACAACGGCGCGACCTGGAACCTGACCGGCGCGAGCACGCCCTTTGTCCTTTCAATGGCCGCGGACCCGCTGAGCGCGAACACGCTTTACGCCGGCACCACAGGCGGCGTCCACAAGACGAACGATGGCGGCGCGAGCTGGAGCGCGGTCAATACCGGCCTCGGTCTGGTGCTCGTTGATGCCCTGGCGGTGGACCCGCTCGTCCCGGCGACGCTTTACGCGGGCACCCCCTTCGGCGTCTTCAAGAGCAGCAACGCGGGCGCGTCCTGGAACGCGGCGACGAGCGGCCTGACCGGCACCGTGCAGGCGCTCGCCGTTCACCCCACCGCCGCGGGCACGCTCTACGCGGGCACGTCCAGCGGCCTCTTCAAGAGCACGAACGGTGGCACGAACTGGACCGCCGCCGCGAGTGGCATCACCACGCTGGACGTGCGCGGGATCACGATTGACCGTGGTACACCGGCAACGCTCTATGCGGCGACCTTTGGCGGGAGCCTCTTCAAGAGCACGAACGGCGCCGCTAGCTGGGCACTCTCTGGTGCGGCGCTTTCCAGCCACGTCGCGGCGGTGGCAATCTCGCCCACGAGCAACAGTGTGCTCTATGCGGCGGCGTACAACCTCGGCGTCTTCAAGAGCGTCAACGGCGGGCGGAGCTGGTTTGGACTGAGCGGCGGTATCAGCCGCGCGAATGTGGACGCGATCGCGCTTTCGCCCGCGGACCGGCGCACGCTCTTTGCCGGCGCGTTTGACAGCGGCGTGCGACGTTTGCCGCAGAGCGAGGGCGACGTCTTCAGTGGCGTGCGCATCCCGGACGTGAACGGCGACGGCGGCGTGACGGCCGTGGATGCGCTCTGCGTGCTCCGCGAGTTGGGCGGCTTCGCGGCGACGAACTCGTGTCCATCGCCGCTCGCGCTCGCGGACGTGAACGGCGACAGCGCCGTCACCGCGGTGGATTCGCTCTGCGTGCTGCGCTACATCGGCGCCTTCGCCGCGAGCGCGAGCTGCCCGGCCACTCAGACCGCATCTGCCGCGGCCGCCGCGTCGGAGCCAGCAGCCCAACCTTTGCCAGCGCGCCCGCCCCTGCTGCCACCGTTGCCGCCGCTGCCGCCCAGGCTGCCGGGCGGATAGCGGCGGTGCCTGCGATACTCACCGTATGAAGATGCTGCTCGCGGTGATCGTGCTGCTCGGCCTCGTGGGCGCTACGGGCGTCGGCGCTCTGGCCTACTTACGGCAGGAGCCGGAGGCGAGCGAACCCTGTGCCGTCACCGTCGCGCCGGGTGAAGACGTGAGCCGCGCGCTGGAGGCTGCCGCCGCCGATGCGACCGTCTGCCTCGCCGCGGGCGTGCATCGTGCGGTGACCGTCGCCCGGCCGCGCGAGGGGATCACGCTGCGCGGCGCGGGCGCGGGCACGAGCGTGATCGAGGCGGAACGCAAGGACGGCCTCGACCTCACCGATGCGGAGCGCTTCACGCTCGCTGACCTGAGCGTGCGCGGTGGCGAGCCGGCGGGCATCTATGCCACACGCGTGCGCGGCCTCACGCTGCGCGGCGTCGTGGTGGAGGGCGCCGCGACCTCGATCCATGTCGAGGGCGGCACGGCCACGGAGCTCACGGACGTGCGTTTGAGCGGCAGCCGTGACTTCGGCCTGCTGGTGCGGCGCGGCGCATCGCTGACGGCGCGCGGGCTACGGATCACGGACCATCACGGGATCGGTCTCGCCGCCGTGGACCAGCCCGGCGCGATCACGCTACAAGAGTCCGAGCTGCTCCGCGCGGACGGCGACGGCCGCGGCGAAAATCTGGTGCTGAATGGCTTCGAGCGCTTTACGCTCACGAGCGTGCTCGTGCGCGGCGGCAATCCCGCCGGTATCTACGCCGCGAAGGCGCGTGAGCTGATCCTGCGCGGCGTGCGCTCCGAGGGCGCGCTCTTCGGTCTGCATCTGGACGAGAACGAGAACGCGAACGCGAACGAGCTCGTGATCGAGGCGAGCGCGGGTGTCGGCCTGCTCCTCCAGCGCGGCGGCACGATTAACGGCCGTGCCGTGCGCGTGCTCGATGCGCGCGGCACCGGCGTCTCCGCGATCAACGGCGCCGGATTGCTTCATCTGCGCGAGAGCGAGATCCACAAGGTTGCTGCTGCCGGCCTCTTTGCCGGGGTCGCCGGCTGCGCCGACCTGCCGCCCGCCTCACTCGCCGTGCCAGACTGCTTCCGCACCGACCTCCCCGGCCAGATCAGCACGATCCGCGTGCTGCTGGAGAAGGTGACGCTGCGCGAGACGCAAGGCCCCTGCCTCGTCTTCTTCCCTGGCGTGAAGGCGGAGGTAAAGGACTCCACCCTGACCAAGTGCGAACTGACCGGTCTCTTCGCCTGGGGGGCCACGGTGGACGTTTCCAACACGCTCTTTGAGGACAACGCCGAGCACGCGCTCGAATACCGCGCCTACCCCAATCCCCTCGGCGCGATCGTCGCCCCGGCGTCGGGCACGATTCAAGATTCGGTCGTGCGCACCACGCGCCCGCTCGTGGGCGAGGTCTATGGCAGCTTCTTTCCGGCGCCCGTCCTCGGCGGCGGCATCCTCGCCCAGGGCGCGCGCCTGGTGCTGCTGCGCAACGAGGTCAATGCGAACCATGATGTCGGCATTGCCTTCGTTAACCGCTCCAGCGGTGAGGTGGTGGAGAACCGGATCACGGGCAACGGGAGCGACGGCCTCTGCATCTTCCCCGGCAACGCGGTCCAGGCGCGCGGCAACATGCTCTCTGGCAACTACTCGGATAACCCCAACGTCTGCGGCGGCTTGCGCTAATCTAGTCGTAGGAGTTCGGGTGTGATGCGAACTGATACGGGAGGGCACCATGGTTCTGTTTGAATACTTCGATGTCTTGATTCCGCGCCTCTACGCCATGTACGAAAAGGCGCTCAGCGAGTTGAACGATGAGCAATGGCATTGGGTCGCCGGCGGGAAGGGGAACTCGATCGCCTTCACCGCCTGGCACTACTTCCGTACCGAGGACAACATCATCCGCTGGATCTTCCAGAACCGCCGTCCGACGGTCTGGATGGAGGGCAACTGGGCCGAGCGCATCGGGCTGCCTGCGGTCACGCAGGGCACCGGCATGTCCACGGTGGAGGCCCATGCGCTGCGGATCAAGGACACCGCCGGCTTCCTGGCGTACATGCGTGAAGTACGCGCCAGCACCGAGGCGTTCCTGCAAAGCTGGGAGGAGCCGGACTTCGACACGATGATCATGCTCAGGCCGGTCGGGGAGATGACCAAGCTTCAGCTGCTGGGACGGCAGGCTTTCCCGCACGGCTTTGCGCATCTCGGCGAGATCCAGCACATGCGCACGATGCAGGATCTGCCGGGGATCGGCCTCTAGCGGCCGTACGCTAGTGCGAGGCCGGAGAGGCGTGCGCTCCTGCGTCGTCCCTAATCGCGGGGCAGTCCCAGCCCGCGTGTGGCGATGATATTGCGCTGGATTTCATTCGAGCCGGAGTAGATCGTCGGTGCTACAGACGAGAGGTAGCCGGATGCCATTCTCCCCTGGAGCCGCGCCCACTTTGAGTCTTCGGTGAGGCTGCCGTAGAGGCCGAGCATTTTCGTGCCGAAGTTATAGACGTGTTGCGCCGCCTCCGTCGCGAACACCTTGACGATTGACGCCTCGTAGTTTGGCATCCTCCCGGCCTGCTGCATCGCCGCGACGCGATACGAGAGCCAGCGCGAGACATCGGTCTCGACCCACAATTCCGCGAGCGTGTTCCTGATCCAGGGCACGTCCAGAAGCGAGCTGCCGTTCTGGCGTGTTTCTTTCGCAAAGGCAGCGAGTTGCTCCAGCACGCGCCGGTTGCTGGCGATGCTGCCGACACTGCTGCGTTCGAAGTCCAGCAGTGTCATCGCCACATACCAGCCGCGATGTTCACCACCGACGAGGTTCTTGGCGGGCACGCGCACGTCTTGAAAGAACACCTGGTTGAACTCGTGCCGCCCGGCCATGTTGATCAGCGGCTGCACGCTGATCCCCGGCGTCTTCATGTCCAGCAGGAAGAACGAAATGCCGCGATGCTTCGGCGCTTCCTGGTCCGTGCGCGCCAGCACAAACATCCACTGCGCGAGGTGCGCCTGCGTCGTCCAAATCTTTTGCCCGTTGATCAGATAGTCGTCGGCGTCACGCACCGCCTTCGTCTGGAGCGAGGCGAGGTCCGAGCCTGCTCCCGGCTCCGAATACCCCTGACACCAGAGCACCTGACCGGACGTGATCCCTGGTAGGTGCTGCGCTTTCTGCTCCTCAGTGCCGTGGACGATCAAGGTCGGACCGAGCATCCCCACGCCGAAGACACGTCCGCCGCCCGGCGCGCCCGCGTAGGCCAATTCCTCCGAAAAGATGAGCTGCTCGATGTAGCTTGCGCCCAGCCCGCCGTAGGGCTTCGGCCAGGCGGGCGCAATCCAGCCGCGCTCTGCCAGCCGGCGGTTGAACTGCTGACTAAAGTCAAAGTCGTCATCGGAAAGCTCCGAGCCGCCAGCGTCATGATCCTCGCCGAGCGTCTCTTGAAGGAAAACGCGCAGTTCGTCGCGCAGGCGCTCCTCGGACTCGCTGAAGGTAAAATCCATCGCTTTATCCTTTCGGCCTACCGCCGCTGCGCGAACGCGCGAGACCCGTTGCGCTCCCGATCATCAGCCCCGGGGCAGGCCCAGCCCGCGTGTGGCGACGATGTTGCGCTGGATCTCGCTCGTGCCGCCGCCGATCGTGCTGGTGGTGGTGGCGAGGTAGGCACGGGGAAGGCGGCCCTGGAGCGGCGCGCGCCGGTCGGTGCGACTGACCAGCTGGCCGTGGATACCGGCGAGCGCCATCCCGGTTGCCGCCATGCGCTGGTCGAGCTCCGAGCTGAAGAGCTTGGCGACGGACGCCTCTTTGTTGGGGATCAGGCCACGCCGCTGCATCGAGATTACCTGATAGGAAAGCAAGCGCGCGACCTGCGCCTCGACCGCGCGCTCGGCCAGCTCCGCGCGTACCGGTGGCGTGATCCCCTGCGCCCAGCCGCGCGCGAAGGCGGCCAGGTCGCGCACCGTCTGGCCCATCTGCACCGAGGTGGCGATGCTGGACCGCTCAAAGTCGAGCGTCGTCGCGCCAACGTACCAGCCGCGGTTCTCCTCACCGAGCAGGTTGGCGCGGGGCACGCGTACGTTGTCAAAATAGACCTGGTTGAAGGAGTGGTCGCCGAGCATATTGACCATCGGCTGGAGCTGAATCCCAGGCGCCTTCATATCAAGGATGAAGTAGGAGATGCCGCGGTGCTTCGGCGCGTCCGGGTCCGTGCGCGCGAGTAGGATCATGTACTGGGAGACGTGGGCACCGCTTGTCCAGATCTTCTGCCCGTTGACCACATAGTCATCCGCGTCGCGCACCGCCCGCGTCTGGAGGCTGGCGAGGTCCGAGCCTGCACCAGGCTCGGAAAAACCCTGACACCAGGTCTCTTCGCCGGAGAGGATGCCGGGGAGGAAGCGGTTCTTCTGCTCATCGCTGCCGTGCGTCATGATCGTCGGCCCGGCCCAGCCGACCGCGATCCCGCCCACGCCAGGGGCGCGCGCCTCCGCCATCTCTTCATTGAAGATCGCCTGTTCAACGATCGAGAGGCCGCCACCGCCGTACGCGTGCGGCCAGGCGGGAGCGATCCAGCCGCGCGCGGCAAGCCGCTTCCGCCAGGCGCGCAGGTCCTCCGGCGGCGGGCCGCTCGCGTTGCGGCTCGTGTTGAACATCCCCCACTCCGGCGCGCGCGTCGTGAAAGACGGCGGGAGTTGCTCGCTGATGAAGCCACGTACCTGCTCGCGGAAGGCACTCTCTTCGGCCGTGTCGCGGAAGTCCATGCTGGCCCTCCCCAGGGGGATACTCGGCGTTCTCGTCTCCGATTCTACGCGGCGCACGCACGGAGCGACAGCCGGGCACGCCCCCACCCCCGGCCCCTCTCCATCACCGCCGTGATGGGGAGGGGCCGGGGG
>Ga0136611_10002924_pt1 | contig 11949 bp, 12 predicted proteins | sample AntDrymUQ2232306_2_FD_106645 | JGI IMG/M metagenome (GOLD analysis project Ga0136611, IMG submission 106645) | Polar desert sand microbial communities from Dry Valleys, Antarctica - metaG UQ223 (23.06) | ecosystem: Environmental > Terrestrial > Soil > Desert | place: Antarctica: Dry Valley... | reverse complement strand
TCCTCGCGGCTTAAAAAGCAACACTCAAAAGCAATAGAAGATTGCTGGCCTCGACAGGGCCGTCCGGCTATATTCCTGATGCTCCAGGTCCCGGGGGGCTCAGGCCCACCAACCCCGTCAGGACCGAAAGGTAGCAGCGGTACGTGGTGTTTTGCGTTGCTTCGTCAGACCTGGAGTATTGGCGCGGGTAGCCGACCACCGGCCGGTGGCGGCGCCCGCGCCGTTTTCTTCCCCGTGATACGCGCCTCGTCCAGTGCTCGCTCTCGCCCGCAAGTATCGCCCCCGGAACTTCGCGTCGGTCGCGGTGCAGACGCACGTGTCCACCACCCTCAAGGGTGCGATCGAGCGCGGACGTGTTGCGCATGGCTACCTGCTGTGCGGACCGCGGGGCGTTGGCAAGACGACGCTCGCCCGGGTACTGGCCATGGCCCTCAACTGCGAGCGTCGCGCCGATCGCACCGATGGCGAGCCGTGTGGTGAGTGCACGTCCTGTACGCGCATTTGGGCAGGGTCTACGTCACTCGACGTCGTGGAGATCGACGCGGCCTCCAACCGCGGCGTCGACGATGCCCGCGATCTGAGGGAGCGCGCGATGTACGCGCCGTCCGGCGATAATCGCTACAAGGTCTATATCGTCGATGAGGCGCACATGCTCACGCGCGAAGCGTGGAATGCGCTGCTGAAGGTGCTCGAGGAGCCGCCTCCGCGGGTGGTGTTTGTCTTCGCGACGACCGAGCCGCAGAAGATCGCGCAGATGGCGGCGCCGGTGCTGAGTCGTCTCCAGCGATTCGACTTCAAGCGGATTGGGCCGGCGGAGGTGCGCGAACGCCTGACATCCATTCTGGCGGCCGAGAAGATTCAGAGTGCGCCGGACGCACTCGCGCTGCTGGCGCGCGCAGCCGATGGTTCCATGCGTGATGCGCTGAGTCTCACCGACCAGGTCCTGGCACTGGGCGACGGCGCAGTGACCGTCGAGCGCGTACGACAGGCGCTTGGCCTGGTCGCCGAGGACGAGTATCTCGAGATGCTCGACCTTATTGGCGGCCACCGCGCCGCCGATGTGTTTCCGGCTGTGCGGCGGCTGGCAGACCTCGGGGTGGACTTCGGAGGCTATCTGGCCGGACTCGCCGACATGCTTCGCGCTCAACTGACCGCAACGCTTGGCGGCACACCGGCCGATGTGTCTGACGGGGCCCGGGCAACGATCGAGGAGCGGCGTTCGGTATTTACTCCGCCGGATCTGCTTCGGATGTTGAGCGCCATCACGGAGATCGAGCCCCGGTTCAAGCGCAGCTCGCAGCAGCAGTTGTTGCTGGAGACACTGCTCGTGCGCTTCGCGCTGCTGGACCGGTCAGTGGACCTGGAGAGCCTGCTGCGTGAGATGGGTGGCGGCGCCGCTGGGGGATCAGGAGCGGCGTTAGCGAACCGTGATCGCCCGGGGCCCCCACCGCGCTCACCCCGGACCAGCGGCCAGCGCGCCAGCCCGAGGGAGACGACCGCGCCGAGCGCGTCGAACACACCTACCGTGTCGAGCACACAAAGCGGGTCGCACGCGTCGACGGCGCCTTCGCCTGGATTGAGTGCTGCGACAAGCGAGGAGGGACCCCGGAGGAGCAACGTTACTCCGCCTGCCGCAACGCGCGCGGTCGCGCCTTTGCGTGCTCCGGAAGAGCAGTCGGATCGCGCGGTGCCACTCGAGAAGACGCCGCTCGCAGACCGCGTCACCGCGGAGTCTGGTGCTCCGGGGAAGCTGACGCTCGATCTCCACCGGGTGGTGGAGCGATGGGACGAGATCGTGCAGAAGCTGGCAGGCGGTGGCCGGACCAGTCTGGCAGGCGTGCTCCGCGGGGCAATGCCGGTCGCGGTAACCGCTCGCGGCGAAATTACCATCGAGCTCGATGAGCCCAACGAAATCGCGACACGAGCGTTCGAGTCCGGCCGCGCGGACCTGCTCGCAGCGCTGGCAACCGTCTTCAGCGGGGTGGAGCGGGTGGCTCTGCGACTACCGATCGCGGCCCCACCACCCCGTGGTACGCGTCGCGAGACGGAGGCTTCGGCTCGCGCTGAGCGGGTCGCCTCGTTACGGCGAAAGGATCCACTCCTCGGCGCGGCGATCGATGCGCTGGACCTCGATCTCATCGAGTAGCAAGGAACTAGATTGCTTCAGACGTACGGAATAAATCCTTACCGTTCACTTCCCAAAGCGCACTTATGACCGACTTCATGAAGCTCCTGCAGCAGGCGCAGGAGATAAAGGGCAAGATGGAGCAGATGCAGGAAGAGCTGCGTCAGAAGTCGGTTACCGGGACGTCTGGCGGCGGCATGGTGACCGTCGATGCCGACGGAAAAGGCGACGTCCGGAAGATTCGAATCGATCCCAGCGTCGTGAATGCTGCTGACGTGGAGATGCTCGAGGATCTGGTTCTGGTGGCCGTGGCTGAGGCACAGCGGAAGGCGGCCGAGTTGGCGAAGGAGGAAATGGGTCGGCTGGCAGGGGGTCTTCCGTTCAAGTTGCCGTTCTAGGTGTCGGCCATCGACGCGCTGGCGACGGAGCTGGCGAAGTTGCCCGGGATCGGTCGCAAGACAGCGATGCGACTCACGTACCATCTGCTGAAGCAGCCGAGCAATCAGAGCAGGCGGCTGGCGGAAGCGCTCGTCACGCTGGCAGATCGCGTGCGGCCTTGCTCGCGCTGCTTCAATCTTACCGAAGACGAATTGTGCTCCATCTGCCGCGACGAGCGTCGCGACCGGGGAATCATCTGCGTCGTCGAAGAGGCGAGTGACATCGGTGCCATCGAGCGCACGGCGGAGTTCCGTGGCGTGTATCATGTTCTGGGTGGGCGATTGTCTCCGCTTGATGGCATCGGACCGGAAGACCTGACGATCCCGCAGCTGGTGGATCGTGGCGCCACCGGCGACGTGCGCGAGGTTCTGGTCGCAACAAACCCCAGTCTGGAAGGAGAAGCGACGGCGCTGTATGTTCAGCGCCAGCTTGCACCGTATCGGCTGTCGGTGACGCGCATTGCACGGGGATTGCCTGTTGGCGGTGATCTGGAGTACGCGGACGGGGTCACGATCGCTCAGGCGATCTCGGCGCGGCGGGAAATGCGGTGACGGGGGATCGGCGGCTGTCTGCCGACGTTCTCTTTGCCGGCAGCATGGTAGTGGGACTGGTCCTCTGGAGCGGTGTCATGTTCCGCACGGCGGCACCTGTTTGGGCGCAACATGATCGGACGGCTGGCGGCGTTGGGTTACCTGGCCGGTGAGCCGAACATCGAACACGCGCGGCTGCTGCGCGATACGTGAATTGGGAGACGCGGCCTCAACTCCGTCGGCGTGGCGAGCAGGTGCTGCGTCGCATGGAGCATTACCTCGAATAGGCGGATAGCGCATGCCGGTCGGTTCAGGCAGTTGGTCGTTCACTGAAGAAGACTTCAACGCCATCACGACGGCGTTGCAGCGCTTTCTGTATGACAGCAACGCCCGTTGCGCGCTGCTGGTAGATCGTGCGGGTCAGCTGGTCGCAACGGTTGGCGAAAAGCCCGCGTTCGATCCCACCGCGTTCGCGACCCTGACGGCCGCGGATTTCAGTGCCAACGATCAGCTTGCGAAGCTGATCGGTGAGAATGACTTCAACTCGCTTTTCCATCAGGGAGAAAAAGAGTCCATGTACCTTGCGGACGTGGCGCGCCGAGTGATTCTCGTCGTGCTGTTCGACAACCGCACGACGCTCGGGCTCGTGCGCCTCAAGATGAAAAGTGTGGTGGATGAGTTGACGCAGATCTTTCAGCTGGTGTTCACGCGTGGTCAGGCGGGAGGGCAGGCAGCAACACCCAACCTGCTCGCCGGTGCCGACGACGAAATCGACAAGCTGTTCCAATAACGAGCCGAGGATACAGCCATGTCGATGATCAATTACGCGTCACGCGAGATCAACTGCAAAATCGTGTATTACGGTCCGGGACTCGGCGGCAAGACGTCGAACCTGGAGCATGTGTATGGCAAAGTGCAGCCGGACACGCGCGGCAAGCTCATCTCCCTGGCGACAGAGACCGAGCGCACGCTGTTCTTTGACTTTCTGCCAGTGGATCTCGGTACGATTCGCGGCTTCAAGACGCGATTCCATCTCTACACCGTTCCCGGGCAGGTGTACTACAACGCCAGCCGGAAGCTCATTCTCAAAGGCGTGGATGGCATTGTCTTCGTCGCCGACTCGCAGCTCGAGCGGATGGAGGCCAATCAGGAGGCCATGCAGAATCTGTATGACAACATGGCCGAGTACGGCTATGACCTGACGAAGATGCCGTTCATTATCCAGTACAACAAGCGCGATCTGCCCAATGCCGCGCCCGTCAGGGAACTGCAGGCGGCATTGAATCCCGGCTGGGAAGTACAGGATGCCGCACGGCAGCGTGTGGCACCTGACCCGTATCATGCGGGTGAGAGTCTGATCGAGCAGCTCCCGACCGGAGAATGGGTGGAGCACGCACAGTATTTCGAGGCGGTCGCGGTCACCGGCGATGGTGTCTTCGAAACGCTCAAGGCCGTCAGCAAGCTCGTTCTGAAGTCGCTGGCCTAGCCGCTGCGGCGGTACCGTGAATCTTCCGAACGCCATTACCGTCAGCCGGATCGCGCTCACACCGTTGATCGCCTTGCTTCCGCTTGTGGTGCAGTGGGAAGCGCGACTTGCCGCGTTCGTGCTTTTTCTCGTGGCGGCGGTGAGTGACTACTTCGACGGCATGTTTGCGCGCCGGCGCAATCTGATTACGCCGCTCGGCCAGCTACTTGACCCACTCGCAGACAAGCTGCTGCTGGTCGCAACACTCATCCCCATGTTTCACCTTGCCGGCTCGAAATACTCGGCGTCGCTGTCGTCTCCGCACCAGAGGCCGATGGTGCCGGAGACCATCGGCGTGATGTTTCGCGAGGGGTCGAACGGGGCGGAGGCCTTCCCCTTCATTCTGCCGGGGATGGCGATCGGTTTTCCGCTCTGGGTGCTGTTGATCGTGCTCGGGCGGGAGTTGTTCATGACGGTTTTCCGGCAGGCGGCGGCGCGGCGCGGCGTCATCATCGCGGCCATCGGTCCCGCGAAGTGGAAGACGGGATTCCAGTCGACGTGGGTGGGCGCAGCATACTTCTGGTTCTTTGCCGCTGACCTGGCAACCACCTACGGATGGAAGGGACCTGCGTGGCGGGCTTTCGCCTACTTCAACGGTGGCGTGGGCGTGATCGCGATGCTCGTGGCGGTCGCCCTGACGCTGTATTCTCTCGTGCTCTATCTCCGTCGATACGGAAACGTGTTCAGGAACGGAGAGGGGACAAGCATCGCCAGGTGAAGGTGGAACTGATCACCATCGGTGACGAGCTGATGCTCGGCTTCACGATCGACACCAACGCCGCGCACCTCGCTCGCGAATTGTCGGCGGCTGGCGTGACGATTGCTCGGCGGACCACGGTCGGTGACTCTTCGGCGGATATTGCCGACGCGGTACGGGAGGCGCTGAGCCGAACGGGCGCGGTGATCACCACGGGTGGGCTCGGACCCACCAGCGACGACCGCACGAAGCCTGTCATCGCAGAATTGTTTGGTCGAACCATGATCGTGGACGAGTCCATCTGGACGGCCTTCCAGGCGCTGTGGAAAGCACGCGGCCATCCCGGGGACGCGCCGCTCGTCAACCGCCAGCAGGCGATGATCCCCGAGGGCGCGCGGATTCTCACGAACAATCACGGCTCCGCGCCGGGCATCTGGCTCGAGGACGTGGAGGGCCGGTGGGTGGCAATGCTTCCAGGGGTGCCTCGGGAAATGCGCGGCATGCTCGCGGACGCGCTCATGCCGGTGCTCCTGCAGCGTGGCGCGGGCCGTGTCGTCGTGCGGTCGCGCACCCTTCGGACTTCGGGGCTCGCCGAATCGCGCGCTGCCGAATTGCTCGGGGAACATGCCTCCGGGTTCGGTGATGTTTCACTCGCGTACATCCCGAACGTGGACGGGCTCGATCTTCGGCTGACTTCGTCCGGCCGGGGCGCGGAGGACGCGGACCGAGTGCTCGATGCTGGAATTCACACGCTGCGCGAGCGGCTCGCGGACTTCGTTTACGGTGAGGGCCGCGAGGATCTGGCGAGCATGGTCCTGGAGGAGATGCGGGTTCGCGCGCTGTGCCTTGCGGTAGCGGAGAGCTGCACGGGTGGCCTGCTCGGGGCGCGTCTGACCGCCATCCCCGGTTCGAGCGATGTGATGCTTGGAGGTGTCATTGCGTACGACAACCGGGTCAAGGAGCAGATGCTGGGCGTGCAACGCGAGGCACTGGTGAAGCACGGAGCTGTCAGCGAGGAGATTGCTCGCGCGATGGCCACGGGTGTACGCGCCGGATTCGGCGCGGACGTTTCGATTGCGATTACCGGAATTGCAGGACCGGGCGGTGGAAGCGAAACGAAGCCCGTCGGCACGGTGTGCATCGGGGTGGACATCCGCGGATCCATTACCTCCCAGCGCCGGGTGCTTGGTGGCGATCGAGACGAGATCCGGAAACGCGCTGCTCAGTTGGCGTTGCAGATGGCGCTGAGTCGCGTGCGTGAGGTCACGGGAGGCGCAGCGCAGTCGCACCGAGGGTAACTTTCGCGCGTATCTGCCGTACTGGCAGCGACATGGGGCACGTCGGTTGCACGGTGCACCACACGATTAGTCAGATCCGGGCGCACGCTTCCGGGCCCGGTCCTCGAACCATGCACGGACAAATGAAGTCCACGAACGATCCCATCAATGCGCCCGAGAACACCACAGAGGCGACGGGCGAGCGCCTCGTGGACGAGGTGACCGCCGACGGCGCTACCAGCGCCGTCGAGGAAGCGCCTCCGGATAGCTACATGACGACCGATGGCAGCGCGGCGACCAGTACGTCCACCCCGGGTGTGAGTGACGAGGGCGATTCCGCCCTGTCCGAGCAGAAGGAAAAGTATCTGCGGCTGGCGGCGGAGTTCGACAACTTCCGTCGGCGCGCCAACCGGGATCGCCAGGAGGCAGGTGGCCGAGCGCAGGCCGATCTCGTCAGGCAAATGCTGGACGCCCTCGATGATCTCGCGCGCTTCGCGCACGTCGATCCCGCGTCGATCAATCCGGCGACGATCGTCGAAGGGGTCAACATGGTCGAGAAGAAAATGCTGAAGGCGCTGGGAGCCGCGGGCCTCGAGATCGTGAATCCGGCCGAGGAGCGCTTTGACCCCGCGAAACACGAGGCCGTGAGTATCGAGATGACGACGACTGCCGAGGCGGACGGACAGGTCGCGCGCGTGTTTCAGCCCGGATACCTCTTCAACGGGCAGTTGCTGCGTCCAGCCCGCGTGGTCGTAAAGCAGCACAACGGCTGATCGCAACTCGATGCCACCGAACAAGGATTATTACACGGTGCTCGGGGTGCCTTCGTCGGCATCGCAGGACGATATCAAGAAGGCGTTCCGCAAGCTGGCAAAGCAATACCATCCGGATGCCAACGCGAGTGATCCGCGGGCCGCTGATCGATTCAAGGAGATATCCGAGGCGAACAACGTGCTCGGCGATGCCGAGAAGCGAAAGCAGTACGACGACATGCGGCGCCTTGGTGCGTTCGGCGGGTTTGGCGGCTCCAGAAGCGGATCGCGTCCCGGCCCGGGTTCCCGCGCAAGCGGTGCCGCCGGAGGACCGACCATCGACTTCGATGGTTTTGATGTCGGCGGCCTCGGCGGGCTGGGCGATCTGTTCGGATCGATGTTTGGCGGCGGTGCCCGCGGCGGCGCAAGCGGGCGACGGGTTGCACCCGAGCAGGGCCAGAGCGTCGAGACAACGCTCGAAGTGCCCTTCCGCGTCGCGGCGCTCGGCGGCAAGGTACCGGTCGAGGTCGAACTGGTAGAGCAGTGCGCCACGTGCAACGGCAACGGCGCGAAGCCGGGCACGCAGCTTCGAATGTGCCAGGAATGCAGCGGCCGCGGAACCATTTCCTTTGGTCAGGGCGGCTTCGCGGTCAACCGGCCGTGTCCCGCCTGCCTCGGCCGCGGACAGGTTGCGAACGACCGGTGCCCCACCTGTCAGGGTGCCGGCGAGATGCGCGTGAAGCGGAAGCTCGTCGTCACGATTCCATCGGGAGCGGATACGGGCTCCAAGGTGCGCCTGAAGGGACAGGGAGGGCGTGGAGCGAACGGCGGTCCGCCGGGTGACTTCGTGGTCAACCTTCAGGTGCAGCCCGATCGGTTCTTCACGAGAGAAGGACTGGACGCGGTCGCAAAAGTGCCGATCAACATCGCCCAGGCGACGCTGGGTTCGAAGATCAGCGTCAAGACGTTCGCGGGGAAAAAAGTGACTGTGCGTATTCCGGCGGGCACGCCGGTCGGCAAGCGCTTCCGCGTGCGTGGTCAGGGAATCGAGAAGGATGGCACCAGGGGAGATCTCATTATCGAGGTGTCCGTGACTGTGCCTGAAAAACTGACGGAGGAGCAGGAACGCATGATGAAGGAGTTTGCGGCGTCGGGTGGAATGAAGTACTGACCATTGCCTGTTGCGTATTTCGTATTGCGTACTGCGTGGGTAATTCACTGAGGAGAGAAATCATGAACAAGCTTGTCGTGTCCCTGGCATTGTGTGCGGCGCTGGGAATTCCCTCCATCGCTCGGGCGCAGCTCCCGGTGTCGTTCGGCATTGCGGGTGGACCGACGTTCTCGCAAGAGGCTAGTGAAGTCGGATATCATATCGGTGGTCTCATCGATATCAGCCTCCCGCTCCTGCCGGTCGGCTTTCGCGTAGATGGCTTCATCAATCAGATTGATTTCGGCGGTGGGAAGAGGCGGATCTTCGACGTGACTGCCAACGTGGTGTACGCGCCGCTCCCGACGCCGCTCGCGAAGCCATACTTCATCGGCGGGGTGGGCTTCTACAGCACGCGCATCATCGGGAGTTCTCGCCTGGGTCAGGAAGACATCGGTCTCAACGCCGGAGCGGGCGCGAAGTTCAACTTCATCGCGCTCAAGGTGTTCCTCGATGCGCGCTACCATCACGTCTTCAGTGACGGCGATGCCACCAGCTTCATTCCGGTGACCATCGGCATCATGTTCTAGCGGAAGGAATCTACCGGAGGGGCAGGGGCTGACGAATTCCTGCGGCAGCGCGCTCAATGACGCCGCCGCCGATAACGCGGTCGCCGTCATACAGCACCAGCGACTGTCCCGGCGCGATCGCGGCGACCGGCTGTTCCAGTGCTAACTCTACCTCGCCAGCTTCGATGCGCAGGACTTCGGCGAGCGCGGGATAGGCGTGGTGGCGTACCTGCACGGTGACGCGATCACCGACGGAGGGCGACTGGCCGAGCCAGTTCACTTCGCGTGCGATCACACCACGCCCAAGCAGCTCCGAGCGCGGTCCGATCACGACCTCGCGCGTCGCGGGCCTGATCGCTGTCACGAACATCGGCTCCCGGAATCCACCCGGCAGACCGCGCCGCTGTCCGATGGTGAACCGGGCATAGCCCATGTGCTCCCCCACGGAGCGCCCATCCGACAACACGACTGCGCCGCGCTGCAGTGGCGGCGAGTCAGCACCGAGCCGAGCCGCAATGACGTTCGCGTGATCGCCGTCGGGGACAAAGCAGATGTCCTGGCTTTCCACCTTGTCGGCGGTATTGAGTCCGAGGTTGCGGGCAATCGCCCGCGTCGCGGGCTTGTCCATGTGCCCTACCGGAAACAGTGTGCGCGCGAGCACAGGCTGGCGAATGCCCCAGAGGAAGTAGCTCTGGTCCTTGGCCGGGTCGGCACCACGATATAGTGCCCCATCGATCGCGCGTGCGTAATGGCCGGTCGCGATCCAGTGCGCATCGATGGCATCGGCTTTCTTCACCAGGTCACGAAACTTGGTGAACGTGTTGCAGCGCACGCATGGAATGGGCGTCCGCCCTCGCGCATACTCATCCACGAAATCAGCGATGACGTCCTGGCCAAACGTGGGTTCGAGGTTCAATACGTAGTGCGGTATGCCGAGTCGCTCGCAGACTCGGCCGGCGTCCATGATGGAGTCGAGCGAGCAACACGGCCGGTCAGGGACTTCGTCGCCGTAGCAGAACAGCTTCATGGTGACGCCAACGGCGTCGAAACCCTGCTCGACGAGGATGGCGGCCGCGACGGAAGAATCCACGCCTCCTGACATGGCCACGAGGACGCGCTCGCCGCCGGCAGGGGTTCGGCGTGCCCGGTCGATCATGTCAGCCCACTCCGGAAAGCCGGCGGGCCTTGTCGATCAGTGCGGGAAACAGATCGGCAACACGCGCGACGCAGTCGTCGGTGGTGAGGCAGCCAAGGCTCATGCGCACTGCGCTGGAAGCCAGGTCCGGCTTTACCCCGATGGCGGTGAGCACATGCGAGGGCGTCACGCTTCCGCTCTGACACGCCGAGCCGGAGGAACAGGCTACGCCGGCGAGATCCAGTGCCATCAACATGCTCTCGCTATCGACGCCGGGGACAGAAATGTTGAGGATGTGCGGAGCGCGCTTCGCCCCTCGTCCGTGAACCACGGCGTCGGGAATTCTGCCGAGCAACGCTTCCTCGAGACGATCGCGCAACCGTTCTACGCGCGAGCAGTCGTCGTCTCGCTCTTCCGTGGCAAGCTCGCAGGCACGCGCGAAGCCAACGGCCATGGCGACATTCTCCGTGCCGGGACGCCGTCCGCGATCCTGCGCGCCTCCATGAAACAGCGGCTCAATGTTCGTTCCCCGCCGCACGTAGGCGGCACCGATACCCTTCGGCGCACCGATCTTGTGGCCGGAGATCGTGAGGATATCGAAGGGAACTCTGGACGCATCGATCGAGACCTTCCCGAAGGCCTGCACGGCGTCGGTGTGGAAGAGCGCGCCAGCACCCTTGGCCATTGGCGCAATCCGTTCGACAGGCTGAATCGTCCCGATCTCGTTGTTCACCCACATCACGGTGCAGAGCGCGACATCGGGTGTCATGAGTGCTTCAAACGCCGCGACATCCACAACGCCGTGTGCGTCTACCGGTACGTTCCGCTCGGTTCCGCCTTCGCGCACTGCCTGGTGCACCGCGCCGAGCACGGCCTTGTGCTCAATGGGCGTGGTGACGATGGCCTTTCGTTCCGGAGTGCGGTGAGCGCGCCACGCGCCGAGAATCGCGAGGTTGTCGCTTTCCGTGCCGCCCGATGTGAAGACGATTTCCTCAGCTCGCGCGCCAAGACATCGTGCGATCCGCTCGCGCGCCTCCTCCAGCGCCGCGCGCGCCTCGCGACCCCACCGATGAGTGCTCGAGGCATTGCCGAAGCTTGCGCCGAAATACGGCAGCATGGCCTGGAGCACCTCGGCCCGCACCGGCGTCGTAGCGGCGTGGTCCAGATAAATGGGAGCGGCGGGCATCGCTGGAAGTTAGCGGTTCCGGTCGGCTGAACCAACGGATGCGCCGAAGAAGTTCGCGCGCACGGCCCAGAGCGCCGGAAAGAACTTGCTCGACACCGTTTTCATCAGGTAGCGGGCGCCGAGCGTTCCTCCAGTTCCGCCGGTGTCAGGCCCGATGATCCGCTCGACGAGCTGGACGTGGAGATACCGCCAGTGCGCGAACTCCTGTTCGTACTCCAGTAGACTTTCCGCGAGCAGGAAGAGCTGGCCCTGATCGGGATCGGTGTACACCTGCTCCAGAGTGACCTTGTGACGTTCGAGCAGCCGCTCGAAGAGAGTCTGCAGGGTCGGCCGGTCGAGCGCGGACTGAATCGCCGGGGGGATATCACCGTGTTCGGTGAGGGCCTTCATGAAATGCTCGCCGCGGAGACCGGACACGGCCTCGATGCGGCGGAACTGCACGCTTTGCGAGCCGCTCGACGTCCCCAGATATCCGCGGAACTGGGCGAACCGCTGTGGCGGCAGGGTCTCCAGCGCCGATAGCTGTCCGGTCACGATCCGCATGACTGCGTTCACGCGGCGCGCCGCG
>Ga0136611_10002923_pt1 | contig 11950 bp, 8 predicted proteins | sample AntDrymUQ2232306_2_FD_106645 | JGI IMG/M metagenome (GOLD analysis project Ga0136611, IMG submission 106645) | Polar desert sand microbial communities from Dry Valleys, Antarctica - metaG UQ223 (23.06) | ecosystem: Environmental > Terrestrial > Soil > Desert | place: Antarctica: Dry Valley... | reverse complement strand
GAGGATGTCGCCCCGGACCGACCAGAGCAGAGCGACCAGGACCACGCCGGCCAGCGCCAGCCCTCGGGTTCCGGCCAGGCGACGGAGCCACCACAGCACCGACAGAGCGGCCATCGCGTTGAGGACGCCCGTTACGACCAGGGCCGTCGTCGGACGGTCGGCAACCTTCTGGCCCACGGCGATGGCCCAGAACTCGAGCGGCCCGGGATGGTGCACTTGGCGACCCACCCGCTGACCAGCGGTGGACGGCTGGCCGAGCAGCGGGCTCTGCGGTGTGAAGACGTCCCGGGCCCGGGTGGCGATGATGGCGGAGTCCCCGACAGGCATCCAGTCGCGGCCGATGTCGACGAAGGACGCCACGATGGGCGTCAAGGTGAAGATGGCAACGGCCACGACGACGACCACTGCGGACCGGTCGAGCGGCCGGGTCGCCTTTGGAACAGCCACAGTGGGGTCGGCCTCGCAGTGGCTGGGAGACGTTGGAGCGGGTGACGGGAATCGAACCCGCATCACATGCTTGGAAGGCACGAACTCTAGCCATTGAGCTACACCCGCAAGGGCTGCGAGACCCTAGTCGGGGAGGGGGGATTCGAACCCCCGGCCTCCTGCTCCCAAAGCAGGTGCGCTACCGGACTGCGCTACTCCCCGATGCCCCGCAGAGTAGTAGGGAGCTGCGGGCCCGCAGCCGCTGCCAACCCCGTGACGGCAGGGCCCAGCTCGGTCACCTCGACGGAGAGCGAAGGCCCTTGGTCGATGTCCAGCCAGAAGGAGCGACCGGGCACCACCACCCGCTGCCACAGCTCACCCGGCAGCATCAGATCGAGCTCGCCGTCGCCCGGCCGGGCGCGGTACCAGTAGCGCCGCTCCACCGCGGGCGATGACACCGAGTCCTGTGTCGACCCGAAGGTGGCCCCGAAGGTCAGCTCTCCGGCGCCGAGGGAACCCGACAGGGTGCGCTCGAAGGGCGGCTCGGTCGCCCCCTGCAGCTCGGGGCCGTCGACCGTCACCGTCCAGGTGGCCTCGTGCGTCTTGCCCCGGCGGGAGCTGCGGTCGATGACGTGACGAACCGAGCGCTGGCCGTTGGTGGCGTACACGGTGACCACCGACAGTTCGTCGGGGTTCTCGGCGCGGACCCGCACCTGAAAGCGCCGCGCCGCCCGGGGCTCGAGCTCACGCAGGATCGGGCTGGGACGCAACAGAGCGTCTCCCGGGAGGTGGCGCGGCATCTGGCGGTAGAAGCGGCGATTCGGGTACTTGTCGACCACCTGGAAGTTGTCGCCGGCGTGGTCTACGGCGAAGAGCACGGACTGCTCGAGGTCGGGGTCGTTCATGAAGGAGGGGCGAGGGTGCAGGAGCCAGGGCCCGTCCGGCTTCTCGCGAGGGAGGAACACGACCGCGCTGCTCAGCTGCGCATCCTCGATGAGCGCCCGCTCGCGGTTGTGGAGGGTGACGTACCTCTGGTTGAGGCGCACGGGGCTCACGAGCAGCGCGCCGGCACTGATGACGGCGAGCAGCCCGGCCAGCACGGCCGCGGGTCGAGACCGGCGGGCCAGCGCCGTCAGCCCGGCGGCACCGAAGATGACGAGGGGTATCAGCACGCCGAGGTAGTAGTGCGGGCCGATGGTCTTGCGACCCCGGACGATGAGCAGGTTTCCCCAGTAGAAGAGGTAGCCGAGCGGGAACAACGGCAGGAACGCGGCCAGGGCCCAAGCTTCCGCCCGGGCGCGATAGCGGAAGAAGCCGAAGCCGGCCAGGACGAACAACAGCAACGATCCCGGCACCCAGCGCGCCAGCTCGCTGACGTTGACGACGGTGGCCTCGACCGCCCGGGCGAAGTGGTAGTTCACCTCAGGCGACCCGGCCGCAAGGTGCCGCCAGCCGAAGCCGGGCCGGTCGTCGCCGCCGATGGCCGCCAACGGCAGCTCGAGGAAGTTGCCGGAGAGGCGGTGGTTGTAGGCCAGGCTGGCGAGAACGAAGGGCAGCCCGCCGAAGAACACCACCGCCAGCCGGGCCAGAACGGCACGGGGCTGGCGGCGCAGCGCGATCGCGGTACCGATGAGCAGTGCCGTTCCGCCGAGCAGTGCGTCGAAGGGTCGGGCGAAGAACAGCACGCCGAGGACGACGCCGGCGCCTAAGAACCAGGCGACCCGACCGGAGCGAACCCCTCGCAGGAGGAGGAAGGCGGCCGCCATCTCGAGGTTCATGGCCAGGAGATAGCTCAGGAACATGCCGCTCTGGATGACGAACATGGGGCAGACGGCCATCAGGCCTGCGGCGACGAGCCCGGTCCACCGGTTGGACGTGAGCTCGCGGGCCAGGAGGTACACGAGCAGCACGGCCGCCCCGGCCAACAGCATGAGCGAGCCGCGCATGGACCCGGTCACCAGCTCGCCGAGAGCGAGGATGGCAGGGAACACGGGCGGGAAGACCATCACGATCTCGTCGCCGACGACGCCTGACATCCACGGCCGGAAGAACTTCGACTCCGGCGTCACCGGCAGGGTGAGGCGCTGGTCGAGGAGCATCCGGGCCTGGAACACGTACACGGGCTCGTCGTTGTTGGCCGAGAAGTTCGGGAAGAGCTGCGTGGAGACGACGAGCGACATGGCGCACGCGAGGGCGAAGAGCGCAGCCAGTACTACGCGTTGTAAGACGACAGGGCGTCGCTGCAAGATCCCCGTCATGCCGCCATCGTGGAACGTGGCGTGGCCTGCCGCAAAAGGACGGGACCCGGGCGCCGTTGCCGCCGGGTGAACGCGTGTCAGACTTCGCCCCGTGCCAATGTCCGGCTGGTGGCGAGTTGGGGCTATCGCGGTTTTTGGCCTGGTCGTCGGCTGGCCTACTCCTGCGCTGGCGGAGAGCACCCTCCGCACGACGGTGGGCTACGCGGGCACGGTGCACGCCGGCCGGTCGGTGCCGGTGTGGGTGGAAGTGGCCGTCGACCGCCTGGCGCGCGGCACCGTGGAGGTCACCGCTCGTACCCAGAACGCCGGGCCTGACCGGACGGTCGTGCGGGTGCCGATCGAGGTGCCGGGCGGCAGCGCCAAGTCGGTCTTCGTCGTGGTGCCGGCCGTGCCGTCCTCTGCCGGCGGTCTCGAGGTCACGGCTCGGCTGTTGGACGACAACGGCCGCGTCGTCCTCACCTCGCCGGTCCAGGCCGTCGCCTTTCAGGTCGATCAGGAGCTCGTGGGCCTGCTGCCGGGCGCGGCGGAGCAACACCAGGCTCCGGTCGCCGCCCGCCTGTTCGTCGACGCCGGCACGGCCCGGTTCACGCCACTCGGGCCGGCGGAGCTGGCTGAAGCGCCTGGCTCGCTGGACTCGATCGGCAGCATCATCGCGGCAGGGACCGACGTGGCTGCCCTCGTGCCGGCGGACCGTGCCGGCCTCCTCCGGTGGATCGACAAGGGAGGCCAGCTGCTCGTGACGTCGCCCGCAGGCGCCGCCGTCGAGGGCCTTCCGGCGCCCTGGCAGCCAGGAGAGGCCGGCTTCGCCGATGCCGGTCTGGGGCGTGTGCGCCTCATCGGCTCAGCGTTGGCCGAGGGTCGTTGGGACCAGCTCGTGGAGCCGACGGTCCTACGCGGGAACGGTGACATGCGGTTCACGGACGCCGGCTTCAACTTCGCTGGTCCCGGGCGATCGGTGGGCGACAGCCTGGCCCTGGAGGCCGGCCTCCGGGTGCCGCTGATCGGTCCGCTCATCGGGTTCCTGCTCGTCTACGTGTTCGTCGTCGGCCCGGTCACCGCGATCGTGTTGCAAAAGCGGGATCGGGCTGAGCTGGCATGGGTTGCCATCCCCCTGGTGGCCCTGCTGTTCACGGGCGGCGCCTACCTGGGCGCTCGGGCTCTTCGGCATGGCACCGAGCTGGCCCACGCCACGATCCTCGAGTCGTCCGAGGCGGGCGCGGTGGCGACCACGTTCGCCGGCATCGCCGCCCGGGGCGCGGCCGACCCTCGGATCGAGTTTCAGCGAGCGTGGAGCGCCACGGCCAGCCCTGCGAGCGACAGGGCGAGCGCGCAGGGTCAGACGGGAGACGCCTCCGTCGTCATCACCCCTCGCGGGCCGGCGGTGCAGCTCTCCCTGCGAGCCGGGGAGTTCGGTGTGGCCAAGGGTTTGGGCCCGTCGTCGGCCACCGGCGGCCTGGTGGTGACCGCCCGGGCGGAATTGGTGGTCGCGGACCGGCTGACCGGCACGGTCCGCAACACCTCCGAGCACGACCTGGAGGAAGTCGCCATGGCGTACCCGCGCACGGCGGTGAGCCATCGCACCCGGCCCGCCGACGCGTCCGCTCCTACGGCAGCGACGGTGAGCACGAACGGCACGACCAGCGCGGCGTAGCCCAGGTAGAGCAATGGCGGGTGGTAGAGCATCGCCGGGTGCTCGAGCACGGGCGACAGGCCACCGCCGTCGAGGGCGGGCACGGCCAGACGTCCGAAGGGCCGTGACACCGTGACGAGCGGGAGGGCGAAGCCCACCACCACGGCGCCGCTGACCCGTGGGGCTCGGGCCTCCGCCGTGGCGCCCAGGCTCCGGGCCGCTCGTGACGCCACCAGGCCCCAGCCCGTCAGCGGGGTCACCCACAGCAAAAGCGAGCCCTCCATGCCGCCCCACAGCGCGGCGAGGCGGTACGGGGCGGCCGTCATGCGGGCGCTGTGGTCGGCCACGTAGGCCATGGTGAAGTCGTTCGTGACGAGGGCCCACGCGAGAGTCGCGGTGGCGGCTGCCGCACCGACGAAGGCGACCGCCAGCAGGCGCCGACCCACCGGTGCCCGGCCGATGCCGGACGCCAAAGTCGACCCCGACGCGGCGCCGACGACGACCCAGCACAGCACGCCGCCGAGACCGCTCAACGACCGGCTTCCTGTACGCGCGTCACCCCGCCATTGTGGTTGCCGCGGGCGGTGGACCCCAGACCATCCCGGCGGCGGAGCGACCTTGGCCCGGTAGACTGCTTCCTCCATATGAAGGCCAACGTCGAGCCCCTCGAGGGGAACAAAGTCAAGCTGTCCGTCGAAGTCGACGAGCACGAGCTCGATAAGGCGGTCGATGCGGCCTTGCGCAAGATCGCCAATGAGATCCGCATCCCGGGCTTCCGACCGGGCAAGGCGCCCCGCCGCCTGCTCGAGGCCCGCATGGGCAAGGCGGGCATCCGCCAGGAGGCCCTCAGGGAGGCCCTGCCCGACTTCTACGCAGAGGCGCTGAGATCCACCGAGGTCGACGCCATCGCCCCGCCGGAGATCGACGTCACCGGTGGCGAGGTCGACGGGCCCATCACCTTCGACGCCGTCGTCGAGGTCCGGCCCCGGCTGAACGTGGTCGGCTACCAGGGCCTGCGGGCCACCATCCCGCGCCCCGACGTCACCGACGAGGAGCTCGACCGCCAGATCGACCGGCTCCGCGAGCCGTTCGGCGAGCTGCAGGCGGCCGACCGTCCCGTGCAGGAGCGGGATCACGTGACCCTCGACCTGCAGGCCGAGCGGGCCGGCGAGACCCTCGAGGACGTGTCCGACCAGATGTACCAGGTGGGCTCCGGCTCCTACGGTCAGGAGCTCGACACCCGGCTGACCGGCGCCGGCGCCGGGGACGTGCTGGAGTTCGAGTCCGAGATCGGGGTGGGAGACCCGATCACCTTCCTCGTCGTGGTCAAGGACGTGAAGGAGATGGTCCTTCCCGAGGTCAGCGATGACTGGGCCGGCGAGGCTTCGGAGTTCGAGACCGTGCAGGAGCTGCGCGCCGACATCGCCACCCGCATGCGGTCGGTCAAGCAGGTGCAGAGCTCGATGGCGTTGCGGGACGCGGTCATCAAGGAGCTGGTCGGCCTGGTGGACGAGGATGCCCCAGAGGCGCTCGTCGGCCCGGAGATGGAGCGGCGGCTGCACGACCTGGCCCACCGCCTCGAGAGCCAGGGCGCCAACCTCGAGCAGTACCTGGCCGCTACCGGCCAACCGGGCGAGCAGCTCCTGCAGGACCTGCGGGGCACTGCCACCGAAGCGGTGAAGGCGGATCTGGCCCTTCGCTCGATCGCGGTGACCGAGAAGTTCGAGGTCACGGAGGACGAGGTCGACGCCGAGATCGTGCAGCTGGCGGCGCAGATGGGGCAGGACGCGCTGTTCGTCCGGAACCAGCTCGAGCACGCAGATCAGATGCAGGCGGTACGCTCGGACATCAGGAAGGCGAAGGCCCTCGGGTGGCTCCTCGAGCACGTCGAGATCGTCGATGAGGACGGTAAGTCCATCGACCGAGCCGAACTGCAACCGGCGCCGCCGGACGAGGCACCCGCCGAGACCGAGTCCGAAAGCCCGCAGGCCGGGACCACAGAGGGGGACGAGTCGTGAGCACCAGCAACGGGCCCATCAAGGCGTACAACGCCTGGCTGCCCAACGCCATCGAAGGTCAGGGGCCCCAGGCCCGCTCCATCGACCTGCCGACCAAGCTGCTCGACGAGCACATCATCTTCTTGCAGACGGGCATTGACGACACCATCGCCGCCGCCATCTCCATGCAGATGATCTGGCTGGAGTTCAAGAACCGCGAGAAGGACATCAGCATCTACATCAACTCGCCGGGCGGTGAGATCACCGCCCTGTTCGCGATCTACGACACCATGCAGTACGTCAAGAACGACATCAGCGTGGTCTGTCTCGGCCAGGCCGCATCCGCCGCTGCCGTCATCTTGGCTGCCGGCACGCCGGGGAAGCGCTTCGCCCTGCCCCACTCGCGGATCATGCTGCACCAGCCCTACGGCGGTGTGGCCGGTCAGGCCACCGACATCGAGATCCAGGCCCGCGAGATACAGCGCATGCGGGGCGAGATCGACCAGGTCCTCTCGCATCACACGGGTCAGCCGATCGAGCGCATCAGCCTCGACACCGACCGCGACTTCTACCTCAGCGCCGACGAGGCCAAGGCCTACGGTGTGATCGACGAGGTTCTCACCAACCAGGAGCTGGCGGCTGTGCCGCAAGCGGCTGGCGTGGGCTGAGCGCAGGACTAGGACGAGACCGTGGCCAAGTTCGGGGACGGGGGCGACCTCGTGAAGTGCAGCTTCTGCGGCAAGTCGCAGAAGCAGGTGAAGAAGTTGATCGCTGGCCCAGGTGTGTACATCTGCGACGAGTGCATCGACCTCTGCAACGACATCATCGAAGAGGAGCTGGCCGAGTCGTCGGAGATGCGCTTCGACGAGCTGCCGAAGCCCCGGGAGATCTACACCTTCCTGAACGATTATGTGATCGGGCAGGACCGGGCCAAGAAGATCCTCTCCGTCGCCGTCTACAACCACTACAAGCGAGTCCAGGCCGGCAACGGAGCCCATGGCGACGAGGTCGAGCTCGGCAAGTCCAACATCTTGTTGATCGGTCCGACCGGGTGCGGCAAGACCCATCTGGCCGAGACGCTCGCCCGGATGCTCAACGTGCCCTTCGCCATCGCTGACGCCACCGCGCTCACCGAGGCGGGCTACGTGGGCGAAGATGTCGAGAACATCCTCCTGAAGCTGATCCAGGCGGCCGACTACGACGTCAAGAAGGCCGAGACAGGCATCATCTACATCGACGAGATCGACAAGATCGCTCGCAAGAGCGAGAACCCGTCGATCACCCGCGATGTCTCCGGTGAAGGCGTACAGCAGGCGCTGCTGAAGATCCTCGAGGGCACCACCGCCTCGGTGCCCCCGCAGGGCGGCCGCAAGCACCCGCACCAGGAGTTCATTCAGATCGACACCAGCAACATCCTGTTCATCTGTGGGGGCGCGTTCGCCGGGCTCGACAAGATCGTGCAGAGCCGCGTCGGCCGCAAGAGCATGGGCTTCCGAGGCGGGATGGACCCGGGTGAGAGCGAGCTGGGCGAGGCGCTGGCGTCCGCCGCTCCGGAGGACCTGCTGAAGTTCGGGCTGATCCCGGAGTTCGTCGGCCGCCTGCCGATCATCGGTGCCGTGCAGCAGCTCGACCGAGAGGCGCTGATCCGCATCCTCATCGAGCCCAAGAACGCGCTGGTGAAGCAGTACAAGCGCACGTTCAGCCTCGACAACGTCGAGCTCGAGTTCACCGATGATGCCCTGGGCGCCGTCTCCGACCAGGCCCTCCTCCGCGGCACCGGGGCCAGGGGCCTCCGCGCCATCCTCGAGGAGGTGCTGCTCGAGGTGATGTACGACCTGCCGAGTCGCACGGACATCGGGAAGTGCGTGATCGACCAGAAAGTCGTGGCCGAGCGGGTCAACCCGACCCTGGTGCCCCGGGCCGACGTCACCAAGGCTGATCGCCCGAGGCGCGCTGCTTCATAGGCCCCGGTGCGCGACGGCGCCGGAGCATCGGGTACGTTCGGGGCCTTCGCCGGACAAGGGGTATTTCGCATGCGCAAAGTTCTCAAGTTCGCGCTGTTCGCAGCCTTCGCAGGTGCTGCGGCCGGTGCCGCCCAGGCAGCCCGCAAGGACCAGACGACCGAGCAGATGACGCAGGCCGCCCTCAAGGGTGCCGGTGAGGCCGCTGCCATCGGCGCCGTTCTCGGCTTCTTCCTCGACCGGCGCGACCGCCGCCGGAGGGCCAAGGCCCGGGCCAAGATGTCGACGGCCAGCCTGACGGCCGCCGGCCTGCTCGAAGCCGCTCGCGCCGCTCGACCCGCTTTCGAAGCGGCCATGGAAGCGGTGACCCACGCCACCGAGGCGGCCCTGCCCAGGATGGAGCATGCGGTCGACGTGGCCCGGCCCCATGTCGAGCACGCGGCCAAGGCGGCCCGCGAGCGCGCCGGCGACCTGGCCGACTCCGCCCGCGAGCGGGTGCGCGCCGCGTAAGCGGCACGCCGTTCCCGCTGGCCGGGGGCTTTCGGGGGAGGGGGTCTACGCTTGGGGTGCCTTGGCTGCCCTCACTCGCGTCCTCACCCGACCTCTCCGCGTGGTCGATGCCCTCGATCCCACCGACCTGGCTGTGCTGGTCACGGCCGATGCCGTGGTGCGGCACCTGCGGGCGCAGGGCTCGGACAGCGGCTGGTCGCTCGTCACCTCCGCCGCCGGCCTCGGCGTGCAGCAGGCAGCGGAGCGGGAGGCGGCCCGTGCCGGCCACGACCGGGCCACGCTGCCCGCCGAAGAGTTCGAGGAGCTCGTGCGGCTTCTGGAGGTAGCGCAGCACGAGCAGGTGGCAGCAACGCTCGAGGCCCTGCGTGTCCACGCCGACATGGACCAGGCGACTCTGGCCGGCGAGACCACGGTCCGGGCGGCGCGCACCGCTTTCGTGCGGCTGTACGACCAGGGGCTGCTCGAACGGGCCGAGCGGGTGGTGTTGCACTGCCCGCGGTGCGCCACCGTCGTGGGCGATCAGGACGTGGAGCCAGTCGACCTCGAAGGTGAGCGGCTCACCGTGATCGCAACGGTCGATGATGGCGAGGATCTCCTCGTCGCACTGGTCGAGCCTGAGCTGCTCGCCGGCGTGGTGGCCATCAGTGTCCCGCCGGGACACGCGGCTGGCGATCACACCGCGCTGGTGCCCATCTCTGGGCACTCGGTTCCGGTGCTGGTGGCTCCCGAGTCGGTCGAGCCGGCGATGGTCGTGCCCGCCCACAGCCAGAGCGCATGGGAAGCCGCTCGGGGGTGGGGCCTGCCCCCTGTGCCGGTGCTCGATGACGAGGGAGTCGTGCTGGCCGAGCTGCCGTTGCACGGCCTGAGTCGGTACGCGGCTCGAGCCGCCACCAAGGAGCTCCTGGCGGCCGAAGATGCACTGGTCGGGGTCGAAGCTGCGCTGGAGCACGTCTTCAGGTGCCGGCGGTGCGGGACGGTGCTCGTGCCCGTCCTCGGTCGGCACTGGTTCCTGCACATCGCCGACCTGGAGGTGGCCGCCGCGGACAAGATGCGCGAGGGGGTCGTGCGGTTCAGCCCCCCCGACATCCGGGCCGAGGTGCTGGCCACTGCGGGCACATCTCTCGCTCCGTGGTGCGTCAGCAGTCGGGTGGTCACCGCACCGGCCGTCCCTGTCAGCACGTGCCTCGACTGCGGGCGGGACACCGTTGACGCCGAGGCCACGTCCTCGTGCGGCAAGTGCATGGGCACCTTGGTGGCGGCCGACGAGCGCATGGACGCCCGCCTGCTGGAAGCCGTGTGGTCGTTGAGTGCGGCCGGCTGGCCCCTCGACTCCTCGTCTCCCGGAATCCTCGGCGCCACGACGAGCTGTGTGGTGCGGAAGGAGGACGTGTCCGAGTGGCTCGTGCCGATTGCCGCTCTGAGCCTGCGCCTGACCGGTCACCTGCCCTTCTGTCAGGTGACGGTGGTTCCCCAGCCGCCGCCGGACTCCGAGGAATCGGGAGATCCGTTGGTACGGCGGCTGCTGTTGCTCGGCGGCATGGACGACACCGCCGCGGCTGAGGCCTTTCTGCGCGGCCTGGACGACCCGCCGCTCGGGAACACCGACCTCGAGGCGCTCGGTCATGCCTTCACCCTGGCGCTCGAAGAGGCCTGGCCGTCGGCGGCGCTGAAGGCGATGGCCACTGCGATGGCCGACGGGGTGCCCCCATCGGCGGGCGATCTCCTGCAAGTGCTCGTCGCGCCGTTGCTGGGCCGGTGAATGTGCCGCCGGACGAGCAGTACATGCGAACGCTCGCCGCCCTGGGCGCGTACGTGAACCTCGAGGCCACCGGCCGACGCCCGTCGACGGCGCCGCCCACCCTCGACCGCATGCGGGCGCTCGTCGCCCTCATGGCCGAGCCGCAGGACAGCTACCCGGTGCTGCACCTCACCGGCACCAACGGCAAGACCTCGACCGCGCGCATCCTCACCAGCCTGCTCGTGGCCCAGGGGCTCTCGGTGGGCACGTACACCAGCCCGCACCTCGAGCGCATCAACGAGCGCTTCGCGTGGAACGGCGACCCGATCTCCGACGATTCGTTCGCATCGGTGGTCGGCGCCGTCCTCGAGCTGGCCGACCTCATGGCCGAGCCACCCTGGTACTTCGAGGTCCTGGCTGCTTCGGCCTTCCGCTGGTTCGCCGACATCGCCGTGGACGCTGCTGTTGTCGAGGTCGGGATGCTCGGCCGGTGGGACGCAACGAACGTCGTCAACGCGGCAGTAGCCGTCATCACCAACATCGGCGCCGACCACCTCGACTATGCCGGTGACCTCGAAGGGGTGGCCTACGAGAAGGCGGGCATCGTGAAGCCCGGCTGCACGCTCGTGGTGGGCGAGCCGGAGGAGCGGTGGCGCTCCTTGTTCGACTCGGCCGGTGCGGCGGCCGTGTGGCGAAGAGAGGAGGACTTCGCCTGCGTGTCCAGCTCGATCGCCCACGGTGGACGCCTGCTCGACCTCCGGACGCCGGGCTCGTCCTACGACGGCATCTTCCTTCCGTTGCACGGCCTCCACCAGGGCAACAACGCCGCGTGTGCGCTCACCGCCGCTGAGGCGCTGTTCGGAACGCCGCTCTCCGCCGACGTCGTCGAAGCCGGCTTCGCCCGGGTGACCTCGCCGGGCAGGCTCGAGGTGGCCGGGCGCCGTCCCCTCGTGCTGCTCGACGGCGCACACAACGTCGACGGAGCCGACGCGCTCGGCGTGGCCCTCACCGAGGAGTTCGCCACCCTCGAGCGTTGGATCTTGGTGCTGGGCTCCCTGCGCGGCCACGATCCGGGCGACCTCCTCCGAGCCCTTGACCCCAACCGCATCCACCACGTGGTCGCCTGCCAGCCCGACTGGGGCCGCGCCCTTCCCGCCGACGAGGTGGCGGCCGCCGCCCGCGACGCGGGGGTGACGGCCGAGGTAGTGGCCGACGTAGGCGCGGCGGTGGCCACCGCCATCGAGATGGCCGACGAGGACGACCTCGTGCTCGTCACCGGTTCCCTCTACGTGGTGGGCGAGGCCCGCGCCGCTCTGCTCGGCGGCTGAACACATCGGGCAGGTCCGGCCGCCACCGGGACCGCGCTACTAACGCCCTGCCCCATCAGTGCGGCGCTTCTCCACGACTGCAGGCCGCGGCCCCCACCCACG
>Ga0136611_10002922_pt1 | contig 11952 bp, 14 predicted proteins | sample AntDrymUQ2232306_2_FD_106645 | JGI IMG/M metagenome (GOLD analysis project Ga0136611, IMG submission 106645) | Polar desert sand microbial communities from Dry Valleys, Antarctica - metaG UQ223 (23.06) | ecosystem: Environmental > Terrestrial > Soil > Desert | place: Antarctica: Dry Valley... | reverse complement strand
GAAGAAGAGAGAAATCACACAAACAACCGCCCAGAAACTCGCGACAACCAAGGGTTTCCCCAGGATGCAGTGTGTTGCGCGCGCGCCGTTTCGATGCGCCAGGAAAAACAAAACCGCCGCCGCGCCCGATGCGATCGGCAACGCGAATTTGCCGGTGAACAAAATAATCGTCGCGGCTTTGCAAAAGTTGAACGCCAGTTTTTCCAGGTTTGCGGCTTTGTCGTTGATTGGTTCTTCGCTGGATTCGTCGTTCATTTGTTGCTCAACTTTTTAATTCCCAACTGATTGCCCAAAAGCACAACGCGGCGGAACCCAGCGCCAGCACGCCGATGAGAGTTCTCCTTGCGACGAGTTCGCGACGCCAAAAAACGTGAAACACGCGCCTATCAACGCCGCCGAAAGCGCGAAAAGCACCAGCACAACAATCCATAGAATCGTCAGCCACGACTTGGCGTCGCGTCGCGCGTTTAATTTCGCGCCGCACGGCGGACAAAATTCGCGCGGCTCATCGAATCCAGAGCCGCAATGCGAGCAGCTATAAGGCGTCGGCGGCGGAATAGGCGCGTTGCTGTTCATCGCCTGTTCATGTTGCGAATTCCCAGAAAGCACGACACCGCGAGACCAATGGCGATTGCGCCCAGGGCAAACATCGAAGGGTCGCGATACCACGAATCACCGAACGCGCCAAACCAGATAAGGCACGCGCCCATCAGCGCCGAGGGAACCATCAGCAGCGCTAGAGCCGCAATGCCGATTTGCGTTGCGCACGATTTCGTGCCGCGCGGCGCATTTAATTTTGTTCCGCACTGCGGGCAAAATTCCAAGTTCTCCGTCATCCCGAATCCGCAATGCGTGCAGATATAAGGCGGCGGCGGCGGAATCGGCGCGTTGGTTTCAGTCATCGCTTGCTCAATTTAACAATGCCCCAGATGCACAGCGCGGCAAAGCCCAATCCCAGCGCGCCGTAGACATACATCGAAGGCGCGCCCGGCCCGTATTCGCTGCCGCCGAGCAGAAGAAAACACGCGCCCGCCAGCGCCAACGGAAACGCCAGCAACCCCAGCGCGATGATGCCCAGAATCGTTAGCCACGATTTCGCGCCGCCCGGAGCCTTCAATTTCGTACCGCACTGCGGGCAAAACTCGCGCGGCGCATCAAACCCGAATCCACAATGCGAGCAACTGTAAGGCGTCGGCGGTGGAATCGGCGGATTGGTTTCGTTCATCAATATCTCTCGAACAACGCCGAATCGACTTGCGAGTGTAACTTTTCAAATCGGGCAATAGCAGGATCCAAGAAAGTACGCCTTTATTCGGGCGTACTTTTCTCGATGCGTCCCTGCGCCATCGCGATGTATTGGGGCGACGATTCGATGCCGAGCCAATGGCGATTCAGTTTTTGCGCGACAACTGCCGTGGTGCCCGAACCAAGAAAAGGATCGAGAATTAAATCGCCCGGCTCGCTGGCGCAAAGCACAATGCGCTCGATCAAGGCCAATGGCTTTTGCGACGGATGCCCGACTTTTTCTTTTGTGTTGCCTTTGAGCGAAGGAATGCGCCACAAATTCGTCGCATATTTGCCTTTTTGCAAATGCTCCATGCGCGCCTCAGCATTCTTATAGCGCTTGTCGCGCGCGTATTGCGCGATTTTTTCGGGCGCGTAAGGCTCGCGCACCGCGTCTTTGTTGAAGCGCGCCGCGCCTTCTTTTCGCAAGACCAAAATCATTTCGTAAGCCGGTGTAAAACTATCGCGCCGGTCGTTGTAGCCGACGGCGCGATCCCAAATTATCAGATCGTGAAAATGCCAGCTTTGCGCGGCCTGCGACATCAAATGCAGCATGACGTGCTCGCGCTTTCCGACCTGGCCAAAGCAAAATAATAATCCGCCGGGCAGCGTCGCGCGCATCGCCGCCAGCATCCAACGCTGCGTCCATTCCAGATACTCTTCTTCGCTTTGCCACGCGGTGTCCCAGTCTTCTTTCAAGACATTGAAATAAGGCGGATCGGCGACGACCAGGCGCGCGATTTCCGGCGGCAGCGCGTTCATTTCGTCAATGCAATCGCCGCAGATAATCTTGTCGTACATTTCGCGCCTCGCGTTGCTTTTATACTACAGCCTGCAAGGTTTGTACAGCGCCGCAAAAGTACGCCTGAATATGGGCGTACTTTTCTTTATGAAACACTTTTTCTTGTTCATCTCCATGTTGGCAATTTCGCCGACTTCGCGCGCCGACAATTTTCGCGCTGCCCTGCCCGGCTACAAGTTCCAATTTCCGCGCGACCACGCCGCGCATCCCGATTACGCGACCGAATGGTGGTATTACACCGGACATTTGCAAGCTCAAAACGGGCGCAAATTCGGCTATCAACTGACGTTTTTTCGCGTTGGGCTTTCGCCGAAATCGCAAAAACGCAAATCGAAATGGGCGACCGGCGAAGTCATTCTGGGCCACTTCGCCATAACCGACGAAGACAAGAACCGCTTTCTTTTTTGCGACCGCGCCAGCCGCGCCGCCGCCGGACTGGCCGGAGCCCAAACCCAAACGCCGCGCGTCTGGCTCGGCAATTGGAGCGTACGCTTTGCGGGCAGAAAACAGTGGATCAAAGCCGATGGAAAAAACCGCAACGATTCGCGCGGCGTTCGCTTTTCGCTTTCTCTGGAGCAAATTCCACTCAAAGCGCCGGTCGCGCACGGCGAAAAAGGCGTGTCGCAAAAATCGGCGGGAATCGGGCAAGCCTCGCATTATTATTCATTCTCAAAACTGCAAACGCGCGGCGTCTTGAAAATCGGCGATGAAAGCTTCGCGGTCGCGGGACAAAGCTGGTTCGACAAAGAATGGGGCTCGAATCAACTGGCGAAAAATCAGATCGGCTGGGATTGGTTTTCGCTTCAGCTGCGCGACGGGCGCGAATTGATGCTTTACCAGATGCGTTTGCAGGGTGGAAAAATCGACTCGTTTTCGTCGGGCACAATCATCGAGCGCGATGGGCGCGCGCGTCATTTAAAACGTAGCGATTTTCAAATTTCGCCTTTGGCGACGTGGAAAAGCCCGGTGACAAAAGCCGATTATCCATCGAAGTGGCGCGTGGTTTTGCCGCGCGAACGGATCGAATTGACGATTGAGCCGACAGTCGCAGCGCAGGAACTCCTTACGGCGCGTTCGACCAATATTTCTTACTGGGAAGGCAGCGTGCGCGCTGTCGGAACGCAGCGCGGCAAACAAATCGGCGGCAACGGCTACGTCGAATTGACTGGCTACAGCGCGCCGTTTCGCGGTACTTTTTAGGTTGGTTTTTCAGCGCAAAGGCGCAGAGGCGTAAAGAGAAAAGTACGCCCGAATAACGGCGTACTTTTCTCACGTTTAAATTATGAATTACGATTTGGTTGTTATCGGCGGCGGCACGGCGGGATTGGTTTCTTCGGTTGTCGCCAAAAGTTTGGGCGCGAAAGTTTTGCTCGTCGAAGGCGCGCGAATCGGCGGCGAGTGTTTGTGGAGCGGCTGCGTGCCGTCGAAAACCTTGATTCAGTCGGCGCGCGTAATGGCGACTCTCGCGCGCGCCGCCGAGTTCGGCGTTCACGCCGAAAACATCAAGCCGCGCTGGGCCGCGATTCGTCTTCGCATCGCCGCCGTGCGCGACGAAATCCGCGCCAATGAACAAAGCGAAATCAAAAAAGCGAATCTGGAAATCTTAAAGGGCACGGCGCGTTTCACTGACGCGAACACGCTTTGCGTTCAAACCGAGGGCGGCGAGAAAACGATTCGCGCGCGCAAGTTCGTTCTCGCGGTCGGGATGAAGAACAAAATTCCTGTAATTTCAGGTCTGGAAGAAACCGGATTTTTGACCAGCGAAACGGTTTTTGAAATGCCCGCTTTGCCGCGCTCGCTGGGCATCATCGGCGGCGGGCCGGTCGCGTGCGAACTGGCGCAGGCATTGGCGCGGCTGGGCTGCAAAGTCACGGTGTTGCAAAAAGGCGCGCGGCTTTTGCCCATCGAAGACGAGGAGGTTTCCCAGTCGGCGCAAACGATTCTGCAAAACGACGGCGTGAAAGTACGCCTGAATTCGGGCGTACTTTCCGCGCGGCAGGGCGAAGAAAAGAAATATCTGCGCGTGCGCGATGAAAACGGCGAAGCAGAAATCGGCTTCAGCGAGCTGCTGGTTTCCATCGGCAAAGAAGCGCGGCTGGACGATTTGAATCTGGCGGCAGCCAATGTTGCGTGGAGCGAAAAAGGAATTGAAGTCAACGCAAATTTGCGAACGAGCGCCCGCAATATCTGGGCGTGCGGCGACTGCATCGGGCGGTTTTTGTTCACGCACTTCGCCGAGCACAGCGCCACGGTCGCAGCGCAAAACGCGCTCTTGCCCGTCAAGGCAAAAGTCGAAACGCGCGTCGTGCCGTGGACGACTTTTCTCGACCCTGAAATCGCGCGCGTCGGCCTGACGCAAGAAGAAGCCGGGCACAATTGCAAAATTTATCGCGCCGAATTCAAGGATTTGGATCGCGCGATTATCGAAGGCGAAACCGAAGGTTTCTTAAAAATCGTGGCAAGCGCGAGCGGACGCATTTTGGGCGCGCACATCGTCGGCGCGCGCGCGGGCGAGTTGATTCATCCGTTCGTTTTGGCGGTGCGCGACGGAATGCTCGTTTCCGAATTCGCCGACACGATTCACGTTTATCCGACGCTGTCGGAAATCGGCCATCGCGCGGGACAAGAATTTTATCGCGAATTGTTGGAAAACAAGCTTGTCAAGAAGATTCTGCCGCTGGTCGTGAAATAAAAAAGTACGCCCGAATATGGGCGTACTTTTTAGATTCTCAGACGCGGTTAAAACCGCGTCTTCCACGACATCCTGCCCGCAAGCGGGCGCCCGCCGCCTGCGCGGACTGAGCGTGCAGCCTCCGCAGGGAGGCTTTGCGTCGTTTCAGCCGCGAATTTAACGCTTGGTGTGAGTTAGCCCAGCGAATAAATTCGCGGCAGAGGAGCCTTCGGCTAAGTGTCCGCCTGCGCGGACACGAGATTCATGTCCACGAAGGTGGACAACTAGCCGAAGGCTCTCCTGCCGCGATTTCAATCGCTGGGCACGGCGCAAAGCGCCATTTGGATTCACGCCAAGCGTTTTATTCGCCGGGCTTTTTGGCTGCGAAAGTTACAAAAGCGGTTTGAGGATTTTCTCGAATTTCAGCAAGTTCGCTTTCGTATCGTCATCGGCCTCGGTGTTGGAAAACGTTTTGGCCAGCTTGCCGCTGCGGTTGTAAATGTAAAAGCGCGGCAGGGCGAAATCGCCTTTCAGGCTGGGGTCGAAGGCTTTGACAAATTCAACCGCTTTGCCCGAAATGATGCGCGTCGGGTTAGTGGCTTTCATTTGCCGCAAAAAAGGACGGACTTTCGTGTTCCACAACACGCGGCGAATCGGCGGATACGAAAAGCAGGGAAACGCCGCGCGCCGCATATTTCTTTTGCAATTGCAGCAACGCGGGAAACTCGGCTTTGCACGGCGGGCACCACGTCGCCCAGAAATTCACGATCACGACGCGGCCCTTGCGTGCTGCGATTTCTTTTTTCAAAGTCGCAACTGAAACCGGCACGACAACAGGCGTTTTCGCCGGCGCTGCGAAACACGCGGAGCCCAAAAGTGCGACGGCTGGAAGCACCAGTATTTTCATTTTTTCTCCACGCGTTTGATGCCGCAGCCAAACGCCAGAGTCTGCTTTGTTTTCACGGCGCGACCGGCCAGAAGCGCGTCGATGGCGGCCTGCAAATCGCGCGACTTGACGTCGTCTTCTTCCAAACTGTCGTCAACGTAGCCGTGATAGCGCAGCATGCCTTTGCTGTCGATCAAGAACGCTTCGGGCGTGACTTTGGCGTCGAAGCGGTCGGCGATGGAGTTGCCCGCGTCTTTGAGAACCGGAAATGCGAACTTGTTGGCTTTGGCGTGCGCCGCGATTTCGGCGGGCGTTTCAGCTTTGTTGGAATTGATGGCGAAAGTGCGAACGCCGCGCGCCGCGTATTTGTCCGCGATGCTTTTCATGCGCGCGTTGTAGCCGTTGGAATACGGGCATTTCGTCGAAACCCAGAGAATCAAAGTCGCTTTGGTTTTGTTCGCGTTCCAGGCGCCGACGCTTATGGTTTTCCCATCGTAATTGGGCAGCGAAAACGGCACGACGTTCTGGCCGAACGTGACTTTCGCGTGCGCCATCCCGACTGGAACAGCTTGCATCGGAGGGGCTTTGGGCGTCAGTTTGTCTTTGTTGGCGGCGATGAGTTTGAGCAAATCTTCGGCGTGACTGGCGACGTTGACGTTGCGATCAATCGCGGCGATTGTGCCGTCGGGCGCGATCAAAAACGTCACGCGGTCGGAAACTCCGCCGTTAAGTACGCCGTAATTCGCGGCTGTTTTCTTTTCGACGTCGGCGAGCAGCGGATAAGTAATTCCTTCGGTTTCACAGAACTTCTTTTTCGAGGCGACATCTTGCACCGAGATGCCGAAAACCTGCACGTTGCGCGACACGAATTCTTGCAGCGACTGCGTCAGACCGCGCGCTTCGAGTGTGCAACCGCCAGTCATGTCGGCGGGATAAAACGCCAGAATTACGGTCTTGCCGCGATAATCTTTCAGGTTGCGCGTTTTGTTGTCCTGATCGGGCAGCGAAAATTCGGGCGCGATCAAGCCAGGTTCCAGAGCGCGCGGCCCGAGAGATTGCGGCGCGGCTTGCGCGGGTGTTGCGGCATCTTGGCTGCGCGCGCACGAACCCAGACTTGTCGCGGCCAGCGCCGCGAATACGACGGTCAGTTTCTTCAAAATCAATTCCTCCGAAATGCGCGCTTGCGACGCTCGCGCAAGCGCGTCGTTCCTTCTTGTCTGTCTTACGCCGATTGCGCGCGACGGCTGCGCCACCATCCGGCCAGTACGAGAACGGCCATCAAAGCCATGCCGCCGATGAACAACAATCCCAGCGCGCGCCCGAACCACGGCTGATCGACGGTTTTCTCACCGACGAAATGCGCCAGCAGGCCAAAGCCGACAACCGTAATTCCGCTGCCGATGGCGTTATAAAATGTGAAACGCGCGTAGGGCAATTGCACCAGTCCGGCGGCCAGGCCGACCCAGCGCCCCAGAATCGGCAAAAACCGCCCGGCGACAAGCGTCCAGACACCGCGCCCGCGCACCGCGTTTTCAGCCTGAACAATCGCAGCGGCGAAGCGCGGAAAACGATTGCCGATTTTGCCGACAAGCGGGCGACCGCCCCACGCGCCGATCCAGTAGAGCGCATGATCGAACGCCGTCACGACTGCCATGCCGAGCAGCAAAAGCAGCAGTACGTTGCGTCCCGCTTTCTCGGCCAGAAGCATCACGAAAATCCACAGCCACGGGATGCCCGTTTGATCGACCAAAAGCGCGGGCGCGACCGCCCAGTTGCCCCAGTCGCGCAAAAGCTGAATCGCTCCTTCGCGTGCCCAGTTCATGCCGTTTTCCATAAAGTGTTAGACGCCCCGCAACACAAAAAGTACGCCGTTATTGCGGCGTACTTTTTTGGGTTTTCCAGGCGCGAACGCCGCGCACGATGTTACTCGTCCACTGGCGATTGCGCGCGCCGACCCACAGGCAGCAAGGCTCGCTGCGATGAGTTTTGAGCCAGCGGTCGAGAATCATCATTTCATCGAGTTCGGTTTTGGCCGTGTAATCGGCGACCGGCGGAGGCGCGTCATAAACTTCGCGCAATGCGGCGCGAATCGTTTTCTCGTCGATCTCGCGCATCGCCAGATGGCGGCGCACGATTCCGCCTTGCACCAGAAAAAGCGCTATCCCCGATTCGCCGTTTTCATCGCGCTGACCGCTTTGCACGATCACAACGTTGTTGTCGCGCCGCATTCGCTCCAGTCGCTGCAAGCGCCGCGCGACGGCTTCGATGGCATCGAGTTGTTCCTTGACTTGCGCCGCTTCTTCAAATTTCCAATCCTGGGAAAGCGCCTGCATTTTTACGCGCAGCGCGTCGAGTTGTGGCGCGTTGCCGCTTCGCAAAAGCTGCAATAAATCGGCGCAAATCGCGGCGTACTTTTCTTGGGAAATCGCGCCGACGCACGGCCCGGCGCAGCGCTTGATTTCGTGATAAAAGCAGCTTCGCCCTTGCGCGTCGATTTGAATCAAATCTTCGCACGAGCGCAACGGAAAAATCGCGCGCATCGCTTCAAAAGTCCACGTTGCGGCGCGCGGCGAAGTAAACGGCCCCAGATATAATCCGGCGATTTCTCCGGCGCGCGGAGCGGTTTCAAGTGCGGAGTGCGAAGTGCGGAGTGCGGAATCGGCTTCCCATTTCGCACGTTCAATCGGCGCGGAGTTGGGCGCTTCCCATTCCGCACTCCGCATTCCGCATTCCGCACTTGAAATCGGTTCGGCGCGCGTCACCGTCAGTCGCGGAAATTCGTCGTGCGACAAAACCAGGTACGGATAAACCTCGAACCGCTTGTGCTGCCGATTCAAAATCGGCAATCGCTCGGCGATCAATCGTCTTTCCAGTAACAACGCTTCGAGTTCGCTGCCGCATTCGCACCATTCGAGGCGCTTGATTTCGGCGAGCAAGCGGCGAAGTTTGGGCGGGCGTCGCGCCGATGTTTCGCCGAAATAACTTCGCACGCGCTCACGCAGGCACTTGGCTTAGCCGATGTAAAGCAAGCGGTCGTTGATTCCAAAAAAGAAATAAACGCCGGGCGCGCGCGGCAGAGACCGCGCCACATCTTTCAAGGTGCGGCGGCGTCGCGTGTCGGTTTTGCCTTCAAACGGATGATGGATTTTGGGCGCGCCAAAAGCGCGCAGCGGCGAAGCCATGAATTGATTTTACTGCAAAAGTACGCCTGAATTCGGGCGTGCTTCTTTTGCCTGCGTTTTAGGCGGCGCGAACAAATGCGCGTTTTTGCGCCACCACGCTTGTTCGGTTCCTCGCGGCGCGTCGTGCAAAGCTTGGAACGCTTTCGCTTGAGCCATCACGAGCCTCCAATCGGCTGTTCTGTCGTCAAGCGGAATCGCCCGCATAACAACAGCGGTTTGTTGCGGTTTCAAGAAGCGTAGACGTCTCATTGTCGATGCAAAACGCAGGCGAATAGGAAATGCGCCGCAGCCGATCTCGCCGTTAGTCGATGAAGAACTGCTAAATCTCCAAAGATGCGTGCAGGGCGTCGGCGCAATAAATTCAACATGAAGCCGGTGATATTCGTTATCGTGCTCGGCAACCGAACGCGAAACAAGAATGCCGCTGACATCGCGATCCGTGACGGTGCGACGCAGGCCGCAAACATCGCAGAACTCCTGGCGACGCGTTGTCGCCATGCCGCTCCAGCCAGTTGCCACCAAAATCATCAAACCGAGATAAAGCCAAACAAATCGCATAGGATTCTCCGAAAGTACGCCTGAATTCAGGCGTACTTTTCATCCCATCCGCTCTGCGATGTCTTGCCTTGCGGCGTAGCATAAAGCGATGGCCAGAGCGTCGGCGATGTCGTGCGGATGCGGCGTGGTTTTGAGGTTTAAACGCTGGCGCACGGCGGCTTGCATCGCCGATTTCGTGGCGTGGCCGTTGCCGGAAATCACTTGCTTGACTTCGTTGGGCAAAAACGTGTGGACGCGCGCGCCGCTTTGCTGAGCCGCCAGCATCAAGGCGCCGCGCGCGTGCGCCATCAGCAAGGCCGAACGCGGATGCGCGTAAGTCGAAAACAATTCTTCGATGACAACGACTTCGACTTCGTGCTCGCGCAAAACTTCACGCATTCCGTCATAAAGCTGCTGCAAGCGTTCGGGAAGTTCGTCCGCTTCGTTGGCTTTAATTGTTCCGCCTTCGACGAAGTGCGGAACTGCCGGCAATGCGCGCGTTCCGATCGCGCCTGATTTTCGCGCGACTTCGGCTTTCATTTCAATTACGCCGTAGCCGGTTGTGCGAAGTCCCGGGTCGATGCCCAGAATGCGGCGCGCGACGGGCGTGCCTTGCAAGCGATGCACGCGCCGCATCGTCGAGCCGACGCTCGATTTGGCGCGCGCGCCGGGAAGCGGGAAAACCTGAGTCTTTAACATCAATGATGAATGATGAACAATGAATGAGAAAAAGTACGCCTGAATATGGGCGTACTTTATTCATCATTCCGCATTCATCGTTAGCCGTTCGGCCTGTCGCCGATTTTGACGGTCACTTGTTTTTTGACGGTGTTGTTGCGCAGGATTTCCATCTTGGCGGTGGCGCCGACTTTTTTGGCGCCGATGATGCGCGAGACTTCGTCATAATTCCTGATCGCTTTGCCGTCGATGCTGCGAATCACGTCGCCGTCCTGGATTCCGGCGCGGCTGGCGGGCGAATTTTTCTCGACGCTTTGCACCAGCGCGCCGTTTTTGTCTTTCATGCCAAAGTCTTTTTGCACTTCGTCTGAAATCGGCTTCATAACGATGCCGATAAACGGATGCAAAACCTTGCCGGTCTTGATGATCTGCTCGGCGACGTTCATCGCTTTGTTGATCGGAATCGTGAAGCCAAGCCCGGTCGCGAAAGGAATAATCGCGGTGTTGATGCCGATGACTTCGCCGCGAATGTTGCACAGCGGGCCGCCGGAATTGCCGGGATTGATCGCCGCGTCGGTTTGAATCATGTCAGTCAGTTGAAAGCCTTTGCCGCGCTCGCCGCCGGGAACCGGAATCGTGCGCCCGACCGCCGAAACCACGCCGACCGTGACGGTGTTAGCCTGCGCGTACGGATTGCCGATGGCAATCGCCCATTCGCCGATTGCCAAATCTTTGCGCGAATCTTTCATTGAAGCCAAGCGCGCTTGCGGCAAAGTTCTGTTGGATAAAACAACGACCGCGATGTCGGAAGTGCGGTCGCTGCCCAGCAAGCGCCCCGCGTATTGAACGCCGTCGCGCGTCGTGACCTGGATTTTGCTGGCGCCCGCGACGACGTGCGCGTTTGTCAGCATCAGGCCGCGCTTGGAATCAATCACGACGCCGGTTCCTTTTCCTTGCTGCGGCCCGCTGCCCGGCGGCGGCAAAAACTCGGCGGTGCCGCCTTTGCCGAACTCGGTATCGACGTTCATTACCGCCGGCCCGACAAGACGCGCCGCCTGCACAATCGCGTTGCCGCTTTCGGCGTTCACGCCGCTCGTGCCTGCCGTGTTCGCCGTGTGCGTGCCGACATCCGCAATCGGATCGCTCACAGTACCGCCGCCGCGCTTGCCGCCGATCATCATGCCCATGCCGACCAACACACACGCCAAGACGCCGCCGCCCAGCATCGCCGCGACCGGATTCATGTGCGCCGCGCGCGCATTGGCGGCAATCGGCTCGTTCGATGAAATCGGCGCGATATTCCGGGTGCCCACCGGAGGAAGGGCGGATGCTTTTTCGGCTGGTCCAGGTTGCGAAAGTGGCGCAGCCGACGATTCGATTCGCGCCGCTATGTCAGGCGGCGCGATTGGCGTTGTCATCGGTATCGCGATTGGTGTAATTGCCGGCGCGGCAGGCGCAATTGGCGCGGCGAAAGGCGTTTCCATCGGTGCAGAAATTGGCGGCGCGATTTGCGCTGATGCGATTTGGGACGGCGCTTCTTCAAGTCCCGCGCTCCAGTTGCGGCCATTAATTTCTTCAAAGGCTGGCGCGGAGGACGCCGGCGAAGCGGGCGGCTGGGTTTCGCCGGCGTTTTGCGGCGTGTCGGACAAAGGCGAGTTTTCCATGCGAAAAGTATATCTCGCGCGTGGCGCCGCGCGAGAAGTTTTCCGCGCGGCGCGCAAAACTTCGGGTTCGTTTTGCGCGATGCGCGTGCTATACTGCGCGTCCATGTCGATTCCCATTGAAGCGGTGCGCCAGGTCGCGCACTTGTTGCAAGAATCCGGTTTGCACGAGATCGTCATCGAAAGCAGCGACGAAAAACTGCGCCTCAAGCTGCGGCGCGATGAGGCGCGCCCGGCGCCCCGCCCGCCCG
>Ga0136611_10002921_pt1 | contig 11954 bp, 12 predicted proteins | sample AntDrymUQ2232306_2_FD_106645 | JGI IMG/M metagenome (GOLD analysis project Ga0136611, IMG submission 106645) | Polar desert sand microbial communities from Dry Valleys, Antarctica - metaG UQ223 (23.06) | ecosystem: Environmental > Terrestrial > Soil > Desert | place: Antarctica: Dry Valley... | reverse complement strand
CTGACGCTTCAGATTAATAACGATCGCTGGCAAGGTATACCCATGATCGTCCGGACTGGCAAGGCAATGGACCACAAAACTACCGAGATCAAAGTCAAATTTGCGGGTTCGGACGGTATTTCAACTCACGAACTTGTATTTGATATTCTACGGAGTACGATCTGCCTTAAAACGGATCCGGAAACGCTTGTTATAAGCGAAGCATTACAGACTGCTGTTGCGAGGTTTCAAGTTGACCACCAGCCTGATTACGCCAAGCCAATTACAGACGGCTATGAGAGGGTTTTGCTTGATGCTATAAGCGGGGATCACATGGTATTTACAACTAGCCGTGAAATACTGTACTCCTGGAAGATTATCGAGAATGTACTGTCCGAATGGAGCCAATCGGGCAACGATTTGATAGTGTATCCCAAAAGCAGTCAGTCTATCGGGTAAGCTGCAGCTTTTTGGTACACTTATAGTAGCAATGAACGTCAGTATAATTCGAACAAAGCATAATACGCCATGATAAACGCACTTGATTTTTTTATCTTGATTATGGCTTTCAGTTCCTTGTTCAGGGGTTATGAAATCGGGCTCGTCCGACAAGTATTCTCTACTGTCGGATTTATCGTCGGACTACTGATAGGAGCGCTACTACAGCAGTATACCGTCCAGCTCGTCGACACGCCCTTGTCACGCTCCCTTGTGACGATAGGTACTACACTCGGCTGCGCATTGGTTGTACTGTCACTTGGCGAAAAATACGGCGCCAAGCTGAAAATCAGGATCCAGCAGACTTTACATATAGATAAGTTTGACGGTTGGCTTGGGTCGTTGCTGGGTGCCGCGACACTGCTCGGCGCTATCTGGCTGGCTGCTAATGTCCTGCTGTCACTACCGTCCGCAACGACCCAGTCACAAATTCGTGGTTCACAAGTAGTGACATTCCTGAACCGCAACTTACCAGCCGCCCCTGAAGTCATTGCCGGACTTGGCCGTCTGATTGACCCCAATGGATTCCCGCAGGTATTTACCGGCCGCGAACCGGAACTACCCGCCAATACCACCGTCCCTGGCATTAGCTCCGGCCTCCAAAAAGCTATAGATGCCGCCAAAGTTTCAGTCGTCAAAATCGAAGGTTTCGGTTGCGGCGGAGTCGTCGATGGCTCAGGATTCGTAATTGGAAACGATCTGGTTGCAACCAATGCTCACGTGGTAGCAGGGGTCAAGAAGCCCTACATAAAAGACGCAACCGGCCAGCATAGTGCAACGGCAGTGTGGTTCGACCCGAACTTAGATTTTGCAGTACTGCGCGTCCAAAACTTAGCCGGGCCGCCGCTACTCATCAACAACTCTATAGCAGCCAGGGGGACCGAAGCCGCCGTCATCGGTTATCCGGGCGGCGGCCCGTTGACGGCTGGTGGAGCCCAAGTCATTGAGGACTTTACGGCCCGGGGCCGGGATATATATGGCGAGGGAGTATCTGAACGCGATGTCTACAGCTTGGCAGCGAATATCATTCCCGGTAACTCCGGCGGACCCGTCATCCAAACCGACGGAACCGTTATTGGCGTGGTTTTCGCCCAGTCCACAGTCTACAAAACTATCGGTTACGCACTCAGTACTCCGCAGTTAAATGCTGCCATCAGCCTTGCCAACTCTCAGAACCGCACAGTTAATACAGGCAATTGCGCGCAGTAGCTGGCCGCCACGGCTTTCGTAAGAGTGATATACTATACTTAAGCTTAGAAACATCATGCCTACAAAACAAAAAGATATCATCACCAAAAGCGCTGAACTGCCTGCAGCTATCCTCCAACTGACTGTAGAGGCTGGCATTCACGCCCGTGATTCTCTTCCGGAAAACAAGATCCTAAAAAAAACTGGACGTTACTGGCACATGCTCGGTCCCGGCCTGACCACCGGCGCGTCCGACGACGATCCGTCTGGAGTCCTGACATACTCTCAGACAGGAGCCAAGTATGGATTTAACCTGCTTTGGATGGCGCCGCTGACATTCCCGCTGATGGCGGTTATCCAGGAAATGTGCGCCCGTATTGGTCTGGTCACCGGTAGGGGACTGGCCGGTAACATCCGTGTTCACTTCAATAAAAAAATCTTGTACATGTGTACGACATTGCTATTTATTGCAAATAGTATCAATATTGGCGCCGACCTTGGTGCCATGGCCAAAGCTATGCAGCTCTTAATTCCGCACCTCAACTTTGCTGCCCTGGTGATTGGTTTCAGTTTACTCAGCCTTGGCCTGCAGATATTCACCCCCTACGCCCGTTATGCCCGTTACCTCAAATGGCTGGCGCTAGTTTTACTCAGTTATGTGTTTTCTACCCTGATGGCAAATCTTGATTGGTCAGATGTCCTGCGCCATGCTGTTGTACCACAACTGACGTTTGACAAAGAGCAGATGATACTCATCTGTGCCATCCTCGGAACTACGATTTCGCCCTACTTATTTTTCTGGCAAACGTCCCAAGAAGTTGAGGAGCAAATTTTGCTCGGCAAGACGACGCTGCGCCAGCGCCGTACACTGACCTCCAAAGAAGATATCAGCAACATGCGCGTCGATGTCTGGTCTGGCATGTTCCTGTCGAACCTCGTCATGTTCTTTATCATCGCCGCCTGTGGGGCATTACTCTATAAGAACGGCATCACCGAAATCACCTCTGCCGCCCAGGCTGCCGAAGCCCTGAGGCCGTTCGCCGGTGACGCTACATACTACTTATTCGCGATTGGAATTATCGGTACTGGCCTGCTGGCGATACCAGTACTAGCAGGATCAAGTTCGTATGCAATTGCTGAAAGCTTACGCTGGAAAGAGGGACTCTACCGCAACTTGAGCCAGGCCCACGCCTTCTACGGAATGATTATTATATCGATGATGGTCGGCCTGGCTATTAATTTCCTGGGCATAGACCCAATCAACGCATTAATATATTCGGCTGTAGCCAACGGACTTATTGCACCTCCGATCCTCCTCTTAATTGTACTCATGAGTAGCAATCGCAAGATTATGGGACGCTGGACCAATAAGCCATTCACGACTTTCATTGGCTGGTTCGTCTGCCTGATGATGTTTGCAGCTGGCCTGGCTGCCATCTACTCAATGTTCTAGACTGCACTAAGCGAGGTCTTATTCATTGCGGAGAGCATCGATAGGATCTTTGCGGGCAGCCTTCAGGGCCGGGACGGTGCCGAAGATAATACCTACCACCAATGATACTCCAGCAGCCAGCGCCACGACTTCCCAGCTGATAATAGGTTCTAAGTTCGTTAATATACGCAGTAGGACGTTGATGAGCAGTGATACGCCAACACCGATCAGGCCGCCGAGGACACTCAAGACTGTAGCCTCAATCATAAACTGGTTCATGATTTGACGCGATGTCGCGCCGATTGCTTTTCGGATACCGATCTCCTGCATCCGCTCCGTAACTGATACAAGCATGACATTCATGATGCCAATGCCGCCGACCAGCAGCGATATAGCCGCGATGCCGGCAATGAAGCGCGTCAGAAGATTGATGATATTGCTCGTGACGTTGAGGCTTTCGTTTTGTTTGAGGACAGTGAAGTCTTCCTGATTACCATGAGCCTTCTTTAAATTAGCAGCGGTTGCCGAAGCGACAATGTCTCCCTGGGACGCAACGGCGGGCTTGGCGATAATCTCATATATCGTAGCTTTTTTGTTTGTAATCTCCTGGACGACTTGATGGGGAATAAAAATGGCATTATTAAAATCAGCTTCCAGTGAGAGGGGAGAAGTTTCAAATTCCTCAAACATGCCGCGGACGATAAAGGTTTGGCCAAGAAATTCGAAACTTTGGCCCAGGGGTACTTCCTGCCCGAAAACAGATTGAGCAACTTTCGGCCCAATAATCGCACCATTTTGGTTGCTGTCATTGGTTGTAAAGAAGTCTCCATACGGTATATTCTGCCCGAGTACCGTCGGCAAGTCCGGCGAAGTGCCTATCATAATTACATCTGGAAAAGTCTGACGGTCATACATGATAGCTCCGGCAACAATACTGAGCGGCACAGCTTGCTGGATACCTTTTGTTTTTTGAACTGTATCAACATCTTCATTTGTCAGGGCGCCGGCAGTCGTATAGCTGGCAAACAGATTCACTCCGGTGATATTACCTTCTTTATCACGATTGACAACCTTGCCAGGCCGGATCGTAATCAAATCTTTGCCGAGGTGGTTTGTTTGGGAAATAACTTGCTGCTTGACGCCTTCGCCGATACTGACGACGGTCACGACAGATACTATGCCAATGATGATACCCATCATCGTCATCAAGCTGCGCCATTTGGAGGCTCTGACGGATGCTATGGCCGTCTTGAAGTTACCGCGGTTGAACGAGTACATTATCTGTGGCCCCGGACGCCACGTTTAGCTTTTTTACGGGTCTTTTGCTTCATTGTAAGTTCATTAGCCGGTTCGGCGTCAGGCAAATGGTTCATAAGCGCAGAAACACCAGCCAGGTCATCTTCGACGCTTGTCGTTGATACACTATACATACTGCGGCGGGCAGTTTCAGCAACTTCGCCTATCGCCGTTGCCTCATCACGGATAATACCACCGTCATGCATATAGACTACTCGGGTCGCGTAGCGGGTAAGTTCAGGATTATGTGTGACGAAAAGAATTGTATTACCGGTCTTATGGATTTCACTCAGTAATTCCATGACCAACCTCGAGCCAGCACTGTCGAGATTGCCAGTCGGCTCATCAGCAATAATAAGTTTAGGGTTGTTAACCAGCGCTCTGGCGATAGCCACGCACTGCGTTTGGCCACCACTCAGCTGGCGCGGATAGTAATATTCCCGATGCTGTAAACCGACTCGAGCCAAGATATCGCTGGCCTGACGGGTGCGGCGGGTGGGGGACATGCCCTTGTACACTAGGGGCAGGGCTACGTTCTCGAGAGCAGTCAATCGGGGAAGGAGATTGAAGTTTTGGAAGATAAAGCCGATGGTGTCGCGCCGGTACTTAGCAGCTTGATTGGGTCTGAGCTTAGCGACCGAGCGGCTGTTCAGCGTAAACTTGCCGTGTGATGGGCGGTCTAGCAGCCCAATAATGTTCATAAGCGTAGACTTGCCGCAGCCGCTCGGTCCCATTACCGCAACGAACTCACCCTCTTCAATATGGAGGGTGACTTCGTCAAGCGCCACAGTAGCGGCGTCGCCGAAGCCGTACAGTTTACTGACGTCTTCTAACTCTATTATAGGCATTTCTACTAGTGTACTGCGCCAAGCGTTTTGACCGCAAGGTGTTTCTGTAGTATTTTTACGGTATACTTGTTGAGTTGCATTCAATCAAGCAATGGAGGGGTCGCCTAGTGGCCTATGGCGCACGCTTGGAAAGCGTGTTGGGTGCAAGCCCTCGGGGGTTCGAATCCCCCTCCCTCCGCCAAATTTAAGTTTAATCTGTAGGTGTATACTTAAATCATGAATTATTACGGACTCGCTGGCACAATGACAGCCAAACAGGGCAGGCGAGATGAATTAACGCAGATACTCCTCCAGGCAGCCAAACTTTTGCAATCAAATTCCGGATGTATTCAATATATCATCAGCCATGTAAATGACGACCCGGATGTTGTATGGGTATCTGAAGTATGGATCGACAAGGCAGCACATGACTCCTCACTCGAGCCTCAGGAAATTCGCGACTTAGTCATGAGTGCACTACCGCTGCTAGCGAATTCTCCGCAGCAGGGCAGTGAGCTGAAGGTATTAGGCGGCAAAGGACTAATACTTTCCTAAGACGGAGACGGCGAAGGAGACGGAGACGGCGAAGGAGACGGAGACGGAGACGGAGACGGAGACGGCGAAGGTGATGGTTTAACAGTTTCTATAGGAGGCTGAGGACTTTGTAAAGAACTAGGGGAAGGTATCGCTGAAGGTGATGGCGACGGAGATGCGCTTTTTACAACTTTGACCGGAGACGGTGAAGGTGTGACTATCGGTTCTTCGTCAAGGACAGCCGTGCCTTCCGGTAGCGGGCTGGCTGGATTTATAATGTTGAGGTCATATCCCCGTGTATTAGCCGGATCGTTACTGTGTCCGTCATTACTTAGAATAGCAGCAATGTCCTGACCTCCACGGGGACCTATTTCGACCAACGTCAACGCCAATCCTGCAATAATTAGTCTTCTACCCCAATGAGTTCTTTCTTCTGGTTCTGGTACTGCTTCGCGAGCCATATATTTCTTCCTTTATACAATTAGCTTATAAGTATAGTACAACGAGTTAGATGAGACTGCAAATGTAACGTATGGTATTTTTGACTTGTGGCTTGGCATTTCCAAATGGGACAGTTCTAAGAAATAATTGTTCCAACAGATTCACCACCTATTAATTTGGCGAGATTTTCAGGCTTCATCATATCAAATATAACAACCTTTTGATGTTGTTCCATAGCAAGTCCCATAGCGGCTTTATCCATTACCATGATTGAATCGTCTTTGACTGCCTGGCTAAATGAGACTTCATCGAGTCTCACAGCCGTGTCGTCCAAGTTCGGGTCTTTATCGTAGACGCCGTCAACTTTCGTAGCCTTGGCAACAATCTCGCAGTCAAGCTCCAGCCCGATGCTGACAGCTGCAGTGTCGTGGGTAAAATACGGTCTGCCCAGACCACCGGCAATAATTATAACTCGACCATTTTCAAGGTGCTTTTCTGCCAGGCGGTAGGTGTACGACTCGGCAATTTGTTCGGCGTAAATATTACTCATACAGCGGGTCGGGATACCGGAAGATTCAAAAATGTCAGTTAGCGCCATAGAGTTGATGAGGCCGCTTAGCATACCCATCTGGTCGGCTGTAACCCGTCGGATACCATTGCCAGCCACCTCAGCACCTCGGACAAGATTACCCCCACCAACGACAATGACTATCTGGCAATCAGTAGCTAACGCTTGTTTGACTTCGGAAGCCAGGTACGAACCAATTGCCGGGTCAATACCAACATCAAACTTTCCGGAGAGCTGTTCGCCGGAAAGTTTGAGAAGGATTCGTTTATACATTGAGGATTAGTATAGACCAAACGTCTATACTAATACATGCTTTGTGTCGTCATCGTCATTTAATTTTATATGTCTGTGGATTATACTGGCTGGAATGGTAAGGTGCGAAAGTTAACACATCAAATTCATTTGTTAGGAAGTATACATGACAACAATATATTCATGGAACGTCAACGGCGTCCGGGCAGTTGTCCGAAAGGATGTGTTCATCCCGTTTGTGTTACAAGAAATGCCAGATATCTTATGCCTTCAGGAAACCAAGGCACAGCAGGGTCAGGCAGAGATCGACCTGCCGGAATATCACGAATCCTGGTACTCAGCCGAAAAGGCCGGCTACAGCGGTACTGCTATCTTCAGCAAGCAAAAACCGCTGGGCGTCGTAAACGGATTGCCCCAGGATATTATCGACACATTAAATGTCGTCGGTGATGTCTACGGCGACCCAAACAAGGAAGGTAGAATAATTGCCGCCGAATATGACAAATTCTATGTCGTAACAGTCTACACGCCCAATGCCAAGGAAGACTTGAGTCGTATACCACTCCGGCACAAGCAGTGGGATCCTGCCTTTTTAGCCTACTGCAAGCAGCTGGAGGCTACCGGCAAGCCCGTCGTCTTTTGTGGAGACCTCAATGTCGCCCATACCGAACTCGACCTAGCCAACCCAAAGCCTAACAAGGGCAAAAAAGGCTTCACTGACGAAGAGCGATCAGGATTCCAGGCGTTCATAGATGCCGGCTTCATAGATACTATGCGCATGTTCAAAGAAGGCAACGGCTACTACACATGGTGGTCCAACTTCGGCAAAGCCCGTGACCGCAATGTCGGCTGGCGGATTGATTATGTGCTGGTATCAGCAAGCCTTAAAGATAAGGTCAAAGCAGCTACTATCCATCCTGATATCATGGGCTCCGATCACTGCCCAGTGAGCGTGTCGTTGGACATATAGCATTACAAATCGTGATACTATACCGGAAATGATCACACCAGAACCACTTTCAATGAAAACCTGCAGCCTCGTGTTACTCGTGAAAGACGACGAGATCCTGCTCGCCTTGAAGAAACGTGGCTTCGGCAAGGACCTCTGGAATGGCGCCGGCGGCAAAGTCAAGCCGGGGGAGACAATCGAACAAGCCGCCATTCGTGAGACTCAGGAAGAAATCAGCGTCACACCATTAGAACTTGCTAAAGTCGCAGTGCACGACTTCGTTTTCCCTGATGGGACGCCGGATATGCAGGTTCATGCTTACACATGTCGAAATTGGGAAGGTATACCTACGGAATCCGATGAAATGGCTCCACAGTGGTTCAAAATAAAAGATATACCCTACGAATTGATGTGGGACGACGACCAGTTGTGGCTACCACTGGTGCTACGCGGAAAGCTCGTCACAACAAGATTTAGCTTTGACGCCGACAACAAAATAACGGACGCCAACCTGAAGATTGTGCATACCCTGTAATAACAGATACAATACTGCCATGGACCAAGATTACTGGCAGAAACAAACTGTTGATAAGCCATTGTTTCCGGACATGCAGTGGAGTCGGCCGGAAAATAAATTATACGCTGGTAAAATGCTGATCATCGGCGGAAACGCCCATGGCTTCGCGGCAGCCAACGAAGCTTACATCCAAGCTAGCAAAGCCGGCATCGGCGTCGCCCGGATGTTACTGCCCGATTCCTTGCACAAACTACTCGGCAGGGGATTCGCGGCTGGGGAATTCGCGCCGTCAACGCCAAGTGGCAGCTTCAGCCAGCGAGCACTCGCTGAGGCCCTGGCAATGGCGAACTGGGCTGACGGCGTCCTTATTGCCGGCGACCTTGGGCGGAATAGCGAAACGGCTATACTATTAGAGAAATTTATCAGCAAGTACACTGGCCAACTAACGATTACGAAAGATGCCGCTGATTACTGCCTGACTAGTCCCGCCGGATGCATCGACCGTCCAGATACGACACTCGTCATCTCTATGGCCCAACTCCAGAAGCTTGGCATCCAATCTAAGTTCAGGCCAGCTTTCATGTTTGACATGGATATAATCCGGCTTGTCGCCGCACTCCACGAATTCACAATCCAGCATCCTGTGAATATTGTTGTTAAACATTTTGATACAATATTTGTTGCGGTAGAAGGTAAGGTCAGCTCGACGAAACGGCCAGTCGACGAAACGATATGGAGAGTTAAAACAGCGGCTTCCGCCTCGACTTGGTGGATCCAAAATCCATCGAAAATATATGAAGCGCTGACGACAAGTGCATTAGCCGATTGACATTCAGGTACCAACTACGCACCTGCGGGCTTGGCAATATTACCTGGTAAAAATCAGAAATAAAATAAGAAGGGAAGCAGGGTGGTCTCGGGTGGTCGTATAGCCGTGAAGGCAATATAAGATGAGCGAGACCACCCACGGGGAGGGTCACCTGCATAGGCAAATATCTGCCTAAAAGCAGGTGACCCATCCCTGGGATGATCAACTGTGCTTTGTCACCGTTCCATTCTGCAGAAGCTGTATTCCTGCGCTGTAGTGCTGGTCAGACGTCGGCGGATGCCGGGACTGTCATGCAGGACGCGGAGACATCTGATCGGGCTTGAGCTCGATCAGATGTTGACGCCGTAGTCCTTGACGATCCCCACGAGACCGCTGGCGTAGCCTTGGCCGATAGCCCGGAGCTTCCAGTCGGCACCGTTGCGGTACAGCTCGGCGAAAACCATGCCGGTCTCGGTGCTAGCGTCCTCAGAGAGGTCGTAGCGGGCGAGCTCAACACCGTCGGCGTCGTTGACGACCCGGACGAAGGCGCTGCGGACCATGCCGAAGTTCTGGCCGGACTTGTCCGCCTCGTAGATGGTAACGGGCAAGACGATCTTGTCGCAGTTGGCCGGCACGTTGGGCAGGTTCACCTTGATCTTCTCGTCGTCGCCGTCGCCCTCACCGGTGAGGTTGTCGCCACCGTGCTGCACGGAGCCGTCGGGGCTAACCTTGTTGCCGTAGAACACGAAGTCCTTGTCGGACAGCGCCTTGCCGGCCGCGTCGACGAGGATCGCCGATGCGTCGAGGTCGAACTCGGCGCCGACCGTAGTCCTTGCGTCCCAGCCGAGGCCAATGGTGACCGCGGTGAGACCCGGAGCCTCCTTGGACAGGCTGACGTTGCCGCCTTTGCTGAGTGAGACACCCATGAGGGAGTCCCTCCATTCTTGGAACGGGAGAGTTTTGACACTCTCAGTTGATGACGCACCACGGAATGGGTTTGTCATAATAGATAGTAAGGTTTGTTTGACATTGTGTCAATAGTTTATCTATTTATACCTACTCATAAAAATGATTAGTGTTGCATGCGCCTCGTCCGGTATTGTCAAGAGAATAAATCTCTCAAAACAATATACCGGACGAGGGCGCAGCAACTCACAGAGTCAAACTACCTCCATGGATAGAAGGAGTGTTGCATGATCTCGGCTCAGCCGATGTCGAGCTATCTTCTAGCGTATCTGCGATCACCCAGGGGTGGGCGCAAAAGCTAGAAGACCGTGCGGTCCACGCCAGGAACTCCGGTGAGCAGACCGACGCGGCCGGCGACCTCGATGTAAGTCGAGATCTCCTCGGCGATCGCCTGGCCGAACTCGTCATCGGTGGCTTTGAACGGATCGATCGCCTGAGAGTCGACGTTGTCGACGTAGCGCAACCCGTTCGGGTTGACCTCGAGAACGAGCATGTCGTCAGCGTCCTTGATGGGTTGGCCGGCATCGTCCATCCTGATCTCATTCCTGCTGGGCAGGTCGTCGATCTCGACGAGGTAAGGAACCTTCTTGATCGCCAGGTTCTTGATGAACACCGGGTGGCCGGAGGACTTGATCACCTCGTTGCTCATGCTGACGTGGTTGTCCGGGTTGCCGTCGGTGATGTTGACGATCATCGTCAGCTTGTCACTTCTGGCCGCCATCGCCATCCCCGCCTGCAGGGCCTCAGTCATCGGCGTTGAGCCGAAGTTCGGCCTGAGCAGCTGCGGTGCCTGCTGGTAGTTCTCCAGGGTGATGACCACGGGCTTGCTGATGTTGGCGCCGTACATGATGACCGGGATCTGCTCATCGGCGTCGACGTTGAGGCAGAACCCGAGCGTGCGGACGGCCAGCTGTTGCGCGATCTCCGCCTCGTACTCGCGCTTCATGGAGAGGGAGCCGTCGAGTAGGAGGAGGACCTCCAGGCGGATGCCCGCGAGGTCGAAGTTGGCCAGAGCCTGCTGAGCTGCCTGGTAGCCCTTGACGAGGCTGACACCGCTACTGCCACTGGCACTGGACTTGACCTTTGTGAGATTGACCGCAGGCTGACCGCCACCGTCGTAGACGAACGGCACGGAGCGCACCAGAACCTGAGGGGTGGTGTTCAAGCCGCTGGGCGGGACGAAGCGGGGCCGCTGAGAGCGGGACGGGCGTGAACCGAAGAGACCCATGAGGGACTCTCCTTTCTGTGAGTTGCTTTCCACTTGCGTGGCCCACACTCTGATGAGGGGGTATAAAGCGATAAACAAATAATTTGTTAAATAACCATCATTCAGATAGGAGTGATAAACTTTTACGATTATATAGGTTTTTGCTTTTTTGTCAATTCGAGTGGTATCAGTTTTTATAAAAAATTATGATATATTATTAGCTTTGTATTTGAAAAATGAAAAACCTGAATAAATGGAGCTCACTGAAATCAGCCGCGTTTCTGGTCTCCGACCACACCCCGCCTAACCCATATACAATCTACTCAACAACTTTATAAATCGCATATATACAATCCGTATAATATAAAAAGATCGACAAGTGCCGATCTTTTTATATGGTGGGCGAGGAGGGAATCGAACCCTCAATCCGTAAGGAACACGATTTTGAGTCGTGCGCGTATACCAATTCCGCCACTCGCCCGGATTTAACGG
>Ga0136611_10002920_pt1 | contig 11954 bp, 9 predicted proteins | sample AntDrymUQ2232306_2_FD_106645 | JGI IMG/M metagenome (GOLD analysis project Ga0136611, IMG submission 106645) | Polar desert sand microbial communities from Dry Valleys, Antarctica - metaG UQ223 (23.06) | ecosystem: Environmental > Terrestrial > Soil > Desert | place: Antarctica: Dry Valley... | reverse complement strand
TGCCGCCGTGCCGCCGCCCGGCTCGCCCAGGACATCCTGTTCCCGCTCCCCGTTCACGAGACCGCGGAAGGAGAACGCCATGACGACCTCGAATGACGAACTCCTCGCGCGTCTGACCAAGATCGAGACGCTGTTGGCGAATTTCATCGAGCAGCGGACGATCAAGGAGTGGTACTCGACCGCCGAAGTGGCGACACTCCTCGGCAAGGCCGAGTTCACCGTCCGCGAGTGGTGCCGACTCGGCCGGGTCCACGCCCAGAAGAAGAAGTCCGGCCGCGGCGCGACGAGCGAGTGGATTATCGGTCACGCGGAACTCACCCGCGTCCGGAACGAGGGGCTGCTCCCCGACCCGCGACCGTACCGCAATGTGCCGTGACAGCGATAGAGGCTAGAGCTTACCGACCGTACGAGATGTCGATCGATGCGACCGACGCGCGCAAGTCGTTGTGTGATCATCCGGACAAACTCGGCATCGCAGTGTTGTCCTCAGAGCCGGGCCGGCTCACCGGGATGCTGCGGTCGGATCTCGATTTGGTCGTGATGAATGCTCTGGAGCAGGATCGCGGAGGGCGGTACGAAACGGCGTCAGCCGACATCCGGCGCTACTTGGCCGGGGAAGCGGTGCTGGCGGTCCCGCCGGGGCGCCTCTACCGACTGCGAAAATATCTCCGCCTCCTCGTGGGCTCCGATCCCAGTGCCTTCATCTCTGAGCATTTCGGGATGGTAATGTGGGACAGACGCTCCGGTGGCTTTTGCTGATTTCTGTTCCATTGCCGAAGTAGTGGATGAGATGGTTCGGACTGGGGAGTCGACATTGTGAGCCGAAGGACTGGGCGCGGTCGGACTTCCCGATCATCGTGGTGGAGGGGATTGGTGGCCTGGGCGACCCGAGTCGCCCTTCATGCCGTGCAGTACCTTCTCGAAAATCGACCACAGTGTTTGACGCTGTGCCTGAGCCCCTCCTGCGGGATTTCCCGCGAGCGCTATATCGAGATGGAAGAAGGCCCGGATCGCGTCGGCCATTTCGGGATGGCGGACGACGAGTTCGCTCGGCCGGGGCACCATCCCCGCCGCCGAGGGCGACGGGTTCTCGGATGCCACCAGGGTGTCGCTCACCGACGGGGCATTCCTCGACAAGAAGCCGGCCGACAAGGACAAAATCTCGATCCGTCCCTTCGCTGGCGAGTTGCTGAAGCGCGACGAGACGATGCAGAACTATAAGCCGAACCTCGACCCGGTGCGGGTCGCAGGCACGGTGGCTGACGCAAAGAATGATTGGACCGGGTCACGCCAGCAATTCCGCCACCGGCCCGGTCTGGTCGATGTCTTTCAACTTCGGATCGGGGACGCCAAACTTGTCGCGGGGCTTGCCGGCGGCGTGCAACAGCGAGCAATACAGGTTCGCCATCGTGCGGTGGGCCTTGGTGCCGTAAGCCGGGAATTGAAGGTATCGGCCGCAGGTCTTCAGCTTGCCGCCGAGGTCGCCGATCAGCACAACCGGCCACTCCTGCAATCCCGGGTGGTGCGACTCGCCGGAGTCGCTCAGGTAGACGATCAGAGTGTTGTCGAGCATGGTCCCGTCCCCTTCCTTGGTGTCGGCCAGTTTCTTCACCAACCCGGCGATCAGCTTGGTGTGGAATACTCGCAGTTCCACGAAACACTCTTCCGACGAAGCCCGTCCATAGGCGCCCCCGTGTCCGATCCCGTGCAGGTCGGGGATGCCGAACTCTGGAAAGCTGCCGAACCGCTGCCCGCCGCCGCCGGAGATGAGCGTGACCACGTTCGTAATCCCGGCAAGCAGGGCGGCACCGGCGATTTCGAATTGGGCTTCAAGGATGAGGCTCGAGGTCGACGTGGTCAGTTTGTCGCCGAGCATCGGGGCGTGCTTCTTCAGGTCGTCAGCTTTCGTGAGCAGTTCCGACTGCCGGTCGCGGAGAGACTCGAACGCTTCCAAGTAACGGTCGAACTTCACCTTCTCTTCGGCCGCGAGCGCCGCACGGGAACGCTTCACGTCGTCGGCCATGAAGTCGAGCAGGTGGGACCGCTGATCGAACGCCGTTCGCCCAGCCCCTTCGGCGACACTCCCGAACAGCCCCTTGAACGCCAGATCGGGGGAGCAAACGATGGGCACCGCCTTGCCCGGCCCGCTGGCCGAGTAGCTGTAGTTCATGGCGTCGGTGCTGCCGCCGTAGCCGAGCGCGACGTGCGGGAAGGTACCGGGCAGTGCCTCGGCGAGGGCCGAATCGATGGTCTGCGACATCGGCCCCTTGTTCGCCGGGCACGCGCCGAGCGCGCCGTGGTTGGCCGAGTGGTCGCTGAGCGCGATGCGGCCCGACAACCCCTGCACTAGGGCGATCCGATCCGAATACGGCTGGAGCGGGGCGAGCGCTTTGTGCAGCTTCTTCCCGGCCAGGGCGGTTTCTTCGAGCTTGTCGTTGTCGGGCTTCTGGTTTTTCCCGTCCGGCCGGCGTTTCATGCCTGTGGGGACGAGGTGCTCCGGATTGATCCCGTTGCTCTGCATCACGAACACGACGCGTTTCCGGGCGGCGCGCTTGGTGTCGCCGGCGGCGTGCGCGGCGAGGTCGCCGAGGATCGGCGCGAGGAGGGTGGCCCCGGCCCCGAGGGCGGCTTGCTTCAGGAGAGTCCGGCGGGTGGTGTCGGTGGTCATTTCGGTTCCCCCTTTTCGGGCAGGGTGAGCGTGGGTGCGGTGCGGCAGAGGAAGGCGTCGGAGGTCAGCAGCGAGACGACGAGCGCTTTGAAACTGCCGTCGTTCTCCTGATACGCGCGGTCGGCGTCTTGCAGCGCCTTCGCGTCGGCGAGCGTCTCGTTCCGGCCTAGGAAGTAGCGGAAGGCGTGCCGGACGAACACCTGCCGGGCGCGGGCCGAGTCGGCGATCTTGCGGACGAGTTCACGCGGGTCCTTCACCGGGCCGTCGAGCTTCTGATCGCCGCTGTCCGCGATGGTTCCGGTGGTGGCGAGGGGGGCGTCCTTCATGACTACGCCCAGACTCTTCCCTTTCTTGTCCACGTTCTTGGCAGTGGTTTCGTCATCGCGGACCGGTTCAGCTGTGCGGAACCGGCCGAAGTGGTCGAACTGCTCGAAGGAAAGGCCGAGTTCGTCCATTCGATTATGGCACTTCCAGCAGGCGGCGTCGCGGGTGACGCTGAGGCGGTCGCGGTAGGTGCGGTGCGAGGCGTCGGGTACTTGCGCGAGGACGCCGATGGGGAGGTCGGGTACGGTGCCGCCGAGCAGCCGTTCGCGGATCCACCGCCCGCGGCGGACCGGGTCATTCTCGAAGTTCGTGCTCCACGCCACCAGCCAACTCGGCTGCATCAAGATTCCTAAGCGGGTGTCTTTGGGAAGCGGCACCGGCTGTTCGCTCGGCCACTCCTTGAACCCGTACACGTCATGCACCGTGCCGAGCCAGTCCGGCTTCCGCTTGGGGTTCGGATCGGGCTTCGGCAGGACATCGCCCGGCACCGCCTCCTCCTTCCGTGTCTGCTTATTCATCTTGGTCGAGTAGTTGACGAACGAGACGGGCGTGGTGAGCAACTCACGGAACACGGCTTTATCGGCGGCCAGGATGTGCAGAACGAGCCGGTCGGTGTCCTTGACGAGTTGGCCGGGCAGGTGCTTGATGCCATCGCTCGGCTTGTCCTTGAACACATCCGCCGCCTTGTGGTACTCGAAGTACTCGCGGAAGAAGCGGAGCAGCCGGGGGTTCTCGGCCTTCGGGTCATCGAGCAACCGCCGCACTTGGGCGGCGACTTGCTCGCGGGTTTTCAGTTCGCCTTTCTGGGCGGCTTGAACGACGGTCGGGTCGCGGCGATCGCCGAGGGCGAGGCTGACGGCGCGGACCAGTTCGTCCGGGGCGAGAATCGTCTTGCCGGAACCGCTGCCACGTTCGCTGCGGTACACGGCGTCGGTCTTCAGCAGCACCGCTTGCAGCACGGTGCGGACGGCGGTGGGGCTGTCGGCCCCCTTCGTGCACTTCTCGTAAAGCGCGACGTACCGTTTCAGTTCCTCGGCGTCCGGTTCGCGGCCGACGGCCATCCGGTACTGAGAACGAACGGCCGATTCCAGTTGCGCCGGAGTCGGCGGTTTGGCCGGGTCCATCAGTTTGACGAACTCGGCGACGGTGTCGTGCTTCGCGCTCAACTTGCCATCCTTTATCTCGTTTGCCGTCTGGGAGAGTACGATGGCCTCGGCGTTACGGACGAGGATCTCGGTACTCGGCTCGTCCACGGTATACAAACCGGCGAAGTCTTTGAGGCCGCGTTCGGGCGTCAGTGTGAAAGGCTGAATGATCCCCGGCACACGGCCCCGAGACATTTCCCGGACGAAGCCCATGTAGCCGTCCGGGCTGATCCGCCAGACGCGGGCGGGCGGCGGCTCGGCGGTTTCGGCCGGTTTGCCGAAGAGCAGTTCGTGGGGGATCAAGTTCCCCTGGTTCGGCAGCTTAGACGGATGGGCACCGGTGGCGACGGTCGCCCAAGCGACGACGGCACGGGACGCGTCCACATCGGGCTTCGGCTCCTTCGCCGGCGGCATCAACCCGTCGCGAATCTGATCCCGCACTGCCAGCCAGCGGGCCTGAAACTTCGGGTCTGCGGTCAGGTCGTCCAGCCGTACGTCCCCGGACTGCTTGTCCGGCCCGTGGCACTTCACGCAGTGGGCCTTGAGGAACGGGGCGATCCGGTCGCGGAAGTGGTTGTCGGCGGGCGATTCAGCGGCTGTGGCCGCACCGCCGATCAACCACAACGAGAGGAAGGCGAGTCGCAACATCGGTGGGTATCTTGGAGGCGTGGTGGGGCAAGCAAGGGTGGCTCAATAAAGAAGCCCGTCGGAAGAAATTCCAGACAGCCGGGATGACGGACAAATTCCCCCCGCCCGGCACCCGCCACCGGCCTGTGGGTTGAATCTGTCTGCCCAGCTTTCGGCCGGGATTCGGTTTTGCGGAGTGGATGATGCCAGTCAATGATCCAACACCGACCCCCGAAGTGGATCGGATCGTCCGCGATGTCCTTGCTGGGGACACCGCCGCGTTCACCGGGGTGGTGAAACTGTATGAAGCGGAGATTTGGCGGATTGCCGCGTCTCTGCTCCGTGACCGAACAGCGACCGAGAATCTGGTGCAGCAGGCGTTCGTGGACGCCTACACGCACCTCGGCCAGTACCGCCTCGGCAGCGATTTCGGCGCGTGGCTGCGGACCGTGACGCGGAACCGGTTGCGGAAGGAACTGCGGACGGCCGTGCGGGAAGACCGGCGGCTGACCGCATACCGCGAGCGGTTGGCCGAGCGGCTACGGGCCGAGACGCCGAGCCAACAGGACGACTCCGAGGCCTACCTCGCCGCCCTGCAGGGGTGCCGGGAGCAATTGCCGGCCGAAGACAGCGCGCTGATTCGTCTGCGGTACGAGCGGGGAATGTCCTTCGAGGCCATCGCTGCCGGCAACGGGCAGACGCCAGCCGCGGTTCAGCGAATGATTTCCCGCATTCGATTCAAACTCCGGTCTTGCATTGAAGGTCAGGTCCACCCGACATGAACCGCATCGACGAACTCACCGACCGCCTGATCGACGCCACGCTGACCGACGCGGAGGCGGAGCAACTGACCGCACTCACGGGGACCGAGCCGGCGGCGCTCGGCCGACACTTCGCCCTGTTGAACCTGGAAGCGACCCTGCGCGGCCTCCGCACCGATCTGGATTTTTCGGCGGACGTGCTCAACCGCATTGAAGTCCAGCGAACCGAGCGGACTGCGGACGCCGTGATGTCCGAGATCGCACAGCGGCCAACCCCTGCGTGGGGCCGGCGGCGGTCGCCTTGGCGGCGGGTGGCGGTCGCGGTCACGGCGATGGCCGCGGCGCTGCTCCTGGGCATCTGGCTGATCCGAGCCACGCCGCCCCGCGACTCGGGTCTAGCGAGGGTGCGCACCATCTCCGGCTCGGTTGAAATCGTGGGTCCCAGCGGGACCGACGCGACCGACACCGACCGCCCATTGAGGGAGGGTCAGACCGTGCGCACAGTCGGTGCCGACAGCGTCGCCGTGTTGGAATTCCCCGACCGCACGCGACTGGAGTTGAACCCCGATACCGAGCTGCGACTCACCTCGCTAGGAAGCGAGGGATCTCCTCGCTCGCTCTACTTGGTCCAAGGGCAGTTGACAGCGAGTGTGACCGGAAGGCAGACGGTGCTCGGCACCGGCGGCGGAGACGTCATCGCGCGGAACGGCTCGTATACCGTTTGGGCGTCCGGGCCGGAATCTGTGCGCGTGGAATCGACGGCCGGGGACGTGCAACTCGTTCGCGGGCATCAGCAGCCGAGTCCACTGGCCCTCGCCCCAGGTCGGGCCGCGTTCGTCCGCGATGAGTTCACTCCCGTCCGCCTCGAAACACTTTCCCGCACAGACACCAGCCCGCGTGCCACTCTGGACTTCACCGGTGCCCTAGACGTGGCGTTCGCGGCCGACGGGAAGGCGGTGCTGGCGGTTTCCGCCAAGCAGCGTATCCGGTGGCGGACTGATGTGGAACAAAGGACGACCGAGCGGTTGCTCTTCGAGCCGCCGGTGAAGAACGACGGTCCTGTCGGGCTGCTCTCGGCCGATGGCCGGTCGGTGATCGCGTGTCGTGTCGACGACCGCGAGGAGCGATTGTTCGTGTTCGACTCGCAGACCGGCACCGTCCGCCGAACGTTCCCGATCCGAGTGACCGAGCCGCGGTTCCTATGTGCCTCCCCAGACGCGGCTTGGGTGGCGACGGTCAGCGGCAAGCCGGAGAAGACGCTCCGTGTCTGGGACACCGCAACGGGGCGGGAACGATTCCGCCGCGATCTGGAAGAGAATCCCGGCTGCTTAGCTTCCACAACCGACGGCCGACAAATCGCTTACGATGTCGCCAACTTCCGCCGGAGCACCGACAACCGAGTTCAGTTCCTCGACGCCGTCACCGGTGCGCCGACGTTCTCGCTGCCGACCCGACGACGGACGGTGACGGCCCTCGCCTTCACCGCCGACGGCAAGTTCCTGGCCGCCGGCTTCAATGGGGCGGTTCAACTCTGGGACGTGACCAACCGGCGACTCGTCAGCACCCTGGAGGGATTCGAGCGGGTCGTCACCCGGTTGGCGTACAGTCCGAGTGGTGACCTCGTAGCCGCAGGCACCCAGGACGGACAAGTGTGGGTGTGGGCCACCGACACCGGCCGACGGGTTCAAGTGCTGGGCACCGGCACCCGTGGCGTGCGAGCGCTGTCTTTCTCTCCGGACGGGAAACAGATCGTGACGGCCACCAGTAAAGGTCCGGTCGCACTCTGGAATGTCGCGCCGATCCCGGCGAACGATCCGGATCGCGACTTGTGACGTGTGAATAAGTAGTGGTGTGAGAATTCGCAGTCGGGTATGCTCCCCTTGTCTGCCCCGGCCCTTCGCGGGGTTCAGATTTGAACCCGCCGAACCGCACCTGCCGACTGTCACCCGCCACGCGATCTCCCACCAAAACCTCCACTCCCGGCCGAGGCGAACTGATGTCAGCGACGCAGCGCCGTTTCCGTACGCCCCTGGCGCTGGCAGTCGTCCTCGCATTCGCGTCGGCGGGCCGGGCGGACGAACCGCTGCACGAGCGCGACGTGCTGCCGATCCTTACGAAGCAGTGCCTCGGCTGCCACGGCGGGTTGCGGCAGAAGGGCGGGCTGGACATGCGGACCATCCCCGCGATGCTCAAAGGCGGCGACTCCGGCCCGGCGGTGAAGGCCGGTGACACGGCCGCCAGCGAGATGTGGAAGAAGATCGAGTCCGGCGAGATGCCGCCGCACGAGAAGAAGCTGTCCCCGGAGGAGAAGGCCGCAATCAAGGGGTGGATCGCCGCCGGGTTGCCCACCGTCGCCCAGCGTCAGAAGAAAGTCGATCCGCTTCTCCCCGCCGGTGTGAAGCACGAACCGAAGCGGGTGGCGATGGCCCTCGACCGTCACCTCGATACGGCGCTGGCGGCCGCGAAGTTGAAGCCCGCCCCGCGCGGCGACGACGCCGAGTTCCTGCGCCGCGTGTACCTCGACCTGTCCGGCCGCATGCCGACCGCCGAACAGGCCGCCGCCTTCCTCGACGATCAGTCCCCGGACAAACGGGCAAAGTTGATCGACGCGCTCCTGGCCACGCCGCAGTTCGGCGAACAGTTCGGCCGCACCTGGCGGGACTGGATCTGCCCGCCGGAGTTGCCGTCGGACGCGAACGGCGGCAAGCAGCCGCACACCGAGGTGCAGAACCTGGGCAAGTGGCTGGGCACGCGGTTCGCGGCCGGCGATACTTGGGACGCCATCACGCGCGACATCCTCACCGTCGAAGGCGACATCAAGACGAAGCCGCAGGTGATCTTCTTCGGCCTTGCGGGGGAAGGCGGGAAGCCGACGGCGAGCGGGTCGGCGCGGGCCGTCGCCTCGCTCTTCCTGGGCGTGCAGCTCCAGTGCGCCGCCTGCCACGACGACCCGTACCGCGCGTGGGCGCAGACCGAACACTGGGCGCTGGCCGCGTTCTTCGGCAAGGTCGGCGGCGGGTTCAACTCCATCGCCGAAGCCAAGACCGGGGGCGGCGCGGCGAAAGTCACGATCCCGAAAACGGCGTTCAAGAACGTGGGCACCGACGTGCCGGCGGCGTTCCTCGGCGGCAAACCGCTCGCGGCCGCGAAGGAGGCCGGCCCGCGTTCTCAGTTCGCCGACTGGCTGACCGCAAAGGACAACCCGTACTTCGCCCGGTCGTTCGCCAACCGCCTGTGGTTTTACCTGTTCGCGCGGGGCATCGTGAACCCGGTGGACGACTTCCGCGAGCTGAACCCGCCGTCGCATCCGGGGTTGGTGGCGCTGCTCGGGAACGAGTTCGCCGCGTCCGGGTTCGACATCAAGCACCTGTTCCGTTGTGTCTGCAACTCGGAGGCGTACCAGCGGACCAGCCGGGTGCCGACCGGGACCGACGACAAGTCCACCGCCGCGCTGACCGCCGCGTTCGGCCGGATGCCCCTTCGGGTGATGACCGCCGATGCCCTCTACGACTCGCTGAAACTGGCCTACGGCGACCCCAAGTTGGACCTCCGCGGGTTCGACTTGAAGGCCGGCATCGGCAACGGCGAGAGCGCCCCTGTCGCCGACGCCTATCTCGAGTTCCTCCGCCGCTTCGGCACGAACAAGGAAGACGCCACCGACTTCACCCACGGCATCCCGCAACTGCTCACGATGATCAACCACCCCCGCCTGCTCGCCGGCAGCAAGGCGCTGGACGCTTACCGGAAGGTTAAGCCCTCATCCACGATCAAACAGACGGTCGAGTGGCTGTACCTCTCGACGCTGTCCCGCCGTCCGACGACGACCGAGCGCGAGGAAGCCCGTCGCTATCTCGACAAGGCCGCCGACCCCGCCAAGGGGTACGCCGGCGTGCTCTGGACGCTCGTCAACCGCTCCGAATTCCTGCTGGTCCGCTAACTGCCCGAGGACTCCCGTGTCGAATCTCGAAACACCGCTGCGGCGGCGCGACCTGTTGAAGCTCTCGGCGGCCGGTCTGCTCTCCGGCGTGTCCGTGCCGTGGTTCGAGACGCTGGCGACGGCGGCGCAAACACCCGGCGTGAAAAAAGCGCGCGGCAAGTCGTGCATCCTCCTGTGGATGGACGGCGGGCCGAGCCAGCAGCACACCTTCGACCCGAAACCGGGCGGCGAGTTCAAGTCCGCGGCGACCTCCGTGCCCGGCATCCACATCGTCGAGCAACTGCCGCAGCTCGCGCAGTGCATGGACGACATGGCCTTGCTGCGGTCGATGGAGACGGAGATCAACGACCACTACGACGCCAAGTATTACCTGCACACCGGGTACAAGCGCGCGGCCGCATTCGAGCACCCGGCCGTCGGCTGCCTGGCGTCGTCGCAGTTGGCCCTGCCCGACGATGACATGCCGGGGTTCGTCACCATCGACGCCGGGTACGACCGCATCGACGGCGGCCGCTTCTACCGCTCGGTGCCGGCGTACCTCGGGCCGCAACATGCGCCTCTGGCCGTCCACGACCCGCTGAAAGGGCTGGAGAACTTGAAGGACGAAGGCGGCGACTTGGCCGACCGGCTCGAACTGCTCGGCGCGAGCGAGGGGCGGTTCGCCCAGGAATACCCGCTGCCCGCAGTGGCCGCGAAGCAGGCCGCGTTCGACCGGGCGGTGAGGCTGATGAAATCCAAACGGGCGAAGGCGTTCGACCTGGACGCCGAACCGGCGAAGGTTCGCGACGAGTACGGTCGCCACAAGTTCGGCCAGTCGTGCCTGCTCGCCCGGCGGCTGATCGAGGCCGGGGTGTCGTTCGTGGAGGTGTTCCGCCGCGGGTGGGACGACCACGGCGTCGCGGCCAAGAACGTGACCGCCCGAGCCCCGTGGTTGGACGCCGGGATGTCCGCGCTCATCCGCGACCTGAAGCAGCGCGGGATGCTGGACGACACCCTGATCGTGTGGATGGGCGAGTTCGGCCGCACGCCGGGCAACGGCGAAGGGCACTTCAGCAACGCCTGGTCCACCGTCTGGGCCGGGGGCGGCATCAAGACGGGCCAGGTGATCGGCAAGACGAGCGAGACGGGCAAGAACCCCGGTTCGACGGTGGTGGATCGACCGATCAGCGCCCCGGACTACATCGCCACTCTCTGCCTCGCCCTCGGCATCGACACCGCGCAGGAGTTCATGGCTCCTGGCAACCGCCCGATGCCGGTGGTGGAGAAGACCGCCAAGCCGATCAAGGAGTTGCTCAAGTGAACCGCTCCACCTTGCTCCTTCTGCTACTCCTCGCGCCCGTCATGTCGGCTCTGCCGAAGGAACCACCGCCGTACAAGGCCGCGGCGAACGCGGACGAAGCCGTCGCGCGGATCGCGGAACTCGCCGGCATCGTTCGCACTCTCGGCGGCGACGCGCTGGAAGTGGACTTCCACCACCGGGGTGCGGCGATCACCGACGCCCACCTTCAATATCTCCTTTCGTTTGAGAAGGTCGCGGTGCTGCGGCTGAAAGAGACCGCGATCACCGACGCCGGGCTGGCGCACGTCGGCAAGTTGACCGGTTTGAAGCGGCTGCACTTAGAGAAAACGGCCGTCACCGACGACGGGCTGAAACACCTCGCGGGGTTGAAGGAGTTGGAGTTCCTCAACCTGTACGGCACCTCGGTGACCGATGCGGGAATCGAACGACTGAAGGAGTTGCCGAAGCTCGCGCAATTGTTCGTAGCGGACACGAAGGTGACGGAGACGGGAATCGCGGCGCTGCAAAAGGCGATGCCGGAGTTGAAGGTCGTCCCTGATCCGGTGCACGACCGCGAACGGGCCAAGCTCGCTAGGGAGACGGCGAAGTCGGCCCTGGCAAACGCCGAAGCCGCCGTGGTTGACGCCGAGAAGGACGCGGCCGAACTGGCACCTTTGGCGGCGCAGTTGAAGAAGGAGTCGGACGAGGCGACGAAGCAGATCAACGACGCGAGGAAGAAGGCGGACGAGGCGAAGAAGAAAGCGGACGAGGCCGGGAAGAAGGGGACTGCGAAGGTCGAAGTGGAGGAGTTGAAGCGGCTCGCCGACGAGGCCCAGAAAGCCACCCAGGCGATTCAAGCCAAGTCGGACGACGTGCGGAAGCGGGCCGCGCGGGCGAACAACGCGAAGAAGGTGCTGGAGGAAGCGAAAGCGGCCGTCGCCACGGCCCGCGAACTGGTAGCCGACGCCCGGAAACGGGTGCCGAGTTCGCGCTGACTCGGTCTGCGTCGGTCTGACGGGGACGGCCTCGGGGTTCTGGATCTGAAGAGTGAAGCGAATCCACCCCGCGGATGACCCCATGTTCGACATTCTCTCCGGGCCGAAGACCGCGATGTGCGATGGCCTCGACCGGCGCGGCCTGCTCCGCGCCGGCTTGTTCAGTCTCGGCGGTCTGGCCGGTCTGACCTCCGGTGGGTCGGTTCGCGGGGCGTCTC
>Ga0136611_10002919_pt1 | contig 11960 bp, 8 predicted proteins | sample AntDrymUQ2232306_2_FD_106645 | JGI IMG/M metagenome (GOLD analysis project Ga0136611, IMG submission 106645) | Polar desert sand microbial communities from Dry Valleys, Antarctica - metaG UQ223 (23.06) | ecosystem: Environmental > Terrestrial > Soil > Desert | place: Antarctica: Dry Valley... | reverse complement strand
GTTCAATATTTTGCGCAGCTTGCGCGAGCGCGGCCTGGAAGTTGTGGTTCTGCCCTGCTCTTCGACAAAAGAAGAAATCATGCGCTGGCAGCCCGATGGATTAATGCTTTCCAACGGGCCGGGCGACCCGAAAGTGCTGGAAGAAGAAGTTCAAGTTTTGCGCGAACTGCAAGACGAGCAGCCCGATTTGCCGATGTTCGGCATTTGTCTCGGCCACCAACTCTTAGGCCGCGCGCTGGGCGGCGAAACTTACAAATTGAAGTTCGGTCATCGCGGCGCGAATCATCCCGTGAAAGATTTGACGACCGGCAAAGTCCACATCACGAGCCAGAATCACGGCTACGCGGTGCGCTTGGAATCCTTGCCCGATTCGGTCGAAGTGACGCACATGAACTTGAACGACAACACGGTCGAAGGCTTGCGCCATAAAGAGAAGCCGATTTTCTCGGTGCAATATCATCCCGAAGCCAGCCCCGGGCCAAAAGACAACGCGCATTTGTTTGATAATTTTGCTGCGATGGTAAAAAAGAAAAGTACGCCGGAATAAAGGCGTACTTCCCCCTATGCAAGAAATCACAAACGCCGAAGAATTCGAACGGTTCTGCCGTCTCGAAAAAGCGATTCTGTTCGTTATGGCCGAATGGTCTCAGCCAGCGTTTGTATCCCGCAGCGTTGTCAATGAATGGCTTCGCTCACAAAGTGGCTTTTTCGAACAGGAAGAACTGGATGTCCGTTGCATAAACCAAGATTTGCAGTTCGCGCAAGATTGGTTGATGCAACAGGCCGCAAGGTTTCTCGATTCCGAAAAAGAAGCCGAGAGCTGGACGTTTTTGCAGGCCAACGGCACGCTGTTGTGGCTGCGAAAAGGCGTCGTTGTCGCGTATAACAGTTCGACGGCCTATGCCGGCATACGCACGTTGTATGAGCAAACCGTTAAAGCGGGTTTTACGCGAATGGCACAGGAGAAAGATCATGGCGAAGATAATTGAACAGAAAACAGAAAAGACGGAACCCTTGACACCGCCGATTTGGGAGCGCGTGCAGCAACGCATGAATCAGGTACCGGAATCCGACATGGCGCAACTGCCTACCGATGCCGCCGAAGAACACGATCATTATCTTTACGGCACGCCCAAGCGCGATAAGCCGCTGGAGAAAGCAGCGTGAATCAGGTTTTCGCTGACACGTTCTATTGGATCGCCCTCGCCGACCGCAATGACGAATAGCACGCTCGCGCGCTGGAAGTCAGTCGCACGCTTGGCGGTTCGCGCATTGTGACGACGGATTCGGTTCTCATCGAATACGTAAATTTCTTTTCGCGTTATAGCGCGGCGATGCGGCGCGCGGTTGTCGAAAGCGTTCACGATATTCTGGACGATGACACGGTCGCGGTCGTGCCGCAAACACGCGGCGCGTTGCTGGCGGGCATGGCGCTGCACGCGGGTCGTCCCGACAAAAATTATAGCCTGACCGATTGTATTTCCATGCAAGTCATGCGCGAGCGCGCGATCTTTGAAATATTGACGCACGACGAACATTTCCAGCAAGAAGGTTTTGTAACGCTACTGCCCTAAAAGTACGCCCGAATAAAGGCGTACTTTCCTTTAAACATCATGCCTAAAAGAAACGACATTCACAAAGTCCTCGTCATCGGCAGCGGGCCGATTATCATCGGGCAGGCGGCGGAATTCGACTACGCCGGAACGCAGGCTTGCCGCAGCTTGCGCGAAGAAGGCATCAGCGTCGTGCTCGTCAATTCCAATCCGGCGACGATTATGACCGATGCCGAAACCGCCGACGCGGTTTATATCGAGCCGCTGACGGTCGGATTTATCGAGCAAGTCATCGCCAAAGAGAAACCCGACGGCTTGCTGCCAAGTCTGGGCGGACAAACCGGCTTGAATCTGGCTTACAAACTCGCCGAAGCCGGCGTGCTCGAAAAGTACAACGTCACGCTTTTGGGCACGCCGCTGGAATCAATTAAAAAAGCGGAAGACCGCGATTTATTCAAAACGCTGATGCAGGAAATCGGGCAGCCGGTTCCCGAATCCGAAATCATGACCACGGTCGAAGAAGCGCGCAGTTTTCGCGACCGCATCGGCTATCCGCTGATTATTCGTCCGGCTTATACCCTCGGCGGAACCGGCGGCGGCATCGCGTGGAACGACGCGCACTTCGAGCAGTTCGTGCGCAGCGGTTTGGATCGCTCGATGATTCACCAGATTTTGCTGGAGCGTTATCTGGTCGGCTGGAAAGAAGTCGAATATGAAGTCATGCGCGACGCCAACGACACGGCCATCACGATTTGCAACATGGAAAACTTCGATCCGATGGGCGTTCACACCGGAGATTCCATCGTCGTCGCGCCCAGCCAAACGCTGAGCGACAAAGAATATCAGATGCTGCGCAGCGCGAGTCTGGAAATCATTCGCGCGCTGGGAATCGAAGGCGGCTGCAACGTGCAATTGGCGCTCGACCCGCATTCGAGCCAGTATTTCGTGATCGAAGTCAATCCGCGCGTGTCGAGAAGTTCGGCGCTTGCCAGCAAAGCGACGGGTTATCCGATTGCGCGCGTGGCGGCGAAAATCGCCATCGGGTTTCATCTCGATGAAATTCCCAACGCCGTGACGCAGAAAACTCTGGCGTGCTTCGAACCGGCGCTCGATTATATCGTCGTCAAAATTCCGCGCTGGCCGTTCGATAAATTCACCAGTTCGGACCGGCGCATCACGACGCAAATGAAAGCGACCGGCGAAGTGATGAGCATCGACCGCAGCTTTGAAAGCGCATTGATGAAAGCCCTGCGAAGTTTGGAAATCGGCGTCTACGGGCTACGCGGCAAAAACGTCGGGCTGCTCAGCGAAATGCAAATCGAAGAAGGGCTGCGCGTGCCGACCGATGAGCGCATTTTCATTATTTGCGAAGCCTTGCGGCGCGGCATGATGATCGAGGAAATCCACCAACTGTGCCGCGTCGATCGCTGGTTCCTGAATAAATTGTCGCGCCTTGTCGATATGGAGCAACGATTGCGCGGCAAGAGTTTGAAGGAAATCGGCGACGAGCTTTTGCGCGACGCCAAGAAACTCGGCTTCAACGACCGCAATCTGGCCGAATTGACGGGCGAAAAAGAAACGACGATTCGCGCGCGCCGCAAAGAGCTTGGCATCACGCCGGTTTATAAAATGGTCGATACCTGCGCCGCCGAATTCGAGGCCGAAACGCCTTATTATTATTCGTGCTACGAAACGATCAGCGAGTAATGTAGGGGCGCGGGTGCCCGCTTGCGGGCAGATGCTTCGCCTTTCTTACAGACAGGCGCAGCATGCTGCCCGCAAGCGGGCACCCGCGCCCCTACGAAACTACCGATTTTACGTAAACCAAAAGTACGCCTTTATTCGGGCGTACTTTTTGGTTTCAGCGAAACGCGATAAGCGACCGAATCTTTCGCTTCGGCCAGTTTCTGCGAAGAAAATCGCGCATCGCCGGCGAAATCGCCTTGCCATTTTTTCAAGGAAATTAAAACCACACTCGCCCGGTTTTGCGACTTCTGGTAACGCAGCGCGGAGACCAGTTCGTCGCGGCTTTCCAAATCCAGATCGTCGCCGGTCGACATTCCCTGGATCGGTTTTCCGCCGTGATAATAGTGCACGCGCCCGGCGCTGTAAAAAACGTGCGCGTATTTTCTCTTGAGCCGATAAAAAATGATTTCTTCGCGCGGACGCAGCGCCGATGCGACATTGACGGCAAAGGTTTTGTCTCCCATGACGGAACCGATGTGCGGCAACACGAAAAACGCCAGGCCGGTCAAAACCAGCAGCGCCGCCGGTGCCGGACAAAGCGCCGCCGCGCGCATTTTTCCTTTCGCCAGCGAGACCGCGACGACCAGCGTCAGCGCCAGCGCGGTGCCGATGAGAAGCGCGATTTCGCCCGGCGCTGCGATGCCTTTCTTTTCGAAATAGCGCGCGCCGCCCAGCGCCAGGGCCGCCAGAGAAAGCGCGTTGAGCAACGCCGCCACCGACAGCAGACGCGATTTTTCGCCGTTCCACAAACGCTCGGCCTGGGCAGCCGCAAGAATTGCCAGAGCCGGAAACGACGGCAAAATGTAGTCGGCCAATTTGGACGACGAGACCGAAAAGAACGCGATCGGCACCAACGCCCAAATCCACAAAAACACAGTCAGCGCGTCGCTCGAATTTTCGCGCGGTCGCAAAGAACGCAAGCGCGCGAGTGCCGGCAGCAGGAAAAAACTCCACGGCAGCACGCCGATGAACGCGACCAGCGGGAAAAAATAAAGCGGCTCGGGGTGCTGATATTTGTTGGTCAAAAATCGCTTGAAGTGATGATTGATAAAAAACTCGTCGATGAACGCCATGCCGTGGCGCAGCGTGACCGGAAGATACCACAGACCGATGACCAGCAGAAAAACCACAACGGCAGCGACGAGCGATTTGCCCTTTGGAAAGGCCGCGCGGCGCATTACGACGCTGTAAATCGCCAAAATCACGAACAGCAAAAGCACGCCGACAAGCCCTTTGGCGAGCATCGCCAGGCCGGTCGCGGCGGCGCACAGCAACCAGAAATGAAAGCTTGTTTTGCCCTCGTTTTGCGTCGCCAGAAACGCCGATAATACGGCAACGGCGAAACTCGCCGAAAGCAACATATCGATTGTCGCGGCATGGCTCATGCCGATCCACATCGCGCTCGTCGCAAGCACAATCGCGCTGATCCAGCCCAGTTGAGGCAGTTGCAAACGGCGTAGGGCAAAAAAAACAAAGCCGATTGTTGCCAGCGCGGCCAGCGCCGAAGGCAGGCGCGCGGCGAATTCACCCACGCCGAAAAAATGATAGGATGCGGCGGCCAGCCAGTAGAACAAAATGGGTTTTTCAAACCACAAAAGGCCGCTCAAACGCGTCGAAATCCAGTCGTTGCCGGCGAACATTTCGCGCGCGACTTGGGCATAGCGCGGCTCGTCCGGCCCCAGAAAAGGAAAGCTTCCCAGGCTCGCCAGCAAAATCGCGGCGTAAATCGCCATGAAGGCTGCGAACGCGCGCGGCGCTTTTGCGGAAGGCGCAGCCTGGTCGGTGCGCTGCGAAGAAACGGAGTTTTCATTCATATCGGGTTGCGAAATATCGTCGGAATTAAGGAACGGCGGTTCCAATTTAACACAAAAACCGCCGCGCTTATGCTGAATGCGTGAATCCGCGCGGCGATTCAAAGTGCGTCCCTGAAATCGACTTAGCAAAAAAGTACGCCTGAATTCAGGCGTACTTTTCGCTTTGCGGCTGTGTTATTTTTCTCTAGGCTTGCGCCACGCGATTTGTCTCAAGGCTTCGCGCGCGGCGGCGGCTTCTTCGCCGCTCAGAGGGCGCAGCGAATAGCTGGCGCGCGTGTGAAGCTCGGCCAGGGTTTGCAACGGCGCGGCGCTTTGCGGCTCGAGAACTGCGGCGCCCAACGCGAACCATTCGCGCGGCGTTTCCCACGGCGCGCGGCGTCGAAATTGGCGCGCCAGATTTTGCGACGCGCTACGGTACGATTGAAAAATCGCGCTTCGCGTCGCGTCGTCGTCCGCGCCGAAATTTCCGGGGCGCTGTGGATGCAGGCGGGCGCGAATCCACGCCGATGAAGCCGAAGGCCCGCCGCGCCAGAAAAACGTCACGCTGACGATAAGTATCAGAACCAAAGCCCCGACGACAAAGCCCCGATGAGCGCCCATCCATTTCCACGCGCCGCTCAAAGCGTCGCCGACAACGCTTCCAAAATTGTTCCACATCGTCGGCGCGTTGTCGCCGCGATCATCGGCGGGCGTCGCATCGACGCTGGCCCAGCCCCAGCCATCGACCCAGACTTCAGTCCACGTGTGCGCGTTGGCCTCGCGAATCAGGCCGACGTTGTAGCCTTGCGGATCGACGCTCCATTCGGTGTTGGTAAAGCCGCTCACCATGCGCGCCGGAATGCCTTGCGTGCGGCACAAAACCGTCAGGGCGCTGGCGAAATACGTACAATAGCCGCGCCCGCTGTCGAACAAAAAATAGTCGACGGCATCGCGGCTGGCAGGCGTTGCGGGCGGGCGCAACGTATAAATCGCGGCGCGCTGAATCGCGACCGCCAGGCGTTGCGCGTGTCGCAAGGAATTTTCTTCGGGCGCCGCGCCGCTCGTCGCACTTCGCGCGAAATCGCGCACGCGCTGCGGCAATGCTTCGCCTTCGGGCAGTTGCAAATAAATCGCGCGCTCGCGATCCGACAGGCGCGCTTGCGGGTTGGGCTTGACGCTAAGTTTTGTCGGGACGCCGTTGCCGCGCGCGCCGTATTCAGGGAGCGCGGGCAAGTCGCTCAGTACAAACGCGTAGCGGTTGTTTTCCAGCACGCCGATGTCGACGGCGCGGTCGCGGCGCACGCGAAGCGGCGGCATCGAGCGCGAAAACGACGAAGGAAAGCGCAGCGCGCGCAGCGACGGCAAAACCGGCAGGTAGCCCGAACTCGCTTCAAGCGCCTTGACCGATTGCAAAACGGGAGTCGTCGGCGTGCCGAACAGCGCCATCGCGGTTTCGCCGCCGGGACCTTGCACCGCGATGTCGTAAGCCTTTTGGCGTTGCGCGCGCTGCTCCAATTCCGTCTGCGACAGCGGCCTGTTGAGGCGGCGGTTCATGCGCGATGGGGCGAACATCGGCCACGCGCGCCACGATAGCGGCCCGAACTCGACCGAACTTCCCGACCCCGGAGTTTGCGACCACGAATGGCCGTCATAGCGCGCCAGCGTGAACAACCGCCAATACTGTGGCTGATATTGTCCTTTGCCGTCGGGCGCTACCGCGCGCACTTCCCACAACGGCGTGCGCGTGGGCAATGCCGGACCGGACGAAAAATCGATCTGCCGCTCCGGGCCGCTGTTGACCGAAACGTCGTTCAAATCGCCCAGTCCGCCCAGGCGCGAGGCAAGCTGAACAATCGAAGATTCCAGCGTTCCGCGTTGATTCGGGTCGCGGCTGACCAAAAAATACGAGAGCACGCTGGCCAAAACGAGCGACAGCCCCAACACGCCGACCAGAGCGCGCGCCGAAAGCACCGCGTCTTGTCCGGGCAGCGCCGCCGGCACAAACCCGTTTATGCCCAGGCGCGCATCGGAGCGATGGTCGAGCGCGAAAAGCAAGGCCGTGACGAACATCCACAGCAAAAAATAAAGCACGACTTCGGGGCCTTTGTGCAATACGATAAGCAGCAACAAAACCGAAAACGACGGCACGGCGCACAAGATCGCGTCCTTGTCGTGGACGATGGCGAGGCAGCGGCAAACCGCGAAGATCAGGAAAACCTGCATCAAAAGCGAAATGGGCCGCGTCGTTTCGAGCAACAGGCTGGTGCGCGCGCCCGCCGAGCCGAAAAGCTGCGGCCCTTGAAAGTGCAAAAACACAAACGACGAAACGAACGTGAGCATCACGATCGTGCGATTGATGTAAGCGCGATTGAATGGCGGCTTGCCCGGACGCGCCAGCGCGGCGCGCAGCGACAGCGACAGCGGCAAGCCCAGAATCGTCACGCCCGCCAGCAGCAGCGCAAGCGGCGTTGGAATATAAAGCTGCGCCGCCGCGACGCAAATCAGCGTGCTGAGATAAGCCGCGCCATAGCGAATCGTCATTTCCCACGGCGAAACAACGGCGTGCCCGCGCGATGGAATGCGTGTAAAAGGAACTGGTTTCATGGCAGCGAAATGATTTCAGGCGGCGAATTCAACGTGTGGTGTAAGAAAGCCGCAACGGTGTTCAGCGTCGAGTTACTGATTATCGGGCGTTGATCTCGCCACCAAAAGTACGCCCGAATTCCGGCGTACTTTTGCTAGCGCGCACCAACGGATTCGCGCGCGGCGCTTGCCCCCGATTCCTGCGACGGGCGACGAATACGCTGCGTGCCCATCAAATCGAGCAATGCGCGGCGCAAAACCGGCGATGAATCGTTCCAGAAACTTTCGTCGGAGGGCGCCAGAACCGCGACGCGCGCGCCCAATGCGGCCAGCGATTCGATGTCGGCGGGCGCCAGCGGCGCGCTTGGGGCAACCGCGCCGCGCAGCTCCCAGAACGGCGCGCCTTTGCGCCGGCGCGCTTTGAGGCGCGGCCACTTCGCCGTGTCGCACACGCCCAGCGAAACGCGAAGTCCCAGTCGCCGCAGCATCACAATCGCGTCTTTCAATTCATCATGCGGCGCCGCCGACACGAGGAAAATTTCGCCCGCGCTCTCCAGTTCTTTCAGGCGCGATGCAAGCGCCGCCGGCAAGGGCGTTTCGCGCCCCGCGTCGGCGCCCGCAAGAGATTCCAGACAGCGCGTGAGCTGCACGCGCGACATGCCGCGCTCGGTCGCAACGTGCGCCGGACGGCTGTCCAATCGCAGCAAGGCGCAAGGCCGGTTTTGCGCCGCCAGAGCGCCGCACAGCGAAGCCGTCAGGCGTAGCCCAAGCTCGATGGGCGATGCGTCGCCGAAAGCCTCATAAGACTCGCTTTCCTCGCCCCAACCGCGCCCGCCGTCCCACAAAACGAGGCACTGCGGACGCGCCAGGCGGTCGAATTCGCGCACCACAAGGCGCCCCAGGCGCGCCGTCGATTTCCAATGCACGCTGCGCAAATCGTCGCCCGCGACATAGGGGCGCGTGCCTCGCATTTCATCGCTGCGTCCCAGCAAGTCCGACGACGCGGCTTCTTCGCCCGCCGCGATGCTGTGCCCGTGGCCGTCGCGCACGCCGCTTTCGGTTGTTGCCGGCACGACCAGAATTTCAATTGTGCGGCGTTCCGCGTCGCGCTTGCGACCCCAAATTGCGCTCCAGAACGGGCGTACGGTTTCTTCTTCACCGGGCATCGCGACCAGTTGGCGCGCGCGGAACAAGCCCAGCACGTCGGAGCCGGCGATGCGCAGCGACACGATTTTATAGCGACCGCGCGGCAGGCCATTCAATATCAGCGTCGAAGACAGCGCCGTGCCCGAAGGCAATGCCTCGATCAAAAAACGTTGCGTCGTTTGCGTTCCGCGCCCGACGTGTTCAACGCGCACGTCGATGAGCGTGTTGATTTTGTTCAGCGTGCCCGTATTGGTGATGCTGATTTCAAGCGCCGGGCCGCTCGCGCTTGCACTTTTGGAACCTTCCGCGCGCGTGCCGACGGGCGACTCGACGCCGGTTTTTTGCGTCACGTGCCACCGGCATTGAAGGCCCAGCAAAGACAAAAGCGCCAGGCCGCCCGACGACACCAGAATGCCGACGGACATCCACGTCAAAATGTAAAAAAAGGAAGGCAGCGCATTAACGAGCGCGATCAGGTAAAGGCAAAATCCGACGATGCCGACCAAAACAGCGCGCTGAGTAATCATGAAGAATTTTCAGTTTTAAATTCGATCATTCAAAACTGAGAATTGAAAACTTAAAACTGCTTGATTTGCCGTTGCGTGTCGCGCCTGGTTTCCCTGTCGGCGATGGCCTGGCGCTTGTCGTGGAGCTTGCGGCCTTTGCCGATTCCCAGTTGCAGCTTGGCCCGCCCGCGCGTGAAATAAAACTTGAGCGGCACCAGCGTGTAGCCTTTTTGCGCGACGCGCGACGACCATTTTTCGATTTGCTCGCGGTGCATCAGCAATCTCCGCTTGCGGCGCGGCTCGGCGTTGAAGACGTTGCCCTGCGCGTAAGGCGCGATCAACATTCCATGAATCCAAATCTCGGCGCGTCCATTTGAGGCACGCTCGATTTTGGCGTAGCTTTCGGCGATTTGCACATTGCCGCCGCGCGCGCTTTTGACTTCGGTGCCCGTCAATTCCAGCCCGGCTTCCAGCGAATCTTCGATGTCATAGGCGAACCGCCCGCGCCGGTTGACGGCGACGGTTTGATCCGCCGGAGCTGCTTTAGCCGGAATTTTCTTGGGATTATTGGGCGAAGGCATGGGGAAGTTTTCAGTTTTGAGTTTTAGGTTCGGAAATCAACCGCGAGTTTTGCAAACGGCCTGCGAACCCGAACTCCCTCGCTCACGCTTCGGGTTCGCAGGCCTAATTCGATCTTTTAAAAACGAAAAGTACGCCGGAATTCCGGCGTACTTTTAAGCGCATTTTTACGATGCTTTGGCGGCATCCGCTTTGGCGGCATCCGCTTTGGCGGCATCCGCTTTGGCCGCGGCGGCATTGGCGGCGGCGTCTTCGGCATTGAGCGCGGCGTTGTTGAGATTGGCGGCGTTGTTGGCGGCGGCGGTGCGCGCGGCCAGAATCGCGGCTTTGGGCTTGATCGTCGCCGAGTTGATGATCGGCTGCGGAAGCAAGCGGTTTTCCGGTCTGGCCTCGACTTTCCGTCCGCGCCGCAGGCTGGGCAAAACCGAATCGATGACCGCGATGACAAGGCGCTCGTCGTTTTTGTTTTCCTGTTTGCGCTGCTGCTCCAATGCCGGAACCGCGCGTTTGTCGCCCATTCGACCAAGCGACTCGATGATGCCGCGCCGCACGTCTTCTCGGTCGTCGTTCAAGGCTTTGATCAAAGGAATCACCGCGCCGTTGTCGCCGATGTCGCCAAGCGACAGCGCCGAATGATAGCGCACGCTCCATTCCTTATCGCGCAAAGCCGAGCACAAAACCGCGACCGCTTGCTTGTCGCCCAGCGCGCCAAGCCCTTGCGCCGCCGCCAGTCGCACAACCCAGTCGGGATCGTTGAGCGCGGTCGAAAGCGGCTCCAGGCTGGCCTTGCCGCCGATTCCCGCGACGGCTTTGACCGCCGAATAGCGCACATCCTGAATCGGATCGTGCAGCAGCGACTGCAGGTGCCTGGCCGATTTCGGGTCGCCGATTTGTCCCAGCGCCAGCGCCGCATAACGCCGCACGCGCACGTTTTCGTCTTTCAGTGCAATGACCAGAGCCGGAACCGCGCGGTTGTCTTTCAATTGCCCAAGTGCTTCGGCGACCCAGCGGCGAACCGTATGATTCGGATTTTTCAAGGCGACATTGAGCGCCGGAACCGCCGCTTCGCCGATCTTAACCAGCGCGTCGGTCGAGGCTTTGCGAACATCAATCGAAGGCGAGTCGAGGCACGCGATCAATTTGGTAATGCCACGCTCGTCGCGCAGCCGGCCCAGACTTTCCGCCGCGTAGCGCACAAGGTCTATATTGTCCGCCGTCAAGAATCCGATGAGCGGCATCGTCGCTTTCGAGGAACCCAGTTCGCCCAGCGCGATAATGATCGCTTTTTGAACTTCGACAGTCTCTTTGGGCAGGCGCGAAATCAATTCGGCGGCGACGGTTTTGCGGCCCAGTTTGCCCAAAACTTCGCTCGCCCAGCGGCGAACAGAATCGTCGGGCGCATCGAGCGAAAAAAGCAGCGGCTCAACTGCCGGCTGGCCCAGAAGCGAAAGCGCGTGAGCCGCCGCGCGCTGCACATTGAGGCTGGTATCGGCCAGCGCCGTGACCAAAGGCGTCACGCAGCGCTCGTCGCCCAGTTCGCCCAGTGCGGTTGCGCTCGCCATGCGAACCTGAAAAGTCGCGCCCGAATTGAGCGCGCGCGAAAGCGTCTTGATGGCGTTGGGGCCGATCTTGAGAATTTCGTCAACAATCGGGCGCTGAGCGGTTTCGCTTTTGCCTTCGAGTTCGAGAAGCAGTTCCTGCAAGCGCGCTTCTTGCGCGGTGATCGAGCCGGCGCGCGCCGGCTTTTCGGCAACAAGTTCGGAAACAAAGTTTTCATCGGCTGTCGGTTTTTCGACTTTCGCAACTTTGGCGATAACAGGTTCGTCCTCGGGCACCGTTTCGGCGACGTCTTCCACGACTTGGGCTTGCGGTTTTTTCGACCTGACGGCAGGAGCTTTGACGGGCGCCGCATCGGAAACCACCGCTTTGACCGAGCTGACTTTAACAGCGGGTGCTTTAACAGCGGGTGCTTTAACAGCGGGTGCTTTAACAGCGGGTGCTTTAACAGCGGGTGCTTTAACAGCGGGTGCTTTAACAGCGGGTGCTTTTACAGC
>Ga0136611_10002918_pt1 | contig 11962 bp, 13 predicted proteins | sample AntDrymUQ2232306_2_FD_106645 | JGI IMG/M metagenome (GOLD analysis project Ga0136611, IMG submission 106645) | Polar desert sand microbial communities from Dry Valleys, Antarctica - metaG UQ223 (23.06) | ecosystem: Environmental > Terrestrial > Soil > Desert | place: Antarctica: Dry Valley... | reverse complement strand
GGGTAGGGGACGTAGGGGGCGATGGTGGCGGCTTGCGGTGGTTGTGGCAATTGATCCGGCTGCTGCTGCGCCCGAGCGCCTGGCGGGCACCGAAACGGCCAACGCCCGAAGACATCGGGCCGGGGGTGCCACGTGCCGCTCGGCGACGACGGCGCACGCGATAACGATCGAGGGATTGCGATGCGGCGTCGCACATGGCGGCACTAACCGTCGCCGCCATCGCGCTCTATAACGACCAGATGTGGCACGGGCACGGGGAAGCGGCGTAGGGGGCGATGGTGGCAAGGAATCAAGCATCAAAGCAAGCGGATAAACCATCTCGGCCTAGCTTGGTAATCCCACGCGAACAAGCCGCAGAGAAGATCTTGGAGCGAATTGAGTCTGGACGGCACCTGCGCAATACTTCAATTCAATCTTTAGACGAATTGAATAAGGCGCGCGCGGAGCAATCGAAGTGGCCCGCTTACAACACCGAATTGCTCCAGCGCATTTTCGACAACGAGTCCATTGCCGGAGAATACAATCGATTTTATGGAGCAGTATTCGGTGGTAACCCCACATTGTCAACAGAGATAGACGAGTTCCACGAGGGTTTGGATGATAGCATCAATCGGCTTGAAGCTATTTACGGGCGCCTAGAACTCATTCCCGACGTAACAACCATAAAATCAGCACATTCACCTCTGCAAGCCCCATCGCTCAGCAGAGAAGTCTTTGTCGTGCATGGGCACGACCTGGAGGCACGGCTGGAGGTTGCCCGGTTCCTTGAACACATCGATCTGCGACCGATCATCCTGGAGGAGCAGGCGCGGGGCGGCAGGACGATCATCGAGCAAATTGAGCGGCACGCAAATGTTGGTTTCGCGGTCGTGCTACTCACGGGCGATGACGTCGGCGCGGCGAAAGACAAGCGCGAAGAGCTCAAATTTCAGGCACGCCAGAATGTCATCTTAGATCTCGGCTACTTCCTCGCTAAGCTTGGGCGAGAAAAGGTCTGCGCACTGCATAAAGGCGACATCGAGCTGACTTCCGACTACCATGGTGTGCTTTACGTGAAGCTCGACGATGGGAGAGGATGGCGTCTGGAACTCGCACGGGAAATCAAGGCGGCGGGGATCGACGTCGACCTCAACAAGGCGTTCAGCTAGGGGCCATTGTCGTGTTATCGGTCGGCACATTGCCATAGGGAGGAAATAGATGCCATCGTTCGCAGCTGTCGGCCTCCCGCGCTCGGTGCGGACGTGTTTCGCCTGTAACCGAAGGCGCTTCCCTCCGGCGTTCGTCGCGTGGAATTATGACAACGGTGCTGTATGTGCCCTGTGCGAGGGCTGCCTGGACCGCCCGGATCGCGAGGAGTGGGCGCGGCGTTTCCTGCGCGAGAGCGAGGCGGAATTTCCGCACTGGTTTTTCTACATCGCCGGCATAGGGACGTCAGCCGTGGAGGTGTTCTCGCCGCTCCTCGCCGAGGCTTTCGAGGAGGGCAAGATGATCACGCGCAATCTGCGCGGTCTCGCCGATGGAAACAAGGCGTTCTGGCGGTGCCTTCGCGGCGGGCCGGCTCCAAGCTCCTGGATCGAGTACGACTTGCGGGGTCGTGTCGCCTGGTCGGCGACCGTCTGGGATGGCCAGGAGGCATAAGACGTGGTTGATCGACGGCGCGACGTTCAGCCCAGTTGCGTACAGTCGGCGAAGTTAGGTCAAATTTCTAGTAAGGGTGCGCGATGAAAGCCCATATTATCCCGGAGAGTTACCTTCACGGTTTTGTCGACCCGGAAACGCCCGCCGGAGAGACACCATTGTTGCACCTCTATGACTTCTCAACGAATTCCTGGAAGTGGAAAGCGCCCGGCAATACTCTCTGGCAGACCGACTATTACGCGCTACCCGGCAAGGAGGGCAAGGCGAAGGACGCGCTCGATCACGGCCCGATGGGGGCAATCGAAGGGCGGGCGGCAGCGATCGTTCGCAACAAGATCGCCCGGAAGCTTCCGCTAACCATCGAAGAGAAGCGCGAATATGCGTCATTCCTGGGCCTGATGATGGGCCGTGTCCCCGCGCACCGCGAGCGCGTGGATCGCATCATCGAAGAATTCTCGACACAACCCACGCGGCTGATGGCGAAGCATAATCGCGAACGCTTCGAACGAATGTCTGATGCCTTTGAGCGCAGGACTGGCCAGAAAGCACCAACCGCTGAGCAATGGGCCATGATCGACGAAGGTAAAATCAGTGTTCGTGCGACACAAGGACAGCAGTTGCAGGGCATGGCCGGTGTCATGGACGTTGTCCCGGAGGCGCTGGCACGGATGCGCTGGATATTCTTCCACTCCGCCCCGCCAAACTGGTTCATCACCTCCGATAACCCAGTGTCACTGCAAGTGTCATCCCAGCCCGAATTGGGTTTCGGGCTGGGGCGCAGCGACATCCGCGTGAGCTTCCCGGTTACCCGAAACATCGAACTGATCGCTACATGGCCACAGGACGGCGAGACAGACAACGAGATTCACCGAGACCTGGCAGCATTAGCCGAATCCTTTCCCGGTCTTGCGCTCAATATCGGTGATGAGCCCTTGAAAGCTGGTAACGCGCTCCAGATTGGCTATGCGACGCAATATATCGCTGCACCCGCGCGAACGTTTCTGTCAGCAGAATTCCTTGATCACAAATCGGCGCTGCCGTCATTCTTCCATGATTTGGCTGCCGGCGGTTTGGACGATATACGAGACAAGGATCGCCAGGATCCGAGCGATGAGTAAGCGCCAGCGCCCCGAGCCGCCGCGCGTGGCCGCGCTGTACTGCCGGGTCAGCTCGGACGCGCAGGAGGCGAACACGTCCCTCGGCGAGCAGGAGCGCCTATGCCGCGAGTTCGCCGCGCGCGAGGGCTATGTGATCGCCGCCGTCTACCGCGAGGTCTGGAGCGGCTTCGACCTCTGGGAGCGGCCCCAGCTGACCGCGCTGCGCGAAGCGGCGCGCGCCGGGGAGATCGATACGGTCATCTGCTACGCCCTCGATCGCCTCTCGCGCCGCCAGGTGCATACCGCGATCCTCGCGGACGAATGGGAGCGCGCCGGGGTGGCGTTCGTCTTCGCCACCGAGCGTTTCGAGCAGACCGCCGTCGGCGAGTTCCTGCGCAGCGCCACCGCATTCGCCGCCGAGTTGGAACGCGAGAAGCTGGTCGAGCGCACCCAGCGCGGGCGGCGGGCACGGGCACGGGCCGGGAAGCTGATCCCCGGCCGCCGCGTCCTCTACGGCTACCGCTACCGCGACGAGACGAAAGCGAGCTACGACATCGATCCGGAGACGGGGCCGATCGTCGCCGGGATCTTCGCCGAGGCGGCGCGGGGCACGCCGACGCGCACGATCGGCCTGGAGCTGGAGCGGCGCGCGATCCCTTCGCCCGGCGGCTCGACGCGCTGGTATCACACCACGATCTACAACATCCTGCGGAATCCGACCTACACCGGTCGCGCCGCCGGGTTCCGCGTGCAGGTGAGCAAGGCCCCCGGCGGGAAGGCGCTCCGGGCGGAACGCCCCGCCGAGCAACAGATTCCGCTCCCGGCGGGCGTCGTGCCGCCGCTGATCGACGAGGCGAGCTTCGCGCTGGTGCAGGAGCGCCTGAAACGCAACAAGGAACTCGCCGCGCGGAACAACCGCGACCCCGAGGGGGCGCTCCTGCGCGGCCTGGCGAAGTGCGCCCTCTGCGGCCACACGCTGCGCGTGAAGCGCCGCCCCAACCATCCCGCTCTGCCCGACATGTACGCGTGCCACCCGGCGCGCGGCCGCGTCCAATGCGGCAAGACGATGATCGTGGCGCAGAACCTCGATGCGGCGGTCTGGGAGCGCGTCGGCTGGTTCCTGCAGCACCCGGATATCGTCCGCTACTACACCGAGCAGCTCGCGCACGACGACGGGCTCGCGGAGGACATCGCGGGCCTGGAGCGGCTGATCGCCGAGATCGAGCGCAAGCGCGGCAACCTGACGCGCACCCTCGCCCTCTTCGACTCCCAGGAGGATGCCGCGCCGGTCGTCGCCGAGATCGGGCTGCTGGGGAAGCGCGGCCAGGAACTGTCGACCGAGCGCGCCGGGCTGCTGGCGCGGCGCGAGCGCCAGGCGGCCTCGGAGGAGACGCTGCGCGGGATCCAGGAGTGGTGCACGATCGTCGGCGAGAACCTGCCGCAGCTGGACTTCGCCCAGCGGCGCGCGGTCCTCGAAGATCTCGGCATCACCGTGAAGGTCTGGCCGACCGGCGCGGCCTGCCGCTGGGTGGTCGAGGGCGATCCCGCCCTGGCAGTTGTGTACAGCACTACCTATGATGCTGTACACAACTACTCTTCGCCGCTCCCCTTCCGGCTGCGCTGGGCCGATGGGGATCCCTTGCTCTCCAAAGACACCAGTGAGAAATAAACCAGCAATCTGGAGAACATAAGTTCTGTACGTGCTATATTTGAGGAGACGTGCCACCAGGCTAGGAGCGGGCTGATCACTCGCGTTGGTGCCTATGACCATCCGGCCAGGCGCGTTACGCCAGCATAGGAGGCGATATGAAGCAATCTATCCTCACCTCTATTTCGGAAATTCTCAAGACGCTCACAGTTGCCGATGGAGACACCCTAACGGAGGCTTTCAAAGACGTAGACACAGACGCCATGCTCATTAATATGTCAGATGAGGAGAAGGAACTAATACAGCGAGAGCATGAGAGGCTAAGGATTCGGACGGCTGAACTAACGACATCGGAATTGATCATGAGGGGCATTTTGCATGGCCCCTCCGACAAAAGAGATCGATTGCTCGAGGATCGATCGCTACGACATAACTATCGTTTGAGCGCCCGAGAAATTGCCACGACTCTCAGCCTCACTCCACCAACGGAAGAGCTCATTACACAGCTGTATAACAATATTTATGGCCCGACACCGACAATGCACAAGGCTCCCAGGCTCAACATAGTTTGCATGAACTGCTCATTCGGTCTCGGTATTCGCCCTGCTCGTGGCCCTCGCGGCGAGCCTTGTCCGGAAGTTATCTGGGTCGCAAATTACCGCGTACAAGGAAAGCAACCACATCCCCTTATGCGATGGGTCACGCCAGATGGCCAGCAGAAGGTCGCCCCGGCCACCGCAGCAACGCGCGCGCGCGAGGAAGCAAGGGAAAAGGCAATCGCCACATTCAAGGGCGGTTTCGAATCTGCCGATCATGTATTTTGGCGCGAGCGACTGAGAACATTGAATTGGGAGTGTCACCGCCCTGATCCGGGCTGGGTTCTCTTATTAGAACGCTGGCAAAAGCACATTCGCATTCGTAATACGTCCGAAAACTTTGACAACTATCGGATGGTTGATGTAATGCGCGGCAGAACCGATGAAGGAATACCGACCATTATCCCTTTCCCCGTCTACTATCTGCCAACCGAGGGTATCGTTCGCCATAAAAATGTGATGCTCGCTCTCGGGTCTCAGCCAATCTTCAGTGGCACAATAGGGCGTTGCCCGCGATGTGGTCGTGACCAGGAACTCCGCTAGGACAAACGTTCGCTGTTACCTTGACTTCAGCGAACGTTCGCCCTAAAATAGGTTTCATAACTTACCTTTTTTGGCTCGCCATTTGGGCGTAGCGCCAAGCATCCCCGGAAGTATCCGACGGATAGCATTGAGTCGCTACGCCTTTTTTGTGCGCCTCTTTGCGGCGGCGGGCCAGTCCTTCCCGGGAACGGAAAGGCTGGCCCGCGCCCGTAGGAGACGCCAATGATTCCACAAGACCGCCTAGCCATCCTTCTGGTGTTGTACGACCGCCCACTCGCTGAAGTCGCCGTCGCGGCGGGTATGTCCAAGCCCACCGCCTCGCAGCTCATCAATTGCCGCCGTCCGGCTACGCCGGAGCAGATCGCGCGACTGGAGGCAGCGATCGTCGGTGCCGATCGGCTGCGCCCGCAGGCAGCGTGAGGAGGCTGAGCTATGGCGGACCATTCCTCAGCCAACGCGACCCCAATTGCTTTCCGCTCCTCGCGCCTGCTGCATTTGTATCGCGATGTGCTGCTTGTGCCACGCGCCAAGCCTGTCCAGGATCAGACGCCTTCTACGTTGGCACGATGTGCGGATCCTGATGAAATAGCGATGTGTCAGGGCGACAGCAATCCTGGACACCGAACCAGTGAACAGGATCGGCGACGGGCAGCGCACGCGCCAGACGCAGCGTGAGGCACGCATGCCGAAGCGGCCAGTGCCACCTGGCCACTTCGAAAGTTAGAGGGGTTGAGCAGATGCGACACAGTATAGCGGTTTTTCGCGGGGCGAATCAACGGTTTTCCTTGTCCCGATGCGCTTCACGAAAATTCAGCGGTGTAGCGGTAGCTACCTACCGCTCAACCCACGGCCCACGCGCGTTCCTGGCCGCTGACGGCGCGTGCCGCGTCGAATTCGGTACGCAGTATCTCGTCGCGGTCGCTCTGCTGAAGGACCGCGTGCCGCGTCAGGGGCGGCGCTACGATCGTCGCCGTCGCACCTGGTACATCGCCGCCCCGCACGCGCTCGCGGCCCTCCGGGCGCTCCGGACGGTTTTGCCCGATGCAGTGATCTTCACCACGGCGGGGCCATCATGAGACGATTGGAACACCCTCTCGGCGAAGGGCTGCGCCTCGTCATTCCCAACGCCAGATATGAGGGCGGGGCCTTAGTCGGGGACGCCCTCATCTATAACGGTGGGGCCGAGCCGCTGTACGAAAATTTCGTAACCCTGAGCGATCACCGAAGTCACCGGAGCTTCGTCGTTGGGCTGATGGAAGACATGCCGGATCGCGCCGATGTGGGGGCGATGGTGGCGGGGATCGCGGTAGCCTTCGAGACGTGGGGCTATGAGCCGTGGGAAACCCTGACTGGAAGGGCGGTTGTCCTCGGCGCCGATGCCCCAGGGGATGTGACGGATCACCTCGGGCCGGGTCGCCGTATTACCGTGCGCGACGTGCGCGAAGAATCCGGGGCATATTTGCGCGCCGCCGTACAGCGGTGGCATGACGATCTGCCCGGCCCCAAAGTTGATGTCCTCTTCGGCTCCGACGTCGACGAATACAAGAAGGCCGAGCGGCTCGTCGTGGATCGCGTCTATATGCGCGACCTACGCGAGCGAGTGCATGCGGCGTTCTTCGGCCATCCCAACAATAGCGAAGTTTCTGCGTTATCGCGTTATCGCGTTTCCGCGTTCCCATCCGGATCGTTTCCAGAACCGCTCCGGCAATTGATCGCGGAGGGGGCCAAAGCGCTCGATGCCCCCCCGGAGTACATCGGTACAGCCGCCCTCGTCTTCGCGGCCGGTTGTATCGGTCGATCCTATTGCATCGAGTTGAAGCCCGGTTATCGGCAATTCGCCATCTTGTATGCCTGCTGCGTGGGGTTGCCGGGTTCAGGGAAGTCGCCGGGGCAAAGCCTTGCCCGTAAACCTATCGATCGTCTGCAAGCCGACGCGATGCGCCTCTACAAGGAGGCGTTGGCTCGCTACGAGTCCGATCTCGCCGATCGGAAGTTTGCCGATGCAGGTGTGCGCGGGGCGTCGCTCTCGAAACCGAGGCTAGAACACTTTTACTCGACAGATCCGACCGTTGAATCGCTCGCGACAATGCTCGAATCTTCGGCCGGCCTCACCAATGCCCGTGATGAATTGGCCGGGTGGATCAAGTCGATGGATGCCTATCGAGGTGGGAAAGGCGGCGATCGTCAGCGGTGGCTATCGGGATGGTCCGCGGATCCGCTGAAGATCGACCGCAAGTCAGGCGAGCCCATCTTTATTACTCACCCCACCATCAGTGTGGTCGGCGGCATACAACCCGACGTGCTCCCCGAATTGCAGCATGAAGCGGGGTCACGAGACGGCTTCCTGGAACGAATACTCTGGGCTTATCCGGAGGCCCCATTACCAGGATGGACCGAAGATACCGTCGATGATGCATTGGTCGAGACTGTCTATTGCCAGTTCGCGGCGCTGCGCCGCCCTCTCACGGAAGATGGCCCGGCGGTTATCACGCTATCGGCGGAGGCCAAAGCACTCTTCGTTACCTGGCACGACATCAATGTGTCACAAGTCGGACGCAGCGAGGGGCTTTTACAGGGCGTCTATGCCAAGTTACCGCAACAGCTCGCCCGCATTACTTTAGTGTTGCACTGCTTACTGTGGGGCGAACAAGCGGCGACCGCCCCAGTGGCTCCCGAAGTGATGGAGCAGGCGATCGCCCTGGTGGAGTATTTCCGCGAACAGGCACACCGTGTCTTACCCATTTTTGGGCAACCCGACACCGCTACTTCTTCGCCCCGTTCCCGGATTCATGCCTTTCTACGGTCCGCTGGGGGCGCATGGGTGCCACGCTCGGCATTGCGTGACGAACTACACCGCAATATTTCCTCTGCCGAACTTGGGGAGATTCTTCGACAACTCGAATTTGAAGGCCTGATCGAGCGCAACAAAGAGCGAGCAGGAAGGCCGGGCCGCCCCCCTGAGGAATGGCGAAGTATAGACAACGCGGAAACGCGGAAACGCGATAACGCGGAAACATCCCCCGATGAGGATATCGCCGAAGGGGGATGTTGAGGATGTACCGTGAACGACCGCCGCATTTACGGCGCTACCGACATCAGGCTGAGCCCCAGCGCCGCCGCTGTTGACACACTACTGACATACACGAGTCAGGATCCCGCGATGAGCACCCCCAGCGACACCGCACCGGCGAACCCACGCGAGGCCATGGCCGCGCTGGATCCGCGACCTGCGCGCCGAGCTGCTGCGCGCCGAGATCGCCGACGCCGAGCAGCGCTGCGCGACGATGCACGAGGCGCAAGTCAAAGCGCGCGAAGAACTGGACACCCGCCATCAGGCCTGGGGCGACGCGGGTCAGGCGGTGCGCGACGCCGAGGCCACATTCAGACGTGCCACGCTCGAACACGAGTTCGCCCAGAGCAACCTGCGAACCGAAGCGCAGCGGCGCAGCTCGTTGCGGGATCAACTCAAGGCCGTGCTCAACCCACAACCCGCACCGGCCGCACCGGCGCCTGCGAACGTTGTGCCGTTCAAGGGTTCGGTGGTGATCCCCGCCCCCGATGGCCCTAACATCGGGCAGGCGATGTCGCGGGACGAGGCGCAGCGCCTGGGCCACCTGCCCGCCTGACCTTGCTGCCCGCCAGAATGGGTACCTTGGTACCCAGTGATGTTGAAAATTTTCAACATCCCGCGAAAGGAGCCCCGGATGTCCCAGTCTCCCCGGTCCCACTTACCGGCCGCCCGCGCCCGCATGGTGCTTTTCTCGACCGTCTGGGCGATGACGCCGGGCATGTTCGAGACGCTCGTCAGCATCGTCGATCGCGACAACCTGAGCCCCGAAGCGGTCGCGGCCCAGCTCGGCCGGCCGCTCGATAACGCCCACACAGTCACCCTGCGCGATGCCGTCGCGGTGATCCCCATCGATGGTCCCATCGTGCGGCGCGCCGATATGTTCTCCGCGATCAGCGGCGCGACCGCGCTCGCCACCCTGGCCACGGACCTCCGCGCGGCGCTCGACAATCCGAGCGTGACGAGCATCCTCTTGCAGATCGACTCCCCCGGCGGCGACGCCAACGGCGTCGGCGAGTTCGCGGCGATGGTGCGCGAAGCGGGAGCCCGCAAGCGGATCGTCGCCTACATCGGGGGCACCGGCGCATCGGCCGCCTACTGGATCGCGGCGGCGGCCGCGGAGGTCGTCGTCGCCAGCACGGCGCTGGTGGGGGCATCGGGGTGCTGGCCGGGGTCACCGACCCCGATAAGCGCGCCGGGCGCACGATCGAGTTCGTGAGCAGCCAGTCGCCGCACAAGCACCCCGACCCGCGCACGGAAGGCGGTCGCGCCCGCTTGCAGGCCACGGTCGACGCGCTGGCGGAGGTGTTCGTCGCGGACGTCGCCCGCTTCCGGGGGCTGACCCGCGCGAAGGTGATCGCCCCGGGCGGGGATCTCCTGGTAGGAAAACAGGCGGTCGCCGCCGGGCTCGTCGACCGCCTGGGGAGCTTCGAGGGCGTCGTCGCGGACCGCATCAGGGGGCGTCGCGCTCCGTGTCCCCGCCATCTGGGAGCAACAAGATGGCGAGACGGCGCGGGCATATCGTGCCTTCGTCCTCTACCGGGACGTCGGCCCGGAACGCGCCATCACCACCGTGGCGACCGAGCTCCCCGTCTCGGCGAAGAATCTCTACCGTTGGTCGGGGGAGCATGACGGGATAGTGCGCGCGCCTTCGACGCCGCCCATCAACGCGACACCGATGGCGCTAAGCGTCGCGCGAAGATCGAGGCCAACGTCATGATAGTCGGGCTGCCCGGCGCGAGCGTTACCAATCTGTTCACACTGGCCAATTGTTACCTAATGCCCCCGGACAAGGCATCGAGAAACTGGATCCCGTCGCCGCAGCGGTTGCGCGTGGCGGCGATCATCATCGAGAAGACAACGCGCCTGGAGTCGCCAGGGGCAACAACCGTCGCCGCTGGTCATCGTGACGAAGGAGCAGTGATGACAATGGTCACCATGGACGACGATAACAAGCCAGTGTGGGAGCGCCAGGCGGGGGAAAGCGAGCCTGCTTACGCAGCCTTCCTTGCCTTCCGCGACTTGGGTCCCGGCCGTACGGTCGCAGAGGTAGGGAGGAAGTTGGGAAAGAGTGGGAACTTAGTAGATCGCTGGTGCCAGCGTTGGGCCTGGCGCACGCGCACGGGGCGCTGGGATACTGAAGTGAATCGGCGACTACGCGCCGAGCTTGCCGATCAGCGGAAGCAGGCCACCGCCGTTGCATTGACAGCGGCAGATGTCGTGATCGACCGAGCGATGCTGCTCCTTACCCCGCCCAAGGGGGCCGATCCCGAGACGTGGGTACCGGAAACGCGCGTGCTCTCTGCCGCCTCCGGTGCGTTAGGGAGAGGACTCGCGCTCCAGCGCCTCGCCCTAGACATGCCGACGAGCGTGACCCGCCAAGAGGCAATAATGCGCGAAGAACTCCAGCATGCCCAGGAACTCTTCGACACAGTGGGAGACATCCTGGTGGATTACTTATGTGACAATTGCCGCCCGGTTATCTTCGAGCAGTTGCGCCTCGCCAACAATGCGGATCGATCAGCTAGAGCCTGAACCTTCGCGCCGATACTCCGCCCTATCCTGCATCTTAATCGGAAGGGGTGGAGTATCGGTGATATCACAGCTGGTCAGCGCAATTCCCGGATTTGTCCAAAGGATTGAAATACGGATTATTGAATAGAGTGATCATGCCGCAATAGCCGTAGCGCGAACCTATGCCAATACTCCCACAAGTTCATCCACCTGCGGGGCAGTGAACAATCCATCGGGGCCTTACGCTCGGACGGCGTACGTGATTCGAGCAGCGCCTCATGCAGACAGCAAAGGCAATCTGCATGCACCTCGCCACGACCGACAACGCTCAACTTGACGTGCAAGTAGCGACGCCGATGCAAACGTATTGGGACGCTTCATCAGTGGCGATTGGTGTGCGTCGGTAAATTCACACAGTAGGGATCGCTGCGATCGCCTGTTGGCGCACGCGCCAGTTCTTGACTCTCCGTATGATCGTCTCAGTGAAGGGCAACGGTTCCCGCCAGTTGTCGGGGTATGACTTAGGCAGCACCGGTACCGGCTCCTCCGTCGGGTACCAACCATACAGGTCATACGCCCTGTATTGGAGGGCGTCCCTGACCTCGGAATCATAGTCCGACAAGCCCGCGATCGCGCTTGGCAGTAGCACGAGGTTCGCCACGACGGTGTAGTAGCGTGGATTACGACACGTCCCCGGCCACATGTGGCAGGCGTGGTAAGAGTGCGGGGCGAGCTGCACCCCGGTGACCCCTAGGATGGCATAGCGCGCATACACGTTGCTGTCAACGCGCACGCCGTCAATGATGGCACCGTCCTTCTCGCCGGGCTGATACCGACGTGTGTTGGAGTAGTATGCGCC
>Ga0136611_10002917_pt1 | contig 11962 bp, 13 predicted proteins | sample AntDrymUQ2232306_2_FD_106645 | JGI IMG/M metagenome (GOLD analysis project Ga0136611, IMG submission 106645) | Polar desert sand microbial communities from Dry Valleys, Antarctica - metaG UQ223 (23.06) | ecosystem: Environmental > Terrestrial > Soil > Desert | place: Antarctica: Dry Valley... | reverse complement strand
ATTTTTGTTCGACAATCTAACTGTAGAATGTAAAAAGTGCGAAGTCAAACATTTTCCGCCTGTGCAGTTAGCATCTTAATCAACACAATCCTTTGTAGAAATCAACCGTGTAGCCCAAATCATTTACGGGCAGCATTGGATGGCGAAATTTTGAGCGAACGTATGGCATATAAATTTAGTTGTTATTTGGATAAATCTCCATCATCATAAATTGCTTCTACCGGACAGCACATCATGGCTTCTTGGCATTGCGCTTCTTCTTCGGGCGTTTCTGGCTGTTTAGAAATATAAGCAGTAATTTCAGTCCCGTCTATTTTAAAGTTGTTGGGAGCATAAAATTCACAAGCCGCACTACAAGTGCAAACATTATAATCAACATAATATTTACCCTTTACGTGCAAAGGATGAAGTTTAATATTATTGCTCATAGTGCAATTTTCAGACAAAAGTTAACCCAATCCGGCTTTGATTTGCTTCAAGATATTATCGGCAGTTATCGGCGTTCCGTCATAATTCAAAACGGAAACGATTTTTTCGGGATTTACTCCTAACTCAATCATCATCAAACTTCTAAACTGGGCATCGCGGTTTTGTTCGATAACAAAAACCTTTTCGTGTGAATTGATAAAATCCTCCATTGCTTTACCAAAAGGAAATGCTTTGACGCGCATTGCATCGAGCGAAATTTGTTCTCGTTTTAACAATTCGATAGCTTCTTCCGCCGCATAGGTTGAAGTTCCAAAAAACAAAACGCCGTATTTAGAGGAATTATTTTCCTGATAAAATTCCGGCGCGGGAACTATTTCTTTCGCGGCATTCCATTTTTTTATCAGCCTGTCCATATTGCGCCGGTATGCTTCGCCGTCTTCGGTGTAAACCGCGTATTCATCGCGCGACGTGCCGCGTGTCACAAAGCCGCCTTTCGATATATGAGTTCCCGGTATGGTTCGATAAGGAATTCCATCTTCGTCAATATCCAAATAGCGACCGTATCTTTCGAGTTTGTCGAGAGCCGCCGCGTCTAAAACTTTTCCGCGCCGGTATTCATAATCGCCGTCCCATTCCAAAGCACTCGAAACGTGGTCGTTCATTCCGAGGTCGAGGTCGGTCATCACAATTACGGGCGTTTGCAGTTTTTCGGCGTAATCGAATGCTTCCGCCGTAAATTCAAAACATTCCTTTGGCGACGCAGGGAAAAGTAAAACGTGCTTGGTGTCGCCGTGTGAAGCGTAGGCGGCTTCGAGAATGTCGGATTGCTGCGTTCTGGTCGGCATTCCGGTTGACGGTCCGGCTCGCTGAACGTCAATCAAAACCGTCGGGATTTCGGCAAAATAAGCCAAGCCGAGAAACTCGTTCATCAAGGACACGCCCGGACCGCTTGTTGCCGTGAACGAACGCGCTCCGTTCCAATTTGCGCCGATAACCATTCCAATCGCCGCGAGTTCGTCTTCCGCCTGCACGACGGCGAAATTCTTTTTGCCGGTCGCTTTGTCAACGCGCAATTTTTCCGCATATTTGGCGAATGCGTCAACCACGGAAGTCGAAGGCGTAATCGGATACCACGCCGCCACGGTCGCTCCCGCATAAATCGCGCCGAGCGCACACGCCGTATTGCCGTTCATCAAAATCGAATCGCCTAACAAATTGCGCCTTTCTACCCGAATGTCGAGCGGATATTTAAAATTTTCGCGGACGTAATCAACGCCCATTTTCAACGCTTTAATGTTCGGTTCGATTAGCTTTTCTTTCCCCTTAAATTGCTCGCCCAACTGGTGTTCCAACACTTCAAATTCAATATCAAAGAGGGCTGAAAGCGCACCGACATATACGATATTTTTAAAAAGCTGCCGTTGCCGCGCATCGGTGAAAGCATCGTTGCAGAGCGCAGTCATCGGAATACCGAGATAATTAATATCGTCGCGGACGAATTGCGAATGCAAAGGCTTGGTGCTGTCGTAAAGAAAATAACCGCCCGGTTTTACGCTCTCGACATCACGCGCCATACTTTGCGGATTGACGCAGACCATAAAATCAATTCCTTCGCGGCGACCTAAAAAACCTTTCTCGCTGACGCGCACTTCATACCACGTCGGCAATCCCTGAATGTTTGAAGGAAAGATATTTTTCGGCGTAACGGGAATGCCCATTCGGAAAATCGCCTTGGTGAAAAGCGCGTTCGCGCTGGCTGAGCCTGTGCCGTTGACGTTGGCAAACCTGATTACAAAATCGTTGATTTTTATTTCACTCATTACAATTTTCCTACAAAATTACCTCAACGGAACAAAGAGGACCTGATTTTTCCATTCATTTTCGAGACTGCATTCAATCAGCGTTGAAATCTCTTCGATTGCTTCACCAATCGGCAAATCCTGAGGCACGGCAATAACGCCCGGCATCTTCAAATTATCAGCGACGCGATTGTATGCGAAGTCGAGCATCGTAGCGAAATCGTGAGTTAGAACTAACCGATTTTCCTTAGCCGCCCAAGCTAAAACTTCCGTGTCGTGTTTCCCGCTCAGACCGACATCTTGAACGCGAACCGAATCGAGCACGGGAAAACGGCGGATTAAACCGCGCACAATCCGATTGTTAAAATCTTCATCAGAGATGAGTTTCATATCTGATTTTATTCAACATTTCGACGGCGAGCTAACAGCTTTTCGCGGATTCCCCTGTGACCAAAACGGGCATCGTTTGATTCGCGCAGTTCTTTGTTTTGTTTGGCTCTTTTAGTCAAATAGGAATCTACCGTTTCACGATGCTGCAAGTAGTAACTGATTGCCGCATAGACATCTGATAAAGTCAGAGTGTCATAATCATAAACGATTTGTTCAGGTGCTGAACCTTGATTAAAAGCAACAATCACCGAATCGAGCGATACGCGGGTATCTCCGATGCGAAGAACGCCCGCTTTTGTTTTTGTCAGCTTAATTTCCGAAGTCGAAACAACACTCATAATAAACTCAATTTTATCTGCAACCGTTTCCCGCTTTAGTTACATTGTAAAAGAATTTCTGCATATCCCAAGCCGCTGTCGGACATCTTTCCGCGCATAAACCGCAATGCAGGCAAACGTCTTCATCTTTCACCATCACTCTGGATGTCTTTAAAGCGTCGGAAACATATAGGTCTTGCGTAAAATTAAGCGCGGGAGCTTTGAGTTTTTCGCGCAACTGGATTTCCTCGTCGTTGGCGGTAAAAGTAATACACGCCGTCGGGCAAATGTCCACGCAGGCATCGCATTCGATACATTTGACTTCGCTGAAAACCGTCTGCACGTCGCAGTTCAGACAACGCTCCGCTTCTTTGAAGGCGGTCAATATGTCGAATCCGAGTTCAACTTCCTGTCGGCGATTAACGAGCGTTAATTTTTTATCGGCTTGCGGAACGATAAATCGCGGGTCGTTCGCCACTTCGCTGTCGTAAGCCCATTCGTGGATTCCCATTTTCTGGCTGACCAGATTGACGAACGGCGAAAGGCGGTTGTTTAAATCTTCACCTTTGCAAAGCAAATCAATTGAAATCGCCGCCTGATGTCCGTGGGCAACGGCGGTGATGATATTTTCGGGTCCGAAAGCCGCGTCGCCGCCGAAGAATACTTTCGGATGAGTTGACGCGAAAGTTGTTTTATCAACAACCGGCATATCCCATTCGCCGAATTCGACTCCGATGTCGCGTTCAATCCACGGAAAAGTATTTTCCTGTCCGATTGCCATTAAAACATCGTCAGCTTCGATGAAAACTTCGGGTTCGCCCGTCGGCACAAGTCGTCGTTTGCCGTTTTCATCATAGACCGGCGCAACCTTTTCAAACATCATTCCTTTCAATTTTCCGTCTTCAACGACGAAAGACATCGGAACGTGATTATCAATAATCGGAATATCTTCGTGTTGAGCGTCTTCCTTTTCCCACGGCGACGCTTTCATATCGGCAAAAGGACTGCGAACAATAACTTTTACATTCTCGCCGCCTAATCTCCGCGAAGTTCGACAACAATCCATCGCCGTATTTCCGCCTCCGACCACGATTACATTTTTCCCGATTTTGTCGGTATGCTCAAAAGCAACACTTCCAAGCCAATTGATTCCGATGTGAATATTCGCCGCGCCTTCCCAACGTCCCGGCAACTTCGGCAAATCCTTTCCGCGCGGTGCGCCCGTTCCGACAAAAACCGCGTCGTAATCTTTCTCCAGAATCTCTTTTAAACTTGAAACGTAGGTGTTGAAATGAGTATGAATCCCAAGGTCGAGAATGTAATTAACCTCTTCATCCAAAACGCTTTCCGGCAGCCGGAACGAAGGAATCTGACTTAACATAAAACCGCCGCCTTTTTTCAATTCGTCGAATAAATGAAGCTCGTAACCGAGCGGAGCTAAATCGCGGGCGACCGTCAAGGATGCCGGTCCCGCGCCGACGAGCGCGATTTTTTTGCCGTTCGGCTTAAACGGAGCTTGCGGCATCAAACTTTTTACGTCGTCTTTATTATCCGCCGCCACACGCTTCAAGCGACAAATTGCCACCGGCTCTTCTTCAATCCGCCCGCGCCGACAGGCAGGTTCACACGGACGGTCGCAGGTGCGCCCCAAGATTCCCGGAAAAACATTGGAATCCCAGTTAATCATATAGGCTTCCGTATATTTTCCTTCGGCAATCAGCCTGATGTATTCGGGAACGGGCGTATGCGCCGGACAAGCATATTGGCAGTCAACCACTTTATGAAAATACTCGGGGTTTTTAATATCAGTCGGTTTCACTTGGTTTTGTTCCTTTATTGATTAGTTTCGTTTTCCGTCATATTTCAATGGTTTTGGAAATTAATATCAAAAGACATCAAATAATCTCTGTCTAAACATAATATCTTTTTATTGATACTTCAATGTTTTTTGAAACAATGCCGCAAATACAGCAAAAATTAATAAAGCGCAAGAAGTTCCGGCGGTGAAAAAAGCCACGCGAAACTTTTTAGTTCCTCAGGCATGGGAATGCCAAATTATACTGATTGGGGAAGAACAAAATCAGGCTGCTGCTTCTGCTTCTACCGGCAAAAATCGAGTAGGTTAAGTTAAACGGAAATCATCAAATTTTGGTGATTCTGTGCCAAATGTTTTCGGCTTTGATTATGTCGAGTTTTTCCTCATCGAATAATTGTTTTTCAGTCAAGACTTTGGAGATATTACTAAAGGTTCGTTAATATTTATATTTCGTCTTTCAAGTTCGGCGACAAATTTTTCCGCGTTAATCACTTTTTCCTGCGGAATCGCTCCGCGTTCGCTCGTTGCTCCCGTCGCCATCATTTGCGCGATAATCGAAGCCGGAAAAGCGGTTGTTCGCATCATCGCGCTCAAGCCGGTATTTTCATCGAATTTGTCCACAATGTCATAGCGCAGACGCTTTGTTTCGCCGCCTGTTTTGCCGGCAAATTCAAGCCGCACCAAAACATAATCAGGCTCGTCGGCGGGAAGATTTTTTTGCAGAAGTTCACCAAATATCTTTCGCGGCGTGACTTTGGAGTGATCAACCGAAATTTCTCCGCTCGAACATAAACCCAAATCAATCATCGTCTTGAATTTTTCGCAATGTCCGGCATAACGAATAGTTTTATAATCGAGTTCACGAATTTTTCCCAGAAAAGTGTCGGGCAAAGTCGAAGTTCCGCCCGATGTCTGAAAGGCTTCGAGCGGCGGAAAACCGTCAAAAGAGAGATTTTCCAGTTCGGTCATTGATTCGACTTCCCGTATTTTCCCGTCGCGGATAACACGCGCCGATTCGATATATTCGTTGATTAAACCTTCGACCGAAAAAACGAGTTGATAATCGAGCGGCGGTTTCGGCTTTTGCGGCAAACCGCCGACGCGAATGTGAATTTCTTCTATTTCGTCGAACTTTCTCGCGCCGCGCATCGCCAGAATCGAAACCATTCCGGGCGCGAGTCCGCAATCGGGAATGATGTTGATTCCGGCTTTTTTTGCTTCTTCGTTCAAGGCAAGCTGCTCGCGGACGACCGTATTATTTCCGCCCAAATCGCAAAAATTACATTCGGCTTCGATTGCCGCTTTGGAAAGCGCGGCGTTATACCAGTAATTGACGCAGGAAATCGCCGCGTCGTGTCCGCGCATTAAATCCGCCGCATCCGAATAATTTGACACATCGATCCGGCGCGGCTCGATTTTGTTGGTCCCGACTTTTTCCGCAACTTCGACGGCTTTTTTTTTATCAAAATCGGCGATTGTTACGGCTTCGACATCACAGGAATTATGCGCCAAATCATAAACCGCGCCGTGTCCCATTCTGCCCGCTCCAAGAACGAGTATTTTCATAAGTCAAGAGTAGAGAGTAGAGAGTAGAGAGTTAAAGAAATTTTCTCTCTACTCTCTACTCTCTACTAATTTTTACCATTCGTCGAAGCCTTCGGGTTTTTCCGCCGCGATGATTTCTTTCGCAACTTCCCAGACCTTCTTTTTCCAAAGGCGAATCGAATCGGTGAGCTGCAAAGCGACTTGCGGATGCGCCGCATTGCGTTCGAGGCGAATAACCAGTGCGGAAACCTGCACTTGGTCTTCCGGGTTTTCCGTAATCGTCAGATTTACTTTGCTTCCGACCGTCGGCAGCAGGCGCGGCAGATAAACCAACGCGCCGTTTGGTCCGACGTTTTCCGTTAAACCTTCTTCGGTAATTTCTTTTCCATTTTCATCTTTCCACTTCAGGCGAATTGGTAAAGAGATAACATAGCGGTAACCGCCGCGGCGTTCTGGCATAATAATCAACCTTGTTTTAAAAATTAATCAAACTATAGACGCAAGAAATATACGAAATTAAGCCCTTTAAGTCCATTGCGGAAAAGGCGTTTTATGCCCGTAAAACCGGCACTTGAAACAACAATTCCATATAGAATAAAGGGTTGCGGTTTTTGACGAGTTGCACTCGCCCGTCGAAAAGTGTTAGTATCTTAAATAGTTTTTACCGACAGCGGAAAAAACTCGGCGGATTTACACAAAAAACAACCTTCAATTTTACGCGATAAAAACTAAGACGACCGTTTGTGAAGTTATTTCAGACGCTCGTTTGTGTTTAATTGAAAATAAAAATTCAGGAGAATGAATAATGACAAATCAAGCTAGAGGAGGCGTTGTTCTGACTTTGATTTTAATGATTGGAATTTTTTTCCTGTCGGAAATCAAAACAGATGCCGCGCTCATTATAGCGAATGATTCTAAAGGAAACATTCAACCAGCAAACGCAGAATTTATCAGTAACAATTCGACAGCAATCATCAAAGAATCTACTTCAGCAAAAAACACTACTAACGAATTCGGGGAAATCGAACATTTAATCGAAGCGGCTATTTTAAGCAGCGGCAATAAAACTGCGCTGATGGGTTCTTTTTCGGCAACCGCTTACTGCTTAAAAGGCAGAACCGCATCCGGCGGAGGCGTGAGGCGCGGCATTGTCGCCGCTGACCCCAGAATTTTACCGCTCGGCACACGCATCGACTTAAATGCCGGTTCATACAGCGGAAGTTACGTCGTCGCCGACACGGGCGGAGCAATCAAAGGACGCAAATTAGATATTTGGGTCGCAAGTTGTTCGGAAGCAAGGCGTTTTGGACGCAGAAACGTAAAGGTTGGCAGATCGGGAAAATAATAATACAAAAAAATTTAAGACACTTTTTTATCGAGTAACTGTTTCCTGGATTGGAAAGGTTACTTTTTTCTTTAAACTCGTATTTGGAAGCAAAATTTGGTCGCGGCTTGTCAGAATGCTATTGCACGGCAATCAATAGAAAAACGAATTATTCAGCTTTTCTTTGTGTGCTTTGCGCCTTTGCGTAAAATTTCTCCTTTTTATTTCGAGATTTTTTCATTCAGCAAATCCCAAACCTTCCGCAAATGCCTCTCCTCAACCCGAATACTTCCAACCGACAATCTTAAAGTAAACTTTCCGTTTAATTTCGTGTGCGACAAATACGCTTCGCCCGAAGCATTGATATCGTTCATCAATCTTTCATTGTAAGCGTCTAAATCTTCAACATTTTTCGGACGCGCGCGGAAACAGACGAGCGCAAACGGAACCGGCGCGAGCAGCTCAAAATCTTCGGAGTCTTCAACCCACGAGGCAAAAAGTCGCGCTAAGCGACAATGTTCTCTAATCCGTTCAATCAAGCCTTCCTGCCCGAAATAACGCATTACGAACCATAATTTCAGCGAACGAAAGCGCCGTCCGAGTTGGATGCCGTAATCCATCCCGTTTTTGACTGCTTCCTGTTCGCTGGTTTTCAAATATTCCGGCACGAGCGAAAACGCTTTTTTCAGCATATCCAAATCTTTGCAATACAAAACCGACAAATCAAACTGCGTGAACAGCCATTTGTGCGGATTAACGACAATCGAGTCGGCGCGTTCGCAGCCTTTGAAATATTTCTGAAATTCGGGAATTATTGCCGTCGCGCCCGCGTAAGCCGCGTCAACGTGAAGCCATAAATCGTTTCTCCCGCAAATGTCCGCAATTCGTTCGACATTATCAACGCTCGAAGTCGAAGTCGTGCCAATTGTCGGAACAACGCAAAACGGCAAATATCTCGCGCTTTTGTCATCTTGGATCGCTTCGCGCAATTTTTCCGTTTCCATTTCAAAGCGTTCATTGGTCGGAATTTTAACCAGGGATTTTTGTCCTAAACCGAGCGTGATAACGGCTTTATCAATCGAAGAATGAACTTGTTCCGAGCAATAAATCCGAAGAAGCGGTAAATCCGTGCGTCCGCTCATTCCGTCTTCGCGGATTCGCAGATTCAGTTTTTCGCGGGCGGCGGCAATCGCGTGCATCGTCGAAACCGAAGCCGTATCGTAAATTATTCCCTCGAAAAAATCGGGCAGATTCATCATCTGCCGCAGCCAATCGAGAACAACGTCTTCGAGTTCGGTCGAAGCGGGCGCGGTGCGCCAGAGCATCGCCTTCATATCGAACGCGGCAGCGAGCATTTCGCCGAAAACACCGACCGATGAACCGGAAGTCGAAAAAAGCCCGTGAAAATTCGGGTGATTCCAGTGCGTCACAGCAGGCAAAATCAGTCGTTCGACATCTTTCAGAACTTCGGCGAAATCTTCGCCTTGTTCGGGCGCAGACTTCGGTAAAGAATTTTTTAACTCGTTCGGCTCGATTTGCGATAAAACCGGAAAGGTTTCCAGATTTTCGTAATAATCGGCAATCCAATCAATGATTTCGTGTCCGAAACGGCGAAAATCTTCAGTCGGCATATCGCCCAATTTTGTTTTTTCATTCTTCATATTTTATTAAAACCGACTATTCAGCATAAGGTTTATTATAGGTATCCCGAATGGTTTGTGGATTTGCCCAAAACCGACCTGACCGGATATGAATCGCTTCGATAACCTCGTTAGTTGTCAGTTCCATAAAAACCTTCAATTATTTCAAATCTAAAATCGCCCAATCGTGCTGCAACGCTGTTTGTTTTAATCTGAAATCAGGATTTATCGCCACCGGATGACCGACAATCGAGAGCATCGGCAAATCGGAAATGCTGTCGGAATAAGCGAAAGATTCAGACAAATTTATCTCGTTCTTTTCGGCGTATTCGCGTATCCAACGCGCTTTCGTCGCCGAAGCCATCACGGGCGGAAGCAGTCTGCCGGTCGCGTAGCCGTTGACGAATTCGAGGCGGTTCGCGGCGTAATCGTCAATGGCGAGGTGATTCATTAATTTATCAATCGTAAAATCCAACGCGCCGGTGATGACGATTTGCCGCTGCCCGATTTTTTTCGACTGGGCGATAAGTTCGGGTGTGCCGTTGAAAATCGCGGGTTTCAAAACTTTTTCAAACAGTTCTTCCGAAAAATAGCGCAGACGGTCTTCCGATTCGCCTTTGTAGCTTTGAAAAAAAAGCTCGTTGAAGACGTTGCGCGAATATAAATCGGTCACGCCGAAAAGCGGTAATTTGGCTAATGTCGCCGCGCTTTTTTTGATGGTTTTGAACAAACCTTGCTGGCGACGGGCGTAAAATCCGAGCGTATGCACAAGATTGGTGCTGACGAGCGTTCCTTCCAAGTCGTAAAAAGCCGCTGCCTGTCCGTTTTTTTTCATTCGAGTTTCCGGGTGATTTTCTATTTTCTATTTTTCTATGTTGAATTTTTATATTGAATTAAAATGAATCGTCGTTCATTTGCGAAATATTAGAATATAACTTATTTTGGCGGTTTTTGGTAATTTCGGCGGCAAACCGGACTGATTTACATTTTTATTACAAACGCGAACATTTAACATTTACCATTTATCATTTATCATTGACCGGCAATTTGATAAATGATAAATGGTAAATGTTAAATGAATATGCGTCGCGCTATTTTTCCCGGTTCGTTCGACCCTTTAACTAACGGTCATCTCGACATCATCAAACGAAGTCTGCCGCTTTTCGACGAAATTATTATCGCCGTTTTGAACAATCCCGAAAAAAATCCGATGTTTTCGGTCGAAGAACGATGCGCGATGATCGCGGAAATTCTGCCTGAAATCAAAAACGGCAAATGTGAATTAATCGTTGACAGTTTTTCCGGCTTGACCGCCGATTTTGCCAAACGAAAAAATGCGTCGGCGATTGTGCGCGGCATTCGCGCCGTTTCCGATTACGAGTATGAACTGCGGATGGCACTAATGAATCGGCGGCTCGAGCCGAAAATCGAAACGGTTTTTCTGATGGCGGCGGAAGAATATTCTTACGTTTCGTCAAATTTGATGAAGCAGGTTTTTATGCTCGGCGGGCGCGTCGAAGGTCTTGTGCCGGAATCGGTCGAAGAGCGAATGCGCGAAAAAATAAATAACTAAAAATTAACTAAAAAATGATTAACAAACTTCTAATTCTCAGAGTGCAGCACGCGCAAATTACGATTCCGAAAGGCGCGGAAGAAAACGCGCGGGAATTTTACTGCGCGTTTTTAGGCTTGCGCGAAGTTCCGAAACCGTTATCACTGCAAGGGCGCGGCGGGTTTTGGCTTGAAATCGAGAGTTTTCAGATTCACGTCGGGACCGAAGACGGCGTAGAACGCGAAAAATCGAAGGCGCATATTGCTTACGAAGTCAGAGATTTAAGCGGCTGGCGCGAAAAACTCGAAAATCGCGGCGTGAAAATTTTGGAAGGCGTTCCGATTCCGCATTACGACCGTCTTGAATTCCGTGACCCGTTCGGAAATCGTGTCGAGTTTTTGGAAGCAATCTAAAAATTAACCGATTCTTTTACAGTTTTTACAGTTTTTATTTTTTATTTTTTGTATTTAATTTCTTATTCGGTGATAATTCGTGTAGTTCGTTGTTTTGAACGGCAAAAACTATGAAACCACAAAATCCCGCCGCCAAATCTTCTTTTCCCGTTTCCGAAAATGTCGCCCGAATGCACGCTTCCGCCACGCTCAAAGCCGCTCAAACCGCCGCCGATATGCGCGCTCGCGGAGTTGAGGTGATTGATTTAACCGTCGGCGAGCCGGATTTTCCGACGCCGGAATTTATTAAAGATCTGGCAATCGAAGGCTTACAGAAAGGCTTGACGAAATACACGCCGACCGCGGGAATGAAAACTTTTCAGGAATCAATCGCCGAATTTTACGCCGAACAATTCGGCGCAAACTTTCCGCCGAATGAAGTTGCGGCGAGCTGCGGCGGAAAACAGGCGTTATTCAACGCGGCTTGCACCATTTTAAACGCGGGCGACGACGTTTTGATTCCGAAACCGTATTGGGTGACTTTTCCCGAAATCGTGACGTTTTGCCGCGCCGACAGCCGATTTATCGAAACTGAAGAAACTGATTTTGTTTTAACCGCCGAACAAGTCAAAAACTCGATTACCGAAAAAACAAAACTTTTAATCGTCAATTCGCCGAACAATCCGACCGGGCGCGTCATTCCATCGGACGAGATAAAAAAGATTGTCGAAGTCTGCGCCGAAAGAGATGTTTATGTT
>Ga0136611_10002916_pt1 | contig 11962 bp, 9 predicted proteins | sample AntDrymUQ2232306_2_FD_106645 | JGI IMG/M metagenome (GOLD analysis project Ga0136611, IMG submission 106645) | Polar desert sand microbial communities from Dry Valleys, Antarctica - metaG UQ223 (23.06) | ecosystem: Environmental > Terrestrial > Soil > Desert | place: Antarctica: Dry Valley... | reverse complement strand
TCGTGCCGCTGCGCGCGGCGAAGTCGGAAATCTTGGTGGAGCAAACCATCGGGCGCGGCTTGCGGCTGCCATTCGGCAAACGCACGGGCGTGCCTTCGGTGGATCGTCTCACCATTGTCGCACACGATAAATTTCAGGAGATTATCGACGAAGCCAACAAACCCGATTCGATCATCAAAGCGGGCGTCGTCATTGGCCGCGATATTCCCGAAAAAGGTAAAGTGTTCGTCACGGTGAAGTCGACTCTCGTCGAAGAACTGGAACGCGCCGCGACGAATGCGACAAATGGTACTGCAAGTACCAACGGCTCGTCAGGCACTGTGACCGAAGGCGCAACACAGGGACGTTTACAACTGAGTACTCCGGCAGCGGTAGAAACGGCGCAAGCGACTCTGCGCGTATTGGAAACGATGGGCGCGCGTATTCCGCTGGCGCAACTGCGCGAAGAGGCAACGCAGCAAAAAATCGCCGCTGCGGTTCAGGAATCAATGCGTCCGGCGCAGCCCGCGCTCGATGGAACAAGCGATGAACCGATTGATATTGCGCCAATCGTGGCTCAAATTATCGAGCGTTTTATCGAGCACACGATTGACATCCCGCGCATTCTGGTGGTGCCGAAAAGCGAAGTCACGTCGGGCTTTCATCACTTCGACTTGGAGACAAGCTCGATTCAATTGCAGCCAGTGGCCGAAGACATCCTGATACAAAGCCTGCCGACCAGTGAACGCACAATTCTCAACAATAGCAACATCGCAGAAGAAGTGCGATTGGAAAATTACATCGTTCGAGAATTGATGAACTTCGACGATATTTCCTATGACGACCATGCCGATCTCATCTATCATCTGGCAACTCAAGCCATTGAGCGTATTCAAAGCTATCTGAACGATGAAGACAAAGTGAGCAATGTGATTCGCTACCATCGGCGTCATCTGGCGTCTGCGGTCCACAAGCAAATGTTGGCGCATCGTTGGGAAAGCCAGATCGAGTATGAGGGCATCGTCAACGGGCGCTACGACACAGTAAAGTCGAGCCAGTGTTCGGTGACGCAGGGCGAGCAGACCCGCGCTTTCCGCGCGCCAGTTGCCGACCGCCTCAATATTCGCAGCATGATTTTTGGCGGATTCCGCCGCAGCCTCACTTCAACACAAAAGTTTGATAGCGACGCCGAACGCCGCTTCGCAGTGGTTCTCGAAGACGACGCCGATGCCACGTTAAAGTGGTTTCGCCCGTCCAGCGGACAGGTGAAGATAGATTATCTCGAAGGCCAGGGCTACGAACCTGATTTCGTGGTTGAAACAGGCACGCATAAATATCTGTGCGAAGTCAAACGCGAAGGCGAACTCGACGATGATGAAGTGCAAGCCAAAGCCCGCGCTGCCGTGCGGTGGTGTCAATTCGCTACGCAACATGAAAACCAACATGGTGGCAAGCCATGGTCGTATTTACTGATTCCCCATAACGCGATTAGTGCCAGCGCCACGCTACAGGGCTTGGCGGCAAGTTACGCACAACATGGCTGAACGAATAAAGGCACGGAGAAAATGGTTCCGCCCGGCGCGCGGCCAGTTCAAACTTGTTTATAAATTGGGCCACGAGCAGCACGAATACCAGCCCGATTTCGTCGCCGAAACCGCTGATGCGATTTATATGTTCGAACCCAAGCGCCGCAGTGAACTGGACGCCACCGATGTCCTTGCCAAAAGCGACGCTGGAGTACTCTGGTGCCAGCGCGCCAGTGAGCATAACGCCGCGCACGGCGGCAAGCCGTGGAGGTATTTGCTGATTCCGCACGATGGAATCGCGGAAAACATGACGCTCACCAGCTTGGCAAATTAGTTCATATCCAGCAGCGAATGTATTGGTAGCGTACGGTCGAATTCCGGGTGCCCCACGAAGTGAGGGCGGATACTTTTCTGGTTTTTAAACATCTTCCACTGATGCGATGCAGCCATCGCCGTCAAAGGCCGGCGAGTTCATCTGGCTCGAAACCGGATGCGCCATCAGTTCGCCGTCAGCGTAAGGGCGCAGCATTTCGAGCAGGTGCGGCACGTCATCGCGGTCGTTGCCGGCGACATCAAGCCAGGCCGCTTCGTCTTCCGGGCGCAGGATCGCCGGCATCCGATTGTGGATTTCGCTCATAAGCGCGTTGGGCGTGGTCGTGATGATGGTGCAGGTGCGCAGCGGCGAGCCGTCGGGTGACTGCCACTCGTCCCACAGGCCGGCAAATGCAAACGCTTCGTTTGATTTCAGGTGAACGCGCATCGGCTGCTTGCGCGCGTCTTTGCCACTGCCTTCTTTTTTCCATTCGTAAAAACCATCGGCAGGAATTAGACAGCGACGACGCAGCAGCGCAGTTTTGAAACTCGGCTTTTCGACCAGCGTTTCCGCGCGTGCGTTGATGATCTTGTTGCCGATACTCGCATCCTTGGCCCACGACGGCACCAGTCCCCAGCGAAAGGCATCGAGGACACGGCCATATTCTTTGTCCTGAAACACGGTCGCCACCGGCTGAGACGGCGCGATGTTGTAGCGCGGCGGTAGCTCCAGGCCGATCTCCGCCACCTGGAAGCGCAGCGCGAGTTGGTCAACCGACAGCGTTTGCGTATAGCGTCCACACATATTAGGTCTCCTCTAAATGAATCATTTTCAGTTTGACATTGCGTGCTGATCGAGTGCCTGTGATGCGGCATTCATTTAGGATTCACATCCACAATTTGCATCCAAGATTCACACACGGACCGCGTCGCGCGGGTTCTCACCGGGATGTCCCGCTGCGCCGCCGATGGAAGCACTTCCGCAGAGCAGCCCGAGCGGCCACATCCGTCCGATCAGCACGCTGCGATAGCGATTGCCGTTTTCCCCATCAGCGCCGGTCGGCCCAGCGTCTTCCAGTTTGCCCTCGACCAAAAGCGCCGGTGCGCGCAGCACCTGTGCAAACTTTTCGTAAACCGGCGGTGTCACCGCAGTCGGCAGACGTCCGGTCTCGTCTTCCAGAATCAGGAAGCACATGCCTTTGGCAGTCGGCGGGCGCTGGCGCGAGATCACCGTGCCGGCGACCAGAGCGCGCCCGCCGCTCCGTTGTTCCTGCAAATCGCGGATGGTCGAAGCGCCGAGCCGCACCAGGTCGGGCCGTTGCAGCGCAATCGGATGCGGGCCGGTCGTCAGGCTCTGCGTTTGAAAGTCCCACGCCGCCAGTTCCATCGGCTGTAGGCGACGCATGGGCGGCATGTCCCCTTCTCTGCCAGACTCTGCCCTACCCGCGAGCCTATCCGCCTCAAAATCAAGACGCATCTGATCATGGGCCGGTTTGCTCCGCAGCGCCGCGCGCACGCGCCACAAGACTTTGCGCCGCTCGCCCCAGCATGTCAGAGCGCCCGAACGCGCCAAGTTCTCCCATTCGTTGCAATTCAGATTCAACCGTTCGACCGCTTCTTCCAATGAGGCAAACGAAGACAGCGCCCGCTCCAGCACGATGCTTTGCGCGCTCTCGACCGCGACTTCCTTGATCTGCGTCAACGGAACTCTGATCGCGTCATCTTCCAGTCGATACTTTACGCCCGATCTCACGATGCACGGAGGCAACACTTTCACGCCGAGCCGCCGCGCTTCTTCGAGCAGCGTGTGCAAGGGATAAAACCCCGGCTTGTGTTCCAGGACACCCGCCATATAGGCCGCGGGATAGTGAGCTTTGAGATACGCGCTCTGATAAACGGTGCGCGCGAATGCAGCGGCATGGCTTCGGCAAAACCCGTAACCAACAAACTTCGCCACGGTGTCAAACACGCGATGCGCCAGATTCGGGTGAATCGGGTGATCGCTTCTCGCATGGGTCGTAACGGCACCTTCGACGAACCGCTCGCGCATCGCTTCCATCTCGGTCGGGCTGCGGAACTTGCTCATCAGGCGACGGAACTCATCGGCTTCGGACAATGACATTCCAGCGAAACGGTGCGCGACTTCCAAGACCTGCTCCTGAAACAAGATCACGCCATAGGTATCGCGCAGCACCGGCTCCAGGCTGGGATGCGGATAGCTCACTTTTTGCAGGCCGCGCCGCCGCAGAATAAACGGATGCACCATGTTGCCTTGTAACGGGCCGGGGCGAAAAAGCGCGACCTGCGCGACGAGATCATCGAAGTTTTGCGGCTGCGTGCGCGCCAGCAAGTTCCATTGGCCGGGGCTTTCGATTTGAAAAACACCCAGCGTCTGGCCCGAACGAATCAGCTCATAGGTTTTCGGGTCGTTCGCCGGCAGATCATCGACGAAAGTACGCCCATTTTCAGGCGTGCTTTCAGGCGTACTTTTGGGAAGATCGAGCAAGGACACCGCTTCGCTGACGACCGACAGCATGCGCAGCCCCAGCACATCGAACTTGATCAGACCCAGCGACTCGACATCATCTTTGGCGAACTGCACCTGCCGCACACCGTTGGCACTGGTCTGAATCGGCGACAGGTGGCGCAGCGGCTTTCGCGAGAGGATCATGCCGCCGCTGTGCAGACCCAGATGGCGCGGGCAGCCATGCAACCTCTCGACCAGCGTGCAAAGCACATCGAGTGCAGGCGATTCCTGCCCGCCGCACAATCCAAGCGCCAGTTCCTTGCGATGTTCATGCACGCGATAAGCCGAGGCATGGGGCAGCAGCTTGCCGGTGCGGTCGATGAGCGTCTGCGGAAAGCCGAGCACTTTGGCGATCTCGCGCACCGCCATGCGCAGCCGAAAAGTCACGACGTTGGCCGTCATCGCGGTGTGTTCCTCGCCAAAGCGTTCTCCCATCCACGCGATCACTTCGCTACGACGGTGCGTCTCGAAGTCCACGTCGATGTCAGGCATCCCTTTGCGGCCTTCATGCAGGAACCGCTCAAAGAGCAGGTGATGCCGGATCGGATCGACTTCGGTGATACCGAGCAAATACGCGACAAGGCTGTTGGCTGCAGAGCCACGCCCGCAACAGCGGATACCGCGACTGCGCGCGAACTCGATGACCTCGCGCACCACCAGAAAGAACTCGTCCAGTTCCAAGATGCCGATGGTCGCCAGTTCCTTGTTCAGCACTTCGACACCGGCGCGGTTGCCGCGCGGGAAGCGGTGGCGGAATCCTTCGTTGCATAACTGACGCAGATATGCGGCTGGTATCAAGCCATCGGGCACTTTCGCTGTCGGCGGCACGACTTCGGGCGAGAGCAAATCGACGCGGCACTCTCTCGCAATCGCCGACGTATTGGCTATCGCCGTGCGCGGCATCCCAAGTCCCGCCAGATACTTTTCATTGCAAAGAAATGCTGCCTGATTGCGAGGCCGGTCGGGATGCCCTTCACCCACGGTAAGGCCGTGCTTCGCGCAGGTAAGAGCATCGAAGACGATGAATTCCTGCGGCGTCGCGTGCCGCACCGCGTTAGTGGCTATAGCGGACAAACCGAGCGACTGGGCCAGTAAAACCGATTGTTGCACCGTCTCACCATCGCCCGCATAGCGATGATTCACCAACTCTACGAAAAGCCGCTTGCCAAAGAATGTTGAAAGCCGTTGCAGTGCATTTGCGGCGACGCGATGCTTGCCGATGCGCACCCAGTTGGAAACATCGGCCAGACAAAACAAGCCCGCGCTATGCCCCGCAAAGTCCTCCGGCGCGAGTTGTGGATTGAGACGCTCGCGGTGTGCCCGCGTCAGTAGGTCGCACAGGTTGGCATAGCCTTCCGCATCGGCGCAGAGCAGCACCAGGCTAATACCAGCCAGCGTAACACGCGCGCCGAAAATAGGAACAATGCCCGCTTTGCCACACGCCCGCGCGTGCTGGACACTTCCCGCCAGCGTCCAGTCGTCGGTTAAAGCCAGCGCCGGTTGGCCCAGTTCAGCAGCGCGCTCGGCCAGTGATCGTGGCGACGATGCGCCGCCAAGAAACGAGAACCACGAGTGCGCATGAAGATGAACCAAAGGCACCTCCATTTTCATGCGGCTCCCTTCTGCGTTAATCGCATTCCCGCGACAGCACCCAGTTCGCACCCTGCCGGAACACTTCGAGCGACATGGTCACGCCGCTGGTACTTCGCACCGCCACACGGAAATAAGCGCGCTGCCAGCCACGCCCGTCGAGCCACCACTTGCCGGCGTAGTGCCAGCAATCCTCAACGGCGGTCACGCGATAAAGCCGCCCGCGCCAGACTAGGCGATGCGGCCTGCCCTGCTCGTCCGGCTCGACGTGAACCGGCTCCAGCCGCTGCTTCATCGCACCGACCGCTTAGTTGGCTGTGTCGGTGTTCGTGTTGGTGTTCGTGTTGGTGCTGCTCGTCTCGATGCCGCACCTTTCACCGCTTGTTTCGATGATACCGATTGTTTCAATGATGCCGATTTCGAGGCTGCTTCCAACTCGGAGACCGCATCGAGCCACGGCACCAATGCGAATCGCTCTTCCGGCAAAGCCGAATAGGGATCGCGCACCTGGAGCTTTTGCACGGCACCCGCATGCCTTGCTTCCAATCGGCGTAGCACTTCGCGCAGAGCCGCATCATGCCGCTCTGAGGTCGCGTCTGGTGTCTCGAAAAGTACGCCTTGCTTTGCACCTGAATCAAGACTGCCCAGCCGCACTTCGAGCGCCTGTAGTTCATCCCGGCCCAGCAGGTCGCGCAGCATCGCACGCGCCGGCACCTGCATCGACCGCGCACCGCTGGCACTCTCGCGCAGCAGGCGGCTAGCGGCACGCCGTCCGTGCGGGGTTTCGACGGCCAGCGACAGGCTGCCCGCGCCGCGACCGTTCAATTCGCTACAGGCGCGCCTGAGCAGTTCATCGAGCGCCGCTTCCCATTCCCCTGGCTCCCTCGCGGCTTGCTCGAATGCCAGGCGGGTTTCAATCACAGGCGGCGGAAGATGAGGCAGCACGTTTCGCTTTTCGGCGATTGCAATAGGGGCGGCGCCGGCACAAGCGAAACGCCACAGCAGCGCGCCGTCCTCAAATTGTTTGCAAACTTGGCGGCCACTGGAGACCTTCAACTGCCCGACCCGTTGCCAGCCGAACCAGCGCAGGCGTTCCACCGTATGCGACGAGACCCCTGCTTCACATAAAGTCTCGACAGGAGTTTTATCGACATACGACGCTTCGCGCCCGGCTCGCACATAGCGCAGAATGCCGGCAGGGGCTGAATAGGCCGCGAGTTCGGCCAGTGTGCGATTGGTCGCCGCGCCGCCGCACGCTCCCAGATCACGCATCAGGCGCGCCAGTGCAACTTGTCCCTGCCTTCGCGTTGGAATCTCGAAAACGGCCCGGCCTTCGCGCACCGCTTCAATGCGTGGCGTTATTTCATACAGCGCAGATAGCACCTGTTCCCAGGCGAAGCCACAGGCCGAGCTATCGAGCGGCAAGGCGACGGCCCCGGGCACCAGCGACAGCGCGCGCTGTCGCGTCCAGCCGCGAGCGATGCCGTGTTGCCGCGCGACGGCAGAAACCGCGATAACGCGACCGCCGCGATGCACGAAAACCGGCTGCGATTGCAGCGTCGGCTCAGCATGAATCGCCGACCACACCGGAAAATCCGGCAGCCAGAGGTATCCGAAAAGTGCCATTTTACCGCCTCCAAAAGCGGGTGTTTCCTGAGTACAAAGAACCGCCTTATTTTGGTTCATTGAATTCAGAAAAAACCGTGATGCGGGTAGCCGTCGGCACCTTGCGCGCTCTGAGAAGCAGAGCGTTTTTGGTAAACTGAGGGTTACCCGAAAGGGAGAGGACGCTGCTGTCGCTGCCAGGCTGAAGGCAGCGTCCTCATCGAATGTTCTACACGAAAGTACGCCTGAATTCGGGCGTACTTTTACTTTATGCCCTGCCCGCCATGCGCACCAAGCCTCGATACACACCGGCGATGGAGACTTTGTCGCCGGGCACGATCAGGTCTTCGTATTTGGGATTCGAGGCGCGCAGTTTCAGGGTCTTGCCCCCGCTGCGAAAGTGAACGTGCTTGAGCGTCGCGCATATTTCGCCGTCGTCTTCGATTTGCACCGCCGCGATCTCGCCGTTACTCACTTCGATCCCGGGGCGTAGCAGCACCCGATCACCTTGCAGGATGCCATCGCCGATCATGGAATCGCCTTCGATACGCAGCAAAAAGTCGCCTGGCTTGTGAGGCAGGAGCCCATATGCGGTATCAATCCATTCTTCGGCATCTTCGACTGCTTCGCGCAGCGCGCCAGCAGGAATGCAGCCCAGTACCGGCAAGCCGAGCCCTGCTGCCATCTTGCCACGCGGCGTAAGTTCGATCACCCGCTGACGCCCGCGCACGCCGCCCTCGATCACCACTAAACCTTTGCGTTCGAGGGGATTGAGCAGATTGGTCAAGCTCGATTCACGCGCCAGGTTCATGGCACGGAACAGGTCGGAAACCACCGGCGTGCGTCCTTCGCGCGCGTCGTTGGCTATAAGGTCAAGCAACTGTTGCTGGCGTTGAGGCAAGACTTCCATCAGGCGCACATTCCTTGTGAAATATCACGCAAGGTGAATAATCACCTATGTCGCACATGAGCGTAATCCGTGCCGGGGAATTTGTCAAGCTGAGAACAGCAAGGCCAACCTAAAAGCTCAATCAGCCCCTACTCGTTCTAGGCATGCTATCGAGTCGAACGACGAGGCCGAACGACGAGGCCGAACAACGAGGCCGAACAATGAACTCACACGATAATCGTGCCCCTCAGCGCGCAGGACAGGGTTTGAGCTGCTATAATCTATGCCAGATTGGATGAAAACCAGAATACCAGAAAGCGGGTAAATCATGAAAATCATAACGGTCACAGGCTACAAGGGAGGCGTCGGCAAAAGCACCACGGCCTTTCACCTAGCGACTTACTTTAGCCAGCACGGAAAAACAGTGCTAATCGACGGGGACCCGAACCACACTGCCATCAAATGGGCAGCGCGTGGCGGCGAAGGCAATCTGCCTTTTCTCGTTGTCGATCAGCGCCAGGCAGTGCGCGTCGTCGCCGGCAAGGACTACATCGTTATCGATACTCCGGCGCGTCCGGATTCCGATGACCTGAAGGAACTAGCAAAGGGTTGTGAACTGCTGATTCTACCGACCTCGCCCGACATCGTAAGTTTGGAGCCGATGCTCGAAACGGCGCGGGAACTCAGTGGCGCCAACTTTCGCGCGCTGATTACGGTTGTGCCGCCTAAGCCCAGCCGCGAAGGGGAACTGATGCAGACAGATTTGCGCGACGGTGGCCTGCCCGTTTTCGACACGATGATCCGGCGTACCGTGGGCTTCGCCAAAGCAGCAATGGCGGGAAAGGCTGTTCGTGATCTGGACGACACACGGAGCCGCAGTGGTTGGGAAGATTATCAGGCATTGGGGAACGAAATCATGGAGGGATGGCAATGAGCAAATACGGCGCTGTTATCGACGCAGCAAGAAATCCGTTAAACCAGCAAGATGGTAATACAGAAAACCAGATAACTGGTAATACAGAAAACCAGAACACTGGTAAAAACTATAACCAGATTACTGGTAAACCAGATAACCAGATAACCAGCACGTCCGAAGCTGGTGCTGTGCAGAGCAAACCAGCCAGCAAAGCAGGGCAGGAACAGACCGCGATGACGGCAACCGCTGACAAAGGCGAGGAAGTCAATCTCTCGATCAAAGTCCCTAAATCTCTACGTCGGCACTGGTCCTCAGAGGCTAAGCGCCAAGATACATCTGTAACCGCCGTGATTATCGAGTCATTGAAAGCGCGCTTTGGAGAACCTACAGAGCATTAAATTGTGGGCTGCAGGATGGGGCAGGGCAGAGCGCCGTCCGCAGCAGCGTGTCGTAGCAGGATAGCCTACGAACCCATGTGCGCGCTGCTGCACGCATCGTTAGCGCACCGCTGTATCACATGCGAGAGGGTCTTATGAAAGAAGCGACCGAACATTCATCTTCCCAGTTTTCTTATCTCGTCACCGAAGACAGCGTGCCGTCGCCGCTGTTACTATCGCTTTTCAGCACGCATTACGCAACCAATGCGGCAGCACAGGCAGCTTTCGATCTTTATCACCAAGATTTGAAAGCGGGGCATCCGCTGGCCATCCAAATTGATCTGATGGTGGCGGGGGCCAACGAGAACATCTCGGCTTCGATCAATGCGTATCACCAGTCGAGCGGCAACGCAGTACCCCAGGAAAACTCCGAGGCGCTACGCCTGCTGGAAGAGTCTGAAGTCTCCTTGGAAAAAAGTGACGAAGCGTTGTGGGCGTGGGTCAAGGCAAGAGCATCTGTCGGAGCACGGCCTTACACATCCTATCGATCGCGTCGCGCCGCCAACAATGGTATCCCCCAGGCTGGTGCAGGCAGCGAAGTCGACAAACCGAAACAGCGTGGCTTTCCCGAACGCATGCCGCAACGCACATTCTTTGAGGCACGCGCGATGGCGACAGCGATCAGCGACGGGCGCGACCTGCGGAACTGGGAAGCGATCGAAGGCACGCTCGCCATGCTGCATGACGCCAAAGGTGCCTATAAAATGCAAACTCGGTTCGAGCCAGGTGCACTGCTGATGGGCTGGTGGGACAAGTGCAACAGCGCGCCCGAACTGGCCTCGCTGCAAAACGAACTGCAAAGTCTGGAACTCGATGCCTTCGTAACCTTTCACATCTGCCTTAGCGGTGTTTTGGAGAACCCAGAACTGGATACTTCGCTCGACGGCATCATTGCTGCGATCGGGCGTGAGAACGACGCGAGGCGCTCGGTGCAGAGTAGAGAGCTGTGGCGTGCCAAGGTGTGGCGCTGGCTGATGTTATTTGATTCGCTCGCGGTTGTTGGCGCTCGTCCAGGCGTATGGAAAGAGCCGCGCGACGGCGACAACAAGCGCAAGCGAGTTGATTCCCAGCAGCTTTACTCCAAAGACGCCTTGCTGAAAATCATCGGCCAGCGCGGAACAGAGCAGGGGACACTCGATAACAGTGAGGTGCCTAAAGAAGTCGTGCTGGTCGCCGGGCCATGGGCGCGCCAGTGGCGCGGCAACCGTGAAATGCTCTCGGAGTTTGGAACGCTACGCGCCATCGCTGGCATTCCGCGCGGGAAGCCATCGGGCTCGTGGGCGACTTGCGTCGGCTTTTTGTTGCAGCAGCGATGGCGCGAGCAGGCGGCGGCGCGCCCCGTAAGACGCAAGACGGTCGGCGAAAAGCGCTTCGCGGTTCAAAAGTTCAAGCCCTTCACGCGGCGGGGATTGCTGTTGGAAACCTGGCGCAGCGACGATGACGTGATGAAGATTTTGGAAAGTGACGATCCGTCACGGGCACGCAAATACTGGGATCAGGCGATCAAGATACTGCAGCAGGCCGAAGTGATCGGCTTGTACCAGGAAATCGAGCCACTCAAAACCAAAGGCTACGGCTGGCAGGAAGCCTGGTTAGATCAGCCATTGGACATCCGCCCGACCGGCGACGGTTGGAAAGACGCGATCAAGATCAGCGAAAGTGCGACACAGGCAAAGAAGCGCGGTCGAAAGCCCGCGAATCCTCCGGGGAGTCCCTAGGAGAAAACGTCCGCCTGAACGTCACAGCCTAAATTCACAGCCTACACATCGTTTCGCGGCGAATCTTTGCTTGTGCTTGCTTGGCGGTTCATGGCTACGAATCATGGACATAAACTGTAACGACGAACTAAATCGGCATCATGACCGAGCGGATCGCAATTGGATGAAGTACGCCGGAATTCCGGCGTACTTTCCTTTTGCAAAACAAGAATTTTCTGCACAAAACTGCGGGAAATCAAAACTTAGGGCTAAATACGTTAATCATGGTTGATTCCTGCACAAAACTGCGGGAAATTTGACTACATCAACATCACAGACGCCGGTGCCACTGACTATTTTTGCACAAAACTGCGGGAAACCCCTCATGAAATCCGCATGGTTTGGTGTAAAGCAGAATTTTAGCGGTTTTCGAGAGGCTAGTTCAAAATGTGCATAAAAAGCACTTAAAAAAGCGAGCTTATCG
>Ga0136611_10002915_pt1 | contig 11963 bp, 13 predicted proteins | sample AntDrymUQ2232306_2_FD_106645 | JGI IMG/M metagenome (GOLD analysis project Ga0136611, IMG submission 106645) | Polar desert sand microbial communities from Dry Valleys, Antarctica - metaG UQ223 (23.06) | ecosystem: Environmental > Terrestrial > Soil > Desert | place: Antarctica: Dry Valley... | reverse complement strand
TCGAGGTTAAAACAAAGCCGGGTTTGACGCCGTTCTGGTTTGAGTCAACACCGATGACGAATTTATTCGCTTCGCCCTGCGAATTCCTGCCGAATTGCTCCACCGCGTCGAACGCTCCTAAGCCGGAATTTCCCGCCGCCGTAAAAAGCACATCCGCTCCCTGATTGATTTGCGACAGCGCGAGTTCTTTGCCTTTGCCCGGATTGTTCCACGCCGAATCGGTCACGCCGACGTAATTATCAATCACCTTAATATTCGGATTGACGGATTTCGCGCCCTCTTCATAACCTGTTTCAAAACGATGAATCAGCGGAATATCCATTCCGCCGATGAAACCGAGAACGCCGGTTTTCGATTTCTGCGCCGCAATCATCCCGACTAAATATGAGCCTTCGTGTTCGCGGAAAACCAATGAGGCGACATTTTGTTTCGGCGTTTTGCCGTCCTTTTCAAAAATCACGCCGTCCACAATCGCAAATTCGATGTTCGGATAATCCTCGGCGACTTTTTGCATAATCGGACCTTGCGCGAAGCCGATGCCGATTATCAAATCGAAATTCTTTTCGGCAAAGGCGCGCATCGCAGGTTCAATCGAAGTCGGGTTGCCCGGCTCGACATCGTAAAGACAAATCGGCAAGTCTTTTTCGGCGCGGCGCACACCGTCCCACGCCGCCGCGTTAAATGAACGGTCGTTTTTGCCGCCGATGTCGAAAACGATGCCGACTCGGATTTGGCAATCTTTTTTCGCTTCGGTTTTCGTATTGCAGCCGGAAAAGGCGAAAGCCGCCAGGCAAAGAAAAAATAAAATGAGTTTGATTTTCATACTGAATTTTTGAAGTTACAGGTCTGTGAGAACAAGATTACAAAGATATAAAAAAAAGGCAAGGGAAGAATCCTTGCCCATCCGATTTATTTGATGCCTTTTTTAAGCAGTTGTTCTTTCAAAGCCTGCGCCACAGCCGCATTGAAACCTTGTTGCTTATTGGTTTTTTTCCTTTCCGCTGCCAGATATTCGTCGCGTTTTTTGGAAAGCGTCAGAATCTCTGCGCGAATTGACTTACGCTCCTCGATTCGTTTTTCGATTTCTTTTTTCCGTTCGGCGGGCGAAAGTTTTTTCAACTCGACGGGCAAGTTTTCATCTTTCACATCCTCCATTTTAACGATTTCATTCTCGACATCCTGAACCAAATCGCCGTCGTAGGAAAACGAGTTGACGGCTTTATTGACGGCGCGTTCGGCTTGCGCCGCAACCGGCGCGTCCGCTGTTATCGTTACTTCGGCGGCTGATTGGCGAGCGAAATTTCGTCCCTGAACTGAAAGGCTTCCGTAAGTCGTATAAGTTTTCCCAATTTTTCCGGCGAGTTCGGCTAACTTGGCATCATACGGCGTTGAAATCGCTTGGACGCCGCCGTCCTGAGCAATCGCAAAATATCTTCCCTCGCCGCGCAGAGCGATGTTTTGCCAGATTTCTTTTGTCCCCGAAAGCGCGCCGCATTGAATCGTGTTGACGATCATATTTTTGCGGACGGCTTCGGCGTTCGTCGCCAAAACGTCGGGTTCCTGAACATAATTCTGCGACGGAGCGTCGCCCACTAAAAAGACAATTTGCGCCAAACCCGCTTTCACCTCTGACCAGCCGGCTTTTTTCACGCCTTCTGCCAGAGCCTTGCGGACGTTTTCCGGTTCGTCTCCGCCGCCGTCGGCGCGATACGCCATCAGATTCGTATAAACCAAATCCAAATCTTCGGTGATCGGCGTGATTTTCGTCACGTATTCATCGCCCAAATCACGATATGCAATTAATCCGACGCGCACGCGTGGGCGCGATTGTTTCTGCATCACCTCGTTGATAATTCCCCAGATTCTTTGCTTCGCGCCGTCAATCAATCCGCCCATCGAGCCAGTCGTGTCCAGAACGAAAACCATCTCCAGCGTGTCTCGTTTATCTGAAACAACAGTTGATTTCGTTTGCGTATCGGCTATTTTCTTAACCGATTTGACCGAACGCTTCTGCGCGTCACCGATGCTCGACAAAGCGAAAACCATTATTAAAACCAACGACATTTTACGAAAATAATTCTTCATACTTTTCTCCTAATTTTTTCTGAATTTGTGAAACTAAGTCCTTCGGCTTGTATCTTCCGAACGGAGAAAAGAAACCTCGCTTGCAGAAAAGTTTCAGCTTTCGATAATTTCTTTGATTAGGCGAGATTCGTTTGAGTTGTGTTCAGTATTGATTTTATACGCGCTGACAAGTTTTTCGCGGATTGAATCGAACTGATTTTCGTTTCGGCAAAATAAAACGCCGAGCGCGTCGCCCGCGCGGATTTGATCGCCGATTGTTTTTTCGCATCGATAGCCGACGGCAAAATCTATCGCGTCCTCGACCTTAATTCTGCCGCCGCCGATAACAGACAAGCATTCGCCGATTGCACTCGTGTTAATTTCCGAGACAAAACCCGATGTCACGGCTTTGATTTCCGCTTTGATTAATTTTACATCAAACAGACTTTCGGGCTGGTCACAAACTTTCGGGTCGCCGCCTTGCAGTTCGATATTGCGCCGAAATTTTTCCAACGCCGCGCCCGATTCAAGCGAATTTGAAATTTGAAATTTGGAGTCTGAAATCGTTCGGGCGACACCGCACAGAATTAACATTCGCGCCGCGAGTTCGATTGAAAGTTCAAGCGTCGGCTGCATTTGTTCGTCAATTTCGCCGCGCAAAATCTTGACGCACTCGTAAACTTCCAGGGAATTTCCGACGTATTTTCCGAGCGGCTGATTCATATCGGAAATCACTGCTTCGGTTCGCACGCCGAAAGCATTTCCCGTCAAGCACAACGCTTCAGCGAGTTCTTTTGCATCATCAAATTCTTTCATAAACGCGCCGCTTCCCGTTTTCACATCCAAAATAAGCGCGTCAAGACCTTCCGCCAATTTTTTCGACATAATCGAAGCGACGATTAACGGAATTGATTCGATAGTCGCTGTCGCGTCGCGCAGCGCGTAAAGTTTTTTATCGGCGGGCGCAATTTTCGCCGTCTGCCCAGCCATTGCGAAACCGCAAGTTTTAATTATTCGCTTAAATTTAGCGGTCGTGAGATTGACGTTGTAGCCTGCAATTGATTCGAGTTTGTCGAGCGTTCCGCCCGTGTGACCTAAACCGCGCCCGGAAATCATCGGGACGGCAACGCCGCACGCTGCCACCATCGGCGCGATTATTAGAGAAGTTTTATCGCCCACGCCGCCCGTCGAATGCTTGTCCGCAACGGGCGCGTCAATGTCTGAAAAATCCAGCCGCTCTCCTGAATCGAGCATCGCTCTTGTCAAATCGTTCTGCTCATCCGGCGACAATCCGTTGACGAACATTGCCATCAGCAAAGCCGACGTTTGATAATCCGCCCAGGTTTCGTCGGTCACGCCGCTCACAAAAGCATTTATTTCTTGTGATGTTAAAATTTCGCCGTCGCGCTTTTTGCGGATTATTTCTTGTTGATTCATCAATGTAATTTTTAGGAAAAAATAAATCGAATTATTTTAGCAAAACTTACGAAAAAAGATTTATTTTTTCGTCTATATGCGTCATAATAGTTTCTGCCATGAGAAGTAAAACCATTTTATCAACCGCCGCTTTCGTCGTCGCATTTGCAGCCTCAGCCGCTTTTGCGAATTTGTTTATCACCGAAACTCAAACCGTATCGGATTATGCTTTGGACAACAGCTACAAATCCACAAGTTGTTTCACACACCGCAATAACTCAACAACCGCCGATAAAATTTCCGCTTTAATTCGTGAAGACAAAAACAACGAAAGCGTGAGCGGTAGAAAATCATATCTCGGCACTGAGGATGAACGTCCGCCATTTACCAGTTCGCTATTTCCCGATTACGCCGTAGCCGTTGAGCGATACGCCGGAGATTCAAACAGCATAAAAGCGAGCGATTTGCCGAATGATTTTCAGGTTGAATGGCGCGCGCATATGAAAGCATGGCGCGATTATTCAGAGTTTCTTAACAGAATGAAAAAACCTTCAATCCGGGCGGCTTTGAGCAACGAAGAAATTAAAGAAGTTGATGATTTTCACACCCGGATAATAAACGGAACCTGGGAAGCAGTTCTGAGAACCGGAGCAAGTTACGGCGCGGATGTTTACTAAAATGAATTAACGATTATAAAAAAACGTTCGAGGTTCCGCTCGAACGTTTTTTTATTTGGTCAAGCTTTTTCGAGCAAAACAACCGCTTCCGTTTTTATCGCCTGACAGTTGCCGACCGCGTCAACCTTTTCTCCGGTTTTTGCTTTGACGCTGACGAAATCACTCTCAATCTCCAACGCCCGCGCCAAATTCTCGCGCACCTTGTCAATCTGCGGACGAAGTTTCGGCGTTTCCAAATTTATTACCGAATCCACATTGACGACCGCGTAACCTTTTTCTTTCATCAACCGCACCGCTTCCGACAAAAACATCAGACTGTCGGCGTTTTTCCATCGCTCGTCTTGATCGGAAAAATGCGAGCCGATGTCGCCGAGCGCGAGCGCGCCTAAAATCGCATCGGTAACGGCGTGAAGAAGCGCGTCCGCATCAGAATGTCCGACCGCTCCAAAATCGGAATCAATTCGCACGCCGCCTAAAATCAACGGTTTATTTTTTTCCAAACGATGAATGTCGTTGCCGAAACCAATTCTATACATTTTCAATTTCCAATTGTCTTAACAGGCTTTCCGCTAAAATAAAATCTTCGAGCGTGGTAATTTTGATGTTTTTCGCGCTTCCTTCAACAGCGGCGATTTCGCCGCCTAATTTTTCGACCAAAAAACATTCGTCCGTCACAGTCTCGCCGATTTCGTTTTCGGCGAAAGCGCGTTTTAGAATTTCATAACGAAAACATTGCGGAGTCAAAGCACGTCTTAATTTCGCGCGGTCAATCGTGCCGACGACTTTTCCGTCGGCGATTTCTTTTATCGTATCAGTCACGGCGGCAACCAGACACGCCGCGCCTGTCTCCCGCGCTTTCTCGATAGTTCTTGTTATTTCTTCGGTTGAAACCAGCGGTCTCGCGCCGTCGTGAACCGCTATAATATCAATAGTTTCAGATTCGGCAGAGTTTAGTCCATTCAAAACCGATTCGGCGCGTGTATTTCCGCCCGCAATAGTTTTTGCAATTTTTTTCAAATTGAATTTTACAATTGTCTGTTTGAAGTTTTCGATTTCTTCGAGGGGCAAAACAAGCACGATTTCATCAATCGCCGCGCAGTTTTCAAATCGTTCGAGCGTGTGGATCAGAAGAGGTTTTCCGAGTATTTCGAGAAACTGTTTCGGCATCGTCGAGCCGAACCTCGTGCCGCTTCCGGCAGCAACTATAATTGCGATATTCATTATAAACAGAATAGACAGGATAAACGGTATTGTCTAAAATCGTTAGCGAAATACTGTTTATCCTGTCCGTTCTGTTTTAATTTTTAAGCGGATTTTACTCTAAATCTTCTATAATCGTTGTTTGTCGCAGTTCGCGCGTGGCTTTGCGAAAACTCGGCGAGCGCGATTCGTGAATGTTGTTCGACGTTTCGTAGCTGTCCTCTTTTTCTTCCCAAAGCCGCCCGAAAATCATTTTTCCGGCAGTCGTTTGCAGCACGCTCGTGACGGCGACATCCGCCGTTTTCCCGATCAAACGCCGCGCGTTGTCCACGACGACCATCGTGCCGTCGTCCAAATAAGCCACGCCTTGATTGTATTCTTTGCCTTCCTTCAAAATAAAAACGCGCATCGCTTCGCCCGGCAAAACGACCGGCTTGAGAGCGTTGGCAAGTTCGTTGATATTCAGAACGCTCACGCCGCGTAGTTGCGAAACTTTATTCAAATTAAAATCATTGGTAACGATGACGGCTTCGAGTTGTTTGCCGAGTTCGATGAGCTTCAAATCAACTTCTTTGACTGCCGGAAAATCGGTTTCGACGATTTGTATATCAATCTGGCTGTTATTGCGAAGCCTTTGCAACATATCGAGTCCGCGCCGCCCGCGCTGGCGTTTTGACGAATCTGGCGAATCGGCGACTTGTTGTAGTTCGGTTAAAATAAACTGCGGAATAATTAAAGTTCCGCCCAAAAATCCGGTTTCGGCGACATCGGCGATGCGCCCGTCAATAATCACCGAAGTGTCGAGAACTTTGTAGTCTCGTTTGACAGCGTTTTTGTCGGCGAAAATTCCGCCGAGCGCCGACAAATCTAAAAATTCGCCTTTCGCCGCGCCGACCATCAAACCGATATAGCCCATAAAAAAGGCTAAAACAATTGTCGAAAATACTTTCATCTCCCCAGGCACAGTATTTATATCCTGCGAGCTAATCAGCATTCCGATTAAGTAAGCTCCGACGATTCCAAGAATCGAACCGACCGCGGCGCCAATTAATGTTTTCAAACTGGCGCGTCTGGCTCGCATCTCAAACCCAATGATAAAGAGGGCGATTAACACGGCGAACACGCCGGAAATGAATTGCCTGGCTCCTCGGCTGAAGGTTTCCGGCAGATGCGTCGTCCGCGCCAGCGGATTGAGCAAATAACCCACTAATGCCAGCAGTATGACAAATCCGATTCTGATGATGATAACGTCAAGTTTCATACCGTCTGAAATTTTAGCACGAATTTAATTGTCTGAATAGTAAATAACGATTAGCCGCCGGTTGCCAATTTTTCTTCGTTTGGCTCGTATTTATTTACCGTCGGCTTTCGGTTAAAATACCCGAAATGGGAAAACAACCTTCAACTATTTACGTCTGCCAAAATTGCGGCAGACAGGAAAGAAAATTTATTGGAATCTGTCCCGACTGCGGCGAAGGCGGAAGTTTCGTCGAGGAAAGATTTCGCCCGTCACCGCAGCCGGTCGGAAAAACTTCTTCCATTTCCGGCGCGCGTCTCACTTTTAACTCTTTTCGTGAGACCAAACCGATTTCCTACTCACAAATCGAATCGCAGGACGACGCGCGCACGAGTTCGGGCATCGCGGAATTTGACCGCGTTCTCGGCGGCGGAATCGTCTCAGGCTCTTTGGTTTTAATCGGCGGCGCGCCCGGCATCGGCAAATCAACTTTAATCATTCAAGTCGCCGACAAATTGAGCAAAAACAACACGAAAGTTCTTTACGTTTCCGGCGAGGAATCGGAACGTCAAATTAAAATGCGCGGCGAAAGGTTGGGCTTAAACGCCGAAAATCTTTTTCTGCTGCCCGAAACGAATCTCGAAAACATCTTGGCGGAAGTCGAAAAATTGCAGCCCGACGCGATTATCGTTGATTCGATTCAGACGGTTTTCAGTGGAGCAGTCGAATCCGCGCCCGGCTCGGTTTCACAAGTCCGTGAAGTCGCCAGTCAATTTATGATGTTCGCCAAAGGAACTTCCACGCCGGTTTTTCTCATCGGTCACGTCACCAAAGAAGGTTCGATTGCCGGACCGAAAGCCTTGGAACATATCGTTGACACAGTTCTCTATTTTGAAGGCGACCGTCATCACAATCACCGCATCATCCGCGCCACGAAAAATCGTTTCGGCGCGGCAAACGAAATCGGCATTTTCGAGATGACCAATGAAGGCTTATCGCCGGTCGGCAATCCGTCGGAAGTTTTTCTTCAGGAGCGACCCGAAGGCGCGAGCGGCTCGGTCGTCACGGTTTGTATGGAAGGAACGCGTCCGATGCTCGTCGAAGTTCAGGCTCTCGTTTCAGGAACTAAATTCGGAACGGGTCGGCGAATGGCGCAAGGCTTCGATTACAACCGCACATCGCTTTTAATCGCCGTTCTCGAAAAACGTCTCGGCTTCCAACTGGCGGGCGACGACGTTTTCGTCAACATCGCGGGCGGGTTGGAAGTTGACGAACCGGCGGCGGATTTGGGCGTGATTGCGGCGATTGCTTCGAGCTTTAGAAATTTAGCGATTCCGCCTGACACGGCGGTTTTCGGCGAGGTCGGTTTAACCGGCGAAGTGCGCGGCGTTCTGCAAGCGCAAGTCCGCGCCAGAGAAGCGCAAACGCTCGGCTTTAAAAAATTGATTCTGCCCGCGTCGAATCGCAAAGGTTTGGAGAAACTTTTGGGAACGCGCGTCGTCGGCGTGAGAAATTTGGAAGAGGCGTTAGACGAATTGTTTTGAACTTTCACCAAACAATTTTTACGAAAGCTGATTTTTTAATTTTCGCATCGGTCGTAATCAATTCTAAATTCAAATGTCGCGCCGTCGCGGAAATCAAGCGGTCGTGAAGTTCGGGAATATCGGTGATTTTTTCGGCGGTTTCGACAATTGCTTGTGTGAGCGGCGATTCGCGGAAGTTTGAATTTGTCTGCAATAGATTTTCCACGTCTCGCAAATTCACGCTGATTCGCCCTTTTTCGGAAAGATAAAGAATTTCGGTAAAGACAATCGCGGGAATGTGAATAATCGTATTCGAGTTTTCGGCAGAATCGAAAATCGCTTGTGAATCTAAGCCGAGCCGTCGTTTTTCGAGGTAAACGACGAGCGCGACCGTGTCGGCGACGTATTCAGCGGCGAGGATAAACGGACTCATAATCGGCAAATTCTTCGTCTAAATGTTCGAGTTCGGATTCGCTCAAACTGCTCAAATCTTCGCCGACGAGCGCGTGAAACTGTTCATCTTCAAAACTTTTAGGGTCAGCCGCGCGACGGCGAATGAAATAAACGAAATCAGCAATTTCGCGCAAAGTTTCGGGCGGCAAACCTTTGATTCCCGAAACGATAATTTTTTCATAACTCCTCGTGTTCATAAACAACCTCGATTTTCAGTTTGCATTTTAACATAATTCAGTTTGAAAATTGATTTATGAAACGAATCGAACCGAAAGCTGGACAGGAATCGGTTTGGGATTATCCGCGCCCGCCGAAACTTGAGGCGACGAATAAACATCTCAAAATCATTTTTGGCGGCGAAACGATTGCCGAAACGAATCGCGCGTTTCGCGTTTTGGAGACGAGTCATCCGCCGGTTTATTATTTTCCGCCGGAAGATGTGCGAATGGAATTTATGACGGCGACGGCGAATTCGAGTTTTTGCGAATGGAAAGGTCGTGCCGGTTATTACACAATCGAAATCGGCGGCAAACGAGTTGAAAACGCCGCGTGGTTTTACGCGAATCCGACGAAAGATTTTGCGGAAATCAAAAATCATGTCGCATTTTACCCAAATAAAATGGATGCTTGCTACGCCGATGACGAACTCGTGAACACTCAGGAAGGCGATTTTTACGGCGGCTGGATAACATCGGAAATTGTCGGACCCTTCAAAGGCGGCGCGGGAACTTGGGGATGGTAAATGAACACCTGATTGGAAACGTTGAGCGATGAATAAAACATTTGACGAAGGTAAACTTGAGCTGATTTACCGGAAACTTGAAAATTAGCAGTCAGCAGTCAGCGGTCAGTTTTTGATGTTTCGTTCACCGATTCACGTAGTTTACGGCGGAGCGAATCTTTTTAAATCCGACACGCCGGCTAAATTGGGAAAAATCGCTCTTAAATCGCTTGAGAATTATGCGCCGAATTTCGCTGTATTCGCCCGCGCGATGTGGCTGAAAGGCGCGGACGTTTTGCCGATTTATGATGAACAGATTGCAGATTTAGAAAAGCGTTTGACGGAAAACGCGGAAGCGGTCAAACGCGATAACTTTGAAGCGTGGTTTGCATGGACGATTTATCAGCGAATGATTGAAAAATTACGACGCGAACCGGTTGAAGATTTCAGAATTGATTTTGAAGACGGTTACGGATTTCGTTCCGATGAGGAAGAAGACGCGCACGCCGTTTCCGCTTCCGACGAGTTGGCTGAAGCGTTTCGAGAGAAAACAATCACGCCGTTTTGCGGTTTCCGAATCAAATCTTTGCAAGCCGAGACTTACAAAAGAGCAATTAGAACACTCGATTTGTTTTCGACTAATCTACTTGAAAAAACCGGCGGCAAACTTCCCGAAAACTTTGTCGTCACTTTACCGAAGATTTCGCGGCGGGAAGAAGTCGAAGTTTTAGCGGAATTGCTGGCAGAATTTGAAAAGCGTAATACACTTGAAAACGCCCAGATTAAAATCGAGATTATGATTGAAACGCCGCAGTCAATCGTCAACAATAAAGGCGAGATTGCTTTGCGCGGTTTGGTCGAAGCCGGAAAAGGTCGCGTTAATTCGGCGCATTTCGGCGCGTTCGATTATACGGCGAGTTTCGGAATTTCCGGCGTTTATCAGCATCTGCGGCACGAAGCCTGTAATTTCGCCAGACAAATGATGCAGATCGCGCTCGCGCCTGTTCACATTCGCTTGTCTGATTCGGTAACGATTGAGATGCCGGTTGCGGTTCACAAAGGCGACAGTTTGACGAATGAACAAATGAAAGAAAACTTGCGCCTCGTCCACAGTGCGTGGCGAAAACATCACAACAACGTCACGACTTCTCTAATTAACGGATTTTATCAAAGTTGGGATTTGCATCCGGCGCAACTGCCGGCGCGTTACGCGGCGGTTTACACGTTCTTTTTGGAAAGCGCGGATGAACAAGGCAAGCGTCTGAAAGGTTTTATGGAAAAGGCGACGCGGGCGAATCTAACGGGAAACGTTTTTGATGACGCGGCGAGCGCGCAAGGGCTTTTGAATTTTTTCGCGCGAGCGGCGAGCTGCGGCGCGATGACTGAAAAGGAAATTACAGCAGCGACGAGTTTAACGACTGAAGAACTAAACTCGGCTTCTTTCCTCAAAATTGCGGAAAACAGACATCAGAAAAGCAAACATCTCGCCGGTTAACAATTCTCGTCAAGATAACGGCGATCCTCAAAATCAAATTTGTTATTTGCCGCTCACCGATAAAATATCTTCGAGAATTTCGTCTCTTTTTTGTCGGCTGTCCGTTATCTTCGGCGTTTCGATTTTAGCCGGTTTTTTCGGTTGAGCAAACGGGTCAACTTGCAAGGGGAAACCCTGATTTTCGAGAGTGTTTGAAATTATTTTAGCCAGCAGCTCTTGTTCAAATTGCGTAACGTCGAGAAACTTTATGCCGATTCCGTTATCGGAAAATTTATACATCACTTTGCAGGTCAGCGGCAGAAAATTTTTATTCGGAAGTTGAATGAGCAATCGAAATTCGTCGCCGACATAAACGCTTTCCTCCCATTCGGCGAGACATCCGCTGATGCTGATCTGGCTAATCAACGTTTCCATCGCTTCGCCGTATCTCGTGTAACGAATTGCCGGAATATCCAGCGAAAATCTGATGTGCCGTCTCTGTTCGATTCCCATTTAAGAAATGTTCGTTGTGGAAGCGTTATGCGATTTGTCGTAAAACCCTTGAATTATTCTACTGATTTCAGCGCAGTAAATGCAATCAATTATTTAAATAGAGAAAACATCCGCCTTTTTGTGACGGATGTTTTTTCTTTTAATTGAAATTGCATTTAACTTTTCGCGGCTTCTGTTCTCGCGCAGTGTTCGTTGAATGCCGAGACGAGAGCCTGAGCGATTTGCTGGGGCGGACGACCTTCGAGGTCTTTGCGCTCGAACATTCCGACGAGTTTGCCGTTTTTTAAGAATCCGATTGCCGGCGACGACGGACGATAGTCGGTAAAATAATCGCGCGCGACATCGGTCGCGTCAATATCCGCGCCTGCGAAAACCGTGATTGATTTATCCGGCTGATTTGGCGAATTCTGCAAAGCCATCGCAATTCCGGGACGCACGCCGCCCGCCGCGCAGCCGCAAACCGAATTGACGATGACCATCACCGTGCCGTCCGTATTTTCAACCGCGTCTTTGACCGCCTCCGGCGTTTTCGTTTCCTCAATTCCAAGCTGCGCCAACTCTTGACGCATTCCGTGTATCATTATTTCTGGATATGGCATAATTCTTTTACTTCCTTATATTTGACTGAATGTTATACAGTGATATACAGCTATTTTTGCATTAACTTTTTAACTGCGTATCACTC